>JAAIGE0100541199.1_pt1 | contig 77970 bp, 83 predicted proteins | sample 6487951 | NCBI WGS metagenome assembly JAAIGE01 (sample SAMN13974128, study PRJNA590717) | phyllosphere metagenome | biome: tomato field; feature: multiple bacterial spot infested tomato fields; material: tomato leaves; isolation source: leaves from tomato fields | host: Solanum lycopersicum ...
ATTCTTACCAGTTGGATCGTAAGGATACCTTACATAGATGTCAGCCATTTTAACTCCAAGTAAAAAATAACGACAGGGGGATCACTGGGCTAACCAGTGTTCCCTCTGCCGTTTAGTTATATTTAAAGATCATCTGCGGCGTCTTTAAATGCATCGCCAATAACAGTGAAAATATTGGCATCTGCGTAGTCGTCAACCCGGCGAGGGGTCATGAAAGCGTTATTACTTAAACCTTTCTGCGCCTGTTCTCTAGTTGCCGGTGCCCAGTCTGGAACATTACCTAATCCAAGGTCGCGTGGCTCCAGTAGGTGAACGTTACCTGTCGCGGTAGTGTGCTCATTCAACCGGTCATTAATAGTGGTTACTTTCTGTAACTGTCCATTAAATAACTGTGTGATCGCATTTTTCAGTTTATCAAGGTTAACACGAAAATTACTAATTGCCACGATCCACCCCCTTATGGTGCAATGCGAGCTGGCCCGCTATATAGAAGTGAGTTATCTGGTGAATCACCCCAGAACTCTGGATAGTGAAATTGGTTTATCGTTACAGTGAATCCGTAACCTGCTCCGATACTTATGAAAGGTGCTGAAGTAGGTGGAATTTCTAGCTGTCCATTTGAATCGTCACCGAAAGACAAAAGATCACAAAGTTCTTGCCCTACCGTAATAGGCTTGGTGAACACGGTATGATTAAATGAACCAGCTACCTGCGTAACGCCAGTTAGTTGATTCGCCATTAACCTCTCGCCAGTCGTATGGTTTCTAACTTCAGTGGTGGAACTGACATCATTGAGTACAATGGTGTTATCCCATACAAAATCGTAAACATATACTTTCTGGATAGCTCCAGCACCCGTACCATTTTCGGTTATAACTACAAAATTATTCGTACCGATACGTGCATCGATAATACGTGTATTCGCCGTTACCAGTGTATTAATTATCTGAGTACACGCCGAGACCCATGTTGGGTCACCTAAAGCAAACCAATTTGAACTATCGTCCTCGTATATGAAACATACTCTGTCATCGACAAGACCGTTGTTTACATACAGACTCCATACTTCAGGTACACCAGGTTTCAATACAACTCCTGTGCCGTTAGATGGAATGTTTCTTGAAATACGAATCAGTTCACCAGCGGCGGAATGAAGAATTACCCAGTCTTTAGATGGATAAACGGCTAGTATGGAATCAAATGATGGGTCAGATGCAATCGTGTATTTAGTAGGCAATTGAACTGGATCATCACCCCATACTTTAACTGTGCCATTATCATTGACGTAGTACGAACCGTTGATGGTATTGCCCCAACGACCAACAAGATTAGCAACGGCGTTTAATGGGAACCCATTACCAACCGAGCTGGAAGCTTGTATAACACCGGCATTGAGTGAGTTATATAGACTATAAGCAGCGTAGTCTCCATAGGCCCAACTTAACCGCTGTGCGTCCATTAAGTCTTTCTGAGCTGGGGTTATTGGATCGCTTACATCTAACTGTGCCCAGATTGTTGACATATTAGCGAACGTTTGGAAAAGCTCATCTAAAATGATATTTAAATCGGCATTAGACGGGAACTTAGCTTCCCATTCTATTGCTGACTCACCGTCAAATGTGGTGGCATTACCGCCTTGTTGAATAGTCTCAATTAAACCATCAATTTGTTCCGAGGTGTAAGTACCGATTAACGATGGAGTAATGTCATGTGGGTTAATGGCAGTTATATGCTCATTGAAATCAATAATTAACTGATCCAACCTTGGATCATTTGACATACTCTGGATCAACAATGACGTTGTGTACGGTGTCATTAGGGTACTGTCATTTATCGGATCTGTGGCTTGCGCTGCGGTAGCTTTAGGGAAGTTAGGTACGTTACCTAATCCAACTTGTTGTTTACCAACCCGATGAGGGTTGTCATAATCCGCGACGTGAGTGTTAAGTGGAACCAGGGCAAACTTTTGGATCATGAGGAGAGCACCGCGCGGATTTGTAAACAAATCGTTACGGGTACCGTCTTCATGTTGTTGATCTGTTGCCATGAAGAAGTTAGGTACGTTACCTAATCCAACTTGTGCCTTACTAACCCGATGAGGGTTGTCATAATTAGTCAAGTGTGATTGCGTTGCACCTTGGGCGCTGGCCTCAATTATAGCCGCAATTTTCTCAAGGGTCTCGTTAATCTCTTTAGACCCAATCAACGTATCTATCCGCTGGTCATGTGGTAACGGTGGGAAAGAGTATGGTAACGGATCGATGTCGCCCCAACTACGGATGAGCGGGTTAACCAATTTGTTTGACAGTTCACGCATGATCGCCTGATCACTGAAACCCCATGGTCCCCCTAGTGTTCGATAAGTAACAAGTACTTGGCCGGTTATGGTAGGACGCATGAAACGAATACTACCGGCAATGGGTCGACCAGTAGAGTCCATAGCTTCAATGAATTGGTGACCTATCTGGTAGTCATCACCTTCCACGTAAGGTTGCATAGTTGCAGCGTTGAGTATCACAACGGAATCAACAAAGAACGGTGCTGCCTTCGGGATAATAAAATAGTAGTCGTTGGGACCAGGTGCCTGTAACGTTTGGGGTTCGTTAGAAATCAGGTTGGCTGGGTTAGTCCCGTAAAGATCTTCTGGATACAGATTAGTGGTGCTGTAAGCCATTGCGCCCTCCTAGGAAGCACTAGTGCGCTGTTGTTAGCGTAATGATGTGAAATTCACATAGAATTGTTCAATCTTACTCCCGGAGATAAAACATGTACGTATTGGTACGCTCAAGATATCGTAGAGAACGGCGTGATGGCCGATGGACCGAAGCTAATTTAGATAATGAACCTATTGGTACACTATCGGCTAACTACGGCGATATCTATCTATATATCCAATATCCAGGTACTGGAACGCCAATTACTAAAGCCTTGCATTGGTCAAACGTCGAATACACTCTTAACGGTGTCGATCCTTTAATGACCGTCCAACAATGGCTGACTTCAATTGGTAACAAGACACTACCGTTTGATGCCGAACTCCCCAACGAGAAACTACGCTTAGTTAAATATGCCCAGGCATGGCACGCCGGTTACAATATTCAAGCGAGTGCTACTAATGGTCATATTGATCAAGATATCTCCGTGCATTATAAAGAGGACTTGATCCTCACCCATCCTAAGTTCAAACCTCAGGTTATTCGTGATAACTGTTTGATCTCAGTAAATGGTTACTTTCATCTTACAGACTGGACAGATAATGGTGTCAGAATTATTGATGGTAATAAGACTGTTATCCGTTCGAACGACAATCAGATTGGTATCTATTCTTTTGAAACAATTGGGAAATTGAAATTCGTACCTATTACGGATGACATGATTATATCCAGTGATGCAGATATTCCTTTATGGGATAATGCTTATCTTAAAATGCCTTCAGATATCGATATAAAAGACAAAACCGTACTACTAGTTACGGGCGGCTATCTTAATGTTTTATCGGATGTTTACGAACGGATAAATGAAAATACATGGCGTCTCAGTTTTGGTAGAATGATGTTCTTAAACCGGTATATTCAGTCGGTAAAGGATATGGATTTAACCAGCTTGGGTCTTGAGAAGTTTGAAGAAAACGAGTCCCTCTTTAATGCTCAACAACTAAAAGAGGATTCGGTTATTAAAGCATATCTTAAATTAAGTCAAAGTTTCTTTGTGATCGTAGATTCCCCATCACTCTTCCAGTCATTTGAACCGGTACAGTACCTTAAAGAACCTGGACGTTTTATTGATGGAAAACAACAGCAGTTACCATTGGTTGGCGCATATGGAAGAATGCTTGATTATCACATTATCAAAGAACCTAATAATGTTAAGTTGCAGTATGTTCCAGCTGTTGAGCAACTTTACGTATACTGTGCAACTATGAACCAGCGTAGTAAATATGATGCTCATACTAGACCATGGCTTCGCCAGAAGGCGGTGGATGGTGGAAGGTATCCGGCTCATCCCTTTAAGAACGAAACCGCTTACTTTCGTATTCTTGGAGTGGAAGGATGATGGCATAAAGCCCCGGCCTTTCGGTCGGGGCTTTATAACGTTTAACGCTGAAGAAGGTCGTCTTCCTCAATATCTTCTTCGTCTTCCGTTTCATCAGCTTCTGCTGCACCCATTGGATCGGCCAGATCTGAATTATCCCCAGTGTCATCGTCTGTGTCATCAGCAACATCACTAGCCTGATCACCGTCATCCATATTAAATTCAGAATCCAATTCCTGTTGGCTCCCTTCATCCAACTCTTGATCGTCTCCCATGTCGCCTCCGTCACCGAAACCATCATCGTTGAAATCACCCTCGTCACCAGTATCTCCACCGAAGTCATCACCGCCATCACCACTTTTCTCAATGATTTCTTTATAAAGAGAATGAAGGCGGTCTTTAAACTTCTGTTTACCAGCGGCATATTCAAGGAATGCTTGAATGGTAGTCGCCCGCTGCGTATTAATGAAGTCAAGTAAGCTGAATGCCGGACGATTACCGTCCATCTCTGTGAGAATATTCAACTCAGGCATGATGTTGTTGGTAGCCATATACTGACGCATGAATGTGGCTTTGGTATTGAGTAAGATATCGTCAGCTAAACCTGAAATCTCAGTCAATTCATCTGGGAACATATCTGGAGTAATATGTGATTCCAATGCTTTGTCCAGCAAGCGTTCATATATCTCCAAAGCTTCCAGTTGACGCTCATGTTGAGTATTGTCAGGAGCGGGGAGACCCACATTAATCGCCAAGATGAATTCGTCAATCAATTCGTTAACTGATAGTTTCTTCAAGTCAGGAGAAACTATCATTGAAACGTTGGCCTCAATCTTTTCTTTTAGAGCATCCCGAATAATGGAGCTGTGCACCGAGAAAACACGAATGAACTTAGACAAATGCTCACAAAGGGCTTTCTGGCGTTCTTTAACTACGCGAGCTGTGACCAAGTCGTTATTCACAATCGACGTTGCGAAGTCGGGCGAGGCCATTGGATCAACCTTTTCAGGTGGGATACCGAAAGAACTAATATGGTAGCGGCGAAGCCTGTCTTGTAAGTCAGGATTACCAGCGTTAACACTCGTGTTGTAGTCGTCGAACTCAACCTTAGTTGATGCATATGCTGCATCATTCGTATTGATTTCAAAGTCATACCCGGATCGCATTAATGCATCTAGAGTTTGCCCTGGATCAGGTGCGGCCAGAGGGAAACTTCGATGGGTCTGTTCCATGATGACCGATTGGATATTAGAAATCGTCTGCTCTGGATCTGGATCTTGCGGATCGATTTCAATCCTTACTTTCTTCCGACCCATTGCATTACGCATACCGCCAATGGTTTCTGCAAACAGCAGGGTAGTACGCATAGTCGACAGCATCTTAGTGCGGGCAATCAGCGTTTCACCGATACCGTTGTTGTTAAAATCGAATGCGATATACGTCATCAACTCAACTGGTACAAATACCAGCTGTGTAGATTTGGCTTGCCAACTACGGTAAAGCATAATCCGTTGGATATCTTGAGCCATCCCAATTTCAATTTCCTGATCATACATCCCATTGCGAAGACGGTTGTTAAGATCGCTGGTCAAGATGGCGTTGAAGGCTTGTTGGATATGGTCTACTTCATACTCAGACTTATTACCATTGTCACCCATGGCTTCACGAGTCAACCTCAGAATCTCACTCGAGCCTTGGGCATTAGAACCACCTTGGGTACTGGATTTCCAACCAGATTGCATCTCACCGTAGAAGTCACGTGTGGTATCTTTGGATACTGGATAACCGTTATGATCTACCAACAAGAAATAGCCGATATGCTCATATGGCCGACCAGAAACAAATACCGGGATAACCGATTCTGGCGGTAACGGTAGGATCAGTGGATGGCCAACCGACGGGCGCGACATATACTTAGGTGACGTAATTACTTGCGTTTGCTCTGAAGTAGAATGAGTGGCCTGATAAAGTTTTTCAATTTCTTCATTCTTGAAATGGTGTACCTCAGATTCCATCGAAATATTACGTTTACGCAATTTTTGAGCAATTGTCATCTCGCGAATTCGCTGAGACATACCAGGAATCTTAAGAGCGTCGAAATTATCAGTTACCGTGATATGCTCGAGAGTTACCTCTTTATCAAGGTGCTTTGCATATCCCCTTACATTGGCTTCGGCTGATACACCGTTATGATACTCAAGAGAGATCTTATGTCCATCTATATGTTTCTTAGGAGATCCCAAAATACCAAGGGGTTTATTGTTTGAGTTAGTAACATGTTTACGAATTTGCTCAAACGATTCCATTGACATACTTTGTCGGCCATTCACAAGAGAATCAAGTGTGTTCTCCGGTAAAACGCATAGAACTGAGGAACCCTTTGTGAATAAACAGTCCGTAAGGATGAGGTCAAGCCGGTCGTCAATCTTATAGTCTTTCTTAAAGAAAGTTTCAATTGGCTCAAGCAATAGCTTACCAATTTCACTGTCAAAAACTGTTGGATCGACAGTAAACGTAAGATTAGATTCAGACATCGATTTCGGATCGAGTGTCGTACCAATGGTTACGGTTTTAACCAACTGAAGTTCTGGCAGGAGTTGCATTACTGCATCAGAGTCAGTTTGATCTTGTGATGTCTGTCTGGACACCTTATCCATAGTAAAGCGGTTCACATCCACTTTGGGTTGTGATGCCGAACCAGTTGCATCATGTACGCCCTTCCGCAAACTGTTCAAAACAGCATTTGTCGGAGTTGCGGCATGACCCAAACGAAGGGCCGCTAGTTTAGGATAAGTATCCACTTTCTTACTTTGAGCCATTTAAAACTCCCAAATTACTAAGTGAGTATCTTACCATGAGTAACGTATACTTTAATGTTTATAGAGATGACACTATCAAATTGGTAAGGTCAGTCATTATTAAATTCAATCAGACCGCAGAACAAGTTAATTATCAACTTGAAAGGAATTATCCGATAACCGTTGATGTAGATAATCCAGCCAGCTGGAAATACTACATGCACTTAGCAGGTGAATATCACTCAACTGATGAAATGATGTATGTTAGGTCAGCAGACACATTAGAAATTATTGAGTTCACTAAAGCTAACCTTGTGATACATCGTGCCACAGCACGCGCTTACGTACCCGGCAGTGTACTTTATAAAAGCCTATCTCGTCAGTATCCAAAACAGGTAGACTTGATAACAGGCATCCTTTACCCGATTGATATTCAAGTCGCCATTGATGCCCCCGACGGTAAAATCCTTTACTACGATAATAAATACATCGAGGAACAAGAAGGTATAATCGCCTATGAACTACAAGATTGGGTAGACACGTTCTACTTGCGTTGGTATAACGACCAATTTAACTTAATCGATACGTTGTATCATGCCGCTTTTTTAGGTAATCTTTATTTAAGAATGGTCCCGACGTTGATGGCTCTTCGTCTAGATAAAGCCAAAACGAATCAGGCGCATAGTTACCATATTAGAGAATACCTCGCGTCACATGAACACTTAGATGATTTTATCCCATATCTAGATACGTTCCAGATGCTCTGGCTTTATCGGAACATTAACTATCTACAACGTCATGCTGGCAGCAAAGATAATTTCCGCCGTTTAGTGGAAAATATTTTGACTCATCGGGGTATACCCATTCTAGAGTACACTCTGGAACAAAATTCTAAGAATCTTCTTCGTGACTTTAAAGCTTCTGCCGAGATGGTAAAACATGACATTAACTTCAAAGTAGTAGATGAAGATAATGCATCTGTGCCAACTGAGACGATCCTCGCTCGTGAGCAATTGTTAGCGCGGGATAATCCGCTTGTTGAATTTGACACGGAACGCGATATCCAACGTGAGATGGGCTACAGTGCATACAGTGTCCTACCTACGCGGATTTACGATTCAGAAGTAATCGATCGGTCAGTTTCTAATGTACGTAGTCTTCAACACGTATTACTCAACGAATGGTTAGACCTAGCATCAAGTTCACGGTATAGGGCTTTTGTTCAGATCCCTAATCCTAAAAATGGTGTGACGATGACCATGTCGGTAAAGGATGCTTGGATTGTCACCATGTACTGCTGGATGAAAACTCGCGATTGGTTAAGTCCAACTATACCTAAGTTTGTGGCATATGATGTTCTACGACCAAGATCACCGACGTTTGCAGAACTTAGAGCGATGTCCCCTATCCGAATAATCCCAGATAGAATCATTACCGCTATTCAAGATTTGACACCACCCATGGGTGAGTATATCTCCACTGAACAGTTCTATATCGATTGTGCGGCTATGCATCAAAGATATTTGAAACAATGGGAACTCTATAGTTTCCAAGAACACATGGTTGGTAGAGGGTACTGCGAGCAAATTGTACGCATGCACTACATGAACAGAATGTGTACATTGGTCGACGGTGATATCACATGGGACGATTACTTTAAGACAGCTGGTTTCGATATAACCGACTTGTCTAATTCGGACATGGAGCAATTGATGTTGGATACGGTTAATATTGCGACGGGTGCCAATCTGGTTAAGGTAATCACACTAGGTGAAGTTCAGCGTGAACTATTGCGATTGATGACACAAATGTCAAGTTACATAGCTCAATTCCTTCGTAACGTCGAATATACCAAGTTCCATGTATTGGGTATGGTAATGCCACGTATAGGGGATATATCTGCTAAATCGGGGGATACGCTAATCGTTCCCGCCATTAACGTTGCTTTGAAGCAATACGCGGCCTTAGAGAAGGCCAGATACACAATAAGCGATGTAGTGGTCGGACCCGAGATCAATTGGACGTATAAACAGGAAGGACATTGGTGGATTGATCCAATGGTTAATGTTGTTGAGACTTCGTTCAATAGCGGTAAATATCCTCTACCCGTAGTTAATCTTGGGATAAGTAACGTCAAGATTGTAGTACATAATGAACCGGACCCTGATGGAAATCTTAATTTTTATGAGCCGTCAGATGATCAAAATTGGCCTAAGTTAGAGAATTGAATATGTATAGCACAAAAGACTATTTAAAGGCTGAACCGTGGGCGGCCGTGATCAATAGGATTAATGAGGTATACCTCACTGATCTAACTCCGTATACCGCGACATTAAAATCATTTTTGTCATTAGGGGGTACCCTTACACAAATCGAAGTCGATGCACACCGTAGTATCGATCCGTATAATACGCAACCCGATGTTACGCGTGAAACATACGTTTACGATCGGATCGACCTGGGTACATTCTTTACTGGATCAAAACAACTAAGTGGTTTTGCGTTACCAACAAATACTTTTAAAGTATTAGATGCAATAAGCGAACTAAACGATATTGTTTTTACTTTAAACGATTTTGTACATACTCAGTTTGATGAATACTCTTACACTTATACGTTGACTGCCAATCCAAAGTCATTACGGTTCGTAGGCTCAGTCGATTTTCAATTAGTTAATACGACTAAGCAATTATTACCTAATGTCGGAAACAAGTTCGAACTCCCGAATGCTAATGCTCGTCCATTGGGTTCGGTTATTGAAAAGATAGTCGCACAGTATCTCACATCTGGTTTTGATTTTACATCAGAACGCGAGTTCATTAAGAACTTATCCGCCACATCAGTTTGGCCGAGTGGTCGTAAACTTGCAACTATTCTGTCGGATGCCAGCGGTTACGAATTTACTTGTGGGTCAACTGCTAGTGGTTGGAATATCGCCGGTGAGGTGATATCGGGTGAAGCACGATTGAGCGTTGTTTACAATGGCATCGTACTACCTAGATATACACCGCGCATAGACATTCAACATGTTTGTGTTCTAAGATTGGCTGACCTATCCACAGAAATCGGTGGCTACCTTTTAATCCATTATAACTGAGGTGTCTATGTTAACAGTCAACGTTAATCAATCTATCATCTCCTCATTTAATCAGGCTAACAAAGTTAAACCTGCATTACAGTTGGACGACATCACTTTCAGTGTACCTGAAGTATGGCTTCAGGGGGAGTGTAATTCTAGAGTGACAATTATTGCCAAACCTAACAATAATAACTTCGAGGGTGAGCAGACTTTATACTTCATTAGACGTCGTTTGAGCGAGGACCTTAGGGGTATCAAGATTCCGGGGAAGGCGGCTGATTACACGCGATTCTACGAAGTTTTAAAGGTACTGAGGGAACACTTAGGTGTGCCATTACAGGAATCTGAATTCCTTGATCGTGAGATCAGTGGACCAACCCTTAATATAGTCACTACGCCTGCGTGCATGGCCTTCTTGCCTTCCGACCAGATTACTCTGGAATACTCGGAAACGTAAAAAAAATAAACGGCATAAGCCCCTCCTTACGGAGGGGCGTTATGTCGCTTCGAGTATTAAGCTCCATTGAATCCGTATTCGAGTTTACCTCGACGGTAACGACCTTTGGTAACATCCGAGAGATTGAATCCATATCGCTTCACGAATGCTCGGCTATATAGATTGATCATTTCCTCAGCTACCGTGACACCAGGTTGCCTTTCCTCAATGAGGTCCAACATCCCGTCGATCAAGCGGATACCCAAACCACCGTTCTGGTAATCTGGATGAACTCGAACACAACGCAGTTTCGATTCCCCATCACTTGCCTTACCCAAAGCGATTCCAGCAATGATATCATTGTCACGGGCTACCAACAGTTTATCATTCCCGACAACAAGACCTGGAACGACTTTGTTAACATACCAGTATTCGATATCAGGGTAGTATTGGTTTAGGGATTTGATGAAGGGTAATGCGGAGAAGGCTTGTACGAACGATGTCGTGGTTTCAAGTGTAATCATTGCATGCCTTTAACGTTGTAGATATTCATATACGTTCATACAGTTATTACCGTAATCAAGTTCTTGCTTGAAGGCAATGACTTTATGACCGATGGGCACTTTGTTGTCACTTGCACACGATTTATATTCTTTAATAATTTTGTCAATTCCATCGTATTCAATAACAACTCTACATTCTTGCTCACAACGCGATGCAACCAATGTACCAATGATTTTTTCTGGTGCCCAATCGCAGCCAACCAGTGGGAACATCGATAGAAAAGCCAGGATTTTAATTCGCATGTTCCCCCTCACAGGTAAACGATGAAGTCATCCAGTTTGAAAACTGCTCGGTTCTTGGTATCATCCCAAGTCAGAACGTAGTTATGCTTAAACAATGCATCAACTACCGATTTGTTGAATGCATCTTTAGTACGCATAGAACTAACCAACAGTCGATACAGCATACTGTGGTTACTGGAGAACCAGTTTGTCACATTCTGTTCTTTATTTTGATAGGGTCCACGACTCAGAATATCCATCAGCGTAGTTTTATAACCATACACCTGCGTGCGGCGGATTTGTTCAAAATCCATTAATAACGCCTGGATGTTGTAGAGCGTAGCGAGTGAAGGTGATGCTCCCGCATAAATCTGTTCAGCGCTGATACTACCAATGATGAATGAATGGTCAGTGATAGTTTCACGACTCACTACACGGCGTGGCGCTTCACGATAGCGTCCAGCATCACCGTAGGCATATACATCAATAACCTGATATGCCCCATCAATGTACCGATAAGTGTCGCCTGTCTCAGCCACGAAGTACTTGGCGTCAACAATACTTTCTTTAGGAAGATCGGCTTCAGTTGCCACATGTATTGGCAAATCGTTGAACACATGTTCGTCTTCCTCCAACAGGAAGTTTGGACGACCAAAGAACCAGTTCTTGAAAGATTCTACTTTAGCTTGATCGATACGCATGGGGAATGTCCTATTGATTAATTTTGAATTACATCAATGCCGTAGATGTTAATGACTTTAAGGTTGTCATCGTCATCATGGGCTTCTGTGAAACGGAATTTGGCTTTGAGGCCACCTGGGTTAATTAGTAGGAGTTCACGCAATGCATCTGCACGTGGTCCAGTCGGTTTGAAGTAAGCTCTGATCCAATCGCCTGTAGTGTCCATATTGTTAACTTCGATATGTGCACAGACTGACTTATCGTCAATACATACAACGCGCCGTAGAGTAGCTACGGGATCGCCTGATAGATGGTCGGTGGATGGTTCACCTAGTTCAGCGTAAGCCGTACCGTTATTCAATCGACGAAGGAAGTACGAGGTTTGCATACAGTCTTCGAATCCCGCCGGAGCATTATCCATTAGGAAGTCTGCAAACATAGTACCGTCCTGAGTTACGATCAATGGAGCTTCCATATTCACCTCTGTAATATACTTTTTAAAAAGCTTTAAATGACATAAAGCCCTCCCGAAGGAGGGAACTATGTTAATGCACTGTTACTTCACCGTCTTTGATGGTGATCTCAGATGTCCAACTGTAACCTTGATCGATTTGATCTTTAGGCGGATTGTAGGCATGGATAGTCAAAGTTCCGCCGCAATGGTATTTCGTAAGAATGGTTTCTGTACCGCTTTTTTTGCAACTCACGAAAGCCACACTCTTAACAGCCGGTTCAGACCGATGCATTGCAACAGCAATCGCTGCATTACTCAGGTTAGAACGTAGGCCAGCGATATAAGCTTGGTACACACGTTTGTCACGATGGTCGGTAAACGTATTGTCAGCGAAGTTAAACGTTGCTTTATTAGGCATTTTGCTCACTCCAATTACCGCGTGCGAAGCTATAGCTGTCTGACGTACGATCATTGTATTGAACACATACCGTAAACTGACGTAGATCGTCGGTTTTAATGAATGCTACATGTTTGATATCCGAGTGGGAACGATGGATCAATTGTACAAAACCTTCAGTGCTTACACTAGCATTACCCAGTGCAGCCAGGATGGTGTGCTCCACTACATCATAACGTGTCATAATACATTCCTTTAGATGCCCCTCCGAAGAGGGGCTATTGAATTAACGAACCAGTTTCAAAAGAATAGCATTTGCAACCAAGCGCCCTTTCAACACCTCCAGATAAAACCCATCACGTGTAATCAGCCGCAATACACCGACGAATTCTTCACGGGCTTCATTAGCACGGGCGATCATACCTTTCAATGTTTCTAGAATTACAGGGTGGGCAAGAACACTGATCAATGCGGGTTTACCCGATTTCAGATTCAAAGTTGCGAGGTCTGCAAGATCCCAGCCCAATTGGTGGTTGATGTAATTATCAACTACATGATAAATGGTCGATGTACCTTCTTCCCCATTGTCAGTCGCCATCAACGTAAGCGCGCGATTGAGAATGGCCTCCGCTGCACCTTGCAGGGTACGGAGCATCGGTTCACCACGATTTTTCAGGATGTAATCTTCAAGTTGAAGATAGTCTTCACAGAAATCGTCGATCTGGACGCTCAGTCCCATCGAATCGGCCATCAAACCGTTTGTTGTTTTTGTTAGTCGATCATTCAGTGCGTGTAGAACACGAATGGAAATCACACCTTGTGCTGTCATTTCCCGAAGGCCAAGCGCTGTCTGCCCGAGATCTTTGCCAACACGTAGATCACTCAGAGCCTTAAAAGCTTCAAAAGTAATTGGCAGGGTATGGGTAAACTGAGAACGATATTCGCATGCTGGCATAGGAATTTCGTCATTGAAGTTTACTTCTAGCAGATTAGATAGATCTTCACGTACTTGGCTCTCTACTTCCAAATCAGTGGAACCTTGAAAAACTACTGGAAGGATTACAGGAGGTACAGCGCTTCGTTTCAGGTGTCCATCTTTTACGAGCGACTCGATTTCAGTCGCTTTCATTGCATCGCCACCAATGGTTGAAATTGGGGTATTAGAGGAAACCACAATACCATTAGGGCGATAGGCTTTACGACGCAACTCTACGTCGAGTTCATGGCGGAGGTAATTCATTGCATCGGTCCATTCAACGAATTTCTCTTTGACGGTACCATCCGGGAACTTCACGAGGAATGTACAATACAGAGTAGGGTCCATTAGCTGTACCCAAGGCGCGTCATCTCCTACGGTGATTTCCCAGTCGGTCAATTGAGCAGGGCGAATCTCGATACCACCTGGGTTCCAGATAAGGTCATATGCTCTGTTGATGTCAAGTTTGAAACCGGTTGGTTGATAATAAGTCGGATCCACTACAACTTCAGAAATCTTGGTAGGGATTGGTAGACTGGTTTCTTGTTGGGTTACATTAGATTGTGTGAATGTTTGCATTGGTGCCGGTTCCTTATGAATTACGTTACCGAAATAATCTGTGCCAATTTCTTCTTTAACAACCATCGGTTTGACCGGTTCATTAGATGGCACATCATAAAGTGAATTCTGTACTTCGCCGCTGGCCGCTACATGCCCGTTGTGTTGCTGGGGCTGATGATGGTTCGATACATAGGCCGAACCAGTCACCTGCGAAGTGCTATTAGAGTGATTCTGATACCCACTATACTGATGTTGACCACCCATGTTAATCTGAGGTAGATTACCATGTGAGCCACCATTCCAGTTGTTATTCGGCATTCCATTGTTGAAATTACCTGAACGAAGGTCTCGGATGTCAGTTACCATTTGCTGATACATCTGCTGTGCAGCTTGCAAGCCTGGCCAAAAATTGTTTGGTGTTACTTGCTGCAATACTGGGTATGTATGGAATGCCACACCCATGCAAGCTTCTACAGTACATTGTGCTGCTTTGTTGACCGCAGCTTGAGGCTGGTAGTTTTTCATGAGGATCAACACCTCGCAAAAGTCTACCGCGGTCTGGGCCCATTGTTGCCAAATTTGGTTTTGGAAACCATTCTGGCACAACAGGTTATATACAAAACAGTGTGTCTGTGACTTATTGGCCGCAGCTTGTGCCATTGCACGAACCAGACCAATAGTCATCAATCCAACCTGTTGGTTGGCCTGCATCCACTGACTAAGCTGGATCGGTGGTACACAATCATTACCTTGAGGTAGATTGTTATTAAACCACCTTGGGTCTACTTCAGTGCAAGGTACCGGCAGACCTTGGTTCGGATTGAAACTATGCATCGTTATACCCTTTTGCTAAATGAGTTATCGGTTAAAGCGAGCTTGTACAGAATCCAAGAACTCACGATCTTCATCACCACGACGAATGGTACCATCTGGACCAACGTCGACGTAAAGATTCAATCGCCCCCTACCATCGGGGTTGTTCTTAGGTTGGTTCTTATATTGACCTACGTCTGCAAGAGATACGTGAATCAATCGACTAGAGTCACCAATAAGGGACTTGTTGTGCGAACCTTTCGACTTCGCTTTGTCTTGTGGAACGACAATCGAAGTTAATTTAATAGCCTTGTTATCACCAGGATAGCTAACGGTATCGAATTCACCGTGATCAAGGGCCAGTCGTCGAGTGGCTGTGTTTGGTTTAAATGATCGTTTAAGAGCATCATTTATTTCGTTGATTGTCCAATCTTTATCTAATCTCGATTGGAAACCATAACCAAACATAGTCACCGCGTAGTTCAGGTCATCGAACACATAACGCAGTACACTTAGTGATTTGTTCCACAAACTTGTTTCATCCATATCTGTATCGTAGAAGTGGTGAGCAAGACTGGTCATGATCTCATGAAGTAGTTCCCAGATCGTATTCACATTCACGTCTACAGACGCCAGTTCCTTAATAGTGTCAACGTCCAGACTACTATTAAATGAATTTAAATGCGCATCGATGTTTTCAGCTAGCTTACCTTGGTGCTCAAAGTCACCGAAGATGATCAAACCCAAGATGATCCGCCAGAGGGCTTTATTATCCAAATAAGACGGATCTACGAACCGACTAGGGAAAGTATCGACTACATACCAAAGTCCTGCCATAAGGCGTTGGACGAAGTCAGAATCGTCTTTTGCCAGGATAGCGACAGCCATATCCCCAGTAGGATGTTTACCAACCAGAGTTGCTGACTGATAAATGTTCCATTTTTCACGAGGATACTTCACTGGATCAAAGTCTTTAAACTTACCAATGCGTATGTCTGTATTAGCCCAGCGCTTAAAGGTTTCTTTCACGCCGAATTCACAGAAGAAGTAATGTGCCATGCATGATTCAATGCGATGACGATTGTCAAGATCCTTCTTAGTGCGCTTAGACATCTCATTATGAATTTGTGACCAGATGACGTATTTGATTTCACGACGGTCATTACAAACATAATGGTGATCGACCTGCTTAAAGGTTAGTTTAGCTCGCCGAAATGGAATGAAGATGGTATTAGCTAATACCGAGTAACCCACATCCGTCATAACTGGCGATGGCATATATACCGCGCCATTCAGTGGACATGTAGAATCTTGGTTAATGAATGGTATTAAAATATATCTATCGAAACAGGGCTCCCCTTTAAAAGATGTCTTTAATGCAATCATCCGATGATTGGTTTTAGCAATATTCGCTGTACGCTTAGAACCATATTCCCGGGTTAGCTCTTGGAACATTCTATCTGGCGTTACTAATACACTACCTTCATATTTAAATCCCGCTGGGAACATCTGCGCGTTGAGTGCCCAGATCTTATCAATATAGGCCCTGCGATTACAGATCCCAGCATCATTAACACCCATGAGGTGTTCAAGGGCCAAACCATTTGCAATCGATTTGTTAAAAGGTGCTGTGCGTTCGAGCATCTTGCTTTTAAGGAAACTGTCCATGCGTGAAGGTTTGCTGTTGGCGAATTTATCCATTCTTACTACCCAATACAGAGTGAATCTTAACTGCTGCTGCCATGCCACTTAGAAACTTATCGACCACTACGCTCAGATCGAATTCTTTTTCTTCTACCTTATATCTTTTATAAAACTCAGGAAATATCTGAGGCAATACCTGTAGCAATTCTTTATACTCGCTACTGTCTTTTGGAGATCTTAACTTTCGTGCTAACATTTCGATCGCTTCGGTTAACTCATCTTTTGTTCGGTAGACACCGTTCTCCAAAAATTCTTCTGGCCTAATATGGACAATACTTGGAATGGATTCCCCTCCTAGTGATTTTCTTTGGCCTGTACTGTAGACATAGAGTCCCGGTTTTTCAGCAGTGTCGTAAACGGGTTTAACGATTCCACTATACAACTTAGTACAGACTAGGATAGGGTCAATATTAGTCTTCTCATTTACATAGTAGACTACCCCACAGCCGGTTGCATGTGAAACCTCGGTATCAACGCTGTTGTTAAATGCAATCACCTCGGTATACATACTTCTACCAAAGTGTTGGCATAGACCATTGCGATTTGTTGACTGATATAAATGAACGCCTAGAAATGGTATCCAGATTCCGTTCGAATAATATTCGATATCCTTACATTCAACCCGATAATGAAACTCAACTACCACTTCACGAGCATTTACTCGATTAGTTATTGGGTCAATGCGATGAGCTGTGATAATTTTGTCAATTTCGTCAAGCTGTTTACGTAATATTGGATCATCCACTACTCGACTACTTAGATCTAGTTCGACATTCCCTCCAAGATTATAAGTGACGATGAAATAACACGAGCCATCGATTCTATTGCCGCCGACTGGGGAAGTCATTCTCATTCCATCTGCGGTCAATACCAGTAGATCGTAGCCACTTGTATTTACAAACCTCATCGAGGAACTAAAATCATTTCCCCGAATATAGTTAAGGTTAACATGCGGTATAGCGTTAACACGATTACCGATGATCTTTACATCATCCGTAAGGATGGGATTCCGTCCATACAACTCGGTCATTGATTTTCACCTTATCTACAACCATTTCCACCTTCATACCACGACCAAGCTTTTTCAACTTTTTACGTGTTGCCTTACGGTCCTCTTTCGACGCCTTACCTGTAGTGGTGGGCTTCCGGGCCGTTGGCTTTGCCATACTGTCTCGTATCGGTCTGAAGTCGTCGGGGATGGTTTGGCCTTCTTCCAATTCGTTGCATTCTTGGCCTGGTCTAGCTACCCTCCGAGCAGCGGTTTCCATTGAAGCAATGTCAGATTTGGAATAGGGCATATGACCAGCTTTCGCTGGGGTTGGTTTATGGTCAGGGATGTCACTTACACGGAATTCTACATTATCAGGCTCTTCAGTATTTTTAATAACTTCAGAGATATCTACAATAATGTCACCCGCATTCATACCTGTGTCGGATACTGCACGTTCAACTGCTTTCCAATAGTTTGCTAAGAAGCTCATGATCGGGTCCTTTGGTTAAGGATTGATATTGGTGTCCCAATCATGATATAAATCTAAGATTTTTTGTATTGCGTTAAAGACGACATAAAGCCAGTGACCGAAGTCACTGGCAGTATGCCCTAGTGTCACCGCTCTAGTCGGCGGGCAACTCCGTCTTCCTCATATCGGATGCGAGTGCCATCTTCCATGTAACGGTAGCCACCCTTTCCATCTCAGGCATCCAGCGCGTCAACCACTGGCTTGTTCCACATGGAGTGGCCCATTACCTGTTCGAAACCAGTAACATTAAATTCGAGAGCGAATGGAATGTTGTTGATATGCAGGTTGAATGGGATAGCCGCGATTTCACGGGTAACCTGATTGCCACCACGAGTGATAGGCAGGTCAGCGATGATGGTCGATACGTAGAAGAATTGACCGAAGCTCAGAATGTCGTTCTCAACTGGAGTTTTACGAGTAGGTACTACTACCAACTTACCGTCGAACAGTTCGTTGTTAGTGGATACAATATCGTATTCCAGGTAAGCACCCAGGGTGCGATCGTCGCCTTTGGTCATCAGGTAGTTGGCGATCTCTTTGTCGGTGCAGAACAGGAAGATCGGACGCTCGTCTTGGTTACCCGAGATTACTCGGAAGGCGGCTTCGATGTTCGAGTTACGATACGATGGGAACAAGATACCTTTAACTTTGTTCAGGATGGCCGAGCAAACGTCGTCCCAACGGTCTTTCGACTTCAGGGTGTCGATCATGTCTGGCAAGTGCATGGTGTCGTAGTGGTAGGTCGGACGCATTACAGCGGCCAGAGCACCTTCGTACACGTTGACGACTGGACGGTTGAAGCCGTTACCGGTCAGTTCACGCAGTTGAGCCAGGTAGTTCAACAGAGTCTTAACAGCGTTGTTGCTGTTACGAATGTTGGTGTTAACAGTCAGAGCTTTAACAACTTCGCCTGGACCTTCATCTTCCATGGTGCTCAGTGGCAGAGTCACTGGAGCGTGCATTGGAATTGGGTGACGGAATTGCAGAGCACGAGTTTGCAGCAGGTGACCACGCTGACGACGGTTAGTGTTAGTGAAGCGAACTTGCAGTTCGAAACCAACAATTTCCAGATCAGTGATGCTGTCAGCCAGTACTTTACCATCGCCAGCAGTGATGTCGATTTCACGACGGTCAGCGTTCAGGATCTTAGCGATCGAAGCGTCACCGTTAGTGAAGCGAGAGTCACCACGAGAGGTGGAGATGTTACCAGTGAAGTCTACGCTCAGGCGCAGTACCCAGCCACGTGCTTCCAGCTCGGTCATGGCAGCGGTTTGAACGCCGTCGATGGTACGAGTTACAGCACTTACAGTCAGGTCATCGGTCCAGAAGTCAACCTTCGCACCACGGGTGTCGCCGATCAGATCAGGTTGGAACACAGCGCGAGGCATGCGGTCTACTTTGAACTTAACGACTTTGTCTTGGAACTTGATGTACAGAGCCTTCAGGCGGCCAGCAGGGTCGATGGTGTCCGATACGTCCAACATGTTAGCAGCGATCAGCTGGTTGGCGTTCGAGTTACCCATCAGGTCCAGACGAATGCCCGGTTTCAGCGGAGCGGTTTCGATGGACAGGTTTTGTTCGTTAACTACAGTCTCAGGAGGGATCAGAGCTGGGTCAGCAAAGTAGTGAGCGTTGGTACCGGCTGGATCGATCGCAGGGATCAGATCGGTAGCGTTGTCGTCGAGGATCGACGGATCACGGTATGCTTCAACCATGTTCACTTCGTCGTTCTTCCAACGAGCGCCGTTAACTTGGTGATGAACGTCTTTCATTACAGCGATGTAAGGAAGAACCTGAACCACACCACCCTCAATTGGGTTGATAACGGTGGTTGGGTAGATACGTTCAGCGAACTCGTCCTGACGGCTAGCAGCCAGGTTATAGCCAACGGTTACAACGCGGAAGTCACGCTGAGATTTTTCGTTGTAGTTTTCCAGAGCAACGGCTTTAGTTTCATCACCAGTAAAAACGTCCAGACCACCAGCAGGACCATTATAATCCTGAGTAATAGTTTTAATGGCTTCGGTAGACGGAACAACTTTCGATACGCCGCGCAGGGCTTTGATGTACTTGCTGGTGTTGGTAGCAGCCAGGGCACCGATCACGGCAGCGGTCAATTGGTTTTCAGCTACACGTGGGTCTTGGGACAGATACGATTCAAAACCATAGTCACGAGCAATCTTAGAGATCTGCTTGTAAAGACTAGATGCGGTTTGCGCATCATCGTGTTTAGAGGCGAACGTTTCATTGCCGATCGATTCGATCAGGCTTTGGGCGCGTTCAGCCACTGCGAACAGGCCATCGGCCAGATCGTTTTCTTTATTCATACTGCCAATAAAACCTTCCATTGAGAAAGTTTGATTTTCAGCAGCGGTTGCTTTAAGTACAGACTTCAGAGACTTAAGATGTTTCATTTGTGTTTTCCTACGCAGGATGGGTATTGGTTTTAAACATGTATCTAAATGTGGAAGATCTATTTTTCACCGGAACTAGACCTTAGACATAAGATAATAGTTGAAGAGATTCGTTGATGCTACCTTACTTAATTTGCAGGTTCTCAGCAACTCATTAATCATACTATCAAAGAACGTACGGTTACTAATGATTGATAACCGTTCAGGATCGCTATTGGTGATAGGCAGACTCTTCTGCACCGCAACCCAAAGATTCTCATCTACAGGATAAAGGGAATATTCGTTTACTAACTGTGGTTGGTTAGCGAGACGGAGCGAAATCGTTTCGATACGTTCCTCTAAAGCATTATGCAAATCTTGCATTCTAAACTTATCTTCGTGATCAGAAGTAGAAGCAATTGCAATGCCAACTCGTGGACTGTGGGCCAAGACTACTCCAGTACCTGGGCAGAACACGAATGGAAATTGATTCAACGCAAGGTCGATCTGAGCGAGATCATTGACCGAACTAACGTCGGAACAAGCTATATAGTTAGTGTCTAACAATCGGCTAAATTGGACACCGTCCACTTTGTACTGTTCATAAACAGCTTCAGGTAATACTAGTAGTTGGACCATATCACGAAACCTGTTGGTTCAGAGGGGTTAAAGTTCTACATATTCATAGGGCTATAAACAGTATACAAACTAATACTTGTAAGATTAATTGTACACGATGCACTCCACTATTTTTGCAAGGATATGACATGGCTTCTCCGAAACAGCTTCTTGTCCAGTGCGTAACGCTGTTATGCCTGGAACACCGTGAGGACTCACCCGCCTCACCTTCAACCGAATTGATTGATAAAGTTGTAACATCCTTAGATGTCAAAGAAACAACTGCGGACCACGATCAGGGACGACAGACCTTTCTAGAACTCCGTAATCTAGTTAACGAACTTAACCAGAAACCAAAAAATGCTTTTCCAGGACTGCAAGAAGTTCTTCAATTGGTCCGGGTTAGCTGCCGAGAAGAGGTATACTTGTATGATTCAGTTGAACAAGGCGTACTGGAGAATTTCCCTGACGGCATGGCGATCATGCGTTCTATTAATAGTCGACGAGGAACATTGAATGTTTATCTTAATGACGTTACTATTAAAAACGTAGTGAAGGAATATTCGCAGAAACTCATCTTCCAAGACCGTGGTAATTTGGACATCGTTAGTATGGTGTCAGAGATGGGTGCTAAACTTGAACCCTATGTAAAAGCTCGTGCAGAATCTAAACACCCGGCAGAAATGGGTAGCCTTGATTTTGATGATCCGGATACAGTAGAAGATATTTTCCAGAAAGCTCAAGATACTTTGTCACCTGATGGAGCTTTCCGTCTAGGATGGAAAGGCGTTAATAGACTACTAGGTCCTCTTGGCGCATTGCGTCGTGGTGAATTCATTACTACTGCGGCCCTGCAACACCAAGGTAAGTCTTATTTTGCAATGTTTGTTTTTCTACACGTTTGTATTTTCAACAAACCCTTTATGCGAGATTCAACTAAGAAACCTCTGGTTCTGTTCGTAACTCTAGAAAACGAACTATCTGATAACTTGATGCACATGTACTGTTATCTTAAAGAGAACGAGACATGTGAACCAGTCATTCGTCGAGATGTCGATAAACGTGAAGCGGCTGCTTACGTATGTTCTCGATTAGAAGAGAATGGTTTCAAAGCCAAGATGGTTCGCTTTGATCCTACTGAATTTACAGTATCTGGTTTCGTTAACTACCTGGATGGTCTACAAGCTCAAGGATTCGAACTTCAGTTTCTATGTGTCGACTACCTCAATATGTTGCCTAAGACTGGTCTGGATGCTAAAGTAGCCGGTGATGATATCCGTTTGCTGTTCAGACGCATGCGGAACTATACTGCACCAAGAGGTATCACCTTTCTGACACCGCATCAATTGGGTTCAGATGCGTTGCAGCTGCAACGTGAAAATACGGAAGACTTTGTGCAGGTTGTTGCGAACAAAGGTTACTATGATGGTTGCCGCCGACTGGGTCAAGAACCAGACCTTGAATTGTTTCACCACATTATTCGTCGTAAGGGAAAAGCTTTCTTTGCTATTCAACGTGGTAAACACCGTAACACCCTTACTCCAGAAGAAGACCAATATGTCATCATTCCAATGAGCCCAGTTGGTACAATGCCATGGGATATTGATAAAGAAGAAGACTACTGTATCCGTGTCATACCCGGCAGTAACATTAGCTCTGATGGCGATGATTCCTGGGACTAAAAAATAATATGATTAAAGCCTCTCCAATTGGAGAGGCTTTATTTAGGTGAACTATGGACAATATTCAAAAGCTCGCTGACGATATTTTAAGTCAACTAAATTTGATGAAAGTCATGAATAAAAAAGCATGGGTTGCTGTATATGTAGCTAGGCAGAATCTTAGACCAGTTATTAAGGAGGTCTTGGATAAAGCATCTCACATATACAAGATCCCTTTCGCAACGATAGAAAACTTTCAATGGTTTCTAGGAGTGCATGGCCACCGGCTTGATATATGGGAAAAGCCAGCACCCCATCCTGAACCAGCTAACCACTTACTACTAACTGTCGGTAGATTTACGGCCGTTATAATCGATTATACGGAGCAACATTAATGAGTCATGTAGAACATTTCGCTGAGAATATAATTGATACACTCAAACACCGAATTAAATACAATCAGGCAGACTCTATTTTGATCAGAGCGGCTGAACAAAACATTATCCCTATCATGACAGCCATTACACAGTACGTGGCTGAAATCGAAGAATGGGGACCTACAGACTGTACCACCTTTAACTCATTCAATCTTGCCAAACAAAGGCTTTATTTCAGATACAACATTTTGATTGATCTTCATCAAAAACCTATGTCTCACCCTGATTGGAGTCATGAACAACTTGATGTTAGCGGTTACTCGACACTGTTCTGTGACCACGAGTTAAATGCTAGTGATCCATATTTCAATAAGATTAAACGTGACTATTACAACGAAGTAAGTAGTTGACTACAGACCCTTCCGTAAGGAGGGGTTTTATTTCGTAAATCACTATTTGATTAAATACGGCATATGGTCAACCCTGTTGGGGGTTGACTAGAATTGAGTGTTAAGCTGTCGCTAGTAAATCAATAAGGAGTTTATTGCTAACGCAATATCTGTTTAATACAAAATAAAGGCCCTACGGGCGATCCTATGCTCTTAGAGGGGTCTATATACACAATGTTGGACTACCTAGTATTTTAATCCAATCGTATGTTATTTTAAAACCCTGATCAGGTAGATTTATGAAAAAGAAAAAGCTGACGGACATGGACGTAGCTAACGTCACAGTGTCGGTAGAAGCGAACACTGGAGATCTAGAATCGGAGTTGCAGTTTGATACTCTACCAGATGGTTCACCAGCAGATGCATTGATAGAAGTGGAACGCACACAGGCTGCATTATCGGAGTTAGCAGATCGCGCAGATACCGTACGTGAGCAATCGGCATTGGAAGCCTACCAATGGGCTTACAAGGCGTTAACAGGTATTAATCAAGTAGTGGATAACAAAGCGATATCCCTAGAAGGATTCACAGGCACTATCACACGGAAGAACGAACTAGCCAAAGCCATTCGTGCCGAGGTTAGTAAGTTGGATGTTGAACTGAATGCTGCTCTTGAAACTTATGCCAGTGATATAAAAGATGACTTCTCAGAGATCATTAAGCAGTACGATCAGTTGAATCGTAAGTTGAGGGCTACTGACTCTGAGATCGAAAACGAAGTCAAGACTAAGATCGAGATTAACCATACCCGCATCTTTGAAATGTTTATGGTCAAAGATGTGTTTAAAGGTGAGGACCCTATTGCCGCCATCCGCGCAGAAACCACTAACTTAGAAAGGTTAGTCAGTCGGGTAGGAACTGGTGTCGACCGAATCACTAAAGACGTTGGTAAGCTAGGTGACGATGACAAGCTCGAACGCAGTGGTAGGGATCTACCTGACCAGCAATCGATGTATCTGATGTTCAACCGCCGGGTTAAGATCGATGGTGGTCAATTTGAACCAGACCAACGTAAGACGCGTAATCCGAGGAAGTCTTATAGTTGGCTACAGCATGCCGCTATGATCTTTGGCGCCATCATTTTCAGAGAAGCTGGTTACAACTTGGTTAAGAATTTCCAGACCAAGAAAGACTCCGAGGCAAAAGTGACCAATAATCTAGGTGAGATACACAAGTTCATCAGAGCCGTTGAAGCACTGGAGGATGTTGTGGACGATCTATCTAGTCATGTACAGGACCTGGTAGATCTGTTTAAGAAAGTAAACGAGTCTCAAGAGTCGGCGCTGAACCGCCGTATTGTTCCGGTAATGGAGTTAGCTATGTTTGTCATGAAACAAGTTTGCGACATCACCAAAGGAACAGACACCCTTTTCACAAAAATCGTACGTAAACATACTAATTAAGGTACCCTATAATGGCCAAGCAATCTCCAGTTATGAAACATGCTAAACCTCGTCTTACTGCCGAACAAGTAGCAATCGAAGAGTTCATTAATTCTATCCCACCAGAACAAGTTATCGAAGGTGATACTATCGTTGATAACCGTATCTGTGAAACTATCGCAATCCCAGAAACGACCCTTGATCCAATTGTTGATTCCGTAGCAGTTGCAGATGGGCTTGACGAACTTGCTGGTGACATCACCGAAATTAAGACCGTAGGCGCTATGGAGTCGTATAAACGTATTTTCCGTCATATGACGGAAATGACTGGACATCCAGTTACCAGTTTGGAAAACTTTCCCGCTACTAAAGGTGGTAAGCTTAGATTCGCAAAAGCGGTACGCGGACATGCTGAAATGATCCGTGAATGCGTAAACATTGCGTTTGAGGAATTCGCTAGTGGCGTGGAGGAATCGATCGGTACTTCGATGTCGAATTACAAACAAGCTCTGGGTAAACTGAACCAAGTTCGTGAAGACGACTTCGCTCCTGAAAACGAAATCACTATCAACTACAAAGCGTTCTGGAAACTGTTCCACATGAACGACGAGCTGATGGGTCCTAAAGACTTCGGTCTAGAAGTTGATGGTATCAAACAACTGGCTGAGCTGGTTCGTCAAGGTAAGGATAACATCGTTAAGTGGTCCCGTGGTGAAGACTCTCCGGGTGCTGCTATTCCAGGTAAAGTATTCGTCCAACTGATGAACAACAACGACGTGACTGTTAAAGATGGACGTAGTAAGTGGGTTGAAAATCCAGTTAAGCCGCCAGAAAATAATGAAGGTAAATGGACTGCTGGTGACTGGTTCTGGATCTTCGTATTCAGCTGGGCAGGTCTGGTTTACCGTATCATCAAAGGTGGTTCGGGTACCGACGAAGCTAAGAAAGAACAATCTCTGAAAGCCATCCACAAAGTAATCACTGAGATGAAGCGCTTAGCTCCATTGGTCCAGGAAATCGAGAAAGATGCCAAGGAGATCATCAATGCTTGCAACAAAGCTAAAGAAGATCGTAAGGCTGACCTGAAGCGTGCTGCTAGTCCGGTACTGGAACTGGCTGCTAAGACCGTAGAACATGTAACCCAGGTTACCTACGGTGCCATGAAGCTGTTTGATCAAGCCGAGCATAGTGCTGATAAAACCGACCGTAGTGGAAAATAAAAAAAAAACACATAAAGCCCCTACCGGAAGGTAGGGGCTTTATTTCATCATTTACTCTTCTTCGATTTCAGGTTCGAGAGTACAGAATGGTGTGAGGCATGCCCACCCGGATACGGTTACGCCATGAACAGAGTTTTGAACAGTATATCCGTCGTGGGCAAGCTTGACTGCTTGCATGTAATGAATTTCTCCGATTGGTAGAGTAACACCTGGTTTAAAATCGTTATTGATTTTAAACTCAAGACTGTAACATCCAGCCAACATTGCTTCTTCGATCTGTTGTTCAATAGCTTTCATGCTAAGGAGCTTGAACACTTTAAGCATTTGTGCTTGCATACCGGTAGTCATAAAAAGAATTACCTCGTTTAGAGTTTAGTGGTGTATTCAATTCGTAGGTAACGCGTATAATCCCCTGGATCATAACTATCGTAACCCAAGCAATGAGTGTGGATATACTCTGCTTCGATTTTTATAGCGTTAATATCTAGGTCGTAACCCCATTTTTTACGGGCTACCTCCAAAATAGACAACAGACTTTGAGATTCGTAATCGCAGTTAATATAGAATTCCGTGTCCGTATCATCTGGTGAAAAACAACGTATCCCCGATCGATCTTTATATTCACCCATATAAAAGAATTACTCCAATGTAGATAATATGTGAATGATTGTATCGTACCGACTACTAAGCTTGATTGAAGATTGGTCCCACGAGGGGATTCAGTTGGATAGATGGTGGTGTGGTCAACCCGTTATAGAGGACCACTAATCCTTGATGACGGTTAGCTCACTGGGAGTAGTGCCCCAGTGAGCTTCTCCTTTATGCCGTCACACCACCGCTGGTCCCATCGTCGCTAATTGAATCGTCGAGGTACATCAACAGAGTCATCTCATCTTGGGAGTTTATATTTACGACGAACCCATTATCTTCATAATGGTCCAAGATGTGGTTACAGCAATGGGTCGACAACCATTGTCGTTCAGTTGGAGTGACCAATTCACGAAAAATGTCGATCAGTTTGAAACGATAACGTAGTTCATTATCGTGTCGAGTGTAATTGTCACCTGTCAGCAACCAATCGGTATCGTTGAGCTTTTCGTCGATTGTTTTTATGACGTGATCTGCAATAAAACGATCCCGTTCTGTATGGACAGCAACAATGGCTTTGGCGAGGTTCTGGCTCATAAAAGTTCCTTAAGGATGTGTACGTAAAAGAATCCACCAATGAGGCCTATAGTTAGGCCCCACATGATAGTTTTTGTCCCTACCGCTAATTCAGTATCGGACTGGTCGTTGTTATCACGCATGTATAGCCCCTAGGTGCTGAGATTAACTCACACTCATTGGGTAACAAGCGCTTTGAGAGGAAGGTCCACCGTGTACTTATCCGTTTCTTCCACCAGTTCGATTCGATAGAAGTCACCGTATGTACCCGAACCCGTACAGCAACCGCATGGTTCTTCATGAGTCCAGCGAACATATTCAATTCGCAAACGACTCAATGGAATCCCCGGACCGAAATGTTCTGCAATTGGGCTGAACAACTGATCAAATGTAATTTGATCAAGTGCGTTTGATAGGTAGAGCACCGAATCGGTATTCTCTGGATTACACCACTTCGACATCTTTAACCCCTAGAAAATTTGACTTAACCAATAGAGAATCGATCGCTGTATTCAATTGGTTTGTTGATATTCACTGGATCGTTCCAGCCGTAAATGCTGACTTGGTTACGGCGGCGCATCCTTGAACCGATGATGTCGAACAGACGAGGACTGTCAACCTTACAGTATTCCCAGACCGGTTCACCTGACCCGAGTGGATCACAGTCACGGATACCGTACAAGGTCTCGTAACCAGTGTGTGTATAACGACCCACTAGTCCAACATGGAGGCTGTAACTGGTATTTGGGAACCTGTACATCAGATCCAGATTTTCTTTCTCGCATATGACCTGTACAATACTGCGGAGAACAAACGCCGTCATAGACCGCTTTTCAGACACGGTACTGTACTGGTTGTCACGGATGCATTCGATACAATCCATGACGTCTTTAACTGCATACACCTGTGTAGCGAGTTCAGACTCTTTAATGAATGTAACCAATTCAGCGGACGTTGGGATGGCGAGTGCACTGGAGTTATCGGCGGTGCGATCAATCAGGTTAAACAATTTTTGCATGTCCATGGTTTAAGCTCCTAAATGTTTCATCAGATCGGGAAGATGGATTGGATCAAAGTTGCCGACCTTCTGGCGCTCATACGCTTCCAAGGCCACTGCTGTCATCCAGAATGCCTCACGGTACTCGGGATGATTGTTTATGACGCTATACACGGTTTTATGTGGACCGACGTCACGGGAATAGTCATCCTGAGTATACTGGTGCGCGAGCACCAGTTCCACTTGTACTTTGGTGATATTAAACTTTTCCATTTTACAGCTCCACTGGAGTTGGGTCGAAAGCGAACTGATAGATCAGATCCGATTCGTATGGAATGGTGAAAGAGTTAAAGTTCTCGATGGTTTCACCGTCCACACGCATCGTCGACGACACAATCTCCCGGCCGCGTACAACCAGATCGAGGTAGCAACCAAGACTACGATTCATACAGAGCTTACGTTCAACAGAACCCTCGTCTTTAAAATACCAGCCTTCGCCATAAGCGTTGTTCAGGTATACCCGATGTACTGTGGTGGGCCATTCACGATGGTTCATTACAACCCAACCAATATCAGGCCAGTGCATCAAAGTGATGTTGCTTTCCACCACTTTGCAGGCCACGCCAATGTTGCGTTGCATCAGTTTACCCATGAAGTGCATCGCTGCACCTGTACCGAGTAGGTTTGCCTGCTCGATGTCATGACTGAAATCTGTGCCACCAATCCAATACTCCATGCCAGTGGGACCAGCGAAAGTCAGAACGTGTTGTGGACCAATTTTAGACATGTTAGTCAGTTTCATATTTAGTTCCTCTAGTTTGAGAGAAGCGTTGGTTTGAAATAAAAAAGACTCGATATTAAAAATAAAATACTACACCTACAATAATATGTAGAGTAATGCACTGTTAGCGCAGTGCATTACAGTTGTTACTACATCAATGAAGTGTTACCCTCTTGATCCATTCGACATGATTACAATCGTGAAGAATGACATTCTGGTATCCAAGCTGAACTACAGCTTCGCCTTTATATGGGGTCAGACCGTGTTGCCCGATATAACCTAATGAGTTACCATCGTAGTCGATGGCCTCAAAGATTATTCTTTCATCGGGTAAGCTCACGAATACTTGACTGTCAGGATCAACATCCCGAACTAAGTAACACGCCGTTACGTTAGGTTGGTTTAAATGATGTTTTGTTGTAACTGGTTGTGTAAATTGGATTCGCATAATGGCGAACTCCTTAATTAGATTTATGGCATAGCTGGTATCTCCCAGTGAGTGAATCTAAAACCGTCTCGGTTGTACGAGACAAAATAATAAAACCCCTCCTTGCCGGGAGGGGTTTTATGCCGTTATTCTTCACCGGAATGGTATTCCATATCCCGGCGATAGTCCTTAGGTTTTATGGATTTATAAACTTGGATTAACCTTTACGCAACGCTTTGCGGAGGTTCGCACATTGGGTATCGAAATCGTTTGCCCATTCCACCGACTCTTCAAACTTGTCGTACTGCTTCAGGAATTCGGCCCGTTTCTTGGAGGTAGCCAAGTCAAACCAGAAGATTGCCTTGTTACTATCCGCTGGATGTTGGGAGATGGCTTCGTTGTACAAATCCGTAAGCTCCAGAATCTCGGCAGCTGCGATTTCCGAGTCCCATTTTTCACGAGAGTTCCAGATACTGAACCCTACGATTGCACCGATGGTTATAGCAACACCAGCTGCGCATGCAACGATGGTTGTTTTATCCATTTTTAATACTCCTAGAAAGTACTTAGTTATGTTTAGTCAATTCAACATAACGTGTTTTGAGTTGGTTTACGAGTGAGCTATGCCTACCGAGTTTAGTGTACTTCGTCAACAGGCTACCGCAATAATAACTGAATAACCTAAATGCACTAACCTCATCAGTAGACACCAGCCGGTAATGATTTAACTTATCCTCCAATCCATCTATTGCCGATTGGATTTCACCGACCTCTACTTCATTTGCTCGTCTTTCAATGAAGTAGATGGTCAGTGATGTTGCCAGAGAACAGAATACTGGCAACAGAAGGTGCTCCGCTATCTTCAACGCGGAGACCGGCTACGGCACAGCGCCTTCTTCAAATGACGTTTGAAGCGACGCTTGTGCACGAGGTAGGTATCTGTATCGGGATCATGACGGAAGATGCCTTTGCAGATTCCAAAGAGTTCCCAGAATGTACCCACAATGGATACAGTCTTGGTGATCTCGGGGTAGGAGCTCATTGCCTTCTGGTAGATGAACTCCAGAATAAGTCCATTGTCATGGCCACACCATACTGCGTGCCATTCTTTACCGACACCGAGATCACTCTTGATGTGATTCCCGGATGCTACGGCTGTTTTCAGTTTTTCATTAGAAACGTTCATTTGATTTTCCCTTCGATGATGAGTTCGCCAATACGCTTGGCATCTTTGATGTCCAGAAGACGGTGGTCAAGGCATTCACGAATAGCCTTTAGGGCGTCCACGGTAACTCGGCCAGATTCTTTAGTTGGGCCAAACCAACTCACTGCGTTCTCCGTCAACAGCCCACGTTTAGGATCTTTACGGTTGACGTAGTCGATCAGGTAGACATCATGTGAAATGTCCAGAACTTCCTTCAGACGGATTTGAAGGAGCATCGGTTCCAACAGGGTAACCCGCCGCTCATCGACTTCGTTCAGTTCAGACAAGATCTTACCGATGTCTTCATGTTGGGAGATGGCTTCCATGTTGGCCTTCAGTGCTTCGATGTTAGCCAGTAATTCACCCGTGATCTTTTTGAAATCAGCAGTCAAAGTCATTTTACGCCCGTCTATTTAATTTTGATGTTATTGCGTTCTGCCAGGTCGATCATGTACTTGTCCGAATCCATGAATTCACCCGTGTGGTAATTTCGAAGAACCCACTTACCTTGAAGGGCCATTCCGGAAGTTGGATGAACACCATACTCACGGGACATAACCAATTCATCATCGCGACGCATGGAACGGTAGAAGTTTTCTTCCAGCTCCCGCATCACGGTTTTAGGGGTAACAACTGCTGGTACAGGCGACGTAGTTGTTTCAACCCCAGAACCATCTTTTGGCGGGGAATATTGTGCCAAGGCACGCATTACCACTGCGCGATCAACAGAAGAGAGTGGGACATTCCCGATCAATTTCACCAGTACGTCGGTCGTTTCTTTTACCGCCACCAGGCCATCGGTAAAGTCATTGGTCAGGGTCAGTTCCCACAGAACAGACTCCACGAGCTTCCCGATGCTTTCAATATCACTCAGACCAGTTGCAAAGTAGGACTGTGTTATTAGTTCAACTCCGCGTGAATTGGTGACACCCAAATCCAGGATTTTGTTTACGATGAGGGTGATATCGTGTCCAGTGAAATCGAGAGCAGAATCAGAAAGCAGGTTCTTTACCTGATTGCCAATTTTGATAACGACGTCCTGGGTGAACTTCGATTCCGAAGGACGTGGACCGCAGATGTTTGACAGGCTATACATTTTAATATCCGACATGATAAGTCTCTTACTTAGTTACGAGCATGAGTTGACCAAAACCGTTTACGCGAGTACCATAAACGATTTCAGTTTTATCTGTGTGCTTTACGTGTGTGGTCAACTTGGCATCCATGAATAGACCGCCGAGAACTGCACCGACGAAAACGAGTACAAATTTCATTTTACCACCTATGATTAAAATTGAGAAATGGGGGTAGCCCCCATTCGCTATTTGATGCGATCAAAGACATCTTCGAACGACAGACCTTGAGGTAAACCCAAAGCCTCGGCCACTCCGGCTACGACGCTATCCATGCAACTATCAAAGTCCAATACAGGTGGGACCAAATAGTTATTGGAATCGACATAGGTCGCGAATGGATCACGCATGTTGCAGATGATTGAATCGAGAGTGTCGTCTAATAACAGACCCTTACCGCGGGCATCGCCAACACCGTCCATTCGATAAGACGGTTGAGGAGAACGCTCAGAACGTGGATAATGTTTACGTCTAAGTGACATTTACCATCTCCTAAACTTTAAGCCCATGAATCCAACACGGCATCAAGATCTTTCACGCTACTAGCGAAAGTCAATTGGGCTACCCAACCTGAACGGTTGACCAGGATAAAGGCAGCCATCTTTACCTTGAGCTCGTCGGGATCGAGGTCACTAAGAGTAGCGTGAAAATTTTCACACGATTCTTTTGCGGTGTCGATTACTTCGGCATCCATAAAGAAACCGGCCGTAGTAAAGACAACTGCGCCAGCCAAAGCAACTGCGGTGTATTTAATAATAGAACCAAACATTTTTTAAGTCCCGTGTGAATGGATTTAGACAAGTTTCAAAGTTTTTCGCCAGTGTCCAAAAGTTTCTCAGTGTTTACACGAACATGAGCGCGAATAGATCGAACAGTTTTCGGATCAACACCATGAGCGATGCCATCAAGAATTGCATCGTATTCAGGTTTGATATTACGCCATTTCTCGACCATTGGTAGGTCAAAGAATGGTGGAATGCGGTTCATATCCCTTACTAGTTTAGTTACTCGATCAACAGCAACTGCTTTAAGCTCATCGCATCTGATCGAGTCCAACTTAGTTGCGGTATAGGAAACAGCTGCGCTGGTAGCTACCACTAACACAGCGATGACAATCCCAGCGGATTCCAGCAACGTGTCTTTCATTGAACCCCCTCAGCTACTGACAACACTCACATGGTTACGACGAAGATGCTCACGACGGGCCCTCCCATGACGAGTCAAACCATGAAAGGTATGACGCTCCATACGTGCCAGACGCTTAGCCTTCTTCGCAGAAGACTTGAAGATACCATCGCCCGGTTGCTGAGGGAACCAGCTCCAGAGTTTGTCACGCAGATCGGTGTAAGCAATCAGGACGTTATGACCATAGTGATCACAGATACGACGACCAGCATAGGTACGGCGCATACGCTTCACACCGTTTTCGTTTTCGTATTGGTTCTCTTTACGCTCGATGTAATCGATGTGACCTTTACCCAGTTTACGGCACATATTAAAACTCCTTTGACTGGTTTAATTCACAAATGTAATATACCTTTGTGAATCATTTTAATATACGGCATAAAGCCAGCCCGTAGGCTGGCCATATGTTAGTCCCAGTTTTCACCAGCTTCCATCCACGGTGGATAGACCACCACAATTGGATTAGGCATAGCTTCACCGAATGTCTTGATGGTTTCACGTACTTGATTGAAATTCAGACCGCCATTGGAACAACCTAGTGGCGGTATGACGATCTTCCATTTGGGATCAATATCCTCGCCTTCACCAACCGAATCTACCATCCACTGTAAGCCAGCGGAGATGTAGTCAGGTAATGAACCGTCTTGCCATCGATCCTTTGTGGGGAACATCATGTAACGTTTCCCGTTGTCTGCCTGATAAATTACTGGATTACCAATAGTAATCATTTTCATCTTACAGTCGTGACGATATTGCATGTAGAGTTCAGGGTGTATTTCTTTAAAGGCTTTTGCTAAGCCTGCACCCATTACTCCGACACAGTTTACAGTGATTAGATATAGATCACCTTCGTGTTTGAAGATGTCTGTACCGATTACGAATTCTACCATGATGGCCTCCAAAAAGATTTGGGTTTCCCCTACATCTAATTGTACAGCTTCACACGATTTCGTCGACCACTTTCTTAACCGCAAAACCAGCGGTAACAACCGCAGTAAATAAACCCAGTGCAGCGGTGGCACACAACATTACGTCACGATTATGACGTGCCTTTTCAGACTCCTTCTTGTTGTCTTCAGAAGTCTTGGATTCATCAAAGAAACTACCGAACATAGCGACTACCTCGTATTTTATTCATGGATGTAATATAGGCTTTAAAAGCTTTTAAATAACAAGCGTGAAAACCACACCAGTTAGAATATACATATCATCGATGATAGGTTGATAATTCACGATCGGGCGATTAATCGAGGATAAAGCATCTTGATGGATCATCCTTAATTGACTAATCGCCTGAGGAATGTATTGTCCTAATAATGGATAGTCATCACATAGTCGATTTATCTGGTCCAGCGTTGTTGAGAACAGTGTAGCGTCCTTACTAATCTGGTAATTGTTATATGCCATTAAAACATTTATACCGGTTGTAATGAAACGATCACTGAAGGTGAAGAAATCATAGTTAGCTATAATTTTTCTATGTCTAGTTAAAAATTGATAGGACCACGATGGATCAATGTAAAAATAGATATTCACGTGGCCCTCCGGTTAGGCGTTATTTTCTATGGCAGTTTCGGTTAATCGCACTAGGAACAGACTTAGGGTTGTAACACCATCGAAACGTGTACTAACGTTACCAGAATCTACTGGTGCACGGTTATCGTTTACACCTAATAACGTACCGTAGTATGTATTAACCGTATTGCCATCGATTGTTTGGAATTTTACAGGCATGCCGGGTTCAAGAAGATCTACGTTCCCCCGTGTCCATTGGATATCAACAGGCTGACCTTGTTGCTGAGCCATTGTAGAGTATTGTTTAAACGGATTGGCGGTGAACCTTTCGGCTGCCCAACGCATGTTGTTTAAACCGTCCGCCAATGTTTCTGACGTAACCTCGAACAGATTGGTTGCTCTATCAATCAACATCCTGTTATCTTTAATGGTACCGGTATTAAGTAGTTTAGTAAGATCGCCAAATCTGAACCCATTACCATTTTGTATCTTGGCTCCCGTAGATTTGTCGGATGCAACGGACGTACCCGTAACAATAATGGTTAAAGACTTTTCTGTATCTAGGAATGTTTTTTCGGAGCCTTGAAATCGATCGTTTGGCATGTTAATAACATTAAGCACTTTTGCGTTCTTTGAATAACGCGTAGTGTCGAATAATGGATATACATAGAACTGTTTGTTCTGAATGTATCTACCCAAGCCTGTTGGATAAACCCCACATTCATCATTTTGTATAAATTTACAAACATCTTTTAGCGGTATACCGTCGGGCAGGGCCAGTTGATGGATTACCTGTGGATTGGCTTGATCCCTCCAAACGTTAATACCTTCAATACGTTCACTTGATCCTTTAAACAATTCTTTAAAGTAGTAGTCATGTATCCACAAGATCATGTCGAGTGAGGTCATTGCTTTTAAAGTAAGGCCTGTTGTTACCATCATCAGCTTATAACAAATTTCATCGACTAGAGTGAAAACAACGGTCTTCATACCAACTTGATTCATTTGTGCTTTTGACTGCATAACAGCTTGTTTGTTTGTGAGGATAGTGTTATCACCACCCTCAAGATCAAGAATTGCTTTATACCTTTTAGTACCGGCAAATCTTTCCCAGTTACGAGCAGAGTTACCTTCCATTAAAGGTATCTCTGTAATGTCTATTACGAGCTTATCCCGATACGGTAATATATCGAAAGTATAGTCGCCGAGCAGCATTAATACTTCCAGTTTACGGATATCACCTATCGGACCAGTACTGTAATCTCGCACGAGATGCATGTGCTCAACCCTATTAGGTTGAGACCATTTGCCATTTGCCAATATGTTCACAGTTGTTCGCACATTGTGATAACCTTCCCCGTTATCTCGTACCCGTTCGGCCTCTTTGTAGAGTAAGGTAGCATCGTAAGACATTAGTTAAGCTCCGCCAGATTCATTTCAATGTCGTCAACTATCGAAATGTAAGGTTTGAGTTGGCCATCGTTCTCGAGTTGCGCTTTGAGAAACTTATTGGTCGCAATTAGATTTCGACGTCTAGACATTTCAATGAAACTATCAAATATCCCACCATGTACTTGCGACGCCTTTGGTTCCAACCGTTTAGCGGTCTGATAGACTTCTAAAGCTAGTGCCTCGAACATCCGAAGTTCTTCAATCGGCGGCAAGTCATCTTTGTGGAAAGCTTGTCTGGAAGCGCGTAGGTGATCGTGTAAGTGATCTTGGATGTCATTGTAGATCTGTACGCAGTCGTACATATCTGTAATAGCAATCGAATGACCTTCATCCATAAACATTGCAATAGCAGCGGCCGTAAGGTTTTTTATTTCCATACGACCTGAACTAAGTTTGTCTACTGTTGGGTCACCTGACACGTTCATTACTACTTGTCCAGTGGCTAGGTAATCTGACGTAACTTCAATCAAATTAGTAGCCAAACATTTAAAGCGAAGATTAAACAATCGCCAAGCTGGAGTATTGCGTTTACACATTTCAAACTTGCGTGTTGCGGTCATGATTAATTCCTGATAGCGTAGCCCAACAACAGAATCAACACGGGATGGTAATAGAACCGTTCAAGGTTATCCCATGATAAACAACATTTAACCACAGCCTTAAGTTGCTGGCGATTGAGTGGTTCGTTTTTGATCATCTGCCAAGCCAATAGTTCCAGTTTACTTTGAAGCTTAGAATCCTCGTAATAGAAGGCTTCAGAGAAAACGTAATAATCGTCACATACGACGGGTTTGATATCCTGTGGATATGACCAAGCCTTTTCAAGATTAGTCTGCTCCTCGGGTGGTGTACGACGAAACCAAGGTTCGTTACGCTCCCACTGTGGTATCCATTTACCGGGTGGCGGCCGACGAGGTTGCCCTGCTTGATAAGGAATACCTTCAGGTGTGCAACGGTTCGACCCATTGTATTGCGAATCAACGTCAGTCGGAGCATCTATTGGATAAACCATTCTCGGAATACCTGAATATCCAATAGCTTGTAATTCGGGTTTCCATCTAGATATAGCCGTCATCACCAAGTGTACACGTTCAGTTGCCCCGCACCCTATTACCGGATTCTGTTGAACGATCATTTCCCATACCGTAGGCTCACGCATAACAGGTAAGCTCATGACATTCAATAGTCTCGCGCGCCTTAGATCACGAGAATATTTAGTATCGAGTATACTTAATAACATCTTAACGACAAAGTGATCATACGTGTTATTAAGTTGGTCAGGAACGATAAATGTAAAATACTGGGTGGAGAAAAAATCTGAGATATACCGTCGAATTATATCATCACGTAGTTTACTAAATTCTTGGTTATCATGATATTCTTCTTCCGTAATGAATGGGTTACATCCATTACCCAAACGATTGGCATCCCAGTAATATGTGATCTGGGTTTTATCGTCAAGGTCCTGCTGTTGTTGTTCTGTTAACCACCCCACCATTTTCCATTCTATGGCGTAGGTGGAGTCCCGTAAGTAAGTTTCACGGCGAGCGCTAGTAATAGTAAAAAGACCGTCCCGTCCATCACCAACACCAGCCACAAACATGTCGCCATAGTTAGCTGCGAGGCCAGGATAAGTGTGACCACTACCAGTGACGCTGAAAGTACGAAGATCTTCACGTTGACTGATATCCAAAGGTTGATTAACTTTAATATCAATGTTCATGATTCGGTAGTACTGCTGATACGGCGGCCTACGATTCAAGGCTAATGGTGTTGGTTCCTGTGTTGCTTCGAGGTACTGGGAATAGTACGCCTTAGCTCGCCAGTTAGAACCGTTAATCCAAGAGAGCATGCTCGAGCGCGGGATATACTTTGTATCAACCGCAATACCCCTGTAAGTGTCACAATAGGCTTTTACTTCTACTGGCTGCACTTCAGGATTAATTGGAGTTTCCTCCGTTTCATGAAATAATGTCATTGATTGCCTCCGATGAGTTTATCTGCGATCAAACCAAAGTATAGTACATTGGATGGACCATATGCTTGCATGGCCGTAAAGGCATCGGTTCCATTAGGCCCTGTTTGATTAGGGATAGTATCGGCTCTAGAAATCCGACCACATTCAATATCAGACCACTTAACGTATCCCTGAGAGAACCTTGGTACATCTTTAGTCCAATTAGTTGTTCCTTCACCTGGCCAATCACTATTGGGTATTCTGTCTCGACCAACCCCCAGCAATTCTAATTTGTCCAATGGCTCCTTTCCCTTACATACCCAAAACAGTCGACATATGTTCCAATAGACTGTTGGGTATCTTCGTATTCCCTCCCACGTGGCTTTAGGTATTTGTAACCAATTACCGTTAACCGAGATTTGAATATGGTAATAATATTCTGGATCTAAATCAACAGTTGTCCTGAGTTTCAAAGTACCTTGTTCCATAACTAAAGGTATATTTAATCTCTCATTGTTTCTATACAACCTTACATCAAAGAAACTATTTGGACCGAATGCTTTATCTCCAACCGTATCAAAGAATTCAATGAACCATGGAGTGAATGCAAACTTACCAAGTGACTTAAAGTCCATAACGGCTTTGAGGTCTTTACAGTTAAGCATTAACAAACCAGTAAAGAATGTAAGCTTAGTAGGGAACTCATCTGGGGCAACCCAAGTGTCTGTATCAGGGTATTGAATGTACGGTAGTCCACGTTGTGCTGAGATATGGAAAGCTTTATCTAATGAACCACGTAAGACGGTTGTCTTTCTATCGATCTGTTGGTAATTTTGATATGGGTATTCGGGACGAAAAATCTTAGGTATTGGACACTGGTTCATCACCATGGGATATTCAATGTACATATGTGTTGGGCGATCGTATCGACATATATAACTGAATGTTACTTCATAACTACCCGCTTTATCGCTCGATGGTTGTGGTGTTTCAGGCGTGTTAATAAAATCGAAATGACCTACCACATCTACCTGTCGCTCATACACTGTGTATTGTGGGAAGGTATCCGTATTAGTTACCATATCTGTATTAGGCTGTATGGTGCGTTCTAAGAGCCAATCATTGAATGTCTTACCTGATGGGTAGGCTGACCCTTCTTGTGTGTCATATAGACCTTTAAGCAGTGCCATCATTGGCAATGGAAAATTATAGTGATATTCCAATGCCATTGTCATATCACCGAAACCTTCAGACAACTTAATCCTTTGGTCATCAAGCCAACGTTGCGCTACTACAACGTTGGGTGCTTGGTAAGTTATATCAATTCGAAAGTCTACAAAACGTCGAACTGGATGAATAAAGATACCGTGTTTTAGATCAACAAAAATGGGATAGTTCTGATCATTCATAACGGCTGTAGACAATGTGAAATTCTCTTCCGCTATCTCATCATACTTAACTTCAATTCTTTCAGCTGGGTCAAAGCGAATAGAGTTTGTGGAATCACAGCAGTTTCCAAAAACACCACCGTTCATAGGAACTGTTTCGGCGCGGCCTGGAAAATAAACTTGTGTTTCTGGTGGGAGACCCATAAACTGGGCAATCTGGGATACAGCGTCAACAGCCACAGCACGCTGGATTGTTTCGTATACGTCAGGTAGGACTATAACAGAATTAGGCATTATGTTGGTCTCATTTTAAAGTTCATAAGATTGCGGCATAAAGCCAGCCCATGGGCTGGCTTTATTATTAACGAATAAGATAAACTTTAGTATTTACCCGAGCCATGCGAGCGATGAACCGGAGAGCCTGCTTAAGATCGAAGTTACCTTGATCGATTTCTTTATCAATGTATGTAAATACGAATCTTTTAAAGTTACCACGGAAATGAGGTACCTTGATAAACGCAAGATGAAGAGCATATGCTTCAATTAACCATTTTGGATAGTTACTTACCACACCGTTGATTTCCAATGAAAACAACTCATCTTGTTTTGCCCGTACACATGATACCCAGCAGAGTATTATTACGTCATAAAGCCCTCCCGGAAAGGGAGGGCTTTATGTTGTTACTTAGTGAACTTCTTGGCCACCCCACAAAGTGCATCGGCCACGTCGACACAATGTTTAGTAACAAACTTGTACATGTCGTTGTGAGCTTTAGCAATCATTTCCATTGCACTTGCAGCAGCATCGATAGCCGCTTCGTCGCCGCCACGTACACGCCCTTCTACAGCCAACGGCAGAGCACGCTCACGAGTCAGACGAATCTTAGATACGTTGTCTACCGCGCGATCACCGGTGGTATCAGCCAGCTTGTCAGCCAGCGCTACGTACGCTTTGGCCAACTTCAGTAAGTTAGTCACGTCACCCTTGGACAGTTTCTGACTAGACTTCTCACCTTTACCCGATTTTACTACAACCGGTACAGCACGACGACCAATATCAAGAACTTTATCCTTAAGCGTATCACCAGCTTTAGCATCTTTGAGTTCCAGTTTATAGCCGCCAAGTAGGCCTGGTGTAAATGCACGATTTGGGAATGCCGACTTAGTATCTTTAAAACGAGATACTTTATCGGCAATACTGGTGGCTTCTGCCGCTGTTGCTGAAGCGGTGATATCGTTCAAAGCTTTGACAATATTGGTCTGTAGGTCTTCAGTTGCCTTAAAACCCTTACTACCAATTTCGGTAACCGCTTTAAGGTCATCAGAAACTGCCTTAACCAGATTACCTTCGGCGTATGCCAGATATGCACCAATTGCATTGATCTCATGGGTCGAGCGATCAGAGTCTTTCAGTTGAACTAAACATAGGTCAATCTGTTTGTTAAGCGCCTTGGTACGTGACTTTACTTTATCAACCATACCTTTAGCCCACCAGCGTTCTACCTTTTGAACCAGTTGATGAGTGATGCCTGACATCCGAGATAACATACCTCTGAATGATTCAAGAGTAGCAACGTAAGCTAAATCCAGATCCCTAGCTTCGTAAGATTCCAGACTAACACCCGGTACTTTGAAACCGATGTCATTCAGAACACCGCGGACATTCTCAGTTTCAGCTACCATGTAAGCCAACAAACCAGGATTATACGATTCGTTAGCAATACCCCATTGCAACATCACGCAGAATTTTTCAAGAGACTCTTTCTCACGTTGTAGTTCTTCAATAGTCTTTTCGCCGATATCCGCTTCGGCTTCATCAGCATCGGCTTCAGCCTCAATTTCGTCAGCTTCAACTACAGCCTCTTCGACTTCATCTTCTGTGGTATCAGTATCAATATCGGGTATATCCAACTCGCCGTTTTCGAGATCGGCTTCTTCGTCGGTTTCTTCAATTTCACCAGCTTCAGCATCGACACCAATGTCACCATCGGATGTAATGTCTTCAACAACTTCTTCAGTTGAGCCATCTGTATCGGTTTCAGCCACCGTTTCAACTTCAGATTCGCCATCTTCGGCTTCATCGGGTCCTTCTTCCTCTTCAGTTTCAGGAGTTTCAGCTACCTCAGTTAATTCCTCTGCTTGTTGATCAGACTGCGACTCCTCAACTGTTGCACCATCACCCGTTGGGCCAGTTGCTTCTTGACCATCAACCTCAGGTGGTGTCAAGTCTTGCTCAGCATTAACTTGAAGTTCTTCAGTATCTGTAGCATCGCCTCCCTCGAGAGGGGTATCGTCATCAAAATCAACTTCGTCCTCTGTAGTACGTGTAACCTCCATGTTGGCGTCGGCACTACCTACGTCGGATTGATTCTGAATTGCTGGCGCAGCTTCGGCAACCACTTCTTCACCATCGTTCTCTGGGAGTTCATCAGTGGATGGTTCTTCGCCATGTTGCTCTGGTGTATCACCCGCAATGAAATCGGTTTGATCGGCATCTGAACTGGCTGCTTCAGCGGTTACATCAGCTGCTTCATTCTGCTTACTTACGTCGTCAGCCACCGAGCCAGTTTCATCAATAGTGTCGGTATCAGAAAGAGTATCCGAATCACCGAGGTCACTACCGTCGTTAGGTTCGACAGTATCCATATCAGACCCTGTAGCAGTTTCATCACTACCCACATCGCCAGAAGAATCGTCAGCATTAGTATCGGTATCTGTACCCACATCGTCAGCACCCTCTAAAGGTGTATCATCGAACTCGGCGTCATCGCCGCCATCTGGATTTCCCTCGCCTCCTAAATCTGGATCCATTCCAAGATCACCTTGGTCTCCGCCAGAATCGATGTCAGTTGATGTGTCATCTGTGGATTCACCACCTATGCCACCATCGGTTTCGTCATCGCCAAGAGCTTCACCCAATTCTTCGTCAACGTTTTCATTTACGTCGTCAACTTGTTCAGTGATGTCTTTATCGGCAATAGACTTCTCGGTTTCCTCATCAACCTGATCATCAATGAGTTCTTCTTCCTCATTCACAGTAGCTTGTTCGGGGGTTATAGCATTACCGTTAACATCAACATCGGCACCTGTTACTTCCGCAGTAGCGGCAGCTACGATTTCATCTTTAACGGCGGCGGCTTGCTCCCCTTGCTCAGTCAACTTATTGACTTCGGTGGCTTCATCCCCACCTTCAAGTGGCACGTCTTCAACGATCTCTGTATTAGAACCGTCTGGGGAACCAACACTATCTTCAGTTACAGTTAAATCCGCATCTGGAGTTGCTTCAATATCTTCATTAGGGGTTGCTTGCCCAATATCGTCACCGGCTTCGGATACATCTTCGGACGGCGCGGCTTCGGCAACAACGCTCTCGGCATCTGCTTCGGTTACAACACCTTGTTCTGGGAGATCTTCGCCAGATGTCTCTTCGTGATTTTCAAAAGAGAACAAGTTATTGCTTTTAAGTTTTTTCAACATGTTGATAATACCTTGTTTTGTTACTGGGGGTGGTTATGCAGTTCGTCCTCCGCATAACCACAGGACGAATATACTATCAGATAATAAGTCAGTTTTGTGGTTAGTTGTTAGATTCACACACATTGAGTACTGCTGTAGCATTTCTGATAAATAGACTCATCATGTTAAGATAGGGATTCACTAACCATGTACAATAAGCTTCGAGTAATCGAACTATTTGATTGGTCCGTTCCAATACTTCTTCGGTATATTGTCCACTACTTATTCCATTACGTAACTTTTCAAGATAACGTGTTAGATCATCTACTCTGGTAGCACGTCTATTGCGTGAAACGATTCCAAAATTAGCTTCTAAATCAGCCGTGGTATTAATTATTTCGCGCAGGATACTCTGTTCAATAGATGCGGCAAAAACGCTGTATTTGACTGACTCGGGTATTGGTCTAGGATTGTCAGATGCTGGTAATAACAGCCATTCTTGTCCTACTAATCTTTCAACTAAATCACCAACGGGATTCTTAGAAAGTGCATGTAGACGTTGATTACCAAATAGTTGGACGCTTACTCTAGACGTATTATCGCCACTGAAGTTAAATGCTTCGGCAACACTTATTGGGGAAATGGGATTTAAGATGCTAACGAGATCTAAAACCGATGTTTCTGAACGAGGGTCGATGCGCAACAATTTTGGAATAACTTCAGGTAAATGGACATTTTGATATCTAAAGTAATTCCTACAAACCAGATCATTCGATTTCAATTGCATCAATAATTGTTGAGGATCACTTATAGGTTTATAATTAATGCAGAGGTTGTGAACCCTGGTGTTAATTATAAACGAATCTGAACGATTAGTTTTTCGTGTGGTCCTAGATGTGGTGTTAATTAATTCGGCACGGTTATGTATTTTACCTAGCGAAAAACTCAAAGTTGCCGTTCCTTCGTATACATCTTTAATAAATCGCGTTATAAATCGAATCAATGCATCAAGTATACGACTTACTAAACTACTCTGGTCTTCAGACTCGAGACTTAAGCTAAATAGCTTCTGTTTATTTATACGAATATTTTTATAATGTTCGATTCCATGAACAAGTTCCAAGATTTCATCCGATATCTCGGGACTTAATTCCATTAATGTACTCATCACATCGGGTGCGGCGTTTACGGCCGTGGTTGGGGCGAGCTCTACTATTTCACTCATATTGACACCTGAATAAAACGGGACCCGAAGGTCCCGTCTAGTTAGTCTTTTTCTTTCTCGATTTCATTAGTCATCGTTGTGCAGATGGCCAGTTGCATCGATAGATACTTAACCAAATATTTGATGACTTCATCAATACGTGGTTTAGCGGCTGACGAACGTAGAACCGCATCACGCACGGTATCTAGATATTCGTTAGCTTCATTAAAGTCCTTACCCCAACTGTCGGCGATTCTTTTAGATGCCTCAATTAATTTACGGGCGGCTGAATCAATTTTATCAACTTCTGGCCGAATTTCTTTCAGTTGTTCGATAATGGCTTTTATATCACGGACTTTCTTACGAAGTTCTACAGTACTGAGTAGATCAAGTTCTTTGGTTACACCACTTGGAGTTTCACCAGCAATGCCAAAACTCATTCCATCTTCACTGACATCCATATGCTGCCCACCGGGCAACTTATCATCTTTAACTTTAAGATTAATCAAATATTGAAGTGGTTTAGATTCACGGTTAAATTCTTCAATCAGTCTTTCCCGATCGAAGTTTTCGCCTTTATACTTCAACATTATCTTAGCCGAATTTGTCAAATATTTGATAACGCCCTCAGGATAACCAACCGATGCAAAATGCGCTAGCCCTGCAATATCATCCGGAATATCCCAACTGTCATTGAGTAGGACAGCACCAGCATTGTTTACAGTTATCGAACCATCAGCACCAGTCTTCTTCAATGCACCAAGTCTTTGATCCAGGGTGTTGACTTTCTTCTCTAGTGCGTTCACACCATCGAGATAGTTGTGTGCTGTTTTCTTGAATAGCGCAATGAGCTTTTCCAGCACCTCAATGAACTTATTCTTAGCTACCTTCAATGTAGTCTTAATATCTTCGAGTGCAATCGTAGCAACTTCATGTTGGGCACGGAGATCACGAGCTGAGAAAGACTCTGTAGAAACAAACTGACTGTCAACACCCAATTTACGGTTAATCGAGCGCAGTTGAATTTGAAGAACTTCAGCAGTCTGGTTAGTTACACCACTGGCACCCGATTTACGGATAACGGTAGTCAGGTGCTCCAGAGCGGTTTGGATTTCCAGTAGCTCGTCAGCTTTATCTTGCAGTGCGCAATGTTCGGCTTCAACAAGTTCACTGGTCGCTTCGATTTGAGTGATTTCAACGGCCTCGGCTACTGCTGCTTGAGCTACCTCAACCGGTACCATATTACTCACATCGTCAACTACCGCCACATCACTAACCTGATCAGCGGCTACAGGTGCAATAGGTTCTACAACTGGTGGTGACGCCACTTCAGCAACAGGTGCTACTACAGATTCAACGTTTTCTGCTGGCAATGGGGTTGTTTCGACCACTGTTGTCTGAGTAACTGGGTCAGTATAGGTAACAGGGATGGCGGCCGATGGAGAGTCCACCGGCGATACTACAGTTTCTTGTACCAGTGGGGCAGCAATAGCATTTTCATTGCTAACCTTCTTACCCATACTGGCTTCTTTAATAAGGTCTAAAAGACTCATGATAGATTCCTATAAGTTAAACTATATCATTGACCCAGTGCGTCAAGTTCTTTGCGGCAGATAGCATTACGGGCATTACCCACTTTAGCAAGATGACGTACAATAGGATCATAGCTCGGCTTAAGGCGACCTATGAGATCCAACATAGCTGTAGAGATGTCGTCTAGCCCATCACGGGCCGATTTCCAAATGGTTTCGCCTCGGCGGCCTTCTAGCTGCATAAGTGCTTCCGACAGGCTCGACATGTCGTGAAGTACTTCTGATTCCGCTTTGAATAGACTACCTAATGCATTCATAGTTGAGATGTTGGCTTTTAGAGCTGTATTAATTTCGCTCAAAGAACGTACCTCGAACGAATGCTTGGCAGGTGCAGGCTCAGCATCTTCGGCGTCAACTAATTCTGGACCCAATGCGACATATTTAAATGCTATCTGTTTATTACCCGGCAGGACTTCTTTAGTTATACCGGCCACAAGCGTCTGGTGGTTACCAATGAAACCCATGTTGGCTTCAAAGTTTTCCGAGTTGCCAGTTTCGACGTCGTATTCACCCACCATTTTCTTAGCACGGGAAATCTGTTCTTTCGCATATTTAGGCCATACGTTCAAGAAGAATTTAACGACCTCTTGTTCTGATCGGCAATCACCAATACAGAACTCGCCATTCGCCCAGAGGATGGATGGATTATCGATTGAGACCTCTTTATCATCCCCATGAAGCTCATTGGCTGGACGCTTGGTAGATTTCCGGGCACGATTTATGAGATCTTCAGCCTGCGACTTAACCGACTCTACGCCAGACATGATCTTAGAAGCATAGTCTTTGGCTAAAGCAATAAGTTTATCAATCAAGGATTTTATCTTATCGCTAAGTCCATTAATCCATTCAGCAAAATCTTCCACACTAATGGAGTCGTTAGTTACATCAAACGACTCCATGCCAACGGTGTTACCTTTCAACTTTAATTGTTGCAGGTTTACCATCATCAACTTTTTGGCAATCGGATCTAGTCCGTCAATACCTGCGGAAGAAACCATGTCGCGATAGTTTTCGAGTGCCTGACGAGTCGTCATCAATTCCCTGGCGTCCATCAATACGTGCTGAACAATCGTTTCATCGTATTCATGCGTATCGTGGGTTTGCTTCTCTTCGTCAGGGTTACCGTGGTGCTCGCGTGTTTTATCATTCATAATCTTTATCCGTTAGAGTGGGACCTACCCCCAGTTTAATTACCATGCTTTCGCCATAACACTGATAACTTTAACGGTGTTTGCCGCTTGCTGTGCGATGTACTTAACTATACCAAAATAGTTTTCAGCATTGAAGGCCTTACCCATTTGGTTTACAATGCTAGTTTGGATAGCTTGGAAATCAGCCTCGTCCCATTTAGCACCGTCACCTTTACGGAAGTCAACAACGGCTTTAGATACATGTTCTTGACTTGCCTTAATTGTATCCAGTGCCCTGCTATTTTCAAGCGTTTCAAGTACTTTAATTGCCAAGCCAATTCCACGCAACATAGTTGCTTTATCCATATCTAATCCAACAGGCTTTGCTGTAGGCTCAGATACATCAACCAGAGACAAACCCACGCCGTCCTGCTCTATACGTTTACCACCGGGTAATATTTGGGTGGTAAAAGCTGGAGATAAATTCCGGGAAGTATTTTCAATCACCATTATAATTCTATCTTTCGACGCTTCAAAGTCGGCAGTCAGTGATTTAGAAATACCTTTTGCAATCCGGTTATCAAGTGCTGTGTAATATGCAGCCAGTTCTTTAGGAAGCGTAACAATAATTGGAGCCATTTCTAATCCAACAAAGTCAGAGGCCAACCACATACTTGAATTAGTATCAAATTGAATCTCTGATTGTTTTGGTTCATCAGAAAGAGCCTTCACTTGATTTTGGAGGGCCGTAGCTTTGTCACGGGTGGATGCAATAACGGGCTGAAGTTTTTGCCAGTATTCTGTCAACTTTTTCAACAACACCTTAATCCATTTAAGAATTCTGGCTCCTATTTCAGCAGCACGAGAACCTAATGTCTTTTCGTCTACAGGGTCAGCTTCTTCCATGGCTGCGCGTGGTGTAGTTAGATATGCTTCCATACCTGTGGTGCGAACTTTCAAACTACACATTTTATCGATATGTTCAAGACCCGCATGCAAAACGGCCGCAGCTTGTTTAGACATGCGTGGTGTTTCACGGATGATTAGACGATATTGTTCAATTGCAGCCTGGCCTGTTTCCAGTACGTCTAGTGTTTCCTGAACTTTCTGGATCTCCAACATAGGTACATCCAGTGGATCGAGTTCCGCTTCAGTCAATGCGGCCGCTGCCACTGGATCCATCGGCGGGGCGCCATGTTCGGTAGGAGCTTCAGTAACCGCAATCTCTTCTACCAGATTCTCTTGACCCGAAGTGGTCGTGGTGGTCGTAGTAGTGGTGGTTGCACCTTTACCCGCTGGTTGAACCGCGGGAGCAGCTTCTTCATTTGATACAGTACGACTACCTAGAATACGGACTTCACGTTCAAGCTTAGCAATACGGGTATGACTCAATGCAATCGATTGATCGATTGATTCAGCTGAAATGGTAATCGCACCAGACTGACCGGAACGACGTTGGATATAACCCATTACTTTACCAATCTCAGCGGAGCGTCGAGTAGGGTGTCCAATGATGTCGAAACGTTTTGCGTCTTTGGCATAAGCTTCCAATGCCGCCTTAGCACCTTCAGTTTTCTCCAGTTCATCTTTAGCGGACTTCTCGCTGTTATGTTCCAGTTTCTCACCTTCATCAGCGGATTCTTCTTCTTTCTCTTTAGGCGGGAAAGGTGGCGCTTTATCACCGGCTGGCTTGTCAGCCTCAGGAGCTTTAGGCGAAGTTGGTTTGCTATCGGAACCACCCGATTTTTCGGCAGACTCTTTAACTACGTTGTGCTCAGTCTTGGTCTTGTCATCAGTATCTGGTTTCTCAGGTACCACTTTGGCTGGACCTTGAGAAGTGGTGTCTTTACCCACGTCCCCAGTTCCGACACTGGCGGCTACGGTTTTTGCATTTGGTACAGCTTTAACGCCATCGTTTAATGGTTCATGTGCATCAGCGAAATCTTCAACGCTGACCAGTGATTTCAAATCGTAAAGGGACATGTGCCTACTCTCTGTGAATTAGAATAACATAGCATAAGGGGAACCAGTACGGTTCCCGATATGTCATTACTCAAGTTTGTCTTTTATTTCAGGTGTTGGTTTATCTAATGGGGCCTCATAAGCTTTGAGTTCTAGGTCGCATATAAAACCGAGTGCTCCAGCTAAACGAAGTTGACCAGCTACTGCATTATTAAAATCATGAACTAAACGAGTCATGGCGTTCATAATTGCAGAGATGTCTTTGACGATCTCCGACACATTTGGCCTACCCTCATCACGTTCTTCTTCAACATTATTCCGGTCCATCTGGGTACGCATAGATTTTGTCATATTACGTACTTTCTCGGCAGACCTTTCTATCTTACGAAGTTCCGTCGAAATTTTTTGATCGTATCCTTTACGCCCTTGAATCCTTTTAGCTATGCCAATTAGATAACCTAGCCGTTGGCGAATTGTCATGGCGTTTTCGACATCAATCTTGTTATCCGATTCGTTTAAGGGCTGTTGACCAGGTACCTTGATATAACGATATCGGATATTCCGAATAGTCGTAATGAAATATCCCCAGTCTTTAACATTCTCGGTCTTTGTATCAGGAGGACCGGAATAATAAATAGCCCTTTCGCCTTGTGCGGTAATACCACGTACTACAAAAGCTGCCGCACGGAAACGTTCGTCTGGTTGCTCCAAAGGTTTAAAGTTCTTCATCCATTTCCCTGCACTGAATAGCTCAAATCGCATGGCTGTATTTTCAGTCCAAGTAAGGTTTAACTCAACCGTATTGAGTAACTTATCAACTTGTTTCATGTAAGGTAAAAGAACTTTGTCATAAAAGTCGTAGGTATTGTTAGTATCTTCGAGTAATGGCCTGATATCGAATGGTTGGAATCTACCGTTTATGGCGAACTTCTGATTCTTCTTAACGGTGATTGTGTCTTTAAAAGGTACTTTGTTAGCTTTATCTGCAATACCTTTTAACATCTCCAATCTTTCTACTAACCGATCAGCACCAGATTGAATAACTTTGGCATAACCAAATAGATCACTTTGAAAGCGTCTTAGATTTACCTTTACACGTTCCCATGCCTGAATAGCCGCTCTATTAACGTCTTCATTAGAAACTACGGTATCGAACCCATGTCTCTCTAAAGCGATATTTAGAATAGACGGATCTGTCCCTTCTAGCGCTATGAACAGTTTCTCCAATGAATCCATTTCGTCACATACTGCTTGGGTGCGCTCTTTATGGAGATCTAGTTCTTTAAAGAATTCATTGGACAAGACGTTAAAATTGGCGGGTGCTACCCCGCCAATTTCAGGTTGGGGACGGTTAATAGAATTAACCATTATCCCTCCTAGGATTTAACTTGTTCAGGTACACTACCAAATAGTAGATGCATGGTGTATACCATATCATTAAATCCATCTGGCCAGCTTAGCCATCTTTGAATCAATGCGTTCGTTTGACTCGGTACTTTTAGTTGGTCCATAAGGAAAAAAATCTCACGTCTACCTGAGACGGATTCTGCAATCAAAGGCACTTCATAACTTACCAGAGCAGGCCATGTGTGAATACTAAACTTTCGGCGGCCTGTGGCTACATATCGAACAGTGTCTAGGATAAATGCATAATTTTGATCTTTCACTAAAGCATTTGAGTCTTGCCTAATGAACCAACTGTACTCACCTTCGAAAAGTTCTTGAGCTAGGTCAATAATCTTTCTCTGGAATTCCCACGTTACTGCACGTTTAGGGAAGTTTGTGAACTCAACGAAAAGAGCATGCATTCGGGGATCACCCTTTCGCATTTCAAAACGTTTAGTTGGTTTGATTTGACCACCCGAATAGTCACGGCCTTCAGGGAATGGCTTTACAGAATTAGTAGCCATGGTAGCTCCTTAGGCCAAGCCAGCCTTTTCTTCGATTTGCTTCAGATCGTATTCATACTCACTGATGCGTTTTTCGTAATCCTGAATAAGCTTCTGGACTTTAGGGTTAGCAGGTTGCCCTGCCTGAAGATCGCGAAGTTCTTGCAGTCTCAATTGCAAACCGTAATATTCTTCTTTCGCTTCGTTATATCTAGTAACCTGCAATTCTGCAAGATATTTGCCGACCATCATAAAAGGGTTTTGACGTGGACTAAATCCATCCATTTGGAATGGATCTGTTTTCTGGGCACCCAGTGATTGCATTGCAACCTGATAAGTTGACTCGTCGACAATTGCATTCGATGTTCTTTGAATACGGGCTTTGAAGTCGGTTGGTTGAATCGCCATCGTTTGATAAAGCCCAGCGAAATCCGACATGTGTGTATCAACCCAATCTATCTCGGCTGCTGACCATTTACTAGCAGTGGATTTACCAATAGCCGCAGACTCCTGGGCTACCAAGAAGAGCAGATATTTTCGAGCATATCGAATATAGAACGCTAGTGCCTCGATGAATTTCAAAACGTTCGCGCGTTCAAATGACATATTAGTATTTGTGAACTGTACACTGAATGCGGATTTAACGTCACGTTCCAACAGTTCAAAATAACCGCGGATATTTGTAAGGTTGTTCAATATTAAAGTGATCGAATCACCATTGAAGCTAACATACCTCCGGGTTACTGTATCCATCTTCTTATTGAGCATGGAGCGCAATGGTTTACCCTGGAATGTGTCACGTACGTCATCAAGGATTGGCGAAATGGTGTCGTCATATTCCAGCTTGAGCTGGTCTACAACATTCATCACCTGACGGCGTTCCAGCACGTTAGGTAAGGATTGAATAAAGGACAAAAGACTCATCAGAAGACCCCTTAGATGTTAGTATGCATTTGCTTGTTGAACAACTTGAAAATCTCGGTGATGTCTTGACCTTTAGATTTCTCAGACAGTTTAATGTCTTCGATACGGTAACTGGTTGATAGGTCTACGCCACGATGATAAATAGTCGCACGACCCCACCGTTCATCAACTACCATCAGCATCAACAGATAGGAGTTGTCAAAGATTTTGTCGCGCATATTTTTGTCGTCGATCTTTGCCAGCAAGGTGTTAGCCGATTTCTTCATAGTTGTGGCGGAGATGATTGCGACGTTCGAAGCATCTGCCAGGCTTAGGCGGCCAGACATTACAGATTTCTGCACGTTGTTACGGCGCCGGTCCATGATTGATTTGTATATACCCTGTCTATCGGTCATCATGGATTTCATATGAGCATCGATCATATCTTGACCCATTACGAAGTCTCGCCAGAATTTGATCTGTCCCGATTTGACCAAGAACATACGGTGTGCCCAAGTATCTCGACCACCGGCTGTGAAGATCTGTACCAAAGTATCTGATGGTACAACCGCTGGAACAAGTTTGATCAGAACAGGAAGTTTCTTCTTCTCGCCTTCAGAACTTACATCCACATTCAGGAGTTTCCCAATTGCAAGGTTCTCAGCTTCGTAGATTTTATGTGAGTCCGACGAGCTGATAGAATTCCTTGGAGGTGTGTCTTTCTTCACAGTACCTTGATCGTCATTAGATTCAAATGATGTACGATAAAGGGCATCGTCCTTCCAGGCTTCTTCGAACTTTTCCTGGGAGTATTCAGCAATAAGTCCGCGACGCAAAGGCTGGCTAAAAGTCTCTAGTGATGGAAGACCATTGCTATAAGTAGCGGGATCATATACAGTCCCCCGGTGTTCCTCAAAAGCTAACCCACCAAGACTTCTTTCGGGGTTAAGAGCATCGAACACTTTGAGAGTGTCAATTTTACCAACACCCATCACCATGTTGACCGCTTGCAGGTAATATCCGGCAAACAGACTAACGGTCAGTTTCATCAGATCAACCACATATGGCTGATCGGCGATTGTCTGATCAATCAAGGTGATTGGCTCTACACGACAAGGCTTAGCCAAGTCAGCCAGCGAGCTTACTCGCATAGAAGCTTTTGCAGCGGTAAGAACAGTGGAGATCAATTCTTTTCCCACACCCTTTACGTCACCTGCGGTGGCGGCTGCAACAATAGGTAATGACATAGTCTCTTCCTTTAATATTAAAAGAGGTTAATTAAAATGGCTTTAAGTGATTTCATCAATCAGATCATCAAGAACTCGGGTTTATCGCCACGTGACCAATCGATATATGATACGTTCCGTGGGTTAAATATTACGGGTCGTAACAACGCTGTGCCTCTCAATACTGAGAACCACGGTTATACTTTTTTTACGCGACCCTATTTGAATTTGTCCGAGGCCAATTGCATGGTTGATCGACGGCTTCAAATGTTGCTTAATCCAAATCCACACAGTATTGAGCGTAGGGTTAGGGCTTACCTTGATCCAGCGGCACATAAAGAAAATGGCCCGGACTGGTGTCCTGGGGTTGATCCACTAAATCCATTTATGCCTTTACTTTCCAACAACTTGATCAGTTTGACCGGCTGGGAAGATTTCACATTGAATCTTAGTACGACAGCACCGGGTGTTTACCGTGATGCAATGTCCTATGTAGATGACGTACCTTATCAATTCGGAACATTCGATTTACAAATGACCTGTCGAAATATCGACGGCGATCCTATATCATGGATGTTCTTTATGTGGGAAGTCTATATGGGTCTTAATCGAGAAGGTCGAATCATGCCTTATCCCGAGCTGGTACTACTTAATGAATACGACGCCAATAGTAGAGCTTACCGTCTCGTAATGGACTCAACCAAAACCTTCGTACAGCGCGTCGCAGCATGCGGCGCTATGCTTCCAATGAACACCCCTAGTGGGCAAGGTATTAACTTCACAGGTGATGGTTCTGAAACACCTTATCAAACTGTAAGCGACCAACTTAATTTCAGTTGGCGTTGCATGGGTATGACAATTTACGACTATATCTTAATTTATGAGTTTAATGAATTAGTTCAAGAATTCAACGATTCAATGAAAGATGGCAATCGCGGTGTACAGACGGTTAAGTTGGGACAGAACGAACTGAACTGGTTTAACTTTGAAGCTTATCCGTACATCAACGTTGAAGCCCACAACGAATTAGAATGGCACGTGCTTAAGAGCACATACGACGCTAAGTTTGGCGGTAACCTCACATCAACCATACGCGACGCCGATACTGCCGCAGGTACCACGACAGGAACTTCCTAATGAGCAGCTTTAAAGATAACCTTTATGAAATCCTTAACAACCCGAGCTTAATTCAATCATTAGTATTAAATGAATTGGATTCGCAATTGAATCCTGATCCAAACAATCCAGCATTCGACGTACCCGATGGAACACTACCTTTCGTATATTTAATGGAATGTGGTAGTATGGAAACTGCGGGCAATGTAAACCACATTGAAGCAGCCATGCGACGCTTATATGGACGGCAAGCTGTAACTACAGATGAGCTTTATGCACATATGGCAGACGATGATTATATTGGTAGGTTTGCAAACCCGGCATCTACGCCTTTCATGCTCGTCTTAGACTACGATGAAGTATTAGCTAAAGCAGTACCTTTTGGCGATCAAGGATTGAAACGGTTGGTTATACCTCGTCTCACTCAGTTCTCTGCTGGAAAAATGCCATTTACGATGCAGTACCCTATCCAGATGACAGTAATGCGTCATGGTGGTATTACTGTTGAGTATATTTTAGATATGGAGTCGCCAGTGGAAACATTATCCACTAATATCGTCCAATGGCAAATGATGACATCTAAGGTAGACAACCTCCGTCGTCGATTGATGGCAATGACTATCCCCGTTCAACAATTTGCCATTACTACACATACTGACACATTGAATCCATCTGCCCTCTTCCAGAAGACATATTTATTTAATGACCAGTTCTTCCATGCACGTGCATATATCTCAAAAGATGATGAAGCAACTTGGACCGAAATTAATACAACTCATAGTGCATTGACTTATGACCCATCTAAACTTACCGTTGTATTCAAATTGACTTCAGGGAAACTTACCGCGAGTATACCTGTCATTTACGTTTCAACAGGGCAAGCCGAGGGATCAATAAGGATCGATATTTATTCGACACAGGGTCCCGTTGATGTAGATTTTTCGACGTTGGCTGATACGGATTTTTCAGTTGCATTTAACTCTATCGACGACAACAAAACATTTACCGCTCCAATGAATACTCTAACTACACAGCAAGTTTTGGCACGTGGCAGAGTCAGCGGCGGTTCAAATGCAATGTCGTTTGATACACTTAGGGAACAGGTCATTAATAATACATTAGGTCCTCTACAGTTGCCCATAACAAATGTTCAATTAGGGTCTGCACTAGAACGCCGTGGTTATTCGATTGTGACAAACATCGATAACATAACCGATCTTCAATTCCTAGCATCTAGACAGATGTCCAATACGGGTGATTTAGACATCACTTCAGGAGCTGGTGTGGCCATGTCAGAAATCGTATTTGACATGGATTCGCTCAGTGGTTCCACACACGTGTCAGACAATGGTACCCGCCTCACTATTTTACCCAGTATGGTGTATAATTACAACAACGGTAGAGTGACGCCATTACCTGATTCTGAGATCAATAGGTTGAATACTATTCCAGCTGAACAGTGCGCTAGGGAAGTTAATGGTTCTCGATATGTATATTCGCCACTACACAATGTGATGGATATCGCAAATGACAACTTTGAGATGCGTCCTTACTATCTGGATAATCCGACGATATTGAGTAAAACATTTGTCGGGGAGAACGATACAACTAACCTTCAAGCCGCCATTAGTTCTTATGACATAAGTAGAATTGAGGGTGGGTACCGAATAAGAGTTCTTCTTGAGACCGGTGAGCAATTTAAACAACTTGAAGATGACCAAATTGTATTACAAATTGGATATCAGCCAACTGGTGAATCACGATGGGCTTCAGTTAATGGTACATTCGTGGGTCGGCAAGATGAAGAACCTATTTATCAATTTGATATTTTGACAAATTTTGATATCAACTCAAACAATGAGATGCGTACTACAAACATGTCTATGTTTAGTACAGTTCAAAATGGTTATTTCGCACCTTTAAAAACCAACCTCGCGGTGACCATCTGTGTTGTTAACTCTGTTACACCAGGGTATAAACCAAACGAATTGGATGACCTGGTTCAAACACATTTGTTACCGGCTCAGTTCATGTGTTTAACCCGTGAGACACTTGATACTGTTTTCGGTTATGAGTTGACACATTTATGGAGACGCAGTCGGCCAGTACTTAGTGCAGAGTCATATAAGAAATATGATTTTAACGTACCGGCTTATTACCAGCAAACGATTTATGAAACCGATGCCAATGGTAATGTTATTATTACTATCAATCCAGATGGTTCATTGTCGTACAAAATACTTCACAAAGTGGGTGATCCAATTCTCACTGATGATGGCCAACCTGTATATGAGCATAAAGCCGGTGACCCCATGTTGGACGAGGATGGTAACCCAATACTCATCGCAGCTAGGAAACTCAAATACGAAACAACTCTGTTCATGGTAGATGGCAAATACTATTACGCCACTGAACGTGAGGCTGTAGCGTACGCGAAGGAAATTCCAATGCAACTGGTTACATGGATCGAGAACGACATTGAAATACTTGATGCTAGATTGTTAGGTGAAGCCGAATTGTTTCTTTATCCGACAACTACCTATGGTGATACCGTCGCATCGATTCGTGAAGGTCAGAAAATAACGATCCCGGTAGATCAAGCATTTAGCTTTAGTTACTATCTGACTAAGTCAGGCTATACTAACCCTACAATTCGACCCGGTATTATCTCAAATACCAAAACCACCATTGCTGAATTCCTAAATAGAAGTACGATTAGTGTATCCGAAGCCACAAGTCGTCTTACTGAAACATCTGGGGATGAGGTAATGGCTATTGAAGCTAAAGGTCTTGGAGGTAGTAACAACTATGCAATCATCACTGTGGAAGATGATGCTGTTAGATTGTCTGTTCGCCAGAAACTCGTTGTGCTACCTAACCAGGAGCTGACCATAGAAGACGATTTGACATTCAACTGGTATCGACACACACTTGATCCAGTGTAAGTGACATAATTGCCCCTACCTGTAGGTAGGGGCAATATGCCATTAAATACCCATCTTGTCCAATATATCTTTCCAGATTTTGTCCATTTTGTCTAGGACAGCGTTTTCAAGATCGTCGGTAAGGTGTGTACGAATATCTTCCATCATTGTTTCACGAGCACGAATATAAAAGTTAGCATACGTCGCGGATGCTTTATAGTAGTCCGCATACAACTGTTGTTTAAACTTAATTATTCTTTCAAGGCCATTTATGGTTTTCGTCAGATCATCTATAGCCTGAACCATAATGTCGATTTCTTTCAACTTATCAAAGTTAGCGTTTCTTTTAATACCTCGTACCTCTTTGGCCATTTGTTGAACTTGTTCGATATTGTGCGATGGTGCAAATATTTCACGAGTTAACAATGAACGAGGGTTACGCCAAAAATCAAGGGTGATTTCATCAACCAAATAGTCTTTATCATCTTGGGCTACAGTTAGAGCTTCCAACATGTCGGCCATTGAATTGATTTCAACACCGGGCCAACTACTAACCGAACCCGGTCGATTTTGTTCGATGTGGACCTTCAGACTCGAGACATCTTTTATTGCATTAGATACATACCTATCGACAAGTTTATCGACATTTTTGATACCCTGGGAACCCTTACCAACATTAAATGCGATTAAGGTACATTTACTACGCACCAATTTAGGGTCACTTAAAATGGTTCTAGCTAAGTCCCCTAGATTATCTAGTGGAGCGCGATTACGTTTAGTACCATATTCGGACACCTGCATCATTTGATTATACATAGACATCAATTGAGTGTCCATCACTTTTAATCTGCCGCGGATTACATCTTCCGAGTTCCAAACCTTGCGGCACCAGTCTGCGACTCTGATGATAAAATCTACAAATATGAAGAACCATTCTTTTAGGGTCTTACCGAATTCAGCTAAACTAGCTTCCTGAGATATAGTCTGGTTGATCATTGATCTCGATGGGGTGAATAGACCCTCATATGCCTCAAGAGCAACTTTTGTAGGAAGTCTGGCATATGGACCCATTCTAGTTTGGATCGCCCGTAGGGCCTGAACGTCGGCCTTAGAGACACCTTCACGTTGAATAGTGCGAGTTAAGTCAGCTAGCGTTTGTAAACATTCTACGGCTACGTGAAGGGCGTCGTTACCAATGTCTACCGCGACAGCGCGTTCCAATGGCACGTCAGAACGATCATGTAGCTTATCCAACACTTCTTCTAGTGTTTGGGTTTGATTATCTAATAGTTCGGCATCACTCAACATGTGTGACCTCCTTAGTTCGTTCTTCAGTCAGATGTGTACGCAGTTGATACATTTCTAGATCCATGATCTTTGATAACATTTTATCGCGGGCGATCTGTTCGCCTTTAATCGGATCAAATAATTCACTATTAGCTACCAGTGCGTCGGTTACTAATCTGTGGTCATTTTTTAATATTACCATGTGAACTACAATGCACATTTCGGCATCGTAAATTGTCTTCTCTTTAGCTATCAGGGATTTTGCATAACTTTTTGTAATTCGAGGGTACACTAATTTGGTTGGGTAGGTCATAAGGTTACTCCGCTACGGAGACCAGTACCTGACGAATACCATTCTGAGCACGGGCGAATTCAAGATTAGTAACCAAAGCAGTAACAGCTACAGTCTCAGAACTGGTTTGGTGGAGATTAGCCGTATGGGAACGCATAGCCGCTTCAATGATCGATGAGTCGGTTGGACCATTGATCAATTCAAGTCTAATAAACATGACTTGTTTGAACAGTTCCAAACACAGTTTTGTATCGAGGGACAAATTCTCATTAATCTGGCTGATTACTTTACGTGCAGCGGACATATGCGCTTCTGCATTGTCGACGGCACTTAAGGATGGATCTACTGGATAGAAGTAGCCAAGCGCATTAGCTACCATAGCGGCACGAGTCTGCCGGTCGTTACCTTCTTGGGAACGAACTTCTTTGAGGAAACGGGCGATTTCAAAACCGATACGCATGTGGGTCACCTTAAATTTTACTGAGTTTAAATGCCTGCAAGAACAGGTCATTATGGAATAGGGATTCTAGATCATTCTCGACCTTAGTATTTTGCTGTTGCTTACGTAATGATGGGCGGAAGAATGTAATTAAGTTATCATAGAAAGAAGTATTAGTACTGTACTCTTTCAGTATATCATCAAGTACGGCTATATCTGCGACTAGGGCGTCTTTGTTAAGAGGACCTGGATGTTTCAATTGGGCAATCATATCCCGGCGATATTTGGTAATACGATTGAATGGATCGTCATATCGACCCGAGCGGCCATTATCCAAGGGATCGTGCCCTATAACCCACAGTACGGTTAGTGGTAAGGTCGCTACTGCAAATACAGCCTTGGCTGTTTCTACCACCCAACTGACCCCATGTATGGCTGGATCATCAAAGTACTTCCCGAGTTTGTATTCAAACTGGGCAAAATGTCTACCGTAGCCAAGGCGACTACAGAACAGATCGGCGAGTTGTTCCTCGCGGCGATTAGCAAGTAGCTCATTCTGAGTCAGGTGATGACGAGGTGCTTTCTTAGCGTAACTTAAGATCACCCGCTTAGCCGTTTCCTCGTTACGGTCGTTCATGAACGCTTCGGCATCTTTGTCAGTGTTCACCATACCTCGGATCGTGTTCTCCGACAGGATCTCAAGGTTTAGGATATTCTTCTTCTTACCCAACAGGATTTCAATACCGTCGGTTAAGTAGTAGTTAAGCCACACGTAATCACCTAGGGTCATGAACGTGTTGAAGATATGGCCGAACTCATGAAGCATTACCGCCACGACTTCTTGATCAGTGAACATCGTCTTGTTGAACATGATCGCTTCACTGTAGTAAAGCTTGAAGGTTAAGGCATCTACCATCTCACCTTTGACTGTGACCTTCTGTAGGTCGATAGTCAAAGACTCTTTGATGTTAATCGTATCGTTAGCAGCGATCTTCTGATTAGGATCAGCATACCACCGTGAACCCGAATGTCCATTAAACCAGATCTGAGACGTCACACCCATGTTAAAAAAGTCTTCACCGCCATATACGTCAATGGATATCTTAGGACCTACCTTATCACGTATTAGTTTGATGAACTCTTCAGTAGCATCTTTCCATGGTGTATTGGAATAGCTAAAGCGATTGTCGTTATTGGGATAGTCAGGCCATGCCTCACGCATCTTCTTAACATAGTTCAAACAAATATCTACAAGTGGAGTCTTAGCTCCAATGGCTAAGACCTCTTGTGAAATGGAATTGGTTAACATTTCAGCAACCTATTTAATTGGAATCATAAAGATTGTGAAGAATATACTGGCATCTCTGATCTAATATAGAGTGCACTAAAAGCATAGGATGGGCCGAAGGCCTTTTATTTCTTAATTAACCGTGAGTTACGGAGTAACCACATCCTTATTGCTTTATTGTTAACCTAATGGGTTAACAATACTAACCACACTAATGTAATACAGTTATTCACTTCGAGACACTACAATGAGCGAACAATTCAGTAAAGAGGATGTGTTGGGTATTGAAGCCAAACATATTACTTACGTAACTGAGAAAGGTGGACGTAATGACATCCACGTAGTTAAGGAGGTTGTCCATCTAAAGGACAAACGACGTATACCTCGTATTAATATTATTCCGAACTATGAACGTTCGTTTTATGTTGACCCTATGGCTTATAAGCCCGAGAATCAAAGGACGTATAAAGAAAAACGCGACTATATGCCCGTTAGTCAATTACGCAAGTTTACGACCACTCAGTCTAAGATGAACTTTGCCGTAGCTAAGGCGTTGAAAGATTATTCATCAGGACCTAATCCGAGACCTAAACAACTGGCTCGTAGTCCTTATCTTTATGGCAGTGATGTTTCTAGCGTATGCTGCTTGAAACATGATTATCAAACAGAATATCCCGGTTTGATTTCACGTAATACGGTGGCAGGTGGTGACATTGAAACCAACGTTATCCATAAGGATAAGGATGGTCAAATCATCTGTATGTCTGTTACACACAAGAAGAACGTCTTCTTAGCTTACCTGAAAGAATGGGTGAGCGACCTCAAAGATCCAGTAGCTGAAACGTTTGAAGAACTCGAGCGTATTCCTGAGTTGGTTACACTGCGTAAAGCACGTGAGCTTGATATCGAAGTGGTCGTAGTAGAGACCTCAGCTGATATCGTTATTGAGTGTATGAAACGACTACATGAATGGAAGCCTGACTTCTTTGCTTTCTGGAACATCAACTTCGACATTAGCCGAATCTTGAAGACCCTAGAAGATGCAGGTATTGATCCAGCTGACGTATTCAGTGATCCAAGCATTCCACCCCAGTATCGTAAGTTCCATTATAAGTACGACGATCCAATGCAGACTACCGCATCTGGGGTGACTAAGTCCAAAGGTCCAGAAGACCAATGGCATTGGATTACGGCACCGGCTAGCTTCCAGTGTCTTGACAGTATGGCTGTCTATCGAGTTACTCGACTGGCTAAAGGTAAAGAACCTAGCTATGCGTTGGATGCAATCCTTAAGAAAGAACTTAGTGTTGATGAAGAAGCTGAGATTAAAACTGAAGACGATCTGAAAGCCTTCATCAAGATGGCCGATAAAGCCATGGCTGATAGGTCTGGTAGCCACCCATATTGGGCTGTGTCTAACCCAATCAACGACACCGTGACTTATAAGACTGAAGTCAACTACGATCCTATTGCTGAAGAGGATGAGGAAGAGCTTGATGACGAGGAAGACGATGACGAAAATGAATCGGTTCCAGATTACGATGACGACGATGACGCATCAGTCTACTATGACTTGAGTGAAGGCGATATCGTCACTGAAGTTCGTGAATCTCATTGGGAAGACGTAGATCAGTTGATATGGGGTGAGAACGTTAAGGCTGGCTTTAAGGTATCGTTCAAGCTGAACTTCGGTAAGTTGAAGTTTGCAGAAACCGATCACCTGTTCGGGATCGAGTGGCACCGTGAGATGCAGGCCAAGCATAAAGTGCGTTACGGTCTTTACAACATCATCGACAGTATTCGACTAGAACAACTCGATGAGAAGATCAATGACTTGGCCAGTTCGATTACATTGTTCTCGAAGTCTTCCGACTATAAGAACTTTAACTCGAACCCTAAACGTCTTTGCGATGACATGCATTTCTGGTATCTCAATCGGGAAGAACCATGTGTAATTGGTTCTAGCTCGGACCAGATGCTTCACCCACTCGATCAATACGTAGTAGGACACGATGGATGGATCGTTACACTACCCTCCTACATGGCCGGTCCTAATGGTTTGAAGTGTGTTAAGGACTTCCCTAACTACAAATCTCTGATCTTTGCACACGTAGCGGACTTGGACATTGTATCGACTTACCCTAACGTGAGCCAGATCCTGAACATTGCACGTGAAACCACCGTAATGGAAACAGCTGCACTACAAGGCGTATCAGATCACACTAAACGCGAACTGGGTGTTAACTTGACTGGTTGCCGCACCAACGCGATTGAGATCGCTCAGAAGGTCCTCAAGGCTCCACGGTTGGATAAACTGTTGGAAGCTTACTTGAAGTCCAAAGGTGAAGTGGTTGAGTCCGAACCCCCCAAAGTTGTAAGCCCAAGTATTGTGTACACATGGAAGCGTTATGATGGATACGAGTGCTCATCTAAAGGTGACACTCGGTTCAGCGCATTGTTTGCACAACTACCAGATGGGCGGACTATTGAAGAGGCATGGCAACTTGATTGCAAGGGATATCGTCAACATACAAGCAACTGGCGTGATGCTAAAGGGAAACCCCCTCTGGAAGGCTTCAATCCCTCGTATGAGGATTACAAACAACTTTGGGCAACATGGGCCAAGGCTAACCCCGAACTCATGCGTGAACTAGCTGAGGCGTCGTCTCTTAGAGATTACTGTTTAAGTGACATGTTTGCATCTACCAATATTAGTCAAGCGAGAGCCCTGGCTGAATTACTTAACGAAGGGTATTGAATGGATATATTTGAGAAAGGTTATAAGTATACACTTCACGATAATTGGGATGGTGAAGGAGCTATAGCTATAAAACCGGATGTATTTAAGAATGCTATTAATATAGTTAAGAAATATCAATTAGAATCCTTGATTGATGATTCTAATATTTGCTATAATCCAAATGGCACGATCGGCATTGAATGGGAAGAAGTTGTTACAAAAAACTTGGTTAACATTGAAATAGGTTTGACTAGATATTCAATGTACATTGAATCTACAATCGATAAATCTTTAGTAAATACATACGACGGGGTATTTTAAATCATGATATTTTCACAATATGTTCTTAGCAAGATTGCTGAGGAAGCTATTGAACTGGCGAAGGAGATACTTAAAGGTCAACAGCATGGTCTATTCAGTGGACATCGTGGACACCGTAACATCAATTATGTTCGTGATGAATTTATTGACATGATGGCTCGTGCTGAAGTTTTGTCTAAATGTTCAGACATTCAGAATAAATGTGGTGACGCATTCGAATTGTTTCCTGCTTACATTGGCGTAACTGAACGCAATATGCTTGACTCGGATATCTCTATCGCTAAGATGTGTCACTATGCTCTATTAGATTACAAAGAACATCGGTTGACTCTAACAACCAGTGAATTGGAGTATGTGTCCATTCAAGCTGACATTTATAAAGAGTACCTTAAGATTAACTCACAGTAAAAAAAATAGCATAAAGTCCCGCCTAGTGGCGGGACTTTATTTCGCAAATCACTGACGTGCAAAGAATTCAAGTACACGTGACTGATATTGTGGATTGATAGCCCCAATCAAACTAGGGATATCGGTTTGTCCACGCAATTCAACAACTGGATCTGCGTATACCAAGAACAGAGTTAGCAGGTCGTGATGAGCTACTTGTTCTTTCTTAGTGCCACGCATGTCAGGGATACCACGGAAGGCATAGGTATCTTCAAAGATTTGTCCAATGCCACGGCGTGCAGTGAAGTAATCTAGAATATATTGCATTGCGGAACGAGAGCCCACTGGGTCAGCTAATTGGATTGCATAGATGAGGACATCACGCAGTAAACGTTGTGCTTCTCCAGCAGATTTTTCAGTGATTGGTTTGCCTGGTTTCATCACGGCTTCAAATTGGGCAAGTGACGAATCGATGTATGATTGGTTCAAAGCGGTAACTCCTTCGAGTTGAATAGATTTAGTTACTTCAACAATTCGTTCTTCAGTAACTTCTTTGGTTATCGGTTCAGGACGAACTTCGACGCGCGCCCCTGTAACTTGAGCGGTTGCATGCCTGTAGTTAGTAATAACTGATTGCACGTCAACACTTTTAAGAACTAGGTTTAGCCTTTGTTTCAGTTCAACTGCTAAACCACCATCGGTAGTTGCGCCTTCAGCTACAATCTCACCGAGTGCCCAGCTTTCGAGTTCATTAGTTTCCCACTCGTGTTCACGACGATATCTACGGGTAACATCTTTTACCCAGGCGCCTTTAGACGTCTTGGCTGGGATAGTACCATTCAAGAAATAAGCACGACATTCTTCTACTGTCCATGCTTTTGCCAAAGTTGCCTCGCGCTGGCGATGTTCGGTTACGGCGGCTTTCAGTTGAACAATAAATGTCTCTTCCGAAACAGTACCGGCAATGTAAGACTCCAGCTCTTCATTAGTCCATTGATTAACGGGTAGGTCATTCAGTAATCTAATAACATCACCAGTTTCTTTTACATCCTCTACAGGAGCATCAAAGATTGGTTGAGCCGGGTCGATAGCATTAAACTTAGACGCAGTATCAGTTTCGGCTGTACTAGATTCGTCAGCGACGTATGCCAATTCATCAATCGGAGTAAATACATCAGTTTTCCCGCGCTGACTAGTTGTATCGTCCTGGTTGCCTTCTATAGGTGGGGTTGTCTCAACTTTTTTTTGCAATGCAGCCAGAGCTGCGAAGCCTTGATTCTTTGCCATTGTTATTTACCTTGTATAAAATGTGAAGGGACATCGAGATACCCCGTATATAAAATTGGTTAGGTCAGACGTGCGTCCATGTCCCACTCTACTGTACGCAAGGTGCTTGAGTGCATTTTTGACATGAACACCATAAGAAATCTACCGCCCACGCCAGCTACCGCCGCAGGAATACCGTAAGGGTTTTCAGCTAAGTCTTTACCTGCACAAACTGCACAAATATTCTTACCTTTCCCAATGGTACCACGTTCTTTATCACGACCGGCTTTGCAGGTCATCGGGCCTCTAACGGCAATAGTAGTGCCAATGAGGCTTGCAATGAGATCCTTAGTGATCTCAATCGATTTACCGTTCTCAATGTAGGTATAACCGATCAAACCTTTAGCGTTAATCTTGGTCACGCGTGTAGGAACACCAATCCAAGTTTCACAGTCAGGCTCAATAATCCGAGATGTACCCATCATCCGATAGATGGTCTTAGTAGACTCCCCGCCAAGGGCTGTCTGTGAACCACGGTTAAATGAACCGAAACGTAGTGAGTTGTTCATCACAGGCATGTGATCGGTATCAATACCTTCCTCGAGTGACTTCGATATGAACTCAACAGTCGTGCCGTCCGAGAATGGAGATTCACCACCGAACATGTAATGTACTTTACGGCGTGCACCCTCAAGTTTCTTCTTGGCTGAATAGAATACCCATGCTGGATCGTCTTTTAACCATTCGGCATCTACTTCTGCTGCGATTACAGACAATTCTGCAACTGCTGCCGGGTCGTTCAGTCTTGTTTTATTTTTCTCTATCCATGCAGCCCTGATAGCAGGCCACTCAGGACTGGATAGCAAGGATTTCCTAGTAGTAGAAGTAACCAGCCCGTCAGCATACCCAGGGAGAGCAAGACAATGATCGCAGAACTTAAGGTATTGCCAAACATAGAGTTTACCATCGGGTGCCATCTCCGTTTCATTACCGTCTTCACGATCATCGATCATGCGTTCTAAAATAAAGTCTTCGAATTTTGAAGGCACAATCGTACCTTTCGCAAATGGAATCAATGAACCGAATGGCTCTACTAAACATAATTGGTTAAAGAACACATTACCATAACATGTGACTAATGGTTCATCGTCATTGTAATTGGCAAGTTCACCAGCGGATAGAATAAACTCATCCCTAAAATTAATCAAGGATTCGCCAGGTATGTAATCTTCCAGGAAGACGGGATCTTTTTCACCGGGCATATAAAAGTAGGCTCGGTTATCTTCGTAGAATATCTTCCATTTATAATCGGGGGTAGCGTCGTTATTGAAGACTAAGCTAACTAAAGCGTTCATCCATATCCGTTTACGACCCATGCCATCTTTCAATGCCATGAGAAAGTAATCACGTGTTTTCATTAATATCACCCAGTTTGAGTTTTATATCCGCAAATTCGTCCAGCATTAGTTTACGTTCCATTGGATTGTCAGTGTACTCGTCAAGACTAACATCTAATTTAGTCCAAATACTACCTAACGGAATATCACTGAAGAACGCCAAACCCACCATCTGACATGCAGCGTCAGAGGCATTTCGTGACTCGAGTCCTTCGAAAGATATATTGATAAGTTCGTCATAAGATCGTCCAACTCGCACACCTGCGTTTGCAAGCTCAAGCATCATGCTAAAACGGTCACGTCCATTCGTACGAATAAGTTGATTAATTACCCTAATACGTTCTACTGGAATACGCCCACCATCATATTCACCCATAGTTTGAATACGCTCATCTACCTGCTGCCTAATGAATGCAAGTGTATTGTCGCCAGCAGCCTCAATGTGATCCATTAGCTCGTCACTATTGTAGTTACTAAAGAACGCTACAAGTTCGGCCATTGTTTCAACGTCATCATAGTTTTGCTGGAATATATGCGCCAGATCATCGGGAATGACATATCTAGGAATATACAGAAGTGTATTAACAACTGCCAGTCTAATCCCCAGTGGTGCATCATCGCTGACAACTACATCCCTGTCATTGAGCATGTAATTCAATGCATATGTTAAAATATCATTAATCCGAGAAACCAACATGGCTGAGTCAGCGTAATCATCGGCTAACATTAGAACTGTATTAAGTTCATCGAGTGCTAAAATATAATCTTGGTCAAGTAAGGTATCGACCGTATCCAATATTACGGATAGTTGTTCAGGCGGTACGAGTGGAGTGATTGCATCCCGAATTTCGAGTTTCATTTAAATACCCTGAGGTTGATTATTAACATACCGTTATGTTGTCGCGTATGCTTTATATTTAGGTAAAGTATACCAATCGTGTTATATCTATGTTAACACTACCACAAATCGATTTAAGGAAGTACCATGGAATCTATTAACGCATTGGATCTGATCACCGATGAAGTAGCTGACCAGTCAGCTGAAGCAGCGCAAGAACTTTTAAAACAAGCCGGTTGGAGCATTATTGCTGAACTCGGACGTGCCCTGGCTCAAGGCATTAACTCAACAGCGCTGGTCATTTATCCGATCAGTGTTAAATTGGACGAATATAAAACTCTCCTAACAGACCCAGAAGGGTTTGAAGCAAAATACAATACTCTCCGTAAGGACGTTGCCAAAGTATCCGCGGCGTTGGTAGCAATGTATGAACAACATGAAGGTAAAACTGGTGAACCCACCGTTGATGAACTACCTTTGGTAAACGCCTTGACCTTAGGCTATACAAAAGTCCAAGGGCATTTGGAACAAGCTATTCATCCACTAATGCTTAACCTGGTAACAGAGCTGGAAGCCGTGGGTATTACTGAATTGACCATTGAGGAAAACAAAGATGTCTGATGACGCTTTTGAACATGATGACGACTACGATAATGAGTACCATCGTCCAACTGAACCAGAATTTGGTGACGTTGATTACAGTGATAATCCACCATCTCTCGAAATACCAGAAAAAGAGCTATTTAAACCTGAGCAGAAACCAGTTAACTTTACCCAAGAACGTAAGGCATCTGGTACGCCATTGAAAGATACTCGACCAATTATGTCGATTATCCAAGAATCATATCGGAACGTAAACAAAGTTCTTGAGCGCAATAGTGCCCTATTGGAAGCGATGCATTCAGGTGATTTGGTTACTAACGAACATGATGACATCTGGTTAGCCCATTTGTTTGCAGGTCTTGGTCATCTGTCATTGGATGAAACTCCAGTAGGAGCTACTGAACGTCCTGACTCTCATTGGCGCGATGGTATTGGTATTCCAGGACAAGATCGTTTAATCCGACCTGGTCGTCCAGCACAGTCGTACGATAAAACCAAGAAGAACTCCAAAGAGACAGCGTTGGCTTATGTTAACTACAGAGCTGGCCTCGGTGGTAACTATGATGCATTCTTACCGCATTCGGGATTCTGGGTTCGATTGCGTCGTCCGTCTCTTGGTGAGATCGTAGCAATGCAAACTGAACTGCAATCGCTCCGGGTTAAACTCGGTAACGATACAAAGGGTCTAGCTTTCTCACATGCAAACTTCAGAATGCTAGATGCTGTAACTGACTTGGCACTGAATTGCATTGTTTCATCTAACCGACAGTTTACGACGCCATCTGACTTGGAAGAAGATATGAGTATCTTTGATGAGTCATTGTTACATCATGCGCTCGCGGCTGTAATGTACCCAGATGGTTTCAATTACAGTGTTCCATGTATCGCTGATCCTGATAACTGTAACGGTGTTACGGAATTTAAGATGAACATGTCCAACGTTGTGTTCTTCGACGATGCAGTGTTTACACAAGATCAACGTAAGTTTATTGCGCGACAGTTCAAACCAGCTACCGATGAGGAATTTAAAGCTTATCGTGAAGCATTCACCATCGGTAATGCAACTATCAAATGGATGGGTGACGTAGGTATTAAGATCAGTCCACCTACTGTAGCTAAGCGTCGTATCTCGGCCAAGTTATGGTACGATACGCTCATTGAAATGTCGAAAGGGGCATTCAACGAGCCGCCCGAAGGTAATCAACGGTACGAGTACATCAGGCGGCTACAACATGCGACAAAAGCCACCCAGTACTCTCATTGGGTTGGAGAGATCTACTTGCGTGATGACGAAGCCGCTAATCTTGAAGATCAGTTGTTTACCGACGATCATGAGCTGATCATGGATTTCATTTCGTCAACGATCTCTGAAAACGCATACTTCGAGCAGCTTGTAGATAGTATCGATAACTACTCTAACGATACTATTATTGGACTCTGTGCGTTACCATCGCATAACTGTCCAGTGTGTAAATCACCGCAGGGTCTAACCTATAATGAACGTTTACCACATTTGGTACCGTTGGATATGCTCTCTACGTTTTTTACGTTAGCGGCCCAGAGAGCTGCCAAGTAGATTCTGAAGTAAAGGATCCTAAGGCAAGTCGACTGCATATTGATCTCACCGATAACGATGGCCATGTAACCATGGCCACTTTTGGGCTGAGGGATATAGATAATTCCGAATTGGAACGTACCTATATGGAAACGGGTCCAATGCGTGCAGTTGTCACTCAGATGGTTACCCGCAAGGCATACCATCGTGATCGCGGTATATGTACACACCAAACAGATGATCCTCTTGATCTTGTTCGAATGCACCCTAAAGAAGACATTATCGAAGGTGGCCCACGGCGTACATGGATGCGTAAGTTTATCAATTGTCGAATTGGTGTTATTACAGGGATGGGGCTATTAGACTTTTTTGAATTACCATTTGACGATGCCAGATTTATTAGTGAATTGTGCGAGTCTAAATCAATCCAAGAAGGTATTCAGGCTGGACAATTAATACGCGGTCTCGGTGGCTGAAGCAAAAAAAAAATAACAACATATTGCCCCTCCGTAAGGAGGGGCTTTATGCTGTATCAGACCGAGATCTCTTCAACAGGTACAACTACCTCAAAACCGTCCCCTTCGACGTACATCTCAAGGTGGCCTGGACTGTTGGTGAGCAACCAGAACTCTCGATCGGCACAACCCTTTTCGCTTACCACATAACCACTGTCGATCAGTACGAACTTATCGCGAGCCTTCACTTTCATACGGTATTTGAACTTATTTTCCATCGTGGATTTACCTCACAATGCTGCTCTTACGATAGCCCCAATGTACAGGGTTACCAGAGTGATGATTAACATAACAACATGGAAGACAATAAGGAATCCGATACGGGTCCAGTATTTACCATCCATGTACACTTTTCTTTTAAAACGTGCACGGTACATGGACCCGAATATTTTCGAGAACATGACCGCATTAACTAACAGTACGATTACTAGGATTAATTCCATAGGATACCTCCTGTTTAATCACAGAAGTAATATAAGCTTTAAACACGTTCAATTAACTGTTGATGTACTTCACAACGTATTCGAGAAATGCCCATGACGTAAACATGAAAATACTCAAGGCCATGCACATGTGTAACATACTCCTAGTATTAACATGTGTAACGTTATCAATTATAATAGCCTGCAATGGTGACCATTGTACATAGAAAAATAACATCATCCAAGCCATAAATATCGAAGTAATTAATTGAAACATTCAACCCTCCTAAGTACCAAAAGAATAAGAAAGAAGATAGCGCTCACCCCCAACCATTTCCCCCAAAAAATACACCAACCCAAACAGTTACTAATGGCGGTTTGATTACTATAAATAGGTTCGTTAAACCATTTTAACCGGATTAGAAGTATGAACATATTCAGTATTACTAACATGTTAAAACCAATAAATATCCCCAGTGAAACATATATACCCGAGTCAAGTAACATTGTTTATTATCCTCTTATTTGATGGCATAAAGCCCTCCCCGAAGGGAGGACTTAGTTCACATCCCAATTCGCATTGTCTTGAAGTTCAATACCCTACCGTCAAAATGACTACGCTTTGTATCTGCATAACGCATGTGATGGGGTATCGTCTCACACGCCAAGAATGTCAAGCGAGGTACAACGTCAGGGAAGTCTTTCAACTTACGCAAACGCCCCAAGATCTGGATATTATCTTTCTTAGAGTCGGTAGCCTGTAGTAGTCCTACCTCCCTCAGGTTGTGAATGTCGACACCGGTACCCGATGACTTGATCGTCGAGACTGTAATGTCGTTCTTCTGTAGTCGTTCAAATGGACTACCTGAGTAATGCCCGTTGATCTGTAGATCTGGGAATCTCTCCTGTAGATAACTAACCATCTCATCAATGAACGCTACCGTAGCACACAACAGTAATAGTTTCTGCTTAGGTAGTTGATCATTAACAAATAAACCTTTGGTAATATTACCCACCATAGTCTTATACGAAACTAATCGTTTCTTATCCGACATCATTTGTGTTTCATAACGAGCATGGTTGTATGTGTTCTTAAATGGCGTTAAGTAATCCTTAGGTTTGATACTAGGTTCACAATACCTTAGACACATGACGTTGATGTAGACGTCCAAGTTAGGCAACCGTACCATGGTTCCCTCAGGGAGCATCTTATCAATCATCTTAGTTACATATGCATTACCCGTAAAAGGAGTAGCAGATAGATAAACTTGAAGACTAATGTTAGAGTACATATCAATACGGAACACAAGACCTGGGTCTTCTTGGATCTCGTCATTGATTTGCATTCCAGCACCGATGGCTTCATGGAACCGCGGAGGCGGACAGTTATAGCCAAGAGTGCTAATCTTCGAACCATACTTCTCATAGTTGTCGATGTACGACCGGTAAGTGACGTTAGAGATGACAATAACGTCAACCCCTTCGAGATCATTTTCAATACCTCTGTCAATTAGTTTTTGTAGTTCGGCAGAACCAGATACAGTCATCCAGTTCAGAGACTCATCAGTGTAACCCTTGTAGGTTTCCTTAAGAGCTTTAATCCAGATACCGAAGTACTTAGGTGGGACCATGACAACACACCTACATCCCTTTCGTGCCAATGCTGCTAAGGCCGAAAGGGTCTTCCCTTTCCCGTCTGTAGGTCCACCCTAGCGGAATGGTATTCAGGTCTAAGGATGTCTGCGACGATCAGTTCTTGGTAGTCTCGCAGAACAAACATTTCATACATGTCATATTCGGCACTAGCAGCTTTAGGTACAGGGATGTCTACGATCTGTACATGGTCTTTCGGGATGTTGCGGTTCTCAAGATAAGCCAGTAGATCAGGAAGGCTATTGCGATGGATGTAAACCTCAGATAGATCTTCAAACACACCGTAATAACGTTTCTTGAGTTCCATGACCATCCGGTTACCCGGCAACTTCTTAGGCTCCTTGAGGTTTAACCCTTCAAGGAACGCGGCCATTTTATCGAATGTTTCTCGTGTATACCCAGATAGGCGAACTCCGTGTGTATAACGTTCTGCGATTAGTAACGGCTTCATAAAAATTAAACGAGTGGAACGGGAGAGCCGAAGCCCTCCCGTCGCCTCGACCTCCAGTTTAGTTGAGCTTACCTCCCATTACCATAAGCGAATACGGATGGTCATTACGCTGGGTATAGAGGAAGCTAGCTGGGTTAGCGAAAGGCTCATGTTGTTTCTCAAAGGCCATTGTACCCGCCAGGTCACGGGACTGCATCAGCTTGTTGTATTTCTCAAACTGACCAGTGTAACCAGGCTTAGGCAGATTATAGTCTTTACGCTGAGCAGATTTGATAGTCATAGCATAGGCCAAGACTTCACAATGTACTAGCGGTAGATTAATCTTTTCGTTAATCAACGATGCCGTGGCAACCACACCTTCGATGATGTTATCGTAGTTCTTAAGATAGGTCTTGCTAGTAAATCCTACCTTATCTGAACTCAACTTAGAGCCTTCGGTATCCGAGCCCGAGTGCAAGAAGCTTTGGAATCGCTTCATTACCTCGTACATGTTTACGTGCTTATACGGCAATGTAAGGAATGGCGCTGAATGATCAAATCCGTCTAGATCGATAACGATATTCCCTTTCTCATCTGGTTGCCATTGCACTTTCTTTACATGTTTCAACATATCAAGTGACAAACTGGCTTTACGGTTATACAAACTAACCGTTAGTACATCTCCAACATCTACGCCATCAACCTGACGAACCAGACCGAGTTTAGTCATCTCAGACGCGGAGGTTGGAGGATAACCGTGTAGGTTATCAATCATAAGAACGTCAGCCAAGTTAGCTGCTTCGTTCCGGGAGATCATCAACTTATACCCAAGGCCAGCCAGCTCTTTCCGCAGATAGAGTGTCTCCGATAGGCTACCCTCCCTGAGGTATTTGACTTCTACACCGCCCAGTTTATATTGCTCCACAGCCGAAGTTGCATCAGTGTGTTTAGTGGACAATACAGACGATGTGATTTTATCACCCATCGATACCGCCGCTACTTGCCCGATGTTAGTACCGACAGGGATGTTGTCCGCAAGCAGACCATAACACGTGGTACAGATACCTTGTGGATCAGGATGAACACAGCCAACCACGGAACGAAGTTTGATCCGCTTACCGATCAGATGTTCTTCATTACCATGCAATACATCCATCTTACCGGTTTCTTCGTTAAGATAGAACTTACCATTCATGGCTTTGAGATAACCTTTCATCACCGGGAAGGTTATATACTCGGCACCACAATCGCCGCGATGCAGTCGGTTAACATACTGTGCGATCAACTGAGATTTACGGTTGAAGTATTCGGTTACACGGAGCAGTTCTTTGTTATATAGCAGCGCCTTAGTACCCGAACGAGATTCAACCATGTTCTCGTACAGCCCCCAGATACCTTCGATGTAACCAGTGAGTACCGGCTCAGGAAAGATGTCTGAGTTAATGTCGGTTGGGAATCCACGAGGACCGAAAGCCTGATAAAGCTGTTCAAGCTTTTGAGTACCAGACTTCAGACCTTCGATGATGGAGTTACCCTTGAACTCATTAGGGTCTAAGAAAGCATCCTTGAGCTGTTTATACGACACCTGTTCGATACCATGGGTAGTAGGCTCGATATCAGTGTTAGCTGCCCGAACCTTCGGATGTTGCCATACTTCGTTAATCTCAAACATACTAAGAGTTGCAACATACTCACTCAGTCTGAGAGTAGCCTGATTATAGAACGTATTCTTAGCTTCGATTGCCAGTCGAGCAAGATGCTCAGGATCTACTGGCGTGGGGTTAGTTGCATGGATGTGCCAGATGATCTTCTCAACAAGTTTCACTAACGATTTTGCAGTTACGCGTTTATCATTTAGATGGTGCTCTTTGAGGATAGGTACATCTGGATAGTTTTTGAATGGTCCCCATAGACAAGCGGTGAGTTTCGTAATCCGATCTTTTACAATCAGTTCACCATCGGCGAATTTGATCTTATGCCATTCCGAAGGAATGGCGAATAAGTCATCATAGGACAGGTTAACCAAGTCCCGTGCATTATATTCACTCAACTTACGCATTTACTGCCCCTTAGTGCGTTGCATCTGGACTCGACGTATATTGGAATTCAATACCGCGAGTTTGCATCATGTGCCCGAGCAGACTTACTGGTCGGGAATTACCAAATGGTACTTTCTTACGATCCACTGCCCGGTCGATACGAGTAGGTTTATCGGCAGTCAGGAATTTCTCCACAACTTCAACGTGGGCCAATGGATTGTTAGTTTGATCTACCAATTCCATAGTTGCTTCAGGACCTACAGTGCAGTTGTATGACCTGGTTTCAGATTCACCAAACGATCGAACTGCCGACTCTCGACCAGGAGTTGCACTACGGTCAAAGTTATTGAGTTTAGATGGCAAGCCAAATTGTTGAACTTTAACAGAGGCTACTGATGACCAGTCATCACCAATCTTCTCAAGCAACATCATGTACAAAGGACCGATCAGTACGTTGTTCTTCGTGGTTACAACTCTACCACCTGGATCAGTAAAGGTCACCGGTGTGTAGTTCGGGCAGAAGCGACTGTTGATCAATGCGTTCATAGCCGTCGGCAAGTGAGTCGTATCATCAATCGGCGTATAGACCGTAGTCGTGCCTTCAGTCATCGCCGCTTTTACATACTCACGATGGTTTGGGTGTTCCTTCATGATGTCGTGCATGGTAGGAGCAATGATCCACCAGAGTTCTTGGAACTCGTTGAATGCATACTCGATCCACTTAGGATCGTTGAACTGTTTAGATTGCGAGAAGTCAAAGTTGGTCGGCATTGCATGACGCTCCAAACCAGCTTCCACACGCAGTCGCTGACACAGATCGCGAACAGCTGCACCGAAGCCATGCTCGTAGATGCGACCATAGTTAGATCGACGCATAGTCGAACCACCAAAGATCGCTACGTCTGCAATGTTGCCATACTGATCTCTTGGCATGAGTGCTCGAGGAAGTGTCTTACATACAACTCCTTTGCCACCGTGAAAATCAGTGATTTTGTAAGCACCGCCCGGTTGTTTAAGGGATTCGTAGGTGATCTCTACACGCCATTCGTCCAATGGGTCTAGACGATACATCCGGGTCAGCTTACGTTGACCTTCCGCTTGTGGCAGATAGATCATAGCTTCAACAATGAGTTGATTGAACTCATCCGAGATTCTCAGACGATCTTTACGCTTGCGCTTCAAGTCATTATAGATTCGCAGAATTTCACGATAATAAAGACACAAAGCATCATAATACTTGACTAGTTGCTTTTCCATACCAGATGGAGTGTAGCTAGGGTTCTGGCGTTCGTCACGATAGATCTTAATGTCTTTTACAATCGCACCCGGTTCACCAATTACAACACGGTCAAAAGTACGGTCAATGTCAGACAAAGCACGCTTGGTCATCTCAGCCGGTGCAAGGTCGTCAGACAGATCTCGCATCGCAAATACAACGCCGTCATCACGAATGCGATCACCGATGTCTGGGAACGGTTTGTCACCATATGCATAAAGGAAGAAACTCTTCCTACCGCAACTACCGATTGCCGTACCATAAGCACGTGGAGCAAACTTCTCAAGGATCTCATCAGAGATCAAGAATCCATCTTCAATAGTCGCGTGATGAGAGATGAAACATGCGTTGACATTCATACCTGCGCAGAAGTGTCCATCTTCTGATTTACCAGCAGACTGTGCGAGAATAGTGTCTTTAGGAATCATAGCACCCGGATGGATACCATCCCATACGTCTTTAGTGCGTTCCAGCTTAAAGCCGAAGGTTTGGTGGAAGCTCATGAACTCAGGTACCTTTACGATACCTACAGTTTTATACTCATCGTAATAGTTTTCGTAGACGATAGTGGTTTCAGGGTTGTGTCGAATGGCATCCTGACCCATACCAGTAGGATACTTACGAACAACGTTCAGGATCTGACAATCTTCAGGGATACGGATGTCGAAGTTATGTTCACCAAACCGGAGTTCACCACCAGTTTGAAAGATGCGCGGCTCGGCACCAATGATTGTTGGAGCTTGAGTAATCTGACCCAATAACATGGCCCCTCGAGCAGCGGAGGTAGTACCAACCCATGGATCGATGATAGCATTACCCACATAGCGGTTCTTAATCTCTCGAACCACTCGTTTCATTTCGAACATAGTCTTTCCTCAAACTCGCACATTGTAATGTTGTACAGGGCATAAGCTTCTGGCTTCGGTCCATTCTCTTGAACGTGCCGATGCCACTGGATACTGGTACTCTCTTTCTCTACATATGGTTTGCCCTCAAGTAAATCTTTACTCAGTGTACTATCTAGCGAATAAGTCATTTCCACCCCCAACCATATGTACCTGACAATGATATAAATCTGAAATAAAATCTATGGGAGACCGCAATGGCCTTTTCAATTGTGGGACAGATGTTAAAACCTGGACCAAATATGTTCTACGATACCACGTTCATGCACATTATAGAAATGCATTTACCTCAATTGAGAAATTTATATGCGGTACCTAATGAAATAACCGCAGATGAATACTACCAATTTGAAGGCGACTTTTATGGATTTCTTCTGTATAAAGGTTATCGCGCTGAGCAGTTTTGGTATATGCTGAGAGTTAATGGGATGACACATCCAAGTCAGTTTGGTGCGTCATTGCGTGATCCATATTCTGATGGCGATGTACCGCGTTTACTAGTACCCCATCCAGAATCAATTGCTGAACTACAACAGTATTTCATGACATTGAAAAAATAAAGTTAAAGACTGGGGTCCTAGGACCCCAGCTTATGCCGTTTTAAATTAAACCCATTCCATTACCGCGCCCTGATTGGGTTGCAGCCATGAAAGGATTTTGTGGTTGCCCACCCCATTGACCTTGCTGCTGACGCTCCCATGGAGCCGCAGTTGGAATAGGGGCATATGGATTACCCGACTGTTGAGAATAACCATTTGGGTTATAACCAGTCACATTGTTAAACTGGTTCACCTGTTGAGGGAATTGTCCCTGTGGATAGTGTCCCATGTTAACTGGTGGTTGTGGACTCTGATATTGGTAATGTGGCAGTTGTGGATTCATAGCTGCCATGAAGTCAGACATCGAAGCCCCATTGTTGGAACTACTCACCGGAACTGATTCGATATTACCACCTCGAACTACTTGAGTAGCCACCTCTCGCTCAGAAGAGGCCTTAGTAGACCCAGATTTAAACCCGGTCGACTCTTTCAAGGTATTTGTTTCACTTGCTTCCAAAGGCTGATCTTTAGTCGAACCTTCGTTACCGTTGAAAGCTGGCAACTCATTGTAGATCTTAGTGAATTCATCCAGCACGTCCAACTCGAACAACTCGATTGGTTTCACCGGTAGATTCAATGCTTCGCCATACATATTAATCGACTGGTTGAGCACTGTACAGATCTTGTGGAATGCCGTTAGCAGAGCGGTGTAGTAAGGGGCTACACGTGCAACCGTCCCGAAAGAATATTCTTCTGGGTTATCTCCAAATGGAAGTACCAGTTTGAACAGAGCGATCAGCGTTGGCCGCTGTTTCTTAGGAATGGTTACGCCCAATA
>JAAIGE0100263641.1_pt1 | contig 77888 bp, 88 predicted proteins | sample 6487951 | NCBI WGS metagenome assembly JAAIGE01 (sample SAMN13974128, study PRJNA590717) | phyllosphere metagenome | biome: tomato field; feature: multiple bacterial spot infested tomato fields; material: tomato leaves; isolation source: leaves from tomato fields | host: Solanum lycopersicum ...
AGCAAATGACTGTTAATCATTGGGTCCCTGGTTCGAGTCCAGGTCGTGGAGCCAGATAGAGAAAAGCCTGCAGAGATGCAGGCTTTTTTTTGCTTGGGATTTGACCCAGCAATCCAAACGCTTACAGGTCATTTCCAAGACCTGCATCCCTAATCTCTCACTGATCCATTCCAATGATCCGTTAAATCAGCTTGGACGTTTGTTGCTTCATGCTGCTGATGGACGCTTTCGCCTCAAGAATTTGATACCGGCGTTCGCTCAAGATTTCGATTTGATCCTTGTCGACACCGGGGGGAAGAGGCATGTATAGGCAGCTTCGAGGGTGTCGCCTAAGCGGCTGTCCAAGTCGCCGAAGCTCGCAGGTTGCTCTAGGTAGGCAGCCTCATACCAAGCGCACTCTGTGAAGACGACTGGCAGTTTGAACAGCTGGGTTTGCAACGATGTGAGGTTTTCGAGTTTCATGTGTCTCTCCGCAAAAAGCCCAAAACGGCGAGACACGTCGCCCATACGGCGAGTGTTCCCCGCATGGCTGAATAGCTACAAATCAGGACACGGACAAGGCCGGCGTCTTAAAGCTAATAGGCCACCGGTTGGTTACTGATGGCTGAGGGTGTCGCGATGGATCAAGAAGTGACGACTTTCCCGTAAACCTCGTAAAGGCTCTTTAAAATGGGGAAGCCAAAACAGAGAACCAGGAGCCAGAATTGCCAACGAAGCACCGTTATGTTTGATTCTAGTTTTGACACTGAGCTTTGAAATTGACTGGCTTGGCGTTCGACCAGTGTTCGCAAATCCGCGCCTTGCTCCTTAATCAAGGCGGTGAGGTCAGTACGTAATGCAGTGATCGAACCCTGAAGGTGCGACTCGGTACGCTCTAAGTCGGATATTGAAGCGAAATCTTTCACATCGTCCTCCCATGCATCTACAACAGCTTTAGCTTTGTTATTTGGCACACTGATGGATGTCAGCGCGTCATATAAGGCAAGCGATAGTTTCATCATGTCTCCTGCGATTGGCAAGTGACGTAAAGACCCCACCTGACGGCAGGCTCCCGTCACAGTGAGGGTTGGTGCATTCGGTCGGCGAGAATGTCGACGACTGTCCGCGCTACCGAATATTTTGCGAACTACAGCTGATCAACACGGATAGCGTGGTGACCTTCAAGATCCATGTCACCTCGGCAAGTGCTGTCTACGACAGCGAACCCGTCCAGATAATCGACTTAAACGTTATGGCGATCCAGTCAGACGTTTCTTGGAATCTTGTAGGGAATGTGCGGCATCTAGTGAACTGCGCGTTCTGGACCCGTTGGAGGGAGCTAATGACAGCCAAATTGATCCGATTTGCCTGTGGCTCCGCCTTAGATTTATGACTGGTGTTCTGTAAGTCTATCGCTGTAATTACTCTTACAAGGCTTTGCGGCATCCCCCCTCGTGAAAATCGGCGTGACAAACACCGAAGTCACCCGCAACGGCGATACAGATAAGGGGGCTGCAGCCCACGCAATGGAGTGCACCTGACTGACAGTCAGGCATGCCCCAGTCATCGCTTCACGGCCTTCACCCGACTCAGAGTTTCGCGGCGCCGGTTTCGTCAGCCAGTACAGTCTCCACCCGCCCACTTCTGCGCAAGTGAGCCACCGGCATGCGGCTGCGCGAGGCCATTTTTTGGCCGGCTTAACGCGCTTAAAACGTGAGGCCGAGCACTACGGCAAGATCAACATCCAAGATGGCACTTACAGGCTCAGGCACTGCTGTTACGGAAACTGCCCGGTGTAATGCCGACTACTTTTTTGAAGGCCCGGGTCATGTGGCTTTGATCGAAGAAGCCGCAAGTGAATGACGCTTCTGCGAGACTGGACCCGGTGCGCAGCAGTTTTTGGACCTGGGCGATTCTTTTCTGGATTTGATAGCTGTGGGGGGAGATGCCAACGCTTTTTTTGAACACCCGGATCAGGTAAAGAGGGTCGAGGTTCACCAGTTGCGCCAGCTCTTCCAGCGACAGATGTTTGTCGAACTCATCTTCGAGCTTCTTCTTGATCTTTTGCACGGCGTGCTGCTCAGCCGCACTGACTGGTTCGATGGGCGCTCCGCTGCGCTCGAAAAGTTCTGTCACCAGATCCAGAAGGATAGTTTCCCGCTCAAGGCTGGGTGGGGATTTTTCAATGAGTTGATGCTGATGCAAAAAGATGCGGGCGAAGTCGGGGGCCTGGCTCAGAGCTGTTTGAAAAAGATGAATATGATCCTCTGAAAATCGCCCTTGAAACACCGCACGATTGACCCACTCGGGGTCGATATAGAGCATTCGATACATCCAGCCCTCATCGTGGCCTGGCAAGCCGTCGTGGATCTCCCCAGGGGTAATGGTGACCACACTGCCAGCGACACCCATGTAGTAACTGCCGCGATAAAATAGCTTTTCAACACCGCTACTTATAACGCCGATAGCGTATCTGTCATGTGAATGTCGGCCGAAAGATTGGGTGCTATAACGCGCAGATAGCAACTCGCAGTCGCCTTCGGGTATACGCCAGAATTGAACAAAATCCTTATCTTTTTGAGGGGCTTTTTCACTGCGAATCCCGTCCATCCATTGTCCAGTTTTGTGCAATACGTATGAAAAAAAGGTTGCTAAATTTAGCACCTATTTCATAAAACAAGCTAGGGGATGCGATGTCTACAAAACTGGTAATTGGGGATTTTAATAAGTCGTCATGGTCATTTCGTGCGTGGCTGGTTCTTGTGACAGCCGACGTTTCGTTTGAAACCCTTCAGCTGAAACTGGAACAGAGCGACACCCGCCAGCAAATCCTCGAACACTCGCCTTCTGGCCGAGTCCCGGCGCTGTTACTCAATGGCATAGTGATCAACGACAGCCTGGCCATCAGCGAATACGTTGCCGACGCCTATCCTGGCGCCAACCTCTGGCCCCGAGACCCGCAGGTCAAAGCACTCGCGCGCGCCGCAGCGGCGGAGATGCACTCCGGCTTCACGCACTTGCGCACACAGATGTCGTTCGGCCTGAACACCGGTGATACCCCTGAAACGCTTACCGCCCAGACGCGTGAAGAAGTCATGCGCGTGTTCGATATCTGGAACAACCTGCGCGCGCTGAGCGGTTCGAAGCAGTTCCTCTGCGGCGACTTCGGCATTGTGGATGCCATGTTTGTTCCGGTGGTATTTCGTTTCCGTCGTTATGGTATTGCCATACCGGCACAACTGCAGGGATATGTCGACAACATCCTGGCGTATGCACCGGTACAACAATGGTTGAAGCTGGCGGCACAAGAAGTTTAAAGAACAGCACTACCGATATCGATTAAAGATAACGACAAACAACTTTTGTTGACCGCATGCAGGAAAGACCTCAGGGGCTTTTCTGCTTTGCCGAGTCTGACTTTTGTAATAAATGGGGATAAAGCTGTGAGTGTTCATAACGTTAATACCAGTGATTCAGGGCGTGACGGGCAAGTCTACGATGTCATCGGTATAGGTTTTGGGCCCGCGAACATCGCCTTGGCCATTGCCCTGGAAGAATTAGGCTTTGCGGGAACACGCCTGTTCCTGGAGCGCCAGGGCAGTACGAAATGGCAACCGCAGATGATGCTGTCGGGCAGCGATATCCAGAATCATCCGAGCCGCGATTTGGTGACGCCACGCAACCCGCGCAGCCGCTACACCTTCACCAACTTCCTGTTCGAAAATGATCGGCTTTTCGAGCACCTCAATCTTGGTTTGGAGTTTCCGCTGCGCAGCGAATTCGCCGAGTACGTGCGCTGGGTCGCGGGTTTCTTTGCCAAAGACGTGGTTTACAACCAGGCCGTGACATCGATTCAGGCAGACCCTGTCAGCAACCTGTATTGCGTGACTACGCAAACCGGGAGCAAGTTTTTTGCCCGCTCGCTGGTCGTCGCACCCGGGCGGACACCCGTGATCCCGCAGGCATTCACCGACTGCGCCGCCGACCAGGTTTTCCATTTGACCCAGTACCTCGGGCGGTTGGCGCAACTAGCGCAACAGCGCGAGTTGAAGCGGGTCGCGGTAGTAGGCGGCAGCCAGAGTGCGATCGAGATCATGCTGCACCTGCGCCATAGCTACCCACACCTCGAGATCATCAACATCCAGCGCGGCTACGGTTTCCGCCTCAAGGACACCAGCCAGTTCAGCGAGCATGTGTACTTCCCGTCCTTTGTTGACCAGTACTACAACAGTTCCGCCGAAGCGAAGAAGAACATCAACCGCCACTTGCATTACACCAACTACTCCGCTGCCGACGCCGACGTGATCTCGGAGTTGTATGTAGGCATGTATGAAGACAAGTTGCAGGGTAAAAACAGAACCACCATCAAGAGTTTCAGTGACATCCAGGCTTGCACAGCCACCGGCCACAGCTACTCGCTGACGCTACTCGACACCCAGGCCGGGACCACCGAACAACTGCCTGAGTTGGACGCTGTCGTGCTGGCTACCGGATTCCGCAATCTGGGCACCGGCGCCCAAGACGAACATTTCCCCTCCATTCTGCGCGACCTGGCCGAAAGCCTGGACTGTGATGCCCAGGGCGTGATTCGCATCGGACGTGATTATCGCCTGTCCGCGCGCGCAGGCTGCAACTTACCGGCGCTTTACCTCAACGGTTTGTGCGAGTCGTCCCACGGCTACGGCGATGCAGGCTCCTTCAGCCTCTTGTCGCTGCGGGCCCGGGAAATTTTCACGTCGTTGAGCGAACAACTGGGGCTGGAAGACGCCGCAGAAAAAATCGCCTGAGTCGCCTTTGATCGCACGCACCTCGACCCCTTATATGAGTAGGCCGTAAATGGAAATTTCAGGAATGGATGAGTTGGGTATATTTGCCGAGGTCGAGTCCCAGGCGCGAAGTTATTGCCGCAGTTTCCCCGTGGTCTTCGACCAGGCTCAGGGCAGCTATCTGTACGACCTCAAGGGGCAGGCCTACATCGACTTTCTAAGTTGCGCCGGCTCGGTCAACTATGGTCACAACCCTAAACCGGTCAAGGCAGCGGTAATCGACTACTTGCAGCGTGACGGGATCCAGGCGGCGCTGGACATGCACAGCCGGGCCAAGCAGGAGTTTCTCTTCAACTTGCGCAAGATCATTCTTGAGCCACGGGCGCTGTCTTACAAAATGCAGTTCACCTCGCCCACGGGCACCAGCGTGGTGGAGTCGGCCATCAAACTGGCGCGCAAGGTCACCGGGCGGCAGCACATCGTCGCGTTCACCAATGGCTTTCACGGGATGTCGAACACCTCGCTGGGGCTGACCGGAAACCGCGATAATCGCCAACCTGGCGTCGATCCCTATGTGTTCCGCATGCCCTACGACGGTTACCTAAAAGGTCTGGATTCCGTCGAGTATTTCGAACGTTTGCTGAACGACAACAGCTCTGGCATGGATCTTCCGGCGGCGGTGATTCTGGAAACCATTCAGGGCGAAGGCGGGATCAACGTAGCGTCCGCCGACTGGCTGGTGCGCTTGCGCAAACTGACGGCTGAGCACGACATCCTGCTGATCATCGATGATATCCAGGCCGGTTGCGGCCGCACCGGGACCTTCTTCAGTTTCGAGCCGTCCGGTATCACCCCGGACATGGTCTGCCTGTCGAAATCCCTCAGTGGTTACGGACTGCCGTTCGCCCTGCTGCTGCATCGTCCAGAGCTGGATCAATGGTCGCCCGGCGAAGACAACGGCACCTTCCGTGGCAACACCCTGGCCTTCGTCGCCGCGACCAAAACCTTGCAGGAATTCTGGAGCGATGACCGTCTGGTCAAGCACATCCAGGCCAATGAAACACTCCTGAAGTCCTGGTTCGCCAAGGTCACCGAGCGCTTCGCTGTGCATATCAAGCAGGTGCGTGGGCGCGGGCTGTTTTATGGCATCGAGTTCTACGATGCGTCATTGACCGCCGCGGTCACGCGCGCGTGCTTTACGCGCCGATTGATCATCGAGCGCTGCGGCCCGCAAGATCAGGTGCTCAAGTTGATGCCGGCCCTGACCATCGACGCAGAAACCCTGCAGACCGGACTGGCGAGTATTTTTGAGGCCATGCAGCAGGTACTGGAATACCCCTCGTCCAGCGAATCGGACACGGATACAGATACGTTGCGCTTTACCAATGAGGTCTCCCATGTCGACTAATAACAACCGGGCAATCATCGAGTTGACCATCGGCGGGCTGATGCTCAGCCTGTCAGCACTGGCGGTGGCTTTCGCCCATATCGGCGCCGGTGGTGCCGGATTCTATCGGATGCTGATCGCCTCGATCCTGTTCTTCCTGCTCCTCAAGGTGCGCAAGACGCCGGTGCGACTCAAAAGCGCCAAGGCCCAGCTCTACACTGCACTGGCCGGAGTATTTCTGGCGATCGACCTGGTGCTGTGGCATCAGAGCATCTACATCGTTGGCCCGGGCATCGGATCGATCCTGACCAACTGCCAGGTGTTCTTCATGACCTTGCTGGGGCTGTACCTGTTGAAGGAAAAGCCCTCGATCTACTTCCTGATTTCCATCTCGCTGGCCTTCGTCGGGCTGTACCTGTTGCTGTTGCCAGAAATGACCAGCGGAGTCGGGATCAAAGGCGTGGTGTATGGGGTGCTGTCGGGGCTGGCGTATGCCATTTGCGTGTACTTCCTGAAGCTCAATACTCAGCTGCCTGATGGTGGCGGTGACAAGATTGCGCAGATGCTCAACTTGAGTCTGTGGGCAGCCCTGGTATTGCTGGTATACGCGCTGGCGACCGGGGAAAGCCTGGCCATTGTGGACGGACAAACCTTGGTGATGCTGGTGATTTACGGGGTACTGGTGCAATTCGTCGGTTGGCTGCTGGTCAATCGTTCGATCGGCGCCCTCAGCCTGGGGCTGGCCGGACTGATCCTGCTGCTCGAACCGGTGATCACTTACTTCATCGACGTCGCTTTTCTCGGCAAGGCAAGCTCCTCGCTACAGATCGCCGGCGCGCTACTGACTATCTTCGCGGTGTACATCGGCTCAATCAAGCCGCCGGAAAAGGCTCAGAACTTACCTGAGGCTATCTGACGGATGAGGGGGGGGCACGGCATCTGTGAACCTGGTTGCGTGCCGCCAATCGGTAAGCTACGTGCAGGCCTACAAGGTTTGCGCGTAGTCGTTTATATCCGTTGCAGCCAACTTCTCGGACCGGGCAGATCGTGCCAGCTCACAAATAAGGACGAGAAAAAGCTGCTGAATCTGCGGCTAATCGTTCTTGCGGGATCTTCGCTTCCTCGCGCATCTCAACGACTAGTGTTTCCGGGATCATTTGAGCCGTGTACTGGGCGTGTTTGGTTAGATCGATGTAACGCTATGCGCAGTGATAGCGCCTGAGGCGCGTGATGGTGCTTGTTATTGCTGACACCGGACGGTAAAGACGGGATTTCAGATGCCGAACAAATGCCGCGGAAAACCATCTTCAGAAGGAAGCCCGAGGGACCCGAACGGGCACCCAGGAAGGTTAGGTTTGGAATCTATGACATACGCAACATGTCGGATCCAGTCTGAGCTTGGTCCGATACGTTGTACCAGGAACCAGATGATAGCGATCTGTCCGTAAAGACGGGTGAGTGCACTGTGATCCAACTTCAACGTTTGGAAGTAAGGCTCTGCAGGAAGATCAGGAAGCGCATTCGCTGATACCTGATTCCAAATACGACTGTGATGTGCGCAGCGATTTCTAAGAGTGTTAATTTCTTGCAGCCAAAGCTTGAGTGTCCTGGTGTTCGAGACGCCCAGGCGCTGTGCGATACGGTTTTGGTGGTTGCCCTTGAGTATCTCGTAGTACTTGGAGAGCGTACCGAAGTCCCAGGCCTCAATGGCTACCCAGAAAGGAATCGCCTTGCGATTTCGTTTGTGCCACTCAATGCAGTCCTCTTGGCTGCGGGCAACTAGACCGTTTTGTCTTTCAAGCCACTCTAGCCAAGTGTTGCGTTGCCTTTTGCTTCTATCCGTCCAGTTTTGGGTCTGCTTTGGGACGATGAAACTGGGATCCGTATAGGCCAACGCCCCGTAATACCCGACTTCATGGGCAGTGACAGTTCGAACGTGGATCTCGATTCGCTCGATGGCATCAAGCATTAATTGGCGCAACTTTTTGTCGAAAAGGTAAAGGCTAAACGCGTCGTCGAATGTGGTATCGGGAAGGAAGGAGTTTTGTCGAAGGGGCTTTTGGGTCACATCGCAGAGCACAACATTCTGCAAGTGGTCTCGTACAAAATCCCGCGCCGGGAACCAGTAACCACTCAGACGGTAGTAGCCTACCTGAGCAAGTTTGCGTTCCGAACGGGCTGGGTTGGCAATGCCCATACCGCGTTCAATCAGTAACGCAACGAGGTCTGGGTAAGTCCGAAAGGGCTTCGGTGGCGAGAGCTGTTGCAACTGCCATGTTCCATAAACAAGAAGGCCCGAACATAGAGCTGGACGAGCCAGCCCCAGAGGATCGGGCGCTATTGGGTCCAATTTTCGGCTATCAGCGTCTCAGTGTCAATCGACTGGCAGCGTGCGTGAGTAGGCTGAGTGTATAGGACTATCAGCGCCTGAGAGCTTTGGAGAATTTATGAATTTGTCACTTTTGATTAATCTTGAGTGGGCTGGAGAAGGGCGGAGGGCATGATCCGCATGCTTATTTGAAGGCCGTGCTCACGCGCCTGCCGTCGCAGCGGGCGAGTGAGATTGAAGCGGCCCGGCCCTACGCGATTTTGATTACTACCTTACCAAAGGCGCCTCTGGCCAAATGTTCGTACGCTTCGCGTGCTTGATCGAACGGATACACGTGGTCGATGACCGGGCGAATCTTGTGCTCATTCATGAATTCGTTCATTCGGTCAAATGACGAGCGTGGAGCAACGGCTATGCCGCGGATCGTTGTTTGCCGGAAAATCATAGGCATCAGGTTCAAGGCAGAGGTCTGGCCTGTCAGAAAGCCGATCTGTGCGATACGTCCACCTGCCTTTGTTGCAGCAATCGATTGATTGATGCCGTCACCGCCTGCCACATCCAGCAGGAGATCCACTCCCTTGCCGTCAGTGAGTTTCAAAACTTCCTCTGCCCACTCAGGGGTAGTGCGATAATTCACACCCGCAACCGCGCCCAGTTTTTTTACAGCTTCCAGATTGTCATCACGGCTGGAGGTGACGATAACCTTGGCTCCCAAAGCCGTAGCAATTTGTGCTGCAAACACAGAAACACCTCCAGATCCCTGAACCAAGACGGTTTGGCCGGCCTCGATCTGGCCATAATCGACGAGCGCATACCACGCCGTCAGAGCCGCAATGGGAAGGGTCGCTGCTTCCTCATCTGACATGTTGTCGGGGGCACGTACTGCGCTGTCTTCATGGATGATCATGTATTGCGCTAGACCACCAGGCAATGGCGAGCCGAAGCAGTAGTTGGGTTCATCTGGCCCAGGCATGCCGTCCAACCAACGTGAGTAGAGGTGTGAGTTGACCCGATCTCCGATAGCAAAGCGGCTGACACCTTCACCTACTGCCACGACAGTCCCCGCCGCATCGCTGATGGGGATCAGCGGCTTGGGCACCATGTGCGGTTCATAGATGCCGTCAACGATGGCCTTGTCCCGGAAATTGAGTGATACGCGCCTACTTTTACCAGCAGCTCACCCGCTTGGGGCGCGGGGGTTTCCGTTTCGCCCTGCACCAGATTATCCAAGCCGAAATCTTTCAGAAGCCACGCTTTCATTTTCTGTCTCCAACAATTTTGAATGTGCAGGGGAGGAACGCTCCTCCTTTACGCTGAGGACATTGTTGAGGTTTCGCGGCTCTAGATAAATGTGCAGAAACCAACAGGATTGTTATCCTGATCAGCAACAATCATCCCGTTAACACGCTTCACGAGAAGAGACTTATGGAGCTTCTACAGTCGATGCAAGTATTCGCCAAGCTAGCGGAGTTGGGGAGCTTCACCAAAGTCGCTGAGGCAATGCAGGCCGGGCGCCCTCACGTCACACGCACCATTCAGGATTTGGAAGCCTCGCTGGGTGTTCGTCTGTTCCAGCGCACTACGCGTAAAGTAAAACTGACTGCTGAGGGCGAGCGGTTTTACGAACGCGTCAAAGAGATTTTGGCAACCATCGCAGAAACCACTTCCATGTTCGACCGTAGTGGGTCGACGTTGCGTGGGCGGCTTCGAATTGACATCCCCACTGCATTTTCCCAGCACAGTTTCATGGAAAGCCTCAGGAGATTTACCGAGGCATTTCCCGACATCGAGCTTGCGCTAGGCGTGACCGACCGTACGGTAGATCTCGTAGCCGAGGGCATCGACTGTGTATTGCGCATTGGTGACCTCCCGGATTCAAGCATGGTGGCTAGAGAAATTGGCACCGCCACCATGGTGACCTGTGCGTCTGCAGGTTATCTCCAAGCCTGCGGTGCACCCATAACCCTACAAGATCTAGTAGACCACCCATGTGTCAGCTTCCTTTCCGGTCAAAATAACAGACCGCTGCCTTGGCACTTCTCGGTAGACGGCGAAGATCGTCCACATACGCCTCGGGGTGGAATCACCGTGAATGAGTCGAATGCCTACGTTCAATGCGGTGTTGCAGGCTTCGGCATTGTTCAAGCGCCTGGAATTGCCGTTGAGACATTCCTCGCAAGCGGAGAACTGGTTGAGGTGCTCAAGGCATTTCGTCCAAAGCCTCGTCTGGTTTCCGTGCTTTATCCAAGCAGAACGCATCTTGCGCCTCAGGTCGAGGTATTTGTGGATTGGCTGAGGGAGCATTTTCCGGTGCTACACCCCAACTGGTTCACCGCGCACTAACCTTGGCTCATAGGCTGACTCCGCACCAAGACGGACTAGTGCAAGATGTGTTCGGTAGACGCTTAAGGTGGGGGAGCCGGATGGTTACCCTTCAAATCGAACAAGGATTGACCAGGTTTACGATGGAGGTCATCGTCATCCCCGCTCTCCCTCGACCCGTGTCGCTCACATAATCCTTTTCAGTGCCCACCAAGGTTCGTTTTCCTGGTTGGAGCATGGTATCGACGATGAGTTTTTTCTTCGCGATATCCGGTTTAAAACTCGGCTCTACTGGCCAAATCTGCACGGCGTAGTCTTGGGTGAACAAAAACAGATTTGGAGCGGTATCTACCGGCGTTTGTAAGTGCGCGCACATGACGTCGCTGGCTTGTACTTCAACCATTGTTTTGTAGTGGGGCTTGTCGTAACTGGCCAATATCAATTTCGTGCGAGTCTGAACCCCCAGCGCTTCCTGAGGGTGGCAAGGCGTCACTTCTCCATAGGCGTAGGCGCACCAATTCACCTGGGTCATTGTGACGATTTCCTCAGGTTTTAAAGACAGATCTTTCTGGATGTTCAACTGGTCTTGCGGTTTTTCGTAGGGGATTGTCGTGCAGCCAGTGAGCAATGCGAGTGCGAGCAGAGTGATGAACTTGAAGTACATGGCTTTCATTTCCTATGAATTACATCGACGTCTTACTCAGCTAGGATACCTGGGAGAGACTCTTGCTCGGGAGGCGGGCTGCAGAGATACAGGCTTTTTTTATCTGGGATTTGGCCCGTCAACCCAAAGCGGGCCAGAAGAAATCAAAAACCTGGGCGTGCCTCAGTTAGCAGCGTTCTCACGAGCAGCAAGCCCCCGACGCGGCAACCGCCCATTAAGCACAACGTACGCCACCAGCCCAATCAGCAGCCCCCAAAACGCCCCGCCAATCCCGAACAACGTGATGTTGGCGGCCGCTGCCAAAAAGGTAATCAGCGAAGCCTCACGGGAGCTGGCATCGGCCATGGCGCCGGCCAGGCTGCCGCCAATAGTGCCGAGCAGGGCGAGCCCGGCCAGGGTAGTGATGAAGGTGACCGGAAAGGCCATGAACAGCGCGGCGAGGGTCACGCCGAAGACCCCGACGAGGATGTAAAAGACGCCTGCGGCAATCCCGGCGATCCAGCGCTTGGAGGGTTCTTCGTGGGCTTGCTTGCCGGTGCAGATGGCGGCGGTGATCGCCGCGATATTGAACGCGTGCGAACCAAAGGGCGCCATGAGCAAGGAGCCCAGCCCGGTGATGGTCACGATCGGGTTGGCACTGGTGGTGAACCCATCGTTGCGCAGCACCAGCATGCCGGGCATGTACTGGCCGGTCAGGGTGATCAAAAACAGCGGCAGCGCGACGCTGAGCAAGGCATTGAGCGAGAACTCAGGCCGAGTGAACATGGGCGCCGCCAGTTGCAGTTCCACGCCCGACAAGTCGACCCGTCCCTGAGCCAGCAAGAAGGCCAGCCCCAACGCCAGAATACCCACAACCGCGTAGCGTGCGGTCAGGCGTTTGAGCACCAGGTAGGCAACAATCAGCAAGCCGACCAGCATCGGGTCAAGGCTCATGCCGCCGAAAGCACCGATGCCGAACTGCAACAGAATACCGGCGAGCAACCCGGCGGCCACGCCTGGCGGGATCAGCCGGATGACTTTTTCGAAATAGCCGGATAAGCCCAGCAGCACGAAGGCTGCGGCCGAGATCATGTAGGCGCCCACCGCTTCGGCATAGGGCGTGGTGGACAGGGCTACAACCAGAAAGGCTGCCGCCGGTGTCGACCAGGCGGTGATGATAGGTGTGCGGGAAACCCAGCTGAGCAACAGCCCGGTAACCCCCACGCCGATCGACACCGACCACACCCAGGACGCCGTCAACTCAGGGCTCAGCCCAGCGACCTTGGCGGCCTGGAACACCAGAATGAAGGTGCCGCCATAGTTGACGATGACCGAGATCAGGCCGGCCACAATCGGCGGGATGAGATCGCTGAGGCGAACAGATGAGTGGGATGTTGACGTAGGCATGGCGTTACGGTGCTCCTTGCAAATGGCGATGCGCAGAGTCTACGGATAAACTGGCCTGCTCTTTCCGGCCAATTTATTCAGATAGAGCAGACCGCATGGCGCACACCTTCGAGCTCGAAACACTGAAAATCCGGCTCAACGATGCCGAGTTTCAGCGGCTGGATCTGCATCAGCGGATCCAGCGTGCCCTGCGTGCATTGATTTTGGAGGGTGCCCTCGATGCAGGCCTGAAGCTGCCGGCGTCCCGGGTGCTGGCCAAGACGCTCGGCGTTGCCCGCGACACGGTCGAGAACGCCTACGTGCATTTGCACCGGGATGGCTTCATTGTGCGGCGCGAGGGCTCGGGCAGCTATGTATCGGAAGCTGTGGGCACAGAGTTACGCGGAGCTGCGCGCCGGCACCTGAAAATGCAAGACACCCAGCGCAGCGATGCAGCACCAGGGGCGGGCTTGAGCCGGCGCGGCCGGATGATGTTCGATACGGGTGGCGTGACCGATCAGCAGGCGGTCAAGGCCTTTGCCACCGGGCTGCCGGAAACCCGTACCTTTCCTGTCGATGTATGGGAACGTCTGCAACGCCAGGCCATGAAGGACTACCGGGGTAACGTCCTGCTGCATGGCGACCCGCAAGGCGCCGAACCTTTGCGCAAGGCGATCGCCACCTTCTTGAACCTCGAACGCGGTGCCAAATGCTCACCCAGTCAGGTTCTGGTATTGAGCAGCACTCGCCAGGCCCTGTACCTGTGTGCCCAATTATTAGTGGATGCCGGCAAGCCCATCCTCCTGGAAAACCCCGGTTACTACGGTGCCAAGAAGGCTTTTGAAGCGGCCCAGACCCAGGTGGTGCCTATTGATGTCGATGCACTGGGTATCCGCACCGACCTGCTGCGGGCGGACCGCAGCGGTGCCAATTGCGTCTATGTGACGCCTTCGCATCAATACCCCACCGGCGCCACGTTAGCGCTGGAGCGCCGGTTGGAGCTGATCAACTGGGCGGCCGAGCAGGGCAAGTGGATCCTCGAGGACGACTATGACAGCGAGTTCCACTACGACGGGCCGCCGATTGCCTGCGTTCAGGGCCTGGACCCGTACCAGCGCACGATCTACCTCGGCACCTTCAGCAAAACCCTCTATCCCGGATTGCGGATGGGCTACATGGTGCTGCCAGCCGAGCTGGTCAACGCCTTCACCTATGCACGAAGCATCATGGACGGTCACACGCCACAGATCCTCCAACTGACGCTGGCGCGCTTCATGGAGGGCGGCCACTACCACGCCCATGTCCGGGCCATGCGCAAACTTTACGCGGCGCGCCGTGCCGTCATGCTCACCGCCATCGGCAAACACCTGAAGGGGGTTGTCACAGCCTTGTGTCCCCATGGCGGGCTGCAGATGCCCTGTCTGCTGGCCGATGGCTGGTCGGAGGAAAACACCATCCGCCAAGCTGCCAGCGCAGGTGTGCAGTTGCCCGGCCTCAGTCGGTTGTACGCAGGCGAGGAGAAGAAACAAGGTTGGCTGTTGGGGTATTCATCCTTGACCGCCCATGAAATCGAAACAGCCATGCGGCGGCTGGCCAGAGCAATAGGCTCGTAGGAGCGAGCTTGCTCGCGAAAAACTCACAGGCGCCGCGTTCATTCAGAAACCGCGCTTTATCGTTGACGTTTTTCGCGAGCAAGCTCGCTCCTACAGAGGTCACTGAACGGCATTACGTATCTAGAGCCTGCTCGGGGTTTGAATTGCAGGCAGGAGGTAGTCGAACCATTGCGCCAGGTTCGAGCCTGATAGCCGCTGCGCCTCATCGACCTCCATCGATTCATCCTCACCGGCGGTGTAGCACTGGTCACCGCTGCGTCTGTCATCGGGATAGACCATAAAACCACCGCGGCCGTCAGGGCAGTCGGGCAGATACACCGAGGACAGGTCGCGTTGCTCATCGAGGTGCGCATTCAAGCGCGCGATATAGATACCCATCGAAACCGCCACACCAATAACCAGCACCACGCAGGCGACCAACTGGCCGGTATAGCTGGCGCCAATCTCATCACGACGCACGGGCGACATCACACGACCCTGTCTGCTCAACGTTCTGGCCAACCAGAAACCAGCCATTGCCTCCCATGCGTACCAACTGCGTTTGCTGTGGAAGGATGCCCACCATCAGCGCGAGGAAAATCACGGCTAACAGCACCCCTTTGATCATCGAATACAGGTTCATGACGGTGACGAGCTCTGGATAAGAAGATCCTTAGCCTAAGCAGCACGGGGTTAACGTCAGGTAAACATCACGGGAAACCTGCCGACTTCCGCTATCCTTCACACCGCTGCGCACTGCCTGCCCGAGGGGTTTTTTCCGTGCATATTCATCTGCTGCTGGTCGAGGACAACCTGGACCTGGCCACCACCGTTATCGAGTACCTGGAGATCAGCGGCATCGTCTGCGATCACGCCAGCCATGGCCAGGCCGGGCTCAACCTGGCGCTCAACCAGCATTACGACGTCATTCTGCTGGACATCATGCTGCCGCGACTGGACGGCCAGCAGGTGTGCGCAGGGTTGCGCCAGCAAGGCATCCAGACCCCCATCCTGATGCTGACCTCGCTGGATGCGTTGCCCGACAAGCTCGCCAGTTTTGCCGCGGGCGCCGACGACTATCTGGTCAAGCCGTTCGAGCTTGCCGAGTTGGTGGCGCGGATTCGCGCCTTGAGCCTGCGGCGCAGCGGCCAGACCAGTCGTCTGCAAGTGGACGACCTGGTCATGGAACTGACCACCCGCAAAGTCAGCCGGGCAGGGCAGGAGTTGCATCTGTCACCCATCTGCTGGGCCTTGCTCGAGCACTTGATGCGCGCCAGTCCCGAGCCTGTTCCCAGGGAGCGGTTGGAAAGCAAAATCTGGGGCGATGAGCCGCCCGACAGCAATACCCTCAAAGTGCATATGCACCGGCTGCGCAAGGCGGTAGACAAACCGTTTGGCCGGCCATTGATCCATACCCTGGCGGGTGTCGGCATTCAGGTAAAACCCCATGCGTAACGGCCTGAGCTTGAAGTGGGTGATCAGCGGCAGTTTCCTGTGCCTGATTGCGGTGGTGCTGGTGATCTACAGCAAGCTGCTGCCTGAATTCACCGTGCGCGGCCTGTTCTACACCGCCAGCGCGATGATGGAGGAGGAGGCTCAGTATTTTCTCAGGCACTACAAACAGGACCCGACCACGCCGACGCCGCACAATTACTTCTATACCAGCGTCATCGGCAAGGAGGCGTTGCCGCAGGACGTGCGCGAGTTGCTCAAGACATCGCCGAGCCTGTCCTTCGGCGCGGTGAATATCTTCGGCGATCTCTATTCCGATGACGACGACGAGCCGTTCCAGATCATCCTCGAACAGCCCCTGGGTGACGGCAAAACCCTCTACATGTACGACATCGACCACGATAAGGAAGCAGGCGGGGAGGTGGAGACGCCGTTGTCTGACGCCTATTTCGATCAGGTCATAGAGAGTGTCAAGTTCATCAGCCTGGCGGTATTCGTGCCGGCGCTGATCATCATTGCCTTGCTGGTCTGGTGGCTGGTTCGGCCGCTGGGGCGCCTGGTGCAATGGTCCGGCACACTCAAAGACCCTGAGGCACTGACTGGCTCACGGCCGGGTTTCAGCTTCAAGGAGTTCAATATGCTGGCCGATGCCCTGGCCAAAAGTGTTGAGCAGGTGCAGGCCGCCAGCGAACGAGAAGGCCGCTTGTTGCGTTACACCAGCCATGAACTGCGCACGCCCCTGGCGGTGCTCAAGGCCACCATCGAATTGTTGGCCCTGCAATCGGGCGGTGCGCTGCCACCCTCCTTGCAGCGCATAGAACGTTCGGTGATGAACATGCAACTGATCGCCGAGACATTGCTGTGGATGAGCCGCGAGCGTCCCGAGCCGCTGCCGGAAGAAGACGTTGACCTGAGCGAGCTGGTGGGCGAGCTGATTGAAAAACACCGCTACCTGATCGGTAACCGGGATATTGAGCTGAGCATCGACATCCACGACGGCCCTTGCCGATTGCCTCCTACCGCCTGCCGCATTGTGATCGGCAACTTCCTGCGCAATGCGCTGCAATACGCCGAAGAAGGCACCGTGGAGATCAGCTTCAAATACCCGCGGCTGATGATCGCCAATCACATCAGGGAGGCAGGGACGCAGCAGGAGTCCGATGATTTTGGCTATGGGCTTGGGTTGCAGTTGATGCGCGAGTTATGCGCAAAGCTGGGCTGGCAGATTGAGGTGATTCGTGAGCAGCAGCGGTTTACGGTCATGCTTGATGTGGTGAAGCTGCGGGCTGTGGAGTCGGTAGGGTAAAGGCAGGCTGCGCATTTCACCGGGTGAGTGAGCTGGCCTGCCTGCGCGGTGGCGGGGCACTGAACGAGCGAGTACCTAAGCGAGTTTCACATTCATGGTGATGTGGGCGGTGAATACCTTGATGCCGTCCGCATCGAACACCTCCACCGGCACGATCTTGTCGCCGGCGGTTTGCCAGTCGATCGCGCTGCCATCGGCCACGGCGCGGATATCGGTTTTCGCCTTGGCCAGGTATTCCACAGTCATGCCCTTGGGAATCCAGCGCGCCCCGGCGGGAATGGAGGCGTCGGTCATCATGCCTCCTGCAAGTTCGGCAGCGTTGCACAGCGCGATGGCGTGCACGGAGGCCAGGTGATTGGTGATTTCCTTGCGAAACGGCACAGTGACCACGGCATGGTTGGGCTTGAGTTCAGCGATCTGGGGCGTGATGGTGCTGAAGTAGGGGGCCATCTGGCAGGCCAGGTTGCTGAATGCGGCGGGGCCTACGCTATTGAACATGCTCAGGGCTTGGCTCATCGAAGTATCCTCAGGGGTCAGTTGCAGAATAATATTCTGTAACGGAACAATATTCTGTAAATTCGATGCCTGTCAACCTGAGCTTTCTCTGCCGGGCGCTCAGCCTATAAACTGTTTTGATTTGGCCCTCTTCCATGCACTCCACCGATCTTATCGAGCGCACCTTCCCCGGCAGGCGCAGCGACCTCAAGCGCATCATCCTGCGCGAAGCACTGGCGTGTTTTAACGAGGTGGGCATCGAGGCGACCTCTATCGAAACCATTCGCGCGCGCTGCGACACCAGCGTGGGCGCTATCTATCACCACTTCGGCAATAAAGAGGGCCTGGTCGCTGCGCTGTTTTTTGCGGCGCTGGAGGACCAGGCCAGCCTGCGTGACCACTATCTGCAAGCGGCGGTTACCGCCCACGCGGGCGTCGTCGGGCTGGTGTACAGCTATGTTGAATGGGTGACTGAACAGCCGGATTGGGCGCGGTTTGTGTTCCAAAGCCGCTTTGCCGTGTCCAGCGGCCCGTTCAAGGACGAGCTGCTTGCACGCAACAAACAGCGCAACCAGCAGTTGAAGGAATGGATGAGCGGGGAAGGGCGCAAGGAGCATTTCAGCCACTTGCCGGCAGAACTGATTCCCTCGTTGATTATCGGCGCGGCGGAAAGTTACTCGCGTGCGTGGTTGTCGGCGAAGGTCAAAAAGAGTCCATTTGAATACCGCGAACTGCTGGCTGAAGCGGCGTGGAAGTCGATCAGCCTGGGTTAGTCAGGCCTGCTCATCTCCTGTGGGAGCTGTCGAGCTTTAGCGAGGCTGCGAAAGCGGTGGTTCAGGCGATGAAAGTGTTGCCTGTGCCGCCGCCATCGCAGCCTCGCTGGGGCTCGACAGCTCCCACAGTTGGGCGGTGTTGTTGTCGGGAGTTGTGTTTGGCGCGGTGGCCCTGCAAAGCGAGATCAACCCGCCACCGCCGATCTCCTGTGGGAGCTGTCGAGCTTTAGCGAGGTTGCGAAAGCGGTGGGCCAGGCGATGAAAGTTTTGCCTGTGCCGCCGCCATCGCAGCCTCGCTGGGGCTCGACAGCTCCCACATTTTGAGCGGTGTTGTTGTCGGGAGTTTTGTTTGGCGCGATGGCCCTGCAAAGCGAGATCAACCCGGCACCGCCGATCTCCTGTGGGAGCTGTCGAGCTTTAGCGAGGCTGCGAAAGCGGTGGGTCAAACAATGAGCCTTTGGGCAATGCCCACACCTGATCAAATTCCGTCTGAGGCTATACTTGCCTCCTTCCAACCAATCGAGATCCCCATGAGCACCTCTCTTTCCCTGTCGCCCGTGCGCAAGCCCGTCGCGCCACTGATTGCCTTTATCATCCTGGTGGCGGGCGCTCTGTTCCTGCAAAACACGGTGGGCGCGCGCCAGGTGTTGTTGCTGGTGGTCGGCGCCGCGCTCGGCCTGACCTTGTATCACGCTGCCTTCGGTTTTACTTCAGCCTGGCGTGTGTTTATCAATGATCGGCGTGGCGCCGGCTTGCGTGCGCAAATGGTGATGCTGGCGGTGGCGGTGGTGCTGTTTTTCCCGGCGCTGGGCGCAGGCACTTTGTTTGGCCAGCCGGTGACCGGGCTGGTGGCGCCGGCCGGTGTGTCGGTGGTGTTCGGGGCGTTTATTTTCGGGATCGGCATGCAGCTGGGCGGCGGGTGTGCGTCGGGCACCTTGTTCACCGTCGGCGGCGGTAACGCGCGGATGTTGGTGACGCTGCTGTTCTTTATCTGTGGCTCGCTGATCGCCACCCATCACGTCGACTGGTGGTTTGCACTGCCATCGTTCCCGGCGGTTTCCATCGTCAAGAGTTTCGGTGTGCTGCCGGCCTTGGTCCTGAGCCTGGCGGTATTCGCGCTGATTGCAATGGTCACCGTGCGCCTGGAAAAACGCCGCCACGGCCAGCTTGAACAAGGCGTACAAAGCGAGCACCCAGGGCTGCGCCGCTTCCTGCGCGGCCCATGGCCGTTGGTGTGGGGCGCGATCGGCCTGGCGCTGCTCAACTACGCCACCCTGGCCCTGGCCGGGCGGCCGTGGGGCATTACTTCCGCGTTCGCATTGTGGGGCGCCAAGGTGGCGAGCGGGCTGGGCGTGGACGTCGCCAGCTGGGCATTCTGGCAAATGCCCGGTAATGCCAAGGCCCTGGCTGCACCGGTGTGGGAAGACATCACCAGCGTCATGGACATCGGCATTGTCCTCGGCGCGCTGCTGGCCGCAGGCCTGGCCGGGCGTTTTGCGCCTAGCCTGAACATCCCGCGGCGCTCGTTGATCGCGGCTGTGATCGGTGGCCTTATGCTCGGCTACGGTTCGCGCCTGGCCTATGGCTGCAATATCGGCGCCTACTTCAGCGGCATCGCCTCGGGCAGCCTGCATGGCTGGGTGTGGCTGGTGGCGGCCTTTATCGGCAACGGCGTGGGCGTGCGCTTGCGGCCCTTTTTCTTCGCGGGTGAGCGGCCCAAGGTGGCCTTGAGTGGCTGCTGAGCCGTGCACTCACATTCGCCTGGCGCGAGCGCAAGATGCCGGGTTATTACCCGCCATCGAGCATTGCGCTGCCCAGGCATTCCGGGCCATTGAAGGCCTGGGTTGGCTGGCGGATGCTGCGTCGATCAGTGTCGAGTGCCATCGCCAGTGGATCGCGCTATCGACCTGCTGGGTGGTGGTCGACACCCATGACCAGCTCCAAGGCTTCCTCAGCGCAGAACGTTTTGGCGACGACCTGCATATCCATGAAGTCTCGGTTGCCCAGCCATTGCAAGGCCAGGGCTGGGGACGCAGGCTGGTGGAAACGGCGATCCACCACGCACGCGCCCAGCAACTGCGTGCGGTGACCTTGACCACCTTCAAGCATGTGCCCTGGAATGCGCCGTTCTATCGGCGCCTGGGCTTTGAGCCCCATACCGATCAGCGCCTGGAAAATACCCTGGCGGATGAATACGCCCAAGGCTTCGTCCCTGGCAGCCGCTGTGCCATGGCGTACAACGTGGTATGTCCGAATCCGTCCTGAAGTAGTCCGCCTCTTGCCTGTCGTCCTCCGAGCGTTGTCCTTACCATGGCTCTATCGTCTCCCCATAGACACAAGCCAGAAGGACAACCCGTGACTCAAAAAGCCCTGATCGTGATCGACGCCCAACATTCCTTCCGCCACTCAACCTACTGGTCCGAAAATGACCTGCCCGATTATCTGGAAAAACAGCAGGCCCTCATCGACGGCTGTGTTCAACGCGGCATCCCGGTGATACAAGTCTTCCATGTTGAAGACCAAGGGCATTTCTCCATGCAATCGGGCAACGTCAGGGCCTTGAGCGAGCTGTCGATCAATCCACAGTTGGTGATCCATAAGCGCTACCACAGCGCCTTCGCCGGTACGCCTCTGGCCGCTCGCCTTACGGAGATGGGCGTCACCACGCTGATCATCAGCGGCATCCGGACCGAGCAATGCTGCGAGACCACCACGCGGCAGGCGTCGGACAGCGGCTTCAAGGTGGACTTTGTCAGTGAAGCCACACTGACATTCCCCATGACCCACCTGCGTAGTGGCCGGGAGTACACCCCGGCGCAGATTCGCGAACGCACGGAGCTGGTGCTGGAAGAGCGTTTTGCGCGCATCGTCACGGTCGCCCAGGCCTTGGAGGAGTGAAGCCGTGAGCGTACCGGTGCTGTTCGTGCTATTGCCAAACGTGCTGATGCTCGACCTGGCGGGGCCTGCTGAAGTGTTGCGCCTGGCCGCGCAAGCCGAGGACCCGGCGGCGGTGGATTTCGACCTGCAGTACGTCAGCCCGGTGGAGTCGCTACACACCTCCATTGGCTTGCCACTCACCGGGCTGGCGCCCCTGCCGCAGACTCTGGAACCCGGCACGCTGGTGGTGCTGGTGGGCTCCACGATGAACGTATCAAAGGCCCACCAAAAGGCTTTCGAATCGGCCAGCCATCAGCTCACCCATTGGTTGCAAAACGTGTTCGCGCCCTCGGCCGAACGCCTGGTGTGCGTGTGCGCCGGCGCGTTGAGCGCCGCCAGGGCCGGGCTGCTCGATGGGCGCCAATGCACCACGCACCATTCGCTGTGCGCCACCTTGCAGGCCATCGCCCCCAAGGCCCGGGTTTTGGAAAACCGCCTGTACGTCACCGATGGCCCGGTCAGTTGCAGCGCCGGTATCACGGCGGGTATCGACCTGATGCTGCACCTGGTTGCCGAACTGGCCGGGCCACGCTTGGCGTGCGCCGTGGCGCGGGACATGGTGGTGTACCTGCGCCGCAGCGGCAGCGACCCGCAGCTATCGCCTTGGGTGAGCGGGCGCAATCACCTGCACCCGGCGGTCCATCGCGTGCAAGACGCCATCGCCGCCGCCCCCTGCGAGGCCTGGACACTCACCCGCATGGCAAGCCTGGCCTGCACCAGCAGCCGACACCTGGCGCGCCTATTCCAGGAGCATGTCGGCATCAGCCCGTTGGATTACCTGCACCGCCTGCGCCTGGCCGTGGCCCGTGAACTGCTGGCCGAGTCGGCCCTGGACATAGAAACCATCGCCGAGCGCGCAGGCTTTGGCTCGGCGCGGCATCTACGGCGTATCTGGGGTAAATATGAAGCGGCCACCCCTTCAGCCATGCGCTTTACTCAGCAAACGTCTCGACAGCCGTGACCGGCTCTTGGTCGGCTTCGGTCGCCAGCTTCAAGCGATCCGCCTTGCTGATGTATTTGTCTTTGCTTTTAGGCGCCAGCTTGGCGCTGGCCTTTTTCGCTTTGGCTTTGAAGAGTTGCTGAAGTTTTTTCTGGCGGTTCATGTTCCGTTGCCTGAAGGGGAAAGGCGCGGATGATACTACCGGTTCAGCTTGCCAGGAACTCGCTGATCAGTGTGATCACCTGCTGCTGGATCACGGGCCGTGGCCGCGCGCCTTTGCCGTCCTGGCAAATGATGCTGTCGCCGGGCACATCAGCGTCAAGCACCGCTGCCGCGCCCGGTTTGCACTGAGACATAAAACTGAAGTGGTTGGCGTCCTGGATCTCCACGTACTGAGTCGACGTTTTTGGCAGCCGCTTGGCCATGTCGGCCGATTCCATCTGCGCCGGCAAATCCGCTGACGGCACACCGGCGGCGATCACCAGGGCCGGCACTGGCAACGCCGCCAGGCTCGCATCGGTAAAACCGCGCGACAGGCCCAGGTCCAGGGACACCACAGCGCTCACGCGTTTGTCGCTCAAGTCCGCGGCCACTTGAGCCTTCCCGCTCGGCGTACCTTCAGGGTTCATCTCACGGTAAGCCGTGCACGCCACCAACGTCGGATGAGCCTCGCAATCCCGGGCAAACAACGCCGGGTCAAAACGCGCCCCTGCGCTCTCCATGACCGTCCAGCCGCCCAGGGAATGGCCTATCACCGCGATCCGGCTGCTATCCACCGCGCCAAATGGCATGGGCTGCGCCAGCAGCGCATCAATGGCCCGGCTCAAATCCCTGGGCCGTTGCCACAACTGCGCGGCGGCTTGCGCGCTGCGATCCTGGCTGGTGGTGCCAGGGTGATTCACTGCCGCCACGATATAACCCTGCCGGGCCAGCGCACTGGCCAACCACGCCTGCTTGCCCCAGTTGCCACCGTAGCCGTGGGAGAGCACCACCACCGGATGTTTGCCGGGCGTCGGCGCGGCATCAGGTACCGCAAGCACACCAATGAACACCCGGTTGTCGGCGATCAGTTTGGGTTGCGCGGTGGTAGTGGCGGGGTACCACACGGCCATTTCCAGCGGGCGAATGTTGTGAGTGTCGGGCAGGGTGGTGGTTTGGAAGCCGATGGGGTTGTCGTTGGCGAGTGCAGGCGCGGTGAGGCTTATCAGGAGCAGGGCGGCAAAGGGGGCTTTCATTGTTTTTATCGTCCTTGAAATGAGGTGCGCAGCATGAACTGAAATGGGCGGTTTAGGTAGAGGGCAGGCGGGACTAGGAGGTGGCCTACGAATTCCTACTTTCGGGTATTACAGATGGGGACTTCATGTTTTTAGGAAGTGGCCGGCTTACTTGGCGCTATGAATCGTGCACTGTCGGAGCGTGAGTCCTACTGCCGTATCGATGATGATCTGAGTTTTATGCTTTTTAACTTGAGGGTGATGGTTATGGAAGCTATGAACGCGCTACCAGATTCAAAACTGATGCTGGGTATATCCATGCGTCGTTATTTAATTGTTCTATTGATTGGAATATTTTTACTCCCCTACGGCGCAGTGTGTGCCGAAGAAAAAGTGATCAGCAAAACGGTCACACCAAGTGTTATCAACGTCATTTCTATCGGAGGTACTGGACTCGCTGTCTTTGACTTGTCCCACGCCTATTTTCCTGCAGGGTCCTTTGGCGTTCCCAAGCAGTTGTTAGGGATCGACTGGAGCACAACGTCTTATCCCGAAAACATAAAGGAGAGCGTTGAGTTGTGCTATTCGCAACCCTATAACGGAGCCCAGCAAACATGCGTGCCGATCTGGCCAGGTACTTCTGGAGCGCTGACCAACTTCAATGATCAGCGCTTCGGGCAAGGCGCACGTATTACGATAAAACACCATGTCCTGGGGGGCGGTGCGCGAGTGGGTTACCCTGCTGGCAGCGATGCGGTGACGGTTCGGTACAGAGATTAGGTTGCGAGGCTCGCGTAAGGTCCGCCTGCGGGGCTTACTTGCCGATCAGAAAACATTCTTAGTCGATGGCGGGTGTAATCATGATGAACGTCAGTGTTTATACATCGTTAACTAATAACCACTTGGGCAGTGCTGTTCCCACCCGCCCTAGCCCGGTTTCTGTGTCGTCTATTCAAGACAATACCGGCTCCTCTAGCGATAACGTTCAAGCCAGTACCGTCAGCACCGTTTCGATCCTGGCGGGGCAATTAAGTGATGCTGCTAACCGTGAAGTCCGCCTTCGCCAGCTGGACCCAAGGCATAACGCCCTCAGTCCGCTCGATGGGATAAGTGACGAACAATATTTCGCCAACAAGGCTCAGCATGATGCTGAGGTCCCCGATACACCGTTCTTGGAATTGCATGAGCGCGCCAAGCAAGCCACCGCCTTCGCCAACGGTTCTGCCAGTAACCCATTCACAGGTCTTACGGTCGATCAATTGACTCTGATTGCCCGCGACGACAGCGGTGCGTTCACCGTCAACGAACGGCGGGCTGCCTGGCATGAGGCTCGCTTGAGTGAGCAGAGGGCCAGCGCTTCTTCAGGTTCTGTCATCGGTCGTGAACTGATGATTTCTCGCCTCTTTCTGGGACATGAACCTGCGGTGGCCGAAGGCACCCTGAACCGCAGCAATATGGCCCAAAGCAATTACGACTTTCTCACTCGCGATGATCGTACCCTGCTGTCTGATATGTACGCTTACGCGCAGGAACAAGGTGCTGACTTGGCGTATGTCGATATGTTGGCTTACGACCTCGGCAACTATCGTCATCATGATAACGGTCGCCAACTGTTGAGTGGCAATGAAGGCTACGACCAAGAGGGGCGCCGGGTGACATTCAATTTCAAGGCGCACGATGTAGCGACAGCCTCACGCATTCTGAGCGGTTCGGCGATTAGCTCAACCCGGCTCGATCAGGGTTTTTTGCGGTATGTTCTGAACCCGGACTTCGGCGCATTGAGCAACATGGGGAGCATTGCCTTCCTTGAACAGATGGTGCTGAGATTTTCCAGCGAGGGCGCCGCGCAAGCTTCGTTGGGCCGCGAGTTCACCACTTACGTGCCGACAAGTATCAAGGACAACATGGTAGTCACAGTGGCCGAAGAGGTGACGCTCACATTCGATGACCCCGTGCTTATCAACACGGATGGCCTATGGACGATTACCGAAAAAGGCAAGGCTGCTGGCTACACGATGGACTCGGCGACCGGCAAGCCGCGTCGGGCCGTTGCGCCGACGGTCGACGAACGACAGCCGCACAGTGGCGTTGCGGGTCCTGTAGCAGACGCCCTGACGACGCGCTCTCTTATAGACACCCTTGCAGTTAGCCAAGACCAGTCCAGTGCGCAATGGGTCTGGCCTGGGCATTTACTCAAATGGATGAAGAATCTAAAACCCTGAAGAAGGGGCGGTTACCCGCCCCCAATCAATCAGCTCCTTATAAACGCCAGCAAATCCGCATTAATCGTATCGGCATGGGTGGTAGGCATGCCATGCGGGAAGCCCGGGTAGATTTTCAGCGTGCTGTTTTTCAACAATTTGGCGGACAGCACCCCGGCATTTTCATGGGGGACGATCTGATCATCGTCGCCATGCATGACCAATACGGGAATCTGGATGCTCTTCAGGTCTTCGGTGAAATCGGTCTGGGAAAACGCCACGATCCCGTCATAGTGCGCCTTGGCACAGCCCATCATGCCTTGCCGCCACCAGTTCAGGATGATGCCCTCGGAAGGCTTGGCGCCTGGGCGGTTATAGCCGTAGAAAGGGCCGGCGGGAACGTCCTGGTAAAACTGTGCCCGGTTGGCTTTCAGCTGCGCCTGCAAGTCGTCGAACACTGACTTGGGCAGGCCGCCAGGGTTGTTCGGGGTCTGGACCATCAACGGTGGCACGGCGCTGATGATGGCGGCCTTCGAGACGCGGTCTTCGCCGTGGCGGGCGATGTAATGAACCACTTCACCGCCGCCGGTGGAGTGACCGACATGCACCGCAGTTTGTACGCCCAGGTGCTCGACCACCGCCGCAACGTCGTCGGCATAGTGGTCCATATCGTGCCCGTCCCAGACCTGGCTGGAACGCCCATGGCCACGTCGGTCGTGGGCAACGACCCGGTAACCTTCGCCCAGGAAAAACAGCATCTGCGCGTCCCAATCATCTGCGCTCAGTGGCCAGCCATGATGGAAAAAGATGACCTGGGCATCGCGTGGGCCCCAGTCCTTGTAGAAAATTTCAACGCCGTCCCGCGTGGTGACATAGCCCATGTTCGCCTCTCCCAAATGAAATGATGGCCTGATCGAATCGCGATCATGGCGCTGGATTGACCCACTGCAGCCCATTCGTGTCTGGCAAGTGCCGTCCACGAATTGCCGCCTTGGCCGCCCAATGACTTTAGGTTTAAAGTCAACTTTAAGGTCAATGGTTTTTTGTGGGTGGTACATGAGAATAGGCGAGTTGGCAAAAATCAGCGGGTTGGCGGCCTCACGTATCCGTTTCTACGAGGCGAGCGGTCTGATCCAATCGGTTGAGCGTAAATCCAACGGCTATCGGGACTATACGCCCGGCACCGAGGCGGTGTTGGAGATCATCAAGGGTGCCCAGGCAGCCGGTTTTTCACTGGAAGAAATCCGTCAGCTAATGCCCCGCAGTGCCGGTGGTTGGCAGCATGACGAGCTGCTCAGCGGGCTCAAGCACAAGGTCGAGGAAATCGAGGTGCTGCAACAACGGCTGGCCCAGAACAAGGCTCAGTTGCTGAACGTCATCAAGGGCATCGAAGGCAAGCCCGATGGCATGGCCTGTGCGGAGAATGCGCAGATGCTGATTAACCGTCTGCGCGAGGAAGGGGGAGCTCCAGCCTTATCCAAGAGAAAAAGCGCCCGCCGGGCCCCGAGGGCCTGACCGGCGCACAAGGGTCAGCGTTCGCCAATCAGGTTGACGAGCGGCTCTGGCGCATAGAGTGCACTCTGGAACTCGGGTACGTATTCGTACTTCAGCATTTTCCCCAGCTTGAGGGCGCGCAGGTAATCGGACAGGCTGCCATCGCCCAGCGTGAGGGTGGCTGAGTCTGCGTCACGGCTGGAGCCATGGCTGAGCTGGCGGGAAACCGCATAGCCGTAGGCCAGTTGGCCGTGGTGATCGAGGTTGGTGAAACTGCTGGTGACAAGGTCCACATCACGGGACAGCTTCTCAAGCTTTTTAGCCTTGAACGTCACGTCCAGTTTGCCGGTCTGGCTATCGGTAATGTCATACACCACTGAGTACCCATCCTCTTTGCGATCAATGCCGGTGAGCCATTTCGGCAGGTTGTAACCGACCACCCCGCGCACCCGCGCCAGCTCGGTATTCACCGGCAGCTTGAGCACATAGCCCCAAAAGTCCTGCGACATCGACTGGCCCACCAGCGTAAAGGGGCCCAGGTTGGCTTTGCCAGGTTTGTTAGTGATGATCGACACGGCGACTTCGTTATAGGCGTCGTTATCGCAATGCTCATAGGTGTACGCAGTAAACGCGATCAGCCCGCGACCCGGCCAGACTTGCAAGGGCTGCACGGCGGCCAGTACCTGCGGTGGCATCAACGCCCGAAGCTTATCGATGTCAGCCGTATAGACCGCTGTTACCCGACTGTTCTGGTAGTAAAAATTGGGCGAGTAGGATTCAAAACCGATGTCGACCTTGTGCTTTTGCAACCCTTTGAACCAGCTTAAATCAACCCCAGGCACTTCAGCCGCAATCACCGACAACGGCGGATTGGAGCGAAAGCGGTCGTACAAGCCGCCTTTGACGACGGGCACCTGTTGGCCGGCGATATCGATGTGGGTTGTGTCGTTCGGGCTGGGCATCTCGGGTGTTCCCGCCAACGCAAGGTTGGCAAAAGGGGTGAGCAGCAATGCGGTTAAAACGGCGCTTGGGATGTTCAATCGGTTTTCTCCAGGGAGGGGCTAGGCGCTATCGTTCGTGGGACAGCTCGGTTATCACGGCGAGTGCGACGGCCTTGGGCGATTGCGGGTTCTGGCCCGTGATCAGGCGGCCATCGGTGATGACAAATGAGGTGAACGGCACCCAGCCCTTGCGGTAACGCGCCCCTTGGCTCAGCAGCCGGTCTTCAAGCAAGAACGGCACCTCACGCTTCATGCCCGACAGCAGTTCTTCGCGATTGGAGAAGCCGGTGATGTTTTTGCCCTTGATGATTGCGTTGCCCTGTTCATCCTTCAGGTCCAGCAGGCCCGCCACACCGTGGCACACGGCCGAGACGATGCCGCCCTGGTTGTAAATGGTTTGGGCGACACGTTGCAGGTCGAGGTTGCCTGGGAAGTCCCACATGACACCGTGGCCGCCGGTGAAGTAGATCGCACGAAATTGCGCCGGATCGACATCGGCAATGGGCTGCGTGTTTTGCAGCCGGGCGCGAAAGGCTGGGGACTGCAACTGCTCACGCGCCGGCTTGTCCATGTACAGCCAACCGAGGCTGCGCTCGTCCAGGGGCACAGCGCCACCTTTGGGGCTGGCAAATACCGTCGTGTAGCCAGCCGCTTCCACGACCTCAGTGAAATGCGTCAGCTCGGTCAGCCAGAGGCCCGTGGTATCGGTCCTTGAGGGGTAGCTGGCGTGGTTGGTCATGATCACCAGGATCTGGCGATTGTTCGCAGCGGCCGTGGAAGGGCCGGGTTCAGCCTGTGCAAATGTCATAAGCGCGCCACCTATCACGACCAACGCAAAAGAAATAAGGGTTTTGAGCATGATCCAGGGTCCAGTAATCCTGCCGGTTCGTGCATGCTCACCTTAAACCTCGCTTTAAGGTCAACCCCTGCTTTGGAAAAAAAACCGAGTCGTCTTGGGGCGCGACGGCTCGGCTTTTTTTGGGCGTGTTGAACGTTTAGCCAGCCGCTACAGCAGCCTCGCGTTCCATCAACTTATCGACCAACAGCATTCCCAATTCACTTAGCTGATGAATTGCCAACGCGACGTCGCGCTGTTTGCCCGTCAGTTCATCCGACAGGTCAAGCAGCAGGGCGGTTACTGAGGAAAAGGTTTCATAGCTGTTGGCGATGAGCATTTCATCGCTGGCATCGTCGGCAACGCTGAACAGCGGAGTCGAGGGTGGAGGAGAGGGTTCGGTGTTGGGGTTGAGGGCGTGATCGATCGCACGACGGGCTGCCTGATCAAGCTTCAGGTTTGGATCGTTTGGAGGGTTGGGCGTGACTTTGTACATATGCGTAATTCCTGAATGGGGCCGACACCGTTTCGCTACTAAACGAAAGGGTGGCAGCTGTACGCAGGTTAGTAGACCGGGGAATTACACAAAGCCGGCGCGCCCGAAGGCGCCCTACGCACAGCCACCATCAGGCACAGACAGGAACGTCTGATAGATGAAGCTCATGCACTAAGTGTAATTGACCCTCGGGCTACTAAACCCGATCACTGAATTGTCAGCGACCGGGCCACCTTAGAGACGCCCATCCAAGCGCACAAGCCGGCGGATTCTGACGCAACTGTAGGCAATGGAGCAAGGTGGTGCAGCTTGCTGTAGGACGGGTTTACATCAACGCCGGCCCACTCACTCCCTCCCTGTAGGAGCGAGCTTGCTCGCGAAAAACCATAGGCGCCGCGTTCATTCTGGATGAACACATTATCTTTACGTTCTTCGCGAGCAAGCTCGCTCCTACAGAGAGGATGCCTCAGTCGCGACGCAACGTTTCGGTCTTGAGGACACAAGCGCTAATAGTATTGCTCGGCTGCCTGCGCGGCGGCTGGACTAGGATTTTTTCTGGCGGTGCACACCAACATTAAAAATTCACTGGCATCTACAAGGAGTAGCCAGTAGGCTACATGTGACTCTGTGATCAATACGATTGGCAGGACGCCCGAGTTCGATACATGGCTCGACGGTATGAGGGATGTGTGGGGAAAAACGGCTGTGCTGATCCGCCTGGATCGAGCCGAAGAAAACAATTTTGGCGATTGCCAGCCTGTAGGCGATGGCATGAGTGAAATGCGTGTGTTTGTCGGGCCCGGCTACAGGATTTACTTTGTGCGCACGGGCATCACCGCTTACCTGATGCTGTGGGGAAGCGATAAAACCGACCAGAAACGAGGAATCAAGCGGGCAAAAGAGATTCTCGATGCCTTGAGAGGTCAATGACATGAGTAAGTCGACATTCAAACCCGAGGACATGCCGATCCTCGAGCTGGATACATCCGGCACCAGTGCCTATGAGGCTTCACGTTTCCTTGATAGCCCGCAAACCATCAGTGCCTATCTTGCGCAAAGCATGGCGTGCCATGACCCGCAAGTCCTTATGAAAGCGCTGGCCGAGGTTGCCAAGGCCCAGGGTGTGAACAAGGTTGCCGAAGCGGCGGGGGTGAATCGGGAGAGCCTGTATAAAACCCTGAAAGGCGGCTCAAAGACGCGTTATGAGACGGTCCAGAAGCTGATGCTGGCATTGGGGGTGGAACTGACGGTACGACCGATTACCGCGACCACCCCTAAAAAAACGGCTGCCATCGGTACAGAGAAGCTGTATTGAAATGCGCATGGTCTTGTAGGAAAACGACCTCTGGTAGCGTAAGGGTTTCCATATAGTACTGGCTATATATCCAGTATTTGCAGGTCTGCGTGCTCATGAAACGAAAATGAGTGAAAAATGGGCCTGTGGCAAAAAAAAGCAACTCCGTTAGGTTGAGGTCCTCTCCTTCAAGAAAGGAGAGTTCTTAATCAAACCAATGGAGTTACAAAATGAACAAACCACAAACCCAGACACCTCTTCGCCATGGTCGTGTCACATCCCCTTCCAGCCGTGGCGCAGTCGCCGTGGATCTCGGCCTGCTGGAGACCTGGCAGGTCAATGAAATGGAAGGCGGCAAGAACTTCCCGGCACTGACGGCCGGTCCGTTCCCGGCGCCTTATCAAACCGACAGTGACAGCGTCACCCCTCCCGCCGACGGCTTTATCCTCAGCGGTGGCAAGACCGATGCCCGTGACTGCGTCAACTTCACCCACGAGGAAATGGCCAAGAAACTCGGCCGCGCCTTCACCTGGCCGTTGCTCAATGTCGAGCCGGGCCAGACCTTCAAGGTCACCTGGGCATACACCGCGCCGCATACCACCCGTGGCTATCGCTGGCTGATCACCAAGGATGGTTGGGACCCGAAACAGCGCATCACCCGCGCACAACTGGAAACCCAGCCGTTCGCTGAAGACTTCTATGCCCAGGTGCCTTACTACAGCCATGCAGGCGAGCTGAAGGCCAAGGTCAATCATGAAGTGAAACTGCCGGCCAACAAAAAGGGCCAGCATGTGATTGTGTTGATGTGGATCGTCGCCAACACCGGCAACGCCTTCTATCAAGCCTTCGATGTGGACTTCAAATAAGCCCGCACCGTTAAACCCACGCGTTCTGAAGGATTAGAACATGTCAAAGATTGACTTTACCTCACTGCAATCGCCGCTCAACGATGCCGCTTCGCTGATGCCGAGCATTGCCGGCAAAAAGATCCTCATGGGCTTCTGGCACAACTGGCCTGCCGGCCCGAGCGATGGCTACCAGCGTGGCCAATTTTCCAATATCAGCCTGGCGGATGTACCCAAGGATTACAACGTGGTGGCCGTGGCCTTCATGAAGGGCAACGGTATCCCAACCTTCAAGCCGTATAACCTGTCGGACACCGAGTTCCGTCGCCAGGTAGGCGTGCTGAACAGCCAGGGCAGGGCGGTGCTGATTTCCCTTGGCGGCGCCGATGCACACATCGAACTGCATAAAGGCAACGAACAGCCACTGGCCAACGAGATTATCCGCTTGGTGGAAACCTATGGCTTTGATGGCCTGGATATCGATCTTGAACAGAGCGCGATTGATTTCGCCGACAACAAGACTGTCCTGCCCGCCGCGTTGAAACTGGTCAAGGACCACTACGCAGGTCAAGGCAAACACTTCATCATCAGCATGGCGCCGGAGTTTCCGTATCTGACCACTGCCGGCAAATACGTCGGTTACATCCAGGCGCTGGAAGGTTATTACGACTTCATTGCCCCGCAGTATTACAACCAGGGGGGCGACGGCATTTGGGTGCAGGAGGTCAACAAGGGCAACGGCGCCTGGATTGCTCAGAACAACGACGCGATGAAAGAGGACTTCCTGTTTTACCTCACCGAAAGCCTAGTGAGCGGAACGCGCGGGTTTACCAAAATCCCGGCAGACAAGTTCGTCATTGGCCTGCCCGCGAACGTCGACGCGGCTGCCACTGGTTATGTGATCGACCCAACAGCCGTGACCAATACCTTCAAGCGTTTGCACGACAAAAGATTGTCGATCAAGGGCCTGATGACCTGGTCGGTGAATTGGGACAACGGCATCAACAAAGACCACGTGCCCTACAACTGGGAATTCAGCCGCCGTTATGGGCCGCTGATCAATGGCACTGCTCTCTCTGGCCTGGAAGAGGATGCGGCGGATCTGGCGGTCGCCAATCGGCAGTAGCGCAAAGAGACCTCTGGCAGACGTGCCAGAGGTCAAATCGCTAAGCTTCTGATCTGACTAAAATCCGATGCCTGTTTGGGCATCGGATTTTTTGCGTCACGCTCAAATGGCGCTGAGCATTCCTAAAGCCGATTTACCGCACCAAACAAGGCCGCTTGTTATCAAAGCCCCAACCCGGAATCAAGAATTGCATCGCCACACTGTCATCCCGCGCTCCAAGGCCCATGCCTTTGTACAGTTCATGAGCCTTGGCCACCGCGTCCATATCGATGTCCACACCTAGGCCCGGCTTGGCCGGCACCTTTACGTAGCCCCCTTCGATCTTCAACGGCTCCCGGGTCAGGCGCTGGCCGTCCTGCCAGATCCAGTGGGTGTCGATGGCGGTGATCTCGCCGGGCGCGGCCGCCGCCACCTGGGTAAACATCGCCAGGGAGATATCGAAGTGGTTGTTGGAATGCGAGCCCCAGGTCAGGCCCCAGTCGTTGCACATTTGCGCGACGCGCACCGAGCCTTGCATCGTCCAGAAGTGCGGGTCGGCGAGGGGAATGTCCACCGATTGCAACTGGATGGCGTGGCCCATTTCGCGCCAGTCGGTGGCGATCATATTGGTGGCGGTTTTAAGGCCCGTGGCGCGGCGGAATTCGGCCATGACTTCGCGGCCCGAGTAGCCGTTTTCTGCGCCGCAGGGGTCTTCGGCGTAGGCCAGCACATGATGCTGGTCGCGGCACAGGCGGATGGCTTCCTTCAGCGACCATGCGCCGTTGGGGTCAAGGGTGATGCGCGCATCAGGAAAGCGCTCGGCCAGCGCGGTGACGGCTTCGATTTCTGCGTCGCCACTCAATACGCCGCCCTTGAGCTTAAAGTCGTTGAAACCGTATTTGGCCTTGGCCGCTTCGGCCAGGCGCACCACCGCGTCGGCGCTCAGGGCTGTTTCATGGCGCAGGCGGAACCAGTCGTCATCGGCGTCGGCCTCGTTGCGGTAGGCCAGGTCGGTGGCGTTACGATCTCCCACATAGAAGAGGTAGCCGAGCATTTTTACCGCATCGCGCTGTTGTCCTTCACCGAGCAGGGCCGCCACCGGCACCTCAAGAAATTGGCCCAGCAAGTCGAGCAGGGCGGCCTCCATGGCGGTGACGGCGTGGATGGTGATGCGCAGGTCGAAGGTTTGCAGGCCGCGACCGCCAGCGTCCCGCGAGGCAAAGGTGCTGCGCATCTGGTTGAGCACGCGCTGGTATTGGCCAATCGGCTGACCGATCACCAGGCTGCGAGCATCTTCCAGGGTTTGGCGAATGCGCTCGCCGCCGGGCACTTCGCCCACGCCGGTGTTGCCGCTGCTGTCCTTGAGGATGACGATATTGCGCGTGAAGAAAGGGCCATGGGCGCCGCTGAGGTTGAGCAGCATGCTGTCGTGGCCGGCGACGGGAATGACTTGGAAGTGGGTGACTACAGGGGTATTCATGGCGCGTTCCTGGCTGAGTTCAAAGAGGTTTGCTGATGGCCGCGCCGCTGGGCACGGCCGTTACGGCAGAAGGTGAAGTCTTGGCAAAAAACACCAGGATGGCCGCCAGCACCGAGGTGCCGGCCAGGCCATACAGCCCGCCCTGAATCGACCCGGTGGTTTGTTCCAGAAAGCCAAAGGTGGTCGGCGCAACAAAACCGCCCAGGTTGCCGATGGAGTTGATCAGCGCGATCACGGCGGCGGCGATCCGTACATCCAGGTAGCCCTGGGGGATCGGCCAGAACAGCGAAGACGCGGATTTGAAACCGATGGCCGCAAAGCAAATCGCAACGAAAGCAAAGATCGGCCCGCCCGTGGTGGACATGAACATCCCCACCGCGGCGATCAACAACGCTGCCGCGACCCAGGCCTGCTGGAACTTGAACTTGCCCGACAGCGACGCGAAGGCGTACATGGCAATAATCGAGATCAACCAGGGGATCGAGTTGAAGAACCCCACCTGCACATCACTCAGGTCACCCATTTTCTTGATGATGCTGGGCAACCAGAAGGTGGCGGCGTAGATCGTCAGTTGGATGCAGAAGTACAGAGCGCAGAACAGCAGGATCTGGCGGTCCTTGAGCAGCTTGCCGAGGGTAGGTTTGACCGTGGTCAGGGCTTCGCGATCACGCTGTTCCTGATCGATAGCGCCCACCAGCGCATCCTGTTCTTCGCGACTCAGCCACTTGGCGTCATGGGGTTTGGAGTCGAGCCAGAACCACACAAAGAAACCCAGCGCCACCGACGCCAGGCCCTCGATGCCGAACATCCATTGCCAGCCATGCAAACCAAAGCCTTCGATCTGCAACAACGCGCCCGACAACGGCCCAGAGATCAATGACGCCACCGCCGAACCACTGAGGAAGATCGCGATGGCCTTGCCACGCTCCACGCCGGGCAACCAGCGCGTGAAGTAATAGATCACACCAGGGAAAAACCCCGCTTCGGCCACGCCCAGCAAGAAACGCAGGATGTAGAAGTGGGTTTCGTTCTGGATGAACGCCATCAGCGTGGCAACGATGCCCCAGGTGAACATGATGCGGGTCAGCCAGATACGCGCACCGACCTTTTGCAGCAGCATGTTGGACGGCACTTCGAACAACGCATAGCCAATGAAAAACAGCCCGGCGCCGAAGCCGTAGGCGGCTGCGCCGATGCCCAGGTCATGCTCCATGTGCGTGCGCACGAAGCCGATATTGACCCGGTCGATGTAGTTGAGGATGAACATGACCACGAACAGTGGGAGCACATGGCCTTTCACTTTGCTCACGGCGCGGGTGAGCGCTGAATCATTTTCGGGTGCGGCTGACGCTGGGCTTGAATGCTTCACGAATGAAAACTCCCCCTGATTATTTTTATGCGGGTTTGGTGTTTTGTTGCCAGACATCATACAAGTTGTTTTTTGAAAGCCGCAATCCTGTGAGGGGTGTTTTTGTTCTTATAAGCCGGTGTCGAGATTGGCTATTTCGGTTATTTGCCAGATTTTATTGGGTTTCGTTCCGTTATTGACGGGGAGGGATGTGCGCTTCTCTCAAAGCGAAGACATGGTCCGGTGAGGTGGTGCGAGTGTGTTGTCATACAAGTTGAGTGTTTTTCGCCGCCACCCGTCGCCCCGTGCGCTCAGGGTGATAAGCTCCCCCCCAGCCCAACCCGTGGACCCGTCTCGATGCCGATTAAAAGCACACCGCCTGTGCGTAAACGTTCCGCCAACCTGGCCCAAGGTGTGGTCGAGGCACTGACCCAGCGCATCCAGCTGGGGCAGCTCAAGCCGGGTGAAAAACTGCCGTCCGAATCCACCATCGTGCTTGAGCATGGGGTGAGCCGTACCGTGGTGCGAGAAGCCTTGTCCAAGCTGCAGGCGTCGGGGCTGGTGGAGACGCGTCACGGCATCGGCACCTTTGTGCTGGCGCAGCACACCCAGCCAGGCCTGCGCTTGCACGTAGACACAGTCGCCAGCGTGCGCAACATGCTCGAATTGCGACTGGGCCTTGAAGTGCAAGCGGTGGCCTTGGCCGCGCTGCGCAGGAGCGAGGCACAACTGGCCCACATGCGTCAGGCGCTGGACGACTACCAAGCGTCCCTGGCCAACAACGACAGCTGTGTGGAGGAGGACAAGCGCTTTCACCAACTGATCGCCGAGGCCACCGGCAATACGTTTTTCACCGACATCATGCAGCACCTGGGCACGGCGATGATTCCGCGCACCCAGGTGAATGCCGTCGAGCGCGGCGGCGCGGACTTTGCTCAACTGGGGCAGTTGGCGAACCTGGAACACGAGGCCATCTACAACGCTATCAAGCGCCAGGACCCGGACGCCGCACGGGCGGCCATGGTGCTGCACTTGACCAACAGCCGGGATCGATTTTCCGGGCACTCTTAAGGAACCACCGTTGAACGAACACACCTTGTCCCAGCGCCTGGAGCGCGTGGCCGCGCATGTACCGGCCGGTGCCCGCCTGGCCGATATCGGCTCGGACCACGCCTACCTGCCGGTGGCGTTGATGCGCCGTGGCGTTATCACAGCAGCGGTGGCGGGAGAGGTGGCCGCCACGCCGTTCCACGCGGCCAACCGTACCGTGGCCGACAACGGCCTGGCGCAGCACATCACCGTGCGCCTGGCCGATGGCTTGGCGGCGATTCAAGCCGGCGATGACATTACCGCCATCAGCCTGTGCGGCATGGGTGGCGAGACCATCCGCGACATTCTCGACAGCGGCAAGGTGCGGTTGAACGGGCGGGAACGCTTGATCCTGCAACCCAACGGCGGTGAGCAGCCGCTGCGACGATGGTTGATGGAGAACGGCTACCAGATCTTCCATGAAGAGTTGCTGCGGGAAAACCGCTTCTACTACGAAATCATCGTCGCCGAACGCAACGAGGCGATGACCTATACCGCTGAGCAGCTGTACTTCGGTCCGTTGCAAATGCAGACGCGTAGCCCGGAATTCCTGGCGAAGTGGCAACGTATAGTGCGCGAGAAACGCAAGACATTGGCCAGCCTCGAACAAGCGCGGCAGGTGGTGTCCGAGCAGAAAGTGCAGGAGATCGCGCAACAGGTGAAGTGGATCGATCAGTTGCTCGCCTGAGCGACATTCGCGGCACTTCACCGCTACGCTGTAGTCTTCTCTTAAATCCCCCAAGGTGTTGCCTCGATGATCACTGTTCACCACCTCAATAACTCCCGTTCACAGCGTATCCTGTGGGCGCTTGAAGAACTGTGCCTGCCCTACGACATCAAGCGCTACCAGCGCGACGCCAAGACCAACCTGGCACCGCCTGAACTCAAGGCCATCCACCCGCTGGGTAAGTCCCCGGTGATCGAAGACGGTTCCCGCGTGCTGATCGAATCTGCTGCAATCATCGACTACCTCATCCGCCGCCACGGCAACGGCCAACTGCAACCCGACCCGGCCACCGACGCCTACGATAGCTATGTGCAATGGCTGCATTTTGCTGAAGGCTCGGCCATGCTGCCATTGATGCTCAACCTCTACGTGGGGCGCCTGGGTGAAGCGGGCGCACCGCTGCATCCGCGGATTGAATCGGAGCTGGCCAATTACCTGGGTTATCTGAACGACGTGCTGGGGCAGACGCCGTATCTGGTGGGCAACGACCTCACCGGTGCAGATATCCAGATGAGCTTTATCGGCGAAATCGCCCAGGCCCAGGGCAAATTGCAGGCCTATCCTAACCTGGCCGCGTGGCTGCAAAAGCTCCAGGCGCGCCCGGCATACCGCAAGGCGGTGGAGCGGGGCGGGGAATACGCGTTCGCCAAATAGCGGGCCCACCGACACACCACCTCCTGTAGGAGCGAGCTTGCTCGCGAAAAACGTCAACGATAACGCGGGCTTCCTGGATGAACGCGGCGCCTTTGGGTTTTTCGCGAGCAAGCTCGCTCCTACAAAAGGTGACCAGGGTTCCCCTCTTGCCGGTTTTGCAACCCGCTTCGCCAGGTGAACCTTCGAGTCTCCCGGTGCTCACTTAAAAGGTGGCACTGGCTTTTCTCGAAAGGAATCTGCATGCACTCCACCTCCTCAAGCGTCCCCGTAGAGCGCGAACTAAGCCTGCGGGCGGTCATCACCGGGATTGTGCTGGGTATCCTGCTCACCCCTTCCAACGTGTACGCGGGCTTGAAGATCGGCTGGTCGTTCAATATGTCGATCATCGCCTTGCTGGTCGGCTATGGCATCTGGCAAGGCCTGGCCCGGCGCTCCGCTGAACACCTGCCGTGGACCCTCCACGAAAGCAATATCAACCAGACCGTGGCCTCGGCCGCGGCGTCGATCATTTCCGGCGGGCTGGTCGCGCCCATCCCTGCTTATACCTTGCTCACGGGCAACCAGCTGGCGGCGCTGCCAATGATCGCTTGGGTGTTTTCGGTGAGCTTCCTGGGGATCTGGATCGCCTGGTACCTGCGGCCTTCATTGCTCAATGACAAGGCGCTGAAGTTTCCCGAAGGCATGGCCACCCTGGAAACCCTGCTGCACATCTACAACCATGGCCGCGAAGCCGCCACGCGTTTAAAAGTACTGCTCGGCGCGGCATTATTGTCCGGCTTGGTCAAGTGGGTGGATACCTTCATGTGGGCCTTCCCGCGCTGGTCGCCGAACGCCCAGTTGGAGCGCCTGACCTTCACCGCAGACCCTTCGCTGCTGTTGCTGGGGTTCGGCGGCATTATCGGCATTCGCGTAGGCCTGACCCTGCTGCTCGGCGCCTTGCTGGCCTGGGGCGGGCTGGGGCCGTGGCTGTTGGCCAACGACCTGGTGAGCCTGCCTGCCGACAGCAGCGGCCCGCAGTTTGCCGCGCTGGTGGAATGGCTGCTGTGGCCGGGAGTAAGCCTGATGGTGTGTTCCACCCTGGCGTCCCTGGCGATTCGTTTGTGGGCGTTGCATCGCTCAACCCGAGCGGCTGGCGGCACGCCCTGGGCGGTTCCCAAGCCTGGGCCTGCCGTGGGGTTTGCCTTGGCGATTGCGTTGGTGGTGAGCCTGCAAGCGCTGTTGTTCGGTATCAACCTCGGGATGGCGCTGCTGACCATTCCTCTGGCGATCTGCCTGGCCGCCGTGGCGGCGCGGGTGGTGGGCGCCACCGGTATTCCACCGATTGGCGCCATCGGGCAATTGTCTCAGCTGAGTTTTGGCATCGTTGCGCCGGGCCAGGTGCCGATCAACCTGATGAGCGCCAACACCGCCGGAGGTTCGGCGGGGCAATGCACGGATTTGATGAACGACTTCAAGGTGGGCAAGGCGATTGGCGCCACGCCTCATAAGCAGGTCATCGCGCAAATTCTGGGGATTTTCGTCGGCAGTATTGTCGGTGTATTCGCGTACCTGGCGTTGATCCCCGACCCTCAAACCATGCTGCTCACCGAACAATGGCCAGCCCCTGCCGTCGCCACCTGGAAAGCCGTGGCGCAAACCCTGACCCACGGGCTGGATTCGTTGTCACCCAGCATCCGCTGGGCCATTGCTGTTGCAAGCCTGTGTGGCGTACTGCTGGGCATACTCGACAGCACATTACCGACCCATCGCGCCCGCTACCTGCCGAGTGCGGCAGCCTTGGGACTGGCGTTTGTCTTGCCTGCGTCGGTGTCGCTGATGATGGCCCTTGGCGCGATCATGACCTGGGCGGTGAGCTGTCGCTGGCCGAGCGTGACGCAGCGCTTTGCGATCACGGCAGCGGCGGGGCTGATCGCCGGTGAGAGTATTACCGGTGTGGGCGCGTCGTTGTGGCAGATGCTGGGAAGTGGATGAATGGCCCACGTGGATTTACAACTCTTCACGAATTCAAAAGGCTCTTCGTTATAGGCTTGGCGCTGCGACCACTGGATCAAACCCATTCAACTGACCGTTGAGCCTACCCCATGAAACTGCCTGCCCTCGCTGCCACGTTTCTCGCCGTTGCGACGCTGCACCCTTTACCCGTACACGGCGCAGGCCCCATCACCCATGTCGCCATCTACCGAGGCCCGGCAGGCTGCCCCGACTGCTCGGAAAACGTGAAAACCGCCCTGCAGCGCCTGAACCCCAATTACCAGATCGACTTCGTCGGTGCCGACGAACCCATCGACATCACCCCGCAAACCCTGGCGCGCTACGACCTCTATGTGCAACCCGGCGGTGGCCAGGACATCCCGGCCGCCCTCGACAGCCTGGGTGATGCGCGTGCCGAAGCCATCCGCGGCTACGTCGCCAAAGGCGGCCGCTACCTCGGCCTGTGCATGGGCGCTTACCTGGCCGACGACAACAACCTCGGCCTGATCCCCCAGGCGCTTGATACCGAAGCTGGCCGTCCCGGTTTTGAAGTGTCCGGCATTGAAGACGCCGCCGTGCGGGTGACGTGGGACGGGCAACCTGACTCTGTGTTCTATCAGGACGGCCCTTACTTCCCCAAAGCTAGCGCCGCTGCGCCTTACAAGGTCATCGCGACCTACCACAATGGCGACGTGGCGGCGGCGCGCTATACCTACGAACGTGGCGTGGTGGTGCTGAGCGGGCCGCACCCGGAAGCCGGGCGAGAATGGTTTGAAAATGCCGATATCGAGCTGAGCAAGATGCCGCGTGGCGAGCTGTTCGGGTCATTGATACGCAGCGCGCAAGAGTAGGGCACGCCGCGCGTTACCTCAGAGTGCCACCATTCCCCATGTCGATATCAGGCACGATGGTGGCGTAACCAGGCTACTTGTGCCTGGCCTCGGGCACTTAAGGTGAGGGTCATTGGCCGCCCGAGAACAACAAAAACAATGACTAGCCTCAACTGCAACAATTCCAACGGTCAGCTGGCGCAGGGCTTCAAGCCGCGCCATGTGACCATGTTGTCCATCGCTGGCATTATCGGCGCGGGGTTGTTTGTCGGCTCCGGTCATGCGATTGCCGCCGCCGGGCCTGCAGTGTTGTTGGCCTATCTGTTCTCCGGCCTGCTGGTGGTACTGGTCATGCGCATGCTGGGGGAAATGGCGGTGGCGCGCCCGGACACTGGGTCGTTTTCCACCTACGCCGACCAGGCCATCGGCCCTTGGGCGGGGTTCACCATTGGCTGGTTGTATTGGTGGTTCTGGGTGCTGGTCATTCCCATCGAGGCATTGGCTGCCGGGCATGTGCTCAACCAGTGGTTTCCTCAGGTGGATGCGTGGCTGTTTGCGTTGATCTCAATCGTTTTGCTGGTGATCACCAATCTGTTCAGCGTGGCCAAGTACGGCGAATTCGAATTCTGGTTCGCCATGGCCAAGGTGATTGCCATCGTCGGTTTTATCGGCCTGGGCTTCAGCGTACTCATGGGCTGGATCCCGGATCGTGAAGCCAGCGGCTTGAGCCGCTTGATGGAGGAACACGGCGGCTTTGCCCCCAACGGCCTGTCGGCGGTGGTGGGCGCGTTTATCACCATCATGTTCAGCTTCATCGGCACTGAGGCGGTGACCATCGCCGCAGCGGAATCAAGCAACCCCGCGCAGAACATCGCCAAGGCCACCCGCTCGGTGATCTGGCGCATTGGCGTGTTCTACCTGCTGTCGATCTCCGTCGTGATTTCCGTGGTGCCCTGGAACGACCCGCTGCTGGCGTCCGTGGGTTCCTATCAGCGTGCACTGGAAATTATGAACATCCCCAACGCCAAGTTCATGGTCGATGTGGTGGTGTTGATCGCGGTAGCCAGTTGCATGAACTCTTCAATCTACATTTCCTCGCGCATGTTGTTTTCCCTGGGCAAACGCGGCGATGCGCCACCGGCACTTAAAATCACCTCGAAGGCGGGCGTGCCCCGGGCGGCGGTGATCGCCAGCACCATCATCGGTGCGGGCGTTACGTTGCTGAGCTACTTCATGCCGGCCGGTCTGTTCCAGTTCCTGCTCGCCAGCTCCGGCGCCATCGCGCTGTTGGTGTACCTGGTGATCGCTATCTCGCAACTGCGTATGCGTCGGTTGCTGCTTCGGCAAAACGTCGAGCTGACCTTTCGCATGTGGCTATTTCCCTGGCTGACTTACCTGGTGATCGTATTTATCTGCCTGGCCCTGGGGGTGATGATGGTGACGCCCGAGCACCGCACCGAAGTGTCCTCGACCATTGGCCTGGCGTTGGTGATTTCCTTTATCGGCCTGGTCACATCGCGCCAGCACAACCGGGCACCCAAGCCGGTGGCGCTGGAACAGTCCTGATCACGCCTGTGGGGGGAGCGGTGATGGAAACCGAGGCACCTGTTTGCCAGACCATCGGCTTTTTGCTGTTGGACCAGTTCACCCTGATATCGCTGTCGTGTGCGGTCGAGCCGCTGCGCATGGCCAACCAATTGGCGGGCGAAGAACTCTACCGTTGGCAAACCCTGAGCCTGGACGGCCAGCCGGTGTGGGCCAGCGATGGCGTGTCGGTGACCCCGGATGCGTGCGCGCAGGACCAGCGCGGCTTCGATGCGGTGATCGTGTGCGGCGGCGTGGGCATTCAACAGGCTATCAGCCCTGCGCTCATCGCCTGGTTACGCAGCCAGGCACGCTTGTACTGCAAACGCCTCGGCGCGGTGTGCACCGGCAGTTGGGCGTTGGCTCAGGCGGGGTTGCTTGATGGCTTCCAGTGCAGCGTGCATTGGGAGCTGATGGCGTCGATGCAGGAGGCGTTTACCCGCGTCAAAGTCAGCTCCAGCGTGTTCACGCTCGATGGCAACCGCTTCACCAGCTCCGGCGGCACTGCACCGCTGGACATGGTGCTGCACCTGATCGGCCGCGATCACGGGCACACGCTGTCGGCGGCGATTTCCCAGATGTTCGTGTACGAGCGCATTCGCAACGAGCGCGACCACCAACGCGTGCCGCTCAAGCACCTGCTCGGCACGCAACAGCCCAAGCTGCAAGAAGTGGTGGCCCTGATGGAATCCAACCTGGAAGAACCCATCGACCTCGACGAACTGGCCGCCTATGTGCACGTGTCCCGCCGCCAGTTGGAGCGCATGTTCCAGAAGCACCTGTACTGCACGCCATCGCGCTATTACCTCAAGCTGCGCCTGACCCGTGCTCGCCAGTTGCTGATGCAGACGCCCATTTCGATTGTCGAACTGGCGGTGATTTGCGGCTTTGTGTCCACGCCGCATTTTTCCAAGTGCTACCGGGATTTCTTCGGCGTGGCGCCCAGCGATGAGCGCTCGGACATGCGCCTGCATCCGCCGCCTGCGTTACGGCCAGAGGGGCAATCCCGGGCCCCGCAACAGCCCAGGAATGCACTGGAACAGGCGCGTGATGAGCCGACGTTTGCCACGGTGCAGATTCAGAGGCGATAGGGCTTGCCCTCTTGCCCCCTGTAGGAGCGAGCTTGCTCGCGAAAAATTCACAGGCGCCGCGTTCATTCAGGCAGCACGCGTTATCGTTGACGTTTTTCGCGAGCAAGCTCGCTCCTACAGGGGCCAGCGGCCTACTCAAATCCACTGGTCATTCAACGCGGTACGCTCACCGCCTTCATGCCCGGTATTCAGAATGCCCCTTGGCTCGATCATCATCAGCTTGGCTTCGCCCTCGGCCGCCGTCCTGTGCTCAATGCCACGCGGCACCACATACAACTCACCCGGCTTCACATACACCGGGCCATCCGGCAGGTCGATACGCAACGTGCCTTCAAGCACCAGGAACGCTTCATCGGTTTCGGGGTGCGAATGCCAAATGAATTCACCCTCGATACGCACGACCTTGAACTGGTAGTCGTTCATTTCGGCGACCACTCTTGGGCTCCATTGCTGGTCGATGAGCGAGGCTTTTTGAGCAAGGTTTACAGGCTGTGCTTGAGTCATGCGGGATCTTCCTGTCGATGAGAAGGCCAGACTATCCAAGCAAGCGGTCAGCAGGCTTGTACGATCCTGCAACCTCTCCACTCGTACGCCCCCGCATTCCCCACGGGAATGCATCACATAAAATTAATGCATTTTTCTTACTGCCACGGTTAACGTAATTTGCGTCAAGGCCACGGAGAATCGCCTTGAACTCATCCTCACCCAACCCTGCTGAAAAATTCGATACCTCAAGAGCCAACGAGTACGCGCGACAAAGTCGTATCGCGCTGGCGGGCTATGACGCGTGCCAGGACCTGGCAGCCTGCATGCTCGCGGCGAGCCTTGGCGATGCCCCTTCGGCCAAGGTACTTGTGGTCGGCGCCGGCGGTACGGCGCAGGAGATCATCGCCATGGCCAGCCTTGAACCGGGCTGGCGTTTTATGGCGGTTGATCCCTCCCAGCCGATGCTCGACGCGGCAAGGCAGCAGTTGGAAGCCAACCACTTGCTTGATAGAACCACCCTGCATCTCGGGCAGCTCGAAGACCTGGCAGCAGACGCTTCATACGACGCCGCCACCTTGATCGGTGTGCTCCACCATCTGGAGGGCGACGGCGCCAAGGATCGGATGCTGAGATCGATTCGGGCGCACCTGAAACCTGGGGCACCGCTGATCGTCGCGGGCAATCACTATGCGTATGCCAGCCAGCCGTTGCTGCTGGCGGCATGGGGCCAACGCTGGCGTCAGCATGGCGCCACCCCGGACGAAGTGACGGCCAAGCTCGGCAAAATCCTTCAAGGCGCTGACCCTCCACATTCCGAAGCGGCGGTTCAGAAACTGCTGCACGACGCCGGGTTTGGCGACGCGACGCGTTTCTTCAGCAGCCTTTTCTGGGGGGCTTGGTTGACGTGCAAGCTGGGGTAGCAAGGTCTCGCCTTGCTCAGTGAGCCGAGAGAGTAGCCAGCCGCCGACGCCAATCGCCGCCATGCCGAAGGTGGCATTCCTCTTCCGAGTCGAAACTGACGCAGCGGGCGATGTTCGGGACGTGCACGTCAGCGTCATCCAGCGCGGCGGTAGTCAGCTCGCGCATACGGGCGTCCGCGCCGGTCGCGAGGGCGTGAGCCTTGCTCGCGACACTGTCGAACACCCAGATCACCCGCAGGCTTTGGGGGAAGGCGCGGTAGTCGACGGTGTGGGTCAGCCATTCGAAGCCCGGGATTTCAGCTTTCGCGATTTCGCAGGCGTCGGTCAGGGCTGCGATGAGGCGGCGTTCGATACGGGCGTGGTCGCGTGAGGCAGGTGGCATAAAGGAAGTCTGTGAGTCCTGGGAGTGGGTTGGGGCGCTGATCAGAGCATAGCTATCTACACAACTTCGGCACCACGCTAAATCTGTGGCGAGGGAGCTTGCTCCCGTGACGGCCTGACAGCCGGCGCATATCCATCTGACGCTCCGAAATCCAACTGTGGGAGCTGGCTTGCCTGCGATGACGGCCTACCAGCCGACGCCAATCTACCTGACACCTCACAATCCAACTGTGGGAGCTGGCTTGCCTGCGATGGCGGCCTGCCAGCCGCCACTTTTCTACCTGACACCCCACAATCCAACTGTGGGAGCGGGCTTGCTCGCGAAGGCGACCTTGCAGTAAACACAGTTGGACCTAGTACATATCCATTTCAGCGGTAACGGCCACCTAGGGTTCCGCCCTGACGGCGGCTCACTTTTGAAAAGCGCAAAAGTAAGCAAAACGCTCTTGCCCCACCACTCGGCACCTCGCCTAGGCTCGGTGTGCCTGAACGCAGACTTGAATCCATGGGCCGCCGCCACGCGCCATCCATGGCGCGGGGCGGCTAACCCGGCGTCCTGCCGGGTTACCCACGAATTCAAGCCTGCGTTCGGCCAGCGTGGTTTAACGGGGCGCCTGAGATCAAGATCAAGAGCAGATCAACAGCGGCTCGCTTCGCATCGTGGTTACCGTTAAGCGCTACAGAGTTGTGTAGATACCTGTGCTGATCAGAGCGGGGGCTATTGAAGCGAGGGACGCAAGCGTTGCCACTCATTCCAGCAATCCTCGGCAACGATATCCGGGTAACCCCGCTCTTGTTCCATCGCCAGCGCAGTGGAGAAGGTTACCGCAATGCAGGTGGCCTGGTCGCGGAGATCGCACACTTCGACTTCGCTGAGAGGGGCGCCTTTTTTCGATTCGGCGGCTGTCAGCAAGGCTGCCAAGGACGGTACGAAAACCAGGCAGAGGGGCTCGGTAGGCATCAGCTTTTTCCTGAGTGGGGTGGGTGGTGCGCTTATTGTTCAGGGTTGATCAACGACCTCAACGTATGGTCCTCCCACACGCCAGCGATCTTCAGATAGGCTCGCGCATGTCCTTCCTTCTCAAACCCCAGCGACTCTAGAAGACGTTCACTGCGTACATTGCGGGGTAAATGATTGGCCATGATCCGATGAAGACCCAACTGCTCAAAGCAGTGTTGGTTAGTGACCTGAAGTGTTCTTTTCATCAGGCCACGGCCTTGGGCAGATTCCGCCAGCGAGAAGCCGAGATGACAGGCCTGAAAAACGCCCCTCACAATGTTCGTGTAGTTACACCGCGCTAGAACTTCTCCGCTTTCGGATTCAAGCAAGAGGAAACATAGCGCGTTGCCAGCTTGCATATTGTTGACCTGCTGCTCGACCCTGGCCTTGGCGCTGCCAATGCTGAAATACTCCTCATCCCTGAGCGGCTCCCAGGGTTGCAGATGCCTGCGGTTGACCCGTTCGTAACGGCTGACCCTTTCGAAATCGTCGCCCCACAATGGCCGAAGGCAGTAGCCCTCAACGCAATACTCCATAAACCCCTCCAGATTTACCAATGGCCCCATCTGACTGCACAGCCGCAAAGAATAGCGCCGCTACGCGTAAAGCGACCCCTTTCAAGGCAAACAGGTCTACCATGCCAGCCCCGGCAGTGGTTCCACTCGCTCCCGAACTCCATTTTTCAAGGTAGCGATAATGTCCATCGACCAGATCTCCCTCCCCAAAGGCGTCGGCCCCCACGCCGCCAAGCTGCTTGACGCTATTACTGGCGCCTCCACCCATGAAGAACTCAACCGAGCCGGCGGTAAAGCCGAGGGTTTTGTGCTGGGGTTGGAGTCTACCAAGGCGATCAAAAGCCAAATCGCAGAGTCGTTGTATGTGGCGTATGACGACGCTGCGAGCAATCGGGCTGGTGAACTGAAGGGCTAGTGCACCTCAGCCCATGGTTCCGGAATGAGCGCCAATCGCTGGAATAGGCTGACGAACATAATAATTGTCGAATTCACTGCTTTCGATGAACTGAAAGCCATGGCGGGTATAAAAGCGATTCGAAGCGCTTTCTTTGAGTGCACCCACTTTAATAGGCAGCGCAGCCGCATCCGCCTCTTTGAAAATCTGTATGAGAACAGCAGACCCCACCCCTGACCCTTGCGCGCCCGGCCTTACATACAAGTGGTCGAGCAAGAGTTCATTGGGGTGATGTTTGACCACGACGAAACCCACCCTCTCTCCAGATACCTCGATGTAGCGTGTGCTGCGAGCTTCAAAGCCGCTAAGAAACCGCTCCCGCGCACGGACCGGATCAAATCGCCCGACACGCTCCAGACTTTCGCGCATGGCCTCAATTCGAATGGCTACCAGATTATCCACGTCGCTTTGTTGGGCTGGGACCAAAATGATGGGGGAATTTTGATTGGGTGCGACGGGCATATCGGTTGCTCCAACTACCATCCTGGGGGCTCAGTATAGAGAGCCTGATACTGGTGAAGCGACCCGCATGATATGTTCACGGCATACATGGAGTAACAGACCCCAGGAAGGAAATTGCAATGCCAGTGGACACCCACCCAATCCGCATTCTCTCGCAACGCCTTAGCATTGCGCCCTTCTGCGAGCAGGACGCTGTTGAGTCTTTCTCTTGTATCTCACCGTCTCTGACTCGCTACATGTCCTGGGAGCCGCCTGCCTCACTGGAAGAGTACGCGCAAGTCTGGGGGCGGTGGCTGCCTGCGATAGCGGATGGGAGCGACATCGTGTTCACGGTCAGGAAGCGGGTAGGTGCTCGTTTTACCGGCTTGGTCGGGCTGCACCATACCGGCAGTGAAACGCCGGAGTTGGGTATCTGGGTTCGTGAAGATAAACATGGGTTGGGGTTTGGTGGTGAAGCGGTGCGGGCGGTTGTTCAGTGGGCTAGCCAGTGGGTGGTGGCAAAGTACTTTATCTATCCTGTTGCGACGCAGAATCGTGCGAGTCGACGTATTGCCGAAGCTTTGGGGGGCGTGGTCATCGAGAGGCGGATGGCGGTGAAATATGAGTCGGTTGTGTACCGGATACCGGGGGTTTAACGCTGGGTATCAGGTTGGCCGATTGCAAGTTTCTGGGTGAGGGCTATCCCCTGTGACAGGCTGGTATCGGCCAGTAGCAGAGATTCGCGAGATAGTTTTCGTACGGCTTCGGTGTCCGCCACAAGTATCGCAAAACCCAGAATGACCCAGCGTTACCTGCTCTCGACGCGGACGCCAAGCCGCGAGGACTAAGCCAGCGTTAATGCTGAAACAAAGGGGGCCGCACTTAGCGGCCTTTGACCGAGTGAGAGACTATGTCTAGCGATCTCATTCCGCTATCATCCGCTCCAGCTTCTTTTGCTCGCTTCGTTCTCAAGGATCAGAGCATGCCCACGAACAAACGCAAGAGTTTCTCCGAAAACGTCAACATCATGTTAGTGGGCGAGGTTTCGGCCAAATGCCCTAAATGTCGAAAGCCCCTAATGTACGAGAAGGCCAAGACATCAAATAAAAAATATGAACTTGCACATATCTATCCACTAAACCCAAAGCCTAAAGAGTTAGGGCTTCTCAAAGATGAATTCAGGCTCCACGAAAACGTGGATCACCCGGACAACCTCATCGCTCTTTGCATCCTCTGTCATACTGAATTCGACAATCCACGGACAGTTGATGGCTACAGGGAAATGGTCGCGTTAAAGCAGTCAATCATTGAGCGTAACCGTCAGTCCAAGCTCATGGATGAATACGCCATTGAAAACGAGATTGCGAAAATCATTGATGCGCTTGAAGATGTATCAGATGAGGATGTCGAGCTGAGTCTTGAGCCAAAAGAACTCAGCTCGAAGATCAATGACACCATGACGCGTCTAACAAAGAACCGCATCAAGGAAAATGTCAGCAATTATTTTTCTTTTGTGCGTAAGAAGTTACAACTCGTGGAAGCAGAGTCACCGGACTCATCGACTATGATTTCTCTTCAAGTAAAAACTTACTATCTTCTACAAAAGAAGCAAACACAGAATCAACAAGTAATATTTAAGAATATCGTAGATTGGATTTGTCATCGTTCTGGTTCTGACTCCAATGAAGCCTCGGAAATTATCGCGTCATTTTTTATTCAAAACTGCGAGATTTTTGAATGATTACGCCAAATAAATTTATACCTTTCGCAGAATCATCTCTGGGCCATGCAGAAAAGGTACACGCCTCCGTCGAACAACCCATATCGCTTGGGGAGTTGTACAAAAAAACGTCTTCAAGTATAGGTTCCATTGAGCTATTTCTCTATGCCATAGAAATCCTACATCTTAGCAATATTCTCCAGGTAAACCTTACGACAGGGATTGTTTCAAGATGCTGACCTATATCGAGTGCGAGTGGTTCACTGAAAAGCGCATCGCCTTCACGGAAAAATTAAACATTGTCGTGGGAGATCGTGCCAACTCCAACTCGATTGGCAAGTCAACACTTCTGAAAATTATCGATTTCGTTTATGGCGGTGACACGCTGATAACCCATGGTAAAGATGTTCCCGAAACACTGGGGCATCACAGCTACATATTCCAGCTTCAATTGGATAAAGGCTATGTTTTTGAAAGAAATACCGGCACCCCTACGCTTCTGCATCTTCATGAGCCCGATGGCACCAGACTCGAACTTAGCATCTCAGCCTATCTAGGCTTCTTGCAACTTCACTACACCAGCAGCATTGAAGATCTGAGTTTCCGATCCGTGGTGTCTTTGGTTACACGAGTTTGGGGGCGTGACAATCTAGACGTAAGGAGGCCTCTCCATAATTTCAATCAGGAGAGCGGTTCCCAGTGCATTGATTGGCTGATTAAAGCTTTCAAGCGGTTTAGTCCACTGGCAGACATGTCGATACGGCAGGCCAATTTGCTAGCTGAGCAAAAATCCCTCAATGCGGCGGCAAAACAAAGCATCATTCCTAAAATCACCAAGACGAAATATAATAAAAATACTGAAGATATTGCTCTCCAGAACGACCGCTTGGATAAAATCAGGACAGAGATCTCCAGCTTGGCGATTTCCCTCAATGAGTTGATTGATGAAGCCGTTCTAGAGCAAAAAGCTCAAAAAAATCAATTACTCGAAATAAAAATGTCCATCTCTAGCGAGCTTGAGCGAGTAAGAGCCAATCTTGAGGACAATAAAAGTATCTCCAAGCGAAGCTTCCAGCCGCTGCTTGAAATCATTCCGTCGCTCAACCTAGAAAAACTAGATAGTATTGAGTCTTTTCATAATGGCTTGACTCGTATACTTCGTAAAGAAATTAAAGCAAAAGAGCAGGAGTTGTCCGAACAATTAGGAGTTGTAGATGCCCAGATTTTCACATGCAACGCAGCCATCGCCAAGGCGTTGAGAAACTCTGACAACCCTGCCTTTATCGTCGACTCAGTAATTGATATTTCCTTGGAGCTATCCAGTCTTACCAAAGAAAACGAGCTGTATGACAAGTTTGCTGACATCAAAAAAATCATCAAAGACCTTAAAGGTAAACTGAAAGAACAAAAAATAGTCATCTTGTCAGATATTGAAGGGAGACTGAACAAAGATATCGAGGGGTTGGTGAACTTCATCTACGGAGAGGTCCGAGCCTCACCTAAACTAGAACTCATGCCAGAAAAATACAGCTATGAAATACCCAAGGATACTGGCACAGGCAAGGCTTACTCGAACCTAATCCTTCTAGACACCTCGTTGCTAAGGCATACCACTATCCCATACTTAGTTCACGATTCAATTTTGTTTAAAAACGTCGAAAACAAAGCGATTGAAAACATACTCCGTGTGTATCAGTCTCTTAGCCAGCAAAGTTTCATTTCGCTCGACGGAGAAATCGTAGAGTCAGCCTCGGCAAAGACACTAGTGGAGTCATGCGCCGTACTGTATCTGAACGCCGGGAAGCTTCTTTACACCGTGGACTGGCGCAAGGAGAAAGAGATCACCCCAGTCGACTGACTCAAAAATCGCTCTGCATGGCAGTAGCACAACCCTGCTGCCATAAGAAAAATGGAAGGGGAAAGAGGACAGGGGACGGATTTATTTCTAGGAAAATAAATCTGTTCCCTTTCGCCCATCTCAGTCGGGGTCATTTATTTTCCTTTGACTTTTTGCTGCATTATAATAGACGCGATCCGCTACGGCGTTTGATTTCCTTCTGACGGCATGGCTATCGCGGGCAATCGCTACTCCTGGCCGCCTTCTGGAAAGTGGGGGGACTGGAAAGGGGGCAGATTTGAATGGCACATTTCAATAGTGACTGAGACCAGCGCAATCAGCCCGATTCCATCACTCCGCTGAGACAAACAGAGGGGTAGACACAATTTAGACATGTGGGTGACCCCCTTCTCTCGTCATTTACGTCAAAAAACTTCTAGGCGAGGGCAGCGGAAATTTTGGCTGAAATTGAACTCGCTGAATCCGCTATATTATAATCGTGGATAGATTTCATAGATCTGCTTAAATTAAAGCAAAGGCATGAACCTGTATAGTAGAAATAATAGCTTCCTATTTTTCTAGGCCTGACTGACTTTCCAGAGTGCAATAGGGTATAAAGGGAATGTAGATCGGCTTTAGACATCATGAACTCCATGTCTTTGCCCCAATGTGTAAGAAGTATCAAGCTAATCATCAAGGCTCCTTGGCTTTCAATTGCTGTACTAAACTCTAAAATAAAAAAAAGGAGGAGGTTTGTTTTATTTAAAACAGACTTGTTCCCTTTTGTCGTTTTTCGTATAAAAACATTTCAGCTACTTTGTAGCGCTAGCAATTCACACCACTTTGATTAGCGCTCTCTAAGCGCACTAAGCCCTCAGGTTCTTCATAGCGACCATGGACGCCTATGAAGGAGCCTTTGGGGTGATATTTTCCATCACTGCCGAGAAAAGAACCCTCAATATGATATTTGCCGTCGGATCCAAGGAAGGACCCGGCATAATGATATTTACTATCGGAGCCTAAGAAAGCCCCTTCGGGGTGGTACATTCCGTCTGAACCAAGGAAAGAGCCCTTCGGATGATATTTCCCATCAGAGCCTAAGAAAGACCCGTTAGAGTTGTACTGACCGTTGCGTCCTAAAAATGCGCCCTTGGGATGATATTTGCCATCGCTACCTAAGAAAGAACCTTGCGGGTGATACTTTCCATTGGAACCAAGAAAATATCCTTGAGGATGATATTTTCCATCAGAGCCTAAAAACGAACCTTTAGGATGATACTTTCCGTCAGAACCAAGAAAAGAACCTATTGAATAATATTTCCCATCTGAGCCAAGAAATTTTCCGGTCATATGTTGCTCTCTTTTAATAGCTAGCTATCGTTAAGCAAGGTGTTATGTGGAAAACAAGATTTAGATCAAATTTATAATGATGTTGGCTTGATCTTAATTTTCCCTCGCGTAAATTATGGGCGCTTCTTCCGTCAATTCGTGAGTAGCCAATAAAGTACCCTCCGAAATACTCGATAGCGAAGGACTTTTAGCCGTCAGTTAGTCACCGGGCTTATGTTTGTGGATAGGCAAAGTCGGGTGTTTTTTATCGTTGGGCGGATTCACGTGCCGTCTGCGATCCTCCTTGCCATCTTCGCGTTTGGGTTTCGGGCCTGGCTTGATATCAGTAAACATATGTACTCCTATAAAGAACGGTAGATGAGGCGCTATTAAAAGTAGCACATAGCCAGTCACCTAGCTCATTCCGCTGACATTATTGGTACCGTCTAAGCTGAATCCGCGGCGCTGGGCGGCGATAGCGGATAAATAGGTCCAATTTGTGGACATTGACGGACTGCCCTAAAACAGTCGCCGCTCCCGTCATGGCAGAGGGCTTTGTGCCGACGCTGAATGCACCAAAACCATCAAAAGCCAACTCGCCGAGCCGTTGTATGTGTCTTACGAAGACGCGGCGAGTCATAGGTCTAACGAGTTGAAGAGCTGCTCATCAGCCAGGGCAGGCCGCTTCACGGTCCAGGAGTCTGGCAGTGAGGAGTACGCCCAGTTCACTCAGTTGGTGAATAGCCAGGGCGATGTCGCGGTGTTTGCCGTTGAGGTCTTCGGACAGGTCGAGCAGCAGGGTGCTGACGCTGGTGAAGGTTTCGTAGCTGTTGGTGATGAGGGTTTCGTTGCTGGCGTTTGGGGCGACGGTGAAGAGGGTGGTTGAATCGTTAACCATGGTTAAGTTCCTTGTTTGGGCCACTTCCCCATCGCTACTAAACAATAAGGGCGGTAGCTGTACGCAGGTTAGTAGACCGGTGGAACCTAACAAAACCGGCGCGTCCGAGGACGCCCTACGCACAGCCACCATCAAGCACAGACGGGAGCGTCTGATGGATGAAGCGTGTGCACTTGTTAGGTCTAAGGTGGGCTACTAAACCCGATCACTGAACAATTCAGCGACCGAGCCACCTTAGAGACGGCCACCTCAGCGCACAAGCCGGCGGATTCTGACGCAGGCGTAGGCAATGGAGCAAGGTGTGGCAGGGGAATCGGATTTTGCCTTCAGGCGCTGCGTTATCGTTTGGGTTTTTCGCGAGCAAGCTCGCTCCTACAGGAGTGTTCATCACCTCAAACGAGATTGTTAGCATTGAACGCGTTTCATATTGGAGGCAGGGATGGATGACACGATATGAGGTTCAACCAATCACACACCTTCCGCGCCAGATACAGGCGCTGGAAAAGGAGGCCGTTGGCGAGGGTTTCAGGTTCCTCACGCGTCTGATTAACGAATGGCACTCTGGAGCAAACCGCTTTGATGCACCCGGCGAGTGTCTGATGGCGGCCTATTTGAATCAGCAGCTGATAGGCATCGGAGGTCTTTCAGTTGATCCCTATGCTGAAAATAATGTAGCCAGACTGCGACGGGTGTACGTCGCAGCTTCGGCAAGGGGGCAACGCGTCGGGCAGGCGCTGGTAAAGGCGCTTGTTGAACGTGCCGCTCTCAGGTTTCCGGTCGTGCGTCTTTTTACGGATACGGCTCAAGGAAGCGCCTTTTATGAGCGCTGTGGCTTCAAGCGAACAGATGATGCCCAGGCGACTCATATCATGCGGCTTGGCGGTTTCTGAGGCGGATAGCTCGTAAGTGACGGCTGGGGGCAAAGGGACGGATTTATTTTCCAGGATGTATGACCCTCTAAAGCCTGCGCTTTTGTGGTCGATAACCCCTATGAACCCGCCAATCATGGACCGATTACATGGCACTTTCCGTTAGCTCTGCCTATATCCCACCGGCCGCCCTCAGCCTTACCCCTTCTGACCAGAAGCTTGTGCCCCAGGCGCCCACTGACCCCACCAGGCAAGCCATGGCAAATGCGGCCCCGGCGGCCATCTACCATCCCAGTGAACCGACCCAGACCACGCAGGAACCCCTGGAAGTTATCGACACCTGGGTCGGCCGTTCCCAGTCGCCGGAATTTCCGCGTTTCGTCGAACAATTCACCGGGGCGCAAAGCGCGCTAAAGGCCTCGTTCAAAACATTCGAAGCAGCCCTGGCGACCACCGCGCCCGATTTGGCCAGGACCGATTATAGTTTTACCGTCGAGTCCGATGGCCGCCTGAAAGTGCTCGACAAGGCGGGTCAGCTCAGCGACGCCAATGTTCAGCGGCTGACCGAGTTGCTCAATCATTCCACTGACCTGAAAGCGGCCGCCGTGGCCTACCGCAACGCCGCCATCGACATGGTGGACGCCGACTCGCCCTGGTCGGGCAGCTACTTGGGTTACCACAGCCTGACCAACGAGAACTTCGCCAAGACTATTGATCTGGCACCACTGCTGCGAGAGTTTGCCCCGTCGGACCTCAAGGGCGCCAAGGATCGATTCTTTGTCACTCAGTTGGCCTACAAGGGTGAACGAGCGACTGAAGAGACGGAGAGGGCAATGTTTGAGCGGCGTGCGGGGCAGGCGTGAAGGCAGTAAAAGAAGGGAAAAGAGGACGGATTTATCGCTAAAAAATAAATCTGTCCCCTGGTTCCCTTTTCGCAGCACCGCCAATTCCCTGTGGGAGCTGTCGAGCTTTAGCGAGGCTGCGAAAGCGGCGGGTCAGGCGATGAAGATGGTTAAGGGCATCCTCTAAGCGCCCGCCTGATCACCAAATAGCAAAATCTTGATCTGGCCGAGAATCTTCGAAAGGGGCGCATTGCTATCTTTACTGCTTTTCTTCGCGCGGAGCACGACGATGGCACAAATAATCAAAAATAGGCCTATAGGGTCGGCAAGCGTGAATAGCCACTCAGGCAGTATTGAGATACTTGAGGCAGGGATAAATTTGGCCATGACGACATAGGCCGTCGCAAGATAGACCATTATATTGAATGACCTGAACTGCAACGATAAAAAGCTCTTGTCTGACGAGCGTTCTCGGTATTTTAAGTACTCCCAAAAAGACCATAGAAAAAATATGCTTGTGTAGGTCAAGGCGACGCAATAAAAAGGTTTTGTCGCCAGCACTACGGTGAGCAAGTAGAGCGGCAAGAGAACGATGGTCACAATAAAGCGGAGACTGCCAAGTATTGGGCTTTTCAATACCGACTTATGATAGCCAAACCAACTCAGTAGCAGATTCACATAACCGACCATCACCACCAGCAATGTGAAAGAGTCAGGGATAGCGCCTTCCTTGACCCACACTAAAATGGTCTCGGCCACGGCGGCAGCGATCATGACTGCAAACATTGGATCAATGAATTGGCCCGTTGAGGGGTCCAGATTCTTTTCGTTCATATCACCCCCTTAACGTTCTGCATCAAACAGGCAAATATGCTTCGCTCATATACTTTGCCGCGGACGTCGTCAGGAAAGTTGACATTTACAGCCTTGACAAGGGTAAAGTTTGGAGTGACCTGCTCGGTGTAAGTCGCCAAGCTGCAATGCATCTTCTTTAAGCCATTGGCGGGGTCAAAGCTGATGTGCCCGTAGGGTGTTCGCGTATGAAGCCGCTCTAAGTAATAAGCGTCCGAGCTGTCGACATGTATCTTGATAAAGTGACCCCCAGGCTTCAGCACGCGTGCAACCTCATGCAGAACACGCTGTTGATCTTCGTCGCGGGTGAAATGGCAAAGCGAATAAGCATCCATTACAAGATCGTAAGTCCCGTCGCCCCCTGGGATTCCCTCTAGCAGGTCTTGCTTCACAACTTCGACAGCACCTGACAGTCCGGCTTCCTCAACACGCCTACGTGTCAAAGCCACCGCTTTTGGACAGAAGTCCAGAGCGACGACCTGCATACCCAAACTCGCGAGAAAAAGGCTATTACGACCGTTACCGCAACCAAGATCCAAGACCCGTGCAGTGGGGAATTCACAGGTTTTCATCAGCTCGACGAGTGCATGTGCCGGTGCAGCTCTTAGCGATGATGGAATGGTAGGCGCTTGTTCATACTCTCGATCCCATACGTCCTGGGCACAACGCCCGTTCGGCTCAGCAAACTCTATGGTTACGTCTGGGGTGTGGGGAAGGCTCATGTGATATCCCTATCTGCTAACTGCTGGTGGAATGCATATTTATTTTTGCTGCGCGGTTGCGGGTGGGGCAGCCCATACTCAAGCGATCCCACCGCCGCCCCTCATGCTCAGGGTCGGCGCTTCAACGATCAAGTTTCTGGAAATACAGTGCCTTGGAACCCATCATTGCGCTGGCATCTTAGTCTATAGAGGTCTCCTTGCAGTGTCATTTTGAGCGTTTCGTCTGTGCACAGGTGTGGCTCTCGCAAGTGACGGCTGCGCATAAGCAGCTTCCTTGGTTGACCTGGATTGAAAGAGCAACCCCACAATACTGCGGACTCGCCGTAGCACTGTGGAGTTGCTACGCCAGCGCCTACACCGTCCCGAAACGCACCTCCACCGACAGGCTGCCCTGGTTATCGCTCAGACCGGCCCCGTAACGCCCGGCCAGGTCGTCATTGATGCACAACTGCAACTCCCCCTGCTGGCCACGGGGCAATTGCGCCTGGTTGCCGACCAGGAACGGCACGCCGCTGGTGCCGATACGCCCGATCAACGCTCCCTCTGGTTGACCGGGTAAGGTATAGCCGGGCTTGGCGGTCAGGCCTGGGTGGCCTGCCGCGCCAACCATCCCGGTGCCCGGGTTGGCCGTCCACTGCCCACCGGTGCACACCGCCAGTTGCCAGCTCTGCCCGTTGACTTGCACGCCTGTGCCCTGCCAGGGGTCTCTGGCCTGCACCTGCACGGTACGCTTGAGCAGGTCGCTGGCGACTACGTCGGCGGCCTGAAAAGTCAGCGCGGTGATGGTCAAGGTCGGGTTGGCGGTGCCGGTGGAGGGGAACACGCCGTCGCCGACCAGGAACAGGTTGGGGTGGTCCCAGCTGCGCTGGTCTTTGTCCACCACCGACTTGTTGCGGTCCGAGCCCATGCGGTAGGTGCCCATCAGGTGGCCAGCGCCGTAGAAGGCGTAGTTCTGGTGATCGTAGTTGAACACCGTTTGCGAGCCGAGCGTGGGGTCGAGCGTGGGGTTCAGGTTGGTCAGCTCGGTGGCACCCATCAGTTTGGTGATGATATGCGTGGCGGCCAGGCGCGCCTGCTTGAAGCCCTCCTTGGTGTAGTCGGACAGTTCGTAGGCGATCTGTGGCCGAGGCAGGCCCAAGCCGTCGGTGAAATGCTTGCTACTCTCCACCCGGCACAGCGCTTCGTCGGGCTCTTTCTCCACCTGCTCAATCAAGAAGCCCAGGCGGAACTGGCGGGTCAGTACGCTGTTGAGCTGCTGCACCAGCGCCACGCCGGACAACGCCTTTTTACCAGGGTTGGCGCCGCCTTCGTTGGTGCCGTCGATGAAGTCGCATACGGCAGCGTACGGATCATTCGCCGACCAATTCCAGCCCTCGTTGCCGATCTCGATACGCCAGGCGGCACGCTCGCTGCGGAACGGGCCATCGCGCATGTCTTCGATCCCCGAGGTGGACAGTGGCCCACGGAACGGGAACAACGGCTTGCCTTCAGGCATCAGGCCCCAGGCCAGGTACACCGGGTGGTCGGCCAACGACTTGCCGACCTGGCCGCTGCTGTTGGCGACGCCGTTGGGGCTGTGCGGGCTGATGGAGTTGAGCAGCAGTTTCGGCGTTTCGATCGCGTGGGCGGCGATCACGTAGCGCTTGCCCTGGGCCGTGCCGTTCTGGCGGGTGCCGTCGTTCTGGTACTGGATGAAATCGATACCCGTGACCCCATTGGCATCGACCTGCACCTGGCTCGCCACACACTGGTAAAGAATACGCACGTTGCCAGTATCCAGCGCCTTGGCCATGGTCACGGTGGCGTCGTACTTGGCCTGGATCGGGCAAATCGGCGTGCAACTGGTGTTGCCGGCGCATACCCGGCGGCCGTTGTCGTTCTGCGAGTTACGCCCGGCTGGCGTTTGCCGCACGTTGAGGGTGATGCCCTGATACTGTGTGCCATTGATGGCCTTGCCCACACCCTGGTCGACCAACGACGCAGGAATGCCGTGCATGCTGTATTGGTAGCCCTGGGGGAAGGTCACGCCGAGGTAGGTCTGCGATGCGACGTCGGCGGAGACGCCCATCTCTTCCTCGGCGCGGCAGTAGGCGGTCTGCAGGTCGTCGTAGCTGATCGGCCAGTCGACCCCGACCTTGTACTTGGTCTGCATACGAAAGTCGTTGGGTAACAGGCGCAGGGCCGTGCCCATCCAGTGCCACATGGTGCCGCCGCCTACCCGCTCGTAGGTGCTGGCGAACAGTTGCGGCCCCATTTGTACCAGGTAGCTCTTCTGCACCTTGTCCTTGTCGTCGCTGCCGGCGGTGATCAAGTCCTGGATAGTCGCTCGCGGGGCGAACTGTTTGGCCGGGGTCTGTTCGCTCTGCTCCGGTGGGTAGGGCGACTCGGGCGCCTTGAGCACGGCGGTGTAGAAACGCTCCAGGTACTCGCTGCGGTTAGGCGGTATCGCCGGGCCCGACTCGAGTACCAGCACTTTCAAGCCGGCCAGGCCCAACTGATAGGCCATGACGCTGCCAGCCATGCCGGCGCCCACGACGATTACATCGGCGGTTTCGATGCTCTGGGTGTGTAGAGTACTCATGGCTGCTGCCCTTCCTTGGCGTCGACACCGGTGAACTGCTTGAGGGTCGGTGGTTGCTCGGCCCAGTAGCCGAAGTGGTACTGGCTGTAGCCCATGGGGTGGGATTGGGCGATCTTCCACGCCCAGCTTTCCTTGTAGGCCTGGTCGGAGACCACGCGGACATCGCCCTTATGGGCGGTGCCCTGGTCATAAGGCTGGTACCAGCTGCCAAGCAGCCACAGCTTCATGATCGAGCGGGCGCCCTGGGCGATTTGCGGGTCTGAGTTGCCGAGCACGGTGCTGGCGATTTGCTCAGGCGGTTGGCTCTTGATGCTGGCGTACAGCCCCAGCAGGTTGTTCAACGCTGCGGTACCCATGCCTTGCTGGGCTGTGGCCAAGAACAGCGGCGGCAGTTTGATCGGGTCGAGGGAGGGCGCCAGCAGTTTGGCTGACAGGCCAGTGAGCACGGCGGACAGGTCGACGAAGTCTTGCAGGTTCGGGTCGCTCATGGCATCACTCCTTGGCACCGGTGGATTGGGCACGTTTAAGCAGAAAGGTGAAATCGGCGAAGCTGGTGCGCGGGGACTGGGTCACCCGGGTGGTTGCGTTGTTGTGGCACTCCATGCAACTGGATGAGGCCTGCGGCGTAGTGCCCTGGTTGTAGGTTTCCAGCGTGGCGTTGGCCAGGAAGTTCGGCGCAGGCGTGCCCAGCGGGTTGGTTGGCGACGGCGCCTGGCAGTCATCGGCGGGGGCGGTTGGCCATTGGGTACTGATCAACTGGTAGTTGGCCCACACCGTGCCCTTGAGCGCGCCTTGCCATTGCGCATTGAGCTCGTGGGTCGCGGCGGTGAGCGGTATTTCTCGCACGATCTGCGAAGGTGTGGCTTTCTTCGACGGGTCCCACGGTTGCGCGGGCGGCTCGTTCACCGGGAGGTTGCTGGCCTGGGCGTCGTAGAACAGGTAGGGCCCCTTGCGTTCGTTCATCGGCGTGGTCTTTTCCGGCACGTTGCGCACGTGCTCGAAGCTGGACCACACCCACTGCGGCGCATTTTTGGTCTTGTGCACGATATGCAGGCCGACCAGTCCGACCTTCTGCGCGCTGCACGACTCGGGGATTACCGCGCCCGTGTTCGGGTCGGTGTTGCCTGGGGTGTAGACCAAGGCGTCGACGGCGTGGAATTCCTGCGGGTTGTCGTTGCCGCCGAGTACCTTCCAGGCCGACTTGACCATGATCGCGCCGACCTGCTTGTCCTTCACGCCGCAGGAGAAGGCGATGCGGTTGTCGGCCTTGCTCAGGAACGCTTGCTGGCCTTCCTTGCTATAGAGGCCATTGTTGACGATGTTGTCGAACATTGGCTGGTTGACCATGATCGCGTTGCGCGTGTAAGTGCCGCTCTGGTCCACCAGTGGGCCGGTCTTGAACGGCTGGATGAATTCGTCGAGCACACCGGCAACCTTGCCCATCTGTTGCAATACGGGCAGGTCACCCTTGCCTTGGCAGGCGGCGGGTGGCGGCGTGTGCTGGTCCCAGGCGAGCGGCTTCTGGCCTTGGGGCAGGAAAATCGCGTAGCTCTCCTTCCACGACTCCCACACCGTCTGCCCCGGCGCGCCGATCTGCGCCGAGGTGTTGGCGCTGCCGTCGGCGTTGGCGGGCCAGTTCAGGGCGACGAAGGTCTGCCACGACAGCACGTCGAAATCGTGTTGCAGGCTGTCCAGGGTGATGGGGGAGTTGGCGGTGACGTCGAAGGGGATCGCAGGTGACAGTACCGGCGGGCTGGCCGTATCGGCCATGGCGAGCGCGCTGGTGAAGCTTGCACCCAGGCACGCCAACCGTTTCAAGGTTATTTTCATTATCGTCTCCTCAGCAGATAAAGCGTCGGGACGACGAGGCGTACTGGCCCTTCATGGACCGATAGTTCAGCGTTATCCCTTACGCTAGGCTGAAGGCTAGCCGTTGCGCTAGAACGCTCAGCAATATCCGACTAAAGGTAGGGGTAAGCAGGATCGGCGCCCGGCGGCAGATGCACGTGTAGGCAATGGAACAAGGTGCGGCGGGGGAATCGGATTTTGCCTTCAGGCGCTGCGTGATCGTTTGGGGTTTTCGCGAGCGAGCTCGCTCCTACAGGAGTGCCATATTCCGGTGTTATGGTTGGCGCTGACGATGGAGGATTGAACATGACATTGAGTGTCGACACCCTGCTTGAATTGGCGATGGCCAATCCGATCAATGCGCAAATCACGGCGCGGCTGCCGGAGCTTGGTGTGCAGCAGTGCATGCTCACGGCGGGCTGTTTGTTCCAGGCGGTGTGGAATCATCAGGCGAATCTGCCGGCGGCTCAGGGCGTGAAGGACTACGACGTTTTTTACTTTGACGAGGACCTGTCCTACGAGGCGGAAGACGCGGTAATTCGTGCGGCGCAGGTGCTATTCCAAGACCTGGGCGTGAACGTGGAGGTCAGGAATCAGGCGCGGGTTCACCTTTGGTACGGCCAGCGGTTTGGCCGGCCCTATCCGCAGTTGCATTCGGCCAGGCAGGGCGTTGATCGGTACTTGGTGGCGGGCACGTGCATTGCGCTGGAGATTGCCTCCGGCGAGGTGTATGCGCCTTATGGCTTGGAGGATGTGGAGCAGGGGCTGTTGCGTATCAACCCTTTGCATCCGGAGCCGGAGCTGTTTTTGCACAAGGCCAGGAGTTACCAGGCGCGTTGGCCATGGCTCAAGATTGTAGCCCCAATACTGTAGGAGCGAGCTTGCTCGCGAAAAACGTCAACGATAACGCGTGCCTTCAGATTAAACGCGGCGCCTGTAAGTTTTTCGCGAGCAAGCTCGCTCCTACAAGTTTGGTAACGTGCCGAGTAGGCCGCCACTTATCACTACCAGCCAGGGCGGCAGTTTCCACACCATCAACGCGATCAGTGCCAGCAACGCCAGGGCGAGGTCGTAGCCGTTGAAGATCGCGCTGGTCCAGACCGGTCGATACAGCGCTGCCAACAGCAGGCCGACTACCGCGGCATTGACACCGGCCAGCGCCGCCTGGGTGCGTGGGCTTTTGCGCAGGCTGGCCCAGAAGGGCAAGGCGCCGAAGATCAGCAGAAACGATGGCGCGAAGATCGCCAGCAGGGCGATCACCCCGCCAAGCCAGCCGCTCGGGGCGTGGCTCATGGAGGCGCCAAGGAACGCGGCGAAGGTGAACAGCGGGCCCGGCACGGCTTGGGTGGCGCCGTAGCCGGCCAGGAACACGTCGTTGCTCACCCATTGGCTGGGCACCACTTCGGCTTGCAGCAAGGGCAACACCACGTGGCCGCCGCCGAAGACCAGCGAACCGGTGCGGTAGAAGGCGTCCACCAGCGCCAGCGTGGGGTTGGACACCCAGCCGGCGAGGATCGGCAAGCCCATCAGCAACAGCACAAACAGCATCAACCACAAGGCGCCAGCACGGCGGCTGATGGCGATGGGCAGGGCGTCGGCTTCGGCACGGGTCTCGTACTTGAACAACAACAGGCCGGCCACGCCTGCGACGATCATGACCCCGACTTGAGCCCAGGCGGAGGGTGCCAGCAGCACCACGCTTGCGGCAATCAACATCAACGCCACCCGCAAAGCGCCTCGGCACAAACTGCGCGCCATGCCCCACACTGCTTGGGCCACCACGGCCACGGCGACAACTTTGAGGCCATGCAGCGCGCCATTGGGCAGGGCGCCGCCGTAGTGGGCCAGCCCCAAGGCAAACAGAATCAGAGCGATGGCCGACGGCAAGGTGAACCCGGCCCAGGCCGCCAGGGCGCCGCCATAACCCGCCCGTGAAAGGCCCAGCGCGATGCCGACCTGGCTGCTGGCCGGGCCGGGGAGGAATTGGCACAGGGCGACCAGTTCGGCGTAGCTGCGCTCGCTCAGCCACTGGCGCCGAATGACGAACGCTTCGCGAAAATAACCCAGGTGTGCAATCGGGCCGCCAAAGGAGGTGAGGCCCAGGCGCAGGAAGATCAGAAATACTGACCAGGGGCTGCTACGGTGATCGGCGATAGGGGGCAAGGGTTGCCTCGGGGCGAGCTGTTCAATCCAGCGCAGATCGATAGGTTTCAGAACCTTAACCATTTTTTATGACGCGTAGAAGAGGCCGCCGCATGTCATTTTTGCGCCCCACATTGAATTTATGCGCGCTGATTTGAGTCACTGAAAGCAGAGCGTTGTTTTCCACCCACTCGACCTCAAGGACCGACCATGACTTTCTTCATCTTCCTGCTTGCCTGCGCCGCTGCCGCCAGTACCGGGGTGATCTTCAAACCGGGCGCCTGGTACGAATCCCTGGTCAAGCCCAGCTTCACCCCGCCCAATTGGCTGTTCCCGGTGGCCTGGACGATCATCTACCTGCTGCTGGCCTGGGCCGGTTACCGCTTGACCCTGATCCCTGGCAGCGAAATGGTGTGGGCCCTGTGGGCGGCGCAGATTGCGTTGAACACGCTGTGGACGCCGGTGTTCTTCGGCGCCCATCGGTTGCTCGCCGGGATGGTGATTATCGTGCTGCTGTGGCTGACCGTTGCAGCGATGGTGCTGCTGGCCGTGCGCTTGGACCTGATTACCGGCCTGATCCTGTTCCCGTATCTGGTGTGGCTGTGCGTGGCTGCGGCGTTGAACTTCTCGATCCTGCGTAATAACCGCTGATGGCCTACCAGCATTGGCCCGCCAGCGAGCCCGAACTGGCGCAGATGCGCCGCTTCAATCAGAAACTGGCGTGGACGCCGCGGTTCAAGATCCGCAACCGCGTCACGCCGCGCCTGATCCAGGCACTGCTGCGCGCCAGCCAGACGTTCAAGAGGGCGCCTGTGGTGGAGCTGAAAAAGCTGGGCACGGTGCCCGTGCGCATCCTGCGCCCCAGCGGCAAGCCCAAAGGCGTGGTGCTGGATATCCACGGCGGTGGCTGGGTGATCGGCAATGCGCAAATGGATGACGACCTGAACCTCGGCATGGTGAATGCGTGCGACGTCGCGGTGGTGTCGGTGGATTACCGGCTGGCGGTCGATACACCGATTGAAGGGCTGCTGGACGACTGCCTGGTGGCGGCGCGTTGGCTGTTGGCCGACTGCCCGGAGTTTGCCGGCCTGCCGGTGTTTTTTGTCGGTGAGTCGGCCGGCGGGCACTTGGCAGCGGCCACCTTGTTGGCGCTCAAGCAATGGCCCGAGTCGCTGCAACGGGTGAGCGGGGCCGTGCTGTACTACGGCGTTTACGATTTGACCGGCACACCGAGCGTGCGCACGGCCGGGCCGGACACCTTGTTGCTGGACGGGCCGGGCATGGTCGACGCGCTGTGCCTGCTGACGCCGGGGCTCAGCGACGAAGCGCGCCGGCAGCCGCCGTTGTCGCCCTTGTATGGGGACTTTGAAGGGTTGCCGCCTGCGCTGATGTTTGTGGGCGAGTTGGACCCGCTCAAGGATGACACCCTGCTGATCGCCGAGCGATGGGCGGGCGTTGAGGCGCACCTGCTGCCGGAGGCGGCTCATGGGTTTATTCATTTTCCGGTGGCGATGGCCGACAGGGTGTTGGCGTACAGCCGCCAGTGGATAACAGGTCGAATCCTTGGCAATGGGCGTTAGCATTCAGGCGGCCAAAGCCGCTGACATTCCCGAGGTGCTGAGCTTCGCTTTGCAGGCTCGCGATGAGCTGTTTCCAACGCTCAGCGCAACCGGAATGCCCCATGATCTGGCGCAGTTCGAAGCCGTTTACCTTCAGGGTGGCGGGCAGTTTCTGATTGCCCGCGCCGACGGCCAAATCGTGGCTGCGGTGGGCTATCGGCCTTATGACAGTCGTTTTCCCCAGTTGGACTACCGGGGCTGCAAGACAGTGGAAGTGGTGCGCCTGTATGTGCGCCCGGCGTTCCGTCGCTTGGGCCTGGCGGGCCAGTTATACCGCTCGTTGGAGGCGCTGGCGCGGGAGGCGGATGTGAAAGTGGTTTACCTGCACACCCATCCGTTTCTGCCGGGTGCGATTGATTTCTGGCGGCGGCAGGGGTTCGAGGTGGTGGATGTCGAGGCAGACCCGCTCTGGCAAACCACCCATATGCACCGACTCCTGTAGGAGCGAGCTTGCTCGCGAAAACCGTCAGCGATAACGCGTGTTTCCTGGATGAACGCGGCGTCTGTGGGTTTTTCGCGAGCAAGCTCGCTCCTACAGGTTCAGTTTCAGTTGGAGCGCAGGCGCAGGATTTTTGCGCCGTCGAACGGGTCCGTCAGGTAATGCCCCTGCACTCCGAACGTTTCTTGCAAACGCTGTGGCGTCAGCACTTCCAGTGGCGTACCCAGCGCCACCAGTCGCCCACGATCCAGCACGGCCAGGCGATCACAGGTCAGTGCCTGGTTCAGGTCGTGCAGCGCAATCAAAGTGGTCACCGGCAAGCCTTGCACGCCTTTTAAAATCGCCAGTTGATGCTGGATATCCAAGTGATTGGTCGGCTCGTCGAGCAACAAAATCTGCGGCCGTTGCGCCAGGGCGCGGGCGATGTGCACGCGTTGGCGTTCGCCGCCAGAGAGGCTGCGCCAGGCGCGTTGGCTCAGGTGGGTAGCGTCTACGTCGTGCAGCGCCTGGTGCACGATGGCGTCGTCTTCACGCGACCACGGGCTCAACGCCGACAGCCATGGCGTGCGACCCAGGGCCACGGCGTCGAACACACGGATGGCGTCATCGGTGTCGGCCTGTTGCTCCACCACCGCCAGCTGTTGCGCGATGGTGCGGCGCGACAACTCACCGAGGCGCTTGCCACCCAGGCGAACTTCGCCGCTGGCCGGCGGGCGCAAGCCGGCGAGCAGTTTGAGCAGGGTGGACTTGCCCGAGCCGTTCGGCCCGACGATGCCCAGGGTTTCGCCCGCCTGCACGTCCAGGTCGATACCGTGCAGCAACTGGGCCTCACGCACCTTGAAACCCAAGCCGCTGCAACTGAGCACGCTCATCGGGCGTTCCTCCGGCCAATCAAAATCAACGCAAATACCGGCGCGCCTACCAGCGCCGTGACCACCCCAACGGGAATCACTTGGCCCTTGATCAGGGTGCGTGAGAGCACATCGGCGGCGATCAGAAACAGCGCGCCGCCCAAGGCACTGGCCGGCAGTAACCGCGAATGCCCGGTGCCGAGCAACAGGCGCGCGGCGTGGGGAATCACCAGCCCGACAAAACCAATGGAGCCGACGATAGACACCATCACCGCCGTGACCAACGCGGCGCAGGCCACCAGCACAAATTGCACGCGACGCACCGGAATGCCCAGGGAGGCCGCCGAGTCGCTGCCGAAGGTGAACGCATCCAATGCACGGCGATGCCACAAGCACACCGCCAGCCCTAGCGCCGCCACCGGCACCGCCAGCCACACCGACGGCCAGCGCACGCCGCTGAGGTTACCCAGCAGCCAGAACATAATGCCGCGGGCTTGTTCGGAACTGGCCGACTTGGTGATGAGGAACGCGGTCAGGGCATTGAACAATTGCGAACCGGCGATGCCCGCGAGGATGATCTGCCCGGTGCCGCTGGAAGATCCGCTGGCGCGGGCGAGCAGAATCACCAGCGCAAACGCGGCCATGGCGCCGACAAACGCCCCTGCCGACAGCGACACCAGCCCACCGCCCACACCGATCAGCACGACGAGCACGGCCCCGGTGGAGGCGCCAGCGCTGATGCCCAACAGGTACGGGTCTGCCAGCGGGTTACGCAGCAACGATTGCAGGATCACCCCGCAGGTCGCCAGCCCGGCACCGCAGGCTGCGGCCACCAGGGTGCGGGTCAGGCGGTAGTTCCACACCACGCCTTCATCGATCGGGTCCAGCGCATAGCCCGCGGCCCAGAGCTTATTGGCGAGCACCTGCAGCACCACCTGCGGTTCGATGGCGGTTTCGCCGATGGCCACGCCAGCGAGCAGGGCGAGCAACAGCAGGGCGAGGGCAATGACGGTGCGCATCATTGGCCCAGGTCGTAGCCGTCGATGGCGCTGGCCAGTTGTTCCAGGCCGTCGAACGTGCGCAGGCTGGCCTGCAGTGCCAGGGCGTCGAGGATGATGATGCGGTTGTGTTTCACCGCGTCCATGTTGCGGGTGACGGGGTCGCTGCGCAGGAAGGCGAGTTTCTTCTCGTGGTCGTCGGCGGGGTAGCGGCGACGGTCCATGCGTGCAATCACCAGGAAGGTGGGGTTGGCCTTGGCGATGGTTTCCCAGCCGACGGCGGGCCATTCTTCATCGGACTGCACCACGTTGTGCAGGCCCAGGGTTTGCAGCATGAATTGCGGCACGCCTTTATGGCCGGCCACATAAGGGTCGCTGGCCATTTCGGCGCTGGAGAACCACACCAGTGCGCTGGCCTGCTTCAAACCTTTGCCCTGGGCGGTGGCGATGGATGTGGCCAGGCGCGCCTTGAGCTCATCGTTCAACTGTTGGCCGCGCGCCTGCACGTCGAAAATCTGCGCAAGCTGCTGGATGCTCTGGTAAATCGTCTCGATGCGAAACGGTTGCAACCGCGTGCCGTCGGCGCCGACCAGGTTGTCTTTGGCTTCGCAGTCGGACGGCAGCACGTAGGTGGGGATCTTCAACTCATGGAATTGCTCACGGGTGCCGACCACGCCTTGCGGGCCCACCACCCATTCCAGTTCGGCGGCCACCAGTTGCGGGCGCTTGGCGATCACTGCTTCAAAGCTCGGCTCGTTGTTGGCCAGGCGCTCGATGCGGTCGTTCTGCGCTTTGTACTGTGGCAACACGTTGTTGAACCACAGCGAGGTGCCTACCACTTTATCGCCCACGCCCAAGGCATAAAGCATCTCGGTGGCGGCCTGGCCGATGCTCACGCTGCGAGCAGGTGCTTGCTGGAAGGTCAGGCTGCTGCCGCAGTTTTCCACGGTCAGTGGGTAGTGGCTTGGGGCGGCGTGGGCCAGGGCGCAGGCACTCAAGCCTGCGATCAGGGCGGTAACACGTGGCAGCATGGGGCGATCTCCGAGTGAGCCAGGGGTGCAGCTGGGGAGTTACGGCTCGGAAATACGCCCTGGGACGCTACAGGTGCGCAGGGCCAGGATGTCCTTCCCGGACACCCCGCCGGTTAGTGATGTTGCTGGGCCGGCAGGTCTCCTGACTGATGCGTCATCGCCACGCCCCCGCCTTCCCGGACAAGGTCCAGTGGCATTCAGGGGCAGGCTCAGCACCTACAGTTGCGGGGGCAGTTTCGATTGACGCCTGGGCGGCGTTTCGAATTCCCTATTAGTCCCACGTGGGAACCGGCGCCGGTATGGTAAGCGATCACGCCCTGTAGGAGCGAGCTTGCTCGCGAAGAACTTGAGAACATCGCGGGCCATCAGGCGCCCCTGCGTTATCGTTGACGGTCTTCGCGAGCAAGCTCGCTCCTACAAGGGGCACTGGTTAGAGTCGAATGTCTTGGGGGCCGCGGATCAGGGCTTCGATGCGCGTGCCGGTAGCGCGCTCTTCGTTGCTGAAGCCGTCGTAGTCAGCCAGTTGGCCGAAGCGAATGCCGGTCAATTGTTCGATCGCAATCACACTGCGTTGGTAGGTCCTGAGCTGGCCGAACACCAGGTCCAATTGGTCCAGCTCGCGGCGCTGGTCAATCATGTAGGCGCTGGCGGACGGTTTGCCGTCGTCGCTGAGGTAGGCCACCACTTTCCAGAACGCCTGGGGGATTTTTACCCCGCGATACACGCGGTCGTTGTCGCTGAACACCGGGCCGCTGAACACCGTGGCCCGGGCTTTCCAGCGCTGGGTGTTGTCGAGGATATAGTCCTCGAGTTCCAGCCAGGTCTTCTGATTGAAGCCGCTCATCTGTGGCGAGCAGTTGGTGAAGTGGAAGGTGTCGAGGTTGGCCGTGGTCGCGTCGTCGCCCCAGTTGGGGTCCTGGCGGCGCACCAGGTGGCCGCGGTCCAGGCCGTTGCCGGCGTACAGGTCTTCACCGACCTGCGCGTCGGTGGGCAGGCGGCCATCGTAGGCCCAGGAGTCGTTGCTGCGCACGATGTCCACATGCTTGGCGCCGTCGATATTTACCCCCACGTACAGCGCCAGTCGTCGAGAGCGCGACATGGTGATGGAGAAATGCGTGTAGTCCAGGCGCTTGGGTTGCACGTCGCCCGCCAGTGGCTCGCCAACCGTGGGCCATGGCACCACGAAGTCACTGAGGAAATCGTCGACGTAGCCAACGCGGTTTTTGAGGTCCTTGGCCGCTGTGACACGCGGCGTCGCGGCTCTGGCTTCCAGCAGGGTGGGGCTGGGCGCGATCAATGGTCGCAGATCGGCGAGCCTGGGGCGGTGCGACAGGTCGATTTTGACTGTGCGGGCGGGCATGGGCATGTTCCTTATGGGCCTCGGATAAACACCACTGAAACACAAACTCATGACAATTTGGCCCGGGTGACGATCCCAGGGCTATCCTGAAAACCGTTACCCGGACGTTCATCACACGCCAAAAAGGAGCCAGCTCATGTGTGTTCGCCAACCGCGCAATCCGATTTTCTGCCTGATTCCGCCGTACATGCTCGATCAGATCGCTCGCCACGGCGACAAAGCCCAACGGGAGGTCGCGTTACGCACGCGTGCCAAGGACAGCACGTTCCGCTCGTTGCGCATGGTCGCCGAACCCGCCAAAAGCCCCGCGCGGATGGCATTGGCGGTGGGCAGCGAAAAACAGCGCTCGATCTACAGCGCCAACAACACCGACAGCCTGCCCGGAAAACTGATCCGTGGCGAAGGGCAACCCGCCAGCGGCGATGCTGCGGTAGACGAAGCCTATGATGGCCTGGGCGCAACCTTCGACTTTTTCGACCAAGTGTTCGACCGCAATTCCATCGACGACGCGGGCATGGCCCTGGACGCCACCGTGCACTTCGGCCAGGACTACAACAATGCGTTCTGGAATTCGACCCAGATGGTGTTTGGCGATGGCGACCAGCAGTTGTTCAACCGCTTCACCGTGGCACTCGATGTCATCGGCCATGAGTTGGCCCATGGCGTGACCGAGGATGAGGCCAAGCTCATGTACTTCAACCAGTCCGGCGCGCTGAACGAGTCGTTGTCGGACGTGTTCGGCTCGTTGATCAAGCAATACGCGTTAAAGCAAAAGGCCGAGGACGCCGACTGGTTGATCGGCAAGGGGCTGTTTACCAATAAGATCAAAGGCACCGCCCTGCGCTCGATGAAAGCGCCAGGCACCGCCTTTGATGACAAGCTGCTGGGCAAAGACCCGCAGCCGGGGCACATGGATGATTTTGTACAGACTTACGAGGACAATGGTGGGGTGCATATCAATTCCGGCATTCCCAACCATGCGTTCTACCAGGTGGCGATCAATATAGGCGGGTTCGCCTGGGAGCGTGCCGGGCGTATATGGTACGACGCACTGCGCGATTCGCGGCTGCGGCCCAACTCCGGGTTTTTGCGTTTTGCGCGCATCACCCACGACGTTGCCGGCCAGCTTTATGGCGTGAACAAGGATGAACAGAAGGCGGTCAAGGCCGGCTGGAAAGCGGTGGGCATAAACGTTTGACGAAGCCGCCTGGGCGGCGAGGAACAGCCATGCGAATTTCAATCAAGGAAAGCGGCGGGGCGGCGTATTTTCCGGGGCTGGCCAAGCCGCGTACGGTGGAACTGGACTCGCTGCCCGAACCCGACCAGCTGGAGTTACGGCAACTGATCGAAGCGGCCGATTTTTTCAAGTTGCCGCAAAGTACCGATCCCGAGCCTGGCAACCCAGGCCGGGTGCATTACACCCTGACAGTCGCGGAGGGCAAGCGTGAGCACACGGTTTGTGTGCTCGCGCCGGTGAATCCCCCGGCACTGGACGGGTTGGTGCAGTGCGTGCGGCGGCACATAAATTGTTGAAGCGCGCCAAGGCTGATTTGTGGCTCTTGGCAAGCTACTTACGATCCAGCCACACCGTCTGCGCATTGCAAAACTCGCGTACGCCGAAGTGCGACAGCTCGCGGCCGAACCCGCTCTTCTTCACGCCGCCAAATGCCACCCGAGGGTCTGAGACGCTGAACGAGTTGACGAAGACCCCACCGGTTTCCAACTGATCGGCGATAGCCCGCGCCTTTGCTGCGTCGCTGGTGAAGATGCTCGCGGTCAGGCCAAACTCGCTGTCATTGGCCAGGGCCACGGCATGCTCGGCATCGCGGGCGGTGAGGATCGACGCCACAGGGCCGAACAGTTCCTGTTGGAACGACGTCATTTGGTCGGTGACGTCGGCCAGGACGGTCGGCTCGTAGTAATTGCCAGCGCCAGCGACTTTGTTGCCGCCCAGCAACAGGGTGGCGCCTTCTTCCAGCGTGGCCTGCACCTGGCCATGCAGCTCGTCGCGCAGGTCGAAGCGGGCCATCGGGCCCACATAGGTGTTGGCTGACACTGGGTCGCCCATCACCAGGGCGCGGGTGGCCTCAACGAATTTGGCGGTGAAGGCGTCCACCACACCGGCCTCAATGATCAGGCGCTTGGCGGCGGCGCAGACTTGGCCGCTGTTCTGGAAACGGCCGATCACGGCGGCTTGCACAGCGGCGTCGAGGTCGGCGTCGTTGAGCACGATAAACGGGTCGGAGCCGCCCAGTTCCAGTACACACTTCTTCAGGGCGGCGCCGGCCTGGGAGCCGATGGCGATACCGGCGCGCACGCTGCCGGTGAGCGTCACGGCGGCGATGCGTGGGTCGGCGATGGCGGTGGACACGCCGTCCTGGGTGACGTTGATTACTTCAAATACGCCTTCAGCAAAACCAGCTTTGCGCAGCGCCTGCTGGATCAGGTAGGCGCTGCCCATCACGTTGGGCGCATGCTTGAGCACATAGGTGTTGCCGGCAAGCAGGGTCGGCACCGCGCCGCGCAGCACTTGCCACACCGGGAAATTCCACGGCATCACCGCGAGGATCGGGCCCAGTGGGCGGTATTCGATCCGGGCGCTGCCGTTGTCCACCAGGGTGGGCTCCGGGGCGAGCATCGCCGGGCCATGGGCGGCGTACCACTCGCTCAGTTGGGCACATTTTTCGATCTCGGCGCGGGCCTGGGCGATGGGTTTGCCCATTTCCAGGGTGATCATTTGCGCCATGTCTTCAGCCTGTTCACGCAGGGCAGCGGCCAGGGCCAGCAGGTATTCGGCGCGCTGGCTTACCGAAGTGCGGCGCCAGGTGCGGAAGGCCTGGGTCGCGCGGGTGAGGGCGGCATCCAGTTGTTCTGCGCTTTCGTAGGGGTAGTTGCCGACTGTCTCGCCGTTGGCGGGGTTGATCGACAGGGAGTGGGTCTGGTGGGAAATAGGGTTGTTCATGGCACCGTCCAGCTGAATGAGTGGAATGGGGCCAGCGTACGGGGCTGTATGTTTTCTGGAAACTGAATAATATTAAGCAATACATTCATGAATGGAGAATGATTTGGATCTGGTGCAGCTGGAAATCTTCAAGGCCGTTGCCGAGCAAGGCAGCATCAGCGCCGCCGCGCAGTTGATTCATCGCGTGCCATCGAACCTCACCACGCGCATCAAACAACTGGAGCAGGACCTGGGCGTGGAGTTGTTCATCCGCGAGAAAAGCCGCCTGCGCCTGTCGCCGGCCGGGTGGAATTTCCTCGGCTATACACGGCGCATTCTTGATCTGGTGCAAGAAGCCCGTGCGACGGTGGCGGGGCAGGAGCCTCAAGGCGCGTTTGCCCTGGGCTCGCTGGAGAGCACGGCGGCGGTGCGTATCCCGGCGTTACTGGCGGCGTATAACCAGCAATACACCAAGGTCGAGCTGGACCTGAGCACCGGCCCCTCGGGCACCATGATCGAAGGCGTGCTGTCGGGCCGGCTGACGGCGGCCTTTGTCGATGGGCCAGTGCTGCATTCCACGCTGGAGGGCGTCGCGGTGTTCGAGGAGGAGATGGTGGTGATTGCACCGCTGCATCACGCGCCGATCACCCGGGGCCAGGAGGTAAATGGCGAGAACATCTATACGTTTCGCTCCAACTGCTCGTACCGGCATCACTTCGAACGCTGGTTCTCACAGGATGGCGCGGTGCCGGGCAGGATCTTCGAGATCGAATCGTACCACGGCATGTTGGCGTGTGTCAGCGCCGGGGCAGGGTTGGCGCTGATGCCACGCAGCATGCTGGAGAGTATGCCGGGGTGTGCGGCGGTGAGTGTGTGGCCGTTGACGGACAGCTTCCGCCTGCTCAATACCTGGCTGATCTGGCGCCGGGGCACGGTGTCGCAGAGCTTGAACAGTTTCGTAAAGCTGCTGGAAGAACGCGATCTGGTGGCAACCTAAATCCAATGTGAAAGGGGCAAGCCCTGATACCTGTAGGAGCGAGCTTGCTCGCGAAAAACGTCAACGATTACGCGTGCTTCATGAATAAACGCGGCGTCTGTGAGTTTTTCGCGAGCAAGCTCGCTCCTACAGGTATAGGGGGGCTTGAACTTCATCAGCCGCCAAATTGCAGGGTGCCCATGGCCAGTTTGGCCATGATTGCCGTCGCGCCCAGTTGTACCAGCCATAACGCCAACCCACCGAGGAATACTCCCAGCGCCACTTGCAGCACCAGACTCTTCTGTCGCTTGGCTTGCGGTGCGCGTGGGGCGTAGTCGTGCAGTTCGTCGCGGTCGGCGCGCAGGTCCAGGTCGTCGTTTCTCATAAAGCTCTCACAGCAAGGGGCAGTCGGTGTTCAGTCTAGTGTGTTCGCCAATAAAAAGGGGGAAGCCGTTGGCTTCCCCCTTCGTATAACGCTTGCCGGCTTACAGCACCTGGACAATCGCCTTGGTCACTGCACCAATGTTCGACTGGTTCAGCGCCGCCACACAGATGCGACCGGTATCCAGCGCATAGATGCCGAACTCGGTACGCAGGCGGGTGACTTGCTCAACGCTCAAACCGGAGTAGGAGAACATCCCACGCTGGCGACCGACGAAGCTGAAGTCATGGCCTGGCGCAGCCTTGGCCAGTTCGGCGACCATCTGCTCGCGCATACCGCGAATGCGCAGGCGCATCTCGGCCAGCTCGGCTTCCCACTGTGCGCGCAGTTCAGGGTTGTTCAACACGGCGGCAACGATGGCTGCGCCGTGGGTGGGCGGGTTGGAGTAGTTGGTGCGGATCACACGCTTGACCTGGGACAGGATGCGCGCGCTTTCTTCCTTGGACTCGCTGACGATCGACAGCGCGCCAACACGTTCGCCGTACAGGGAGAACGACTTGGAGAACGAGCTGGACACAAAGAAGGTCAGGCCCGATTCCGCGAACAGGCGCACCGCGGCGGCGTCTTCGTGGATGCCGTCGCCGAAGCCCTGGTAGGCCATGTCGAGGAATGGCACCAGGTTCTTGGCCTTGACCACGTCCAGCACGTCTTGCCAGTCGGCCGGGCTGAGGTCGACGCCGGTCGGGTTATGGCAGCAGGCGTGCAGCACCACGATGGACTGTGGCGGCAGGGCGTTGAGGTCTTCGAGCAGGCCGGCACGGTTTACGTCGTGGGTGGCGGCGTCGTAGTAGCGGTAGGTCTGTACCGGGAAACCGGCTTTTTCAAACAGCGCCTGGTGGTTTTCCCAGCTCGGGTCGCTGATGGCGACGACGGCGTTGGGCAGCAGTTGCTTGAGGAAGTCGGCGCCGATTTTCAGCGCGCCCGTGCCGCCCACGGCCTGGGCAGTAATCACACGGCCTTCGCTCAACAGCGGCGACTCAGCGCCAAACAGCAGTTTTTGCACGGCCTGGTCGTACGCCACGATGCCGTCGATCGGCAAGTAGCCACGGGCGGCGTGTTGCGCCACACGAATGGCTTCCGCTTCGGCAACGGCACGCAAGAGTGGAATCTTCCCCTCCTCGTTGCAGTAAACGCCCACGCCAAGGTTCACCTTGGTGGTTCGTGTATCGGCGTTGAATGCTTCGTTGAGGCCCAGGATTGGATCGCGTGGTGCCATTTCGACAGCGGAGAACAGGCTCATTTTTGCGGCAGCTCTATGGGGGGTAGGAGGGACGTGTCGCGCTCCAGCCGAATGCACTAGAGCGGTGCACAAACGGGGAGCTAGTATAGAGGCCATCACGGCTGAGAGCGACAACGGAAACGGCTTTTCGGCCATGTTTTTCGGTTTATTTGCTGACCGTTAGTCTTATTGCAACATTGACGAGAAAGGTCGTGTAGGACGACGGCCTTGAAACCCGTCACATTCGACACCACTTCTACAGCTATCATGGTTTTTTCCTGCAACCTGCGATGATTATTCGCGGGTTGCTGAGCTATTTCGTCCCTGGCGGTGTCGAGTCTGGGGTGACTTCACGAGGTACGTTATGTCGGATTTCCAGCTCGTTACCCGTTTTGAACCCGCCGGCGATCAACCGGAAGCCATTCGTCAGATGGTCGAAGGCATCGAAGCCGGCCTGGCGCACCAGACGCTGCTTGGGGTGACCGGTTCCGGCAAGACCTTCAGCATCGCCAACGTGATCGCCCAGACCAACCGCCCAACCCTGGTGCTGGCGCCGAACAAAACCCTGGCGGCGCAGCTCTATGGCGAGTTCAAGGCGTTCTTCCCGAACAACGCGGTGGAGTATTTCGTTTCCTACTACGACTACTACCAGCCCGAAGCCTATGTGCCGTCCTCCGATACCTTTATCGAGAAGGATGCATCGATCAACGACCACATCGAGCAGATGCGCCTCTCGGCCACCAAGGCGTTGCTTGAGCGCAAGGACGCGATCATCGTCACCACGGTGTCGTGCATCTACGGCTTGGGCAGCCCGGAAACCTATCTGAAGATGGTGCTGCACGTCGACCGGGGCGACAAACTCGACCAGCGCGAACTGTTGCGCCGCCTGGCGAGCCTGCAGTACACCCGTAACGACATGGACTTCGCCCGCGCCACCTTCCGAGTGCGCGGCGATGTGATCGACATCTACCCGGCCGAATCCGACCTGGAAGCCATCCGCATCGAACTGTTCGATGATGAAGTCGAAAGCCTGTCAGCCTTCGACCCGTTGACCGGTGAAGTGATCCGCAAGCTGCCACGCTTCACCTTCTACCCCAAAAGCCACTACGTGACCCCGCGCGAAACCCTGATGGGCGCCATCGAGGGCATCAAGGTCGAGCTGGCCGAGCGCCTGGAATACCTGCGCTCCAACAATAAGCTGGTGGAAGCCCAGCGCCTGGAGCAGCGCACCCGCTTCGACCTGGAGATGATCCTGGAGCTGGGCTACTGCAACGGCATCGAAAACTACTCGCGCTACCTGTCGGGCCGCGACTCCGGGGCGCCGCCACCGACGCTCTATGACTACCTGCCACCGGACGCCTTGCTGGTGATCGACGAATCCCACGTCAGCGTGCCGCAGGTGGGCGCCATGTATAAGGGCGACCGTTCACGCAAGGAAACCCTGGTGGAATACGGTTTCCGCCTGCCGTCGGCGCTGGACAACCGGCCGATGCGCTTTGACGAGTGGGAAGCCATCAGTCCGCAGACCATCTTCGTCTCCGCTACGCCCGGCAACTATGAAGCCGAGCATGCGGGCCGCGTTATCGAGCAACTGGTGCGGCCCACAGGCCTGGTGGACCCGGAAATCGAAATTCGCCCGGCGCTGACCCAGGTCGATGACTTGCTCTCGGAGATCAACAAACGCGTGGCCCTGGAAGAGCGGGTGCTGGTTACCACCCTGACCAAGCGCATGTCCGAAGACTTGACCGACTACCTGGCCGACCACGGCGTGCGCGTGCGTTACCTGCACTCGGACATCGACACCGTGGAACGCGTGGAGATCATCCGCGACCTGCGCCTGGGCACCTTCGATGTGCTGGTGGGGATCAACCTGCTGCGCGAAGGCCTGGACATGCCGGAAGTGTCGCTGGTGGCGATCCTGGATGCGGACAAGGAGGGCTTCCTGCGCTCCGAACGCTCGTTGATCCAGACCATCGGCCGAGCGGCGCGTAACCTCAATGGCCGCGCAATTCTCTATGCCGACCGTATCACCGGCTCCATGGAGCGGGCGATTGGCGAGACCCAGCGTCGTCGCGACAAGCAGATCGCGTTCAACCTGGAACACGGCATTACCCCCAAAGGTGTGTTCAAGGACGTTGCCGACATCATGGAAGGCGCCACCGTGCCCGGCTCGCGCAGCAAGAAGCGCAAGGGCATGGCCAAGGCCGCCGAGGAGAGCGCCAAGTACGAGAACGAACTGCGCTCACCGAGTGAGATCACCAAGCGGATTCGACAGCTGGAAGAGAAGATGTACCAGTTGGCGCGGGATCTGGAGTTTGAAGCGGCGGCGCAGACGCGCGATGAGATTGGCAAGTTGCGTGAGCGCCTGTTGGCTGTTTGATTTGTGTTGATTGGGCTGGCGCTCATCGCGGCATAGGTATCTACACAAGACTGTAACGCTCAACGGTAACCACGATGCGAAGCGAGTCGCTCTTGATCTGCTTTTGATCTTGATCTTAGGCGCCCCGTTAAACCACGCTGGCCGGAATTCGACAGGGATTTGGGGGGTAAACCGGCAGGGATGCCGGTTTAGCCGCCCCGCGCCATGGATGGCGCGTGGCGGCGGCCCC
>JAAIGE0100809447.1_pt1 | contig 77549 bp, 67 predicted proteins | sample 6487951 | NCBI WGS metagenome assembly JAAIGE01 (sample SAMN13974128, study PRJNA590717) | phyllosphere metagenome | biome: tomato field; feature: multiple bacterial spot infested tomato fields; material: tomato leaves; isolation source: leaves from tomato fields | host: Solanum lycopersicum ...
CCTTCGCCGACATAGGCGCAGGGCTGCCCGTCCTGTTCGCCCAGCAGCAGATAGACGCCAGCATAGGACGCTTGTTCGCGTCGCAGCCCCTTGGCGATTTCGGTGCGCGGGATGCGCAGGACGTGGCCGGTCCAGTTGAAGACCTCGGCGGTGACGATGCCTGCGGGTTTGCCGTCGACGAAGAACAGTTCGAGCGAGCGTCCGTGGTTCATTCGTTCAGCCTTTGCAGCCGCGCGGTGACGGACAGGCCATGCGCCTGCAGGCTCTCGGACGCGGCAAGGCGTTCGGCGGCGGGGCCGATGGCGGCCAGCGCTTCGGGCGTCATGCGGGCGATGGTGGTGCGTTTCATGAAATCCAGAACCGACAGTCCCGACGAAAAACGGGCCGAGCGTGCCGTGGGCAGGACGTGGTTCGGCCCGCCGATGTAGTCGCCGATCGCCTCGGGCGTCCACGCGCCAAGGAAGATCGCGCCTGCATGGGTGATTTGTTCGGCCAGCGTGGTTTAACGGGGCGCCTGAGATCAAGATCAAAAGCAGATCAAGAGCGACTCGCTTCGCATCGTGGTTACCGTCTGCTGCTACCGGCTACAGCCCAGAAAGTTGAGTAAATACTTATGGCTATCGCAGGCAAGCCAGCTCCCACAGGGTTCAGTGTTGATGCTCAACGTTGCGTCTGGCGCACTTATAACCTGCCAACAAGTAACTTTTTGTCATGAGAGTGCCTGATTAAACTGCTCGGGTATTTCTCATTCCGAGTTGCCTGTTCATGACGTCCCTCGCTGCCCCCGCTGTCCAGGCCGCAGCCAAACCTACGGCCCTGAGCCCACCCGTGTTCGGCCCGCGCATCATCATCGGGCTGCTCGGCGTATTGCTGGCGGTACTGGTCTCCGGTCTCAACGAGATGGTCACCAAGGTCGCCCTCGCCGATATCCGCGGTGCGCTGTACATCGGCTTTGACGAAGGCACCTGGCTGGTCGCCGCCTACACCGCCACTTCGGTCGCGGCCATGGCCTTCGCGCCGTGGTGCTCGGTGACGTTTTCCCTGCGTCGTTTCACCCTGTGCGCCATCGGCTTGTTCACCGTGCTGGGCATCCTCTGCCCGTTCGCCCCCAACTACGAAAGCCTGTTGCTGCTGCGCACCGTGCAAGGCCTGGCCGGTGGCGCGCTGCCGCCGATGCTGATGACCGTGGCGCTGCGTTTCTTGCCAGCCAACGTCAAGTTGTACGGGTTGGCCGGTTACGCACTCACCGCCACCTTCGGCCCAAGCCTGGGCACACCGCTGGCGGCGTTGTGGACCGAATACGTCGGCTGGCAGTGGGCGTTCTGGCAGATCGTCGCGCCGTGCCTGCTGGCCATGGCGGCCGTGGCCTACGGTTTGCCACAAGACCCGCTGCGCCTGGAACGCTTCAAGCAGTTCAACTGGCGTGGTTTGCTGTTGGGCTTCCCGGCGATCTGCATGTTGGTGATCGGCCTGTTGCAAGGCAATCGCCTGGACTGGTTCGAGTCGGGCCTGATTACCTTCCTGCTGAGTGGCGGCACGCTGTTGCTGGTGCTGTTCATGCTCAACGAATGGTCGCAGCCGCTGCCCTTCTTCAACTTGCAGATGCTCGGCCTGCGCAACCTGGCGTTTGCCCTGATCGTGCTGGCCGGCGTGCTGATGGTGCTGACCTCGGTGATCATCATCCCGTCCAGTTTCCTCGCCCAGGTCCAGGGCTACCGGCCGCTGCAGACCGCACCGGTGATGCTGCTGATGGCGTTGCCGCAGTTGATCGCGCTGCCGCTGGTGGCGGCGCTGTGCAACCTGCGCTGGGTCGATTGCCGCTGGGTGCTGGGCATTGGCCTGAGTATGTTGGTGCTGTGCTGCCTCGGCAGTTCACACCTGACCTCGGCGTGGATTCGCGACGACTTTTATGGCTGGTACCTGCTGCAGATTTTCGGCCAGCCGATGGCCGTGTTGCCGCTGCTGATGCTGTCCACCGGCAGTATTCAACCCATCGAAGGGCCGTTCGCCTCGGCCTGGTTCAACACCGTCAAGGGCCTGGCTGCTGTGATCGCCACTGCGGTGCTGGATACATTGACCACCCAGCGCGGGCATTTCCATTCAACCATGTTGGTGGACCGCCTGGGCAATTCGCCCCTTGCCGACGCTGACGCGCCGGGCCTCGCCCACCGCTTGCACGAGCAGACCGTGGTGCTGACCTCTTCGGATCTTTACGTCGTCATGGCCGGTGTCGCGGTGGCGTTGATCCTGCTGATTTTCTGGATGCCCACGCGGATCTATCCGCCTCGCGCTCCGGCCTGACCACAAGGACTTTCCATGAAACGCAAAGACAAAATTGCCGTCTCCGTTATCGCCGTATTTGCCGTCGGCGTGCTGGTTTACCTGGTTGCGCCGGGCGTACTGGGCAGCAAGCACCAGACCACCAACGACGCCTTCGTCGCGGCGGATTTCACCCTGGTCGCTCCCCGCGTTGCCGGCTTCATCAAGGAGGTGCTGGTAGAAGACAACCAGCGTGTCAAAGCCGGGCAACTGCTGGCGTTGATCGACGACCGCGATTTTCGCGCCGCCGCCCAGGCCGCCGATGCCGACACCCTGGTCGCCCAGGCCCAGCTGAAAAACGCCAGCGCGACCCTGGAGCGCCAAAGCTCGGTGATAGCCCAGGCCCAGGCTACGGTGGCAGCGGATCGCGCCGAAGTGGCGTTTGCCGAGCATGAACTGAACCGCTACAACCACCTCGCCGGCGTCGGTGCGGGCACCGTGCAGAATGCCCAGCAAGCCAAGACACGCATCGATCAGGCCACTGCGCGCCTGGCCAAATCCACCGCCGTGCTGGCCGCCGAACGCAAGCAGGTGGAGATCCTCACCGCCCAGCGTGACGCCGCCGAAGGTGGGCTCAAACGCGCCCAGGCCGCGCTGGAAATGGCCAGTTATCAGCTGTCTTACACGCGCATTGTCGCACCGGTGGATGGCATGGTCGGTGAGCGTGCGGTGCGGGTCGGCGCCTACGTGACACCGGGCAGCAAGATCCTTGCGGTGGTGCCGCTTTCTGAAGCCTATGTGGTGGCCAATTTCCAAGAGACCCAACTGTCGCATATGCACGCGGGGCAAGCGGTGCAAGTCAGCGTCGACAGCCTTGACGGCGAACTGCTCAAAGGCCACCTGGAAAGCCTGGCGCCTGCCACCGGGGTGACCTTCGCCTCGGTCAAACCCGACAACGCCACCGGCAACTTCACCAAGGTGGTGCAGCGTATTCCGGTGAAGATCGTGCTTGAGACGAACCAGCCACTGACCGAGCGCCTGCGCGTGGGCATGTCCGTAGAAGCCAGCGTCGATACCCGCCCCGTTGAGCAGCAGCGTGAGGTGGCCCAGCAATGAGACACCTTGCCTGGCTCACCCTGAGCCTTATCAGCCTGAGCGCCTGCACGGTCGGCCCAGACTTCCAACGGCCCGATGCCTCGCGCGTCGGCCAGTGGAGCGAACCCCAGGGCCGCCAAGCCGCCAGCCATGCCGTCAGCGATCCCTTGCAGGAACGCTGGTGGGACGTGTTCCAGGACGCGCAGCTCTCGGCCCTTACGCGCCGCGCCCTCAACGATAACCTCGACCTGAAACTAGCCAGCAGCCGCCTGCAACAAAGCCGCGCCATCCGCCAGGTGACCACGGCTGAACGCTACCCCAACGTCGATGCCGGCGGCGCCTACCAGCGAAAGCGCAACAGCGGCAAAGGCTTGAACGACCCTTCGGGCGAGAATGGTCGCTCGGCCTTCAACCAATGGGACATGGGCTTTTCGGCCGCCTGGGAGTTGGACTTCTGGGGCCGGGTCAAGCGCGAGACCGAGGCCGCCGACGCCACGTTGGAAGTTGCCGAAAATGACCGCCGCGCCGTGTTGTTATCGGTGTTGGCCGAGACCGCCCAGGACTACATCCAACTGCGCGGCGTCCAAAACACCCGTGCCGTCACCGAGCAAAACCTTGATGTTGCGCGCCACAGCCTCAAGCTCTCGCAATTGCGGTTGGCCGACGGCGTGGCCACCGACCTGGATGTGGCCGAAGCCGCCGCCCAGGTCGCGGCTATCGAAGCGCGCCTGCCGGATCTGCAGCAGCGCCAGGACCAGTTGATCAACGCCCTGAGCCTGCTGATGGGCGAGCCGCCTCAGGCCTTGCACGCGCAGTTGTCCAAAGACGCCCCTGTGCCGCAAACCCAGCGCCAGGTCGCGATCGGCCTGCCATCGGAACTCGCCGAGCGTCGCCCCGACATCCGCCAAGCCGAAGCCCGCCTGCACGCTGCCACGGCCAGCATCGGCGTGGCCAAGGGCGACTTCTACCCACGCATCACCCTGTCTGGCAGCCTCGGCTCCCAAGCCATGCAACTCTCGGATTTCGGTTCTTGGGGTTCCCGCGCCTTTACCTTCGGCCCACAGTTGAGCCTGCCGCTGTTCAACGGCGGACGCCTGCAAGGCATGGTGGATTTACGGGAAGCCCAGCAACAGGAAGCGGCCCTGGCCTACCAGCAAACCGTGCTGCGTGCCTGGCATGAAATCGACGACCAACTGACCCGCTACAACGCCAGCCAACTGCGCCGCGACAGCCTCGCGGAAGCCGTGCGCCAGAACCAAATTGCGCTGACCACCGCCCAACACCAGTACGTCGAAGGCGTGGCGGATTTCGTCAACGTACTCACCGTGCAGAGCGCGTTGTTGGCGACTCAGGAACAGTGGGTGGAGAGCTCCACCGGCGTGTCATTGGCCATGGTCGGGCTGTACAAAGCGCTGGGAGGAGGGTGGGAGTCGGTGTACCCGTTGCAGACCGCTGGGCGCTGAGCAACAAAGAGTTTTTGTCAGTCGCCAAATAAGATGTAATGATAATTGCTCTCAATAACACTTCTGAGCTTTTCATGGGCAGCGCGACTGACGGCCAGCAACAGCTTCACATCCTGTACCGCGACCATCATGGCTGGCTGCAAGGCTGGTTGCGCAAGCGCCTGGGCGACCGCGAACAGGCCGCCGATGTGGCGCAGGACACCTTCTTGCGCCTGCTGGTGGCCGGGCGTTTCCCGGGTGACAAGGAAAGCCGCAGCTATTTGGCGCAGATCGCCCGCAACCTGGTGATCGACCAATGGCGCCGCCTGCGCATCGAGCGTGCTTACTTGGAAAGCATCGCGCACTTGCCCGAGCCCGAGTCGCCGTCCCTGGAAACCCGCGCGTTGATCCTCGAAACCCTGATGCAGATCGACGCCATGCTCGACCGCATGCCCGACAATGTACGCCGTGCGTTTTTACTTTCGCAGTTCGAAGGCTTGAGCTATGCGCAAATCGCCGAGCGCCTGGGCGTCACCGTCAGCTCGGTGCAGAAGTACATGACCCGCGCCATCGTCGCCTGCTATCAGGTGGTGTACGAAGAATGAAGCACGACGCGCCCATCGCCCCCGCGATTGTCGAGCAAGCCAGCGAGTGGTTGATGCTGCAATGGGGCGGCGAGCTCAAGGGCGAGCAGCGCCAGGCGTTTGCACGCTGGCAGGCCGCTGACCCGGAACACCGCCGCGCCTGGCAGCGCTTGCAGCAACTGCAACACACCCTGGGCGGCGTACCCGCCGACAGCGCTCGCGCGGTATTGCGCGACGCCCCGGACACCCAGCGCCGTGCCGCGCTCAAACTGCTCGGCCTGTTGTTGGTGGCCGGTGGCAGTGGTTACCTGGTGCAACGCAGCGAGCCCTGGCAAGCGGCCTTTGCAGAGCTGCGTACCGCCACGGGCGAAATTCGCCATATGACCTTGAGCGACGGCACGCAACTGGACCTTAACAGTGACAGCGCCGTAGACCTGCGTTTCAGCGCTACCGAACGACGTATTCGGCTGATCCGTGGCGAGGTCTTGCTGACCAGCGGCCACGACGCCTCGCGCCCGCTGATCGTCGAAACGCCAGCCGGTGATGTGCAGGCGTTGGGCACGCGCTTTGCGGTACGTGAACTGCCCGACGGCAGCCGTGTGGATTTGTACGAAGGTCGCCTGCGGGTCACGCCGTTGCAGGGCACGCCGGTGCATATGCAGGCAGGGGACAGCCTGTGGTTCAACGCACGCCAAAGCACCGCGTTGCCAGCGGTGAGCGCCAATGCCAGCAGTTGGACCGAGCACCGCCTGGTTGCCGAGCGCCAGCCGTTGGGTGAGTTCGTGGCGCAACTGAGTCGCTACCGCCCGGGCCTGTTGCGCTGTGATCAAGCAGTGTCGAACCTGCTGTTGACCGGCGTGTTCCCGCTGAACGACACCGACGCGATCCTGGCGGCCTTGGAGCGTTCATTGCCCGTGCACGTGCAGGCGGTGACCCGTTACTGGGTAACGATCAAGGCGCGGGTCTGAAAATACTTTGTACAGGGCTTGTCGGTTTCTGCGGCCCGTTCGGGATACCTCTTGAAAGCCAATCAAGAAGCGTTCTCACGGGGAGTCCTGCCATGTCGCACCACCCAATCCAACCTTTGGCCCGCGCGCTGCGTCGTGGCCTGTTTGCCGGCCTGCTGGCAACGGCTCCGGTACTGCCGAGCATGGTTCAAGCCGAAGAAAGCACCGAAGCGCTGCGCAGCTATGACATTCCCGCGGGCAGCCTCGACCAGGCGTTGAACCGTTTCGCCAGTGCCTCAGGCATCCTGCTGTCGGTTGACGCTTCGCTCACCGACGGCAAGCGCAGCGCCGGCTTGAAAGGGCGTTATGGCGTAGGTTCGGGGTTGCAGCGCTTGCTGGCGGGCAGCGGTTTGGCGGCGGTGCAATCCCAGGGCGGTTGGTCGTTGCAGGCCCTTTCCGGCGACGCAGCCTTGCAGTTGGGCGCGACCCAGATCAGTGGCCGGCAGGAGCAGGAAAGCGCCTGGGGCCCGGTGGACGGTATTGTCGCCAAGCGCAGCGCCTCGGGCAGCAAGACCGACTCGGCGCTGGTGGAAATCCCCCAGACCATCAACGTGATCACCGCCGCCGAGATCAAGGCGCGTGGCGCCCAGAGTGTCACCCAGGCGTTGCTCTACACCCCAGGTATGAGCGCGGGTGGTTTTGCCGACCGGGTCAAATTGTTCGATGAGCCGACGTCACGCGGCTTCTCGCCCACGCCGTTGTATCTGGACGGTTTGCACCTGCCTTATGGCGGCGGCAGCACAGGCGGCGCGTTGCAGATCGAACCGTATTCCCTGGAGCGCATCGAAGTGCTCAAAGGCCCGGCGTCGGTGCTTTACGGCCAGAACCAGCCGGGCGGCATCGTCAATATGGTCAGCAAGCGCCCCAGCGAAACGCCGATACACCAAGTGGTGCTGGAAGCCGGCACCTACGAACACAAAAGCGCGGCCATCGACCTGAGCGGCCCGCTGGACGAGGAAGGGCAGTTTCTCTACCGCCTGACCGGCCTGGCGAATGACGCGCAAGACGAAATCAACTACGTCGAAAACAAGCGCCAGTTCATCGCCCCCAGCCTCACCTGGCGCCCCAACGACGACACCAGCCTGACCCTGTTCGCCCAGTACCAGAAAGATAAAGGCGTGCCTGAAGCCCAAGGCCTGCCGGCGTCCGGCACGCTGTGGGACAACCCCAACGGCAAGATCAAGCGCGATGTGTTTATCGGCGAGCCGGGCGTCAACCAGTACAACCGCGAGCAATACGTGCTGGGCTACGAAGTTTCCCATCGCCTCAACGACATCTGGACCCTCAAGCAAAACGCCCGTTACGCCGAGGTCGACGACCGCTACACCGCGCCGCTGCACGGCTACCGTTTCGTCGCCAACCCCAACACCGGCGTGCAGGACCAGCGCTACCTGCAACGCTTCGGCGTGGACTGGTCGCAGACCAACAAAGTGTTCGGCGTGGACAGCATCGCCCAGGCCGAATTCGACACAGGCGCGCTGTCCCATACCTTCATCGTTGGCCTGGACTACTACCATTCCAACTCGCAGTTCCACGGCCTGTATGACCGCAACCCGCCGATCATCGACCTGTTCAAACCGGTGTACGGTCAGCCCCTGAACTTCGGCCAACCGTACCGCTGGGATCGCACCATCACCCAGACCGGCCTTTACCTGCAGGACCAGATCAAGCTGGATAAATGGGTGCTGGTACTCGGTGGCCGCTACGACTGGGCGAATGTGGTGAACAAGGAGCCGATACAGGACACCCGCTTTGCCAGCAAAGACCAGGCGTTCACCGGCCGTGCGGGCCTGGTGTACCTGTTCGATAACGGCGTGTCGCCCTTCGTCAGCTATTCGGAATCCTTCCTGCCGCTGGCCGGCACCGATGCGAACCGAAAACCCTTCGAACCGTCCACCGGCAAACAGTACGAAGTCGGCGTGAAGTTCCAGCCACCGGGCCAGAAGAGCTTCATCCAGGCTTCTGTGTACCAACTGGACCAGGAAAACGTGCTGACCACCAACCCGGTGGACACCACCTTCAGCACCCAAAGCGGCGCCCTGCGCTCGCGGGGTGTTGAGCTGGAAGCCAAGGCGGTCTTGAGCGACGCATGGGAAGTGGTCGCCTCGGCTGCGCGCAATGACGTCAAATACACCAAGGACAACGATGGCCGCCAAGGTCGCCACCCGGCCGGCATCTCCCCACTCACCGCCTCGATGTGGGTCAACTACACCGTGCTCGGCGACACGCCCTTGGCAGGGTTGGGCGCGGGCCTGGGCGTGCGTTATGCCCGTCAAAGCCTGGGCGACGACTACGAAGGCGCTTTTAATGTGCCGTCCTACAGCGTCTACGATGCAAGCCTGAGCTACGACCTCGGCGCCTCGCCGCTCAAGCTCAAAGGCGTGAAGCTGGCGATGAACGTGCAGAACCTCAGCAACAAGACCTACGTCTCGCAGTGCACCAGTGATTTGGATTGCTATTACGGGGAAGGGCGCACGGTGGTGTCGAGCCTGACGTACGACTGGTAGCAAATCACTGAAACCACTGTAGGAGCGAGCTTGCTCGCGAAAGACGTGAACGATAACGCAGCGCTATCAGGTTGCCGGTGTCGTCTATACGTTTTTCGCGAGCAAGCTCGCTCCTACAGGTGTTAGCAAACTTCAAAGATTCTGCAAAAACACCACATACCCCCGAAACCACTCATTGCCCCGCAGATACCCCGGCTCTTTCCACTCCCCGCCCTGAATCAAGCCAATCTTGAACGGCACCCCCAGCCGATTCATCCGCGGCAAATACGCCGCGTAATCCGGGATGCTGTGACGCCCTTGATAGGTCTGCACCACCACTTCATCCACCACGCCCTTGAGCTGGGCGATGGCGGCCGGGTCGGCGTTGCTGCTCCAGTCCATCAGACCGGTGATGCTCAGGCGCAGGTCGGCGGGCAGGCGTTGGCGCAGGTCGCGCAGGAAGTCGGCGTATTCATGCAGGTATTGGGTGCGAGCATCGAAGTCGATCTGGATACCGATCACCGGGTTGCCGGCGTCACGCCAGCGTTGCACCTGGCCCAGAACCTGGGTGTAGACCCGTTCCGGCCAGCGCAGGGTGTGGGCGCGGTAAACCACCCAGACGTGGCCTTGAGTAATGCGCGGCACGCTCATGCCTTGGGCGATCAGTTGTACGCCGCGCTGGGGCGCGCGGCGGGTGGCGTTGATCTGGCCTTGCAGGATGTACAGGGTTTTTGCCTGCTTGATCACTGGCTGGGGCGTGACCCCGCTCCACAGCCAGAAGGCGTCGTAGTCGCCCGCGTTAACGGCGCCAAAAGCCGGGCTTGCCAGCAACAGCAAGCCTAGCCACAGCGATTTCACCAGTAGTACTGCAGCGATTTGCCCCACTGGGTATCGGCAAAACCGCTCTTGAGTTGGCGGAACCAGGCTTTGCGCACCGCCGGCGCCACGTCTTCACCGCCGCAGCTGTTGTAGCCGGCCGGCGCGTAGCAGTTGATGGCGCGGAACAGCGCATAAGCCTTGTCGGTTTTCGGCGCCTTGGCGTTGGCGATCACCTGTTTGTAGCCGTCCAGGCGCGAGAAGGTTTCACCTTTGAAGTCCGAGGCGGTGCTGCCCAGGCTGCCGGCGGCGCGGGGTTGTTCCAGGGGCATGCCGTCCAGGCCGTTGCGCAGGATGAACTCACCGAAGCAGTTCAAGGCGTGCGGGTTTTTGGCTTCGTCCTGCAAGGACGCGGCGGTTTGCGCGATGCTTGGGCAGGCGTAGCCGGATTCGGCCTTGTCGCCGTTCCACTGGAACAGCTTCAAGGTCTGGCCGCTGGTATAGGTGTAGCCCAGGCTGGTGCCGAGTTTGTCGTCAGAGAGCGAGGCCTGCTTGAGGTCATCGGCGAAGGTGGCGTACTGGCCGCGCAGCAGGTCTTTGTAGAGCAGCACGAATTGCGCACTCTGGCGCTCAATCGGGTCGCTGGCGTTGGCGATCTGCTGGCGCAGCAGGTCGGGGCCGGCGACGTTGCGCAGCAGGATGTAGCGCACTTGCTTGGCGCTGATCGGCGAGTCGGCGGCGAACACCTTGGCCAGTTGGCCGCTGCGCTCGTAATTCATGGCCAGGGCCAGTTCCAGTTGGTCGCGTTGCAGCGGTTGCTTGGCCAATGGCAGCAGTTGCAGCCACAGGGCTTCGGCGGCCTTCCAGTCTTGCTTGGCTTCCAGGGCCAGGGCGCGCAGTGTCTGTTGGCTGAAGGCGAAGTAATCCAGGCTCGACGGCACATCCGCCGGCAGGTGCTTCAAGGCCGCGTCGGGTTGGTGTTCGACGTACAGGGCGTAGCTGGCTTGCAGGAAGTCAAACAGCGCTGGCTCACTGGCGAAGGTGCCCTTTTGCTTATCCAGGTCTTCGCGGCTCAACAGCGGCGGGGTGTGCGCGCGCATCGCCATCAGGTCGCTGACCACTTGCAGCATCGGGCTGTTCGCGGCTTTGTTGCCGACCATCAGCAACTTGAGGTCGGCCTCTTCCACCAGTTCGTCCACGCTCACATTGCGCTGGGCCTCAGTGGCCTCGGTAAATTGCCAGGTGAAGTCTTCGGCAAGCTTGGCGTCGTCGTTCGCCAGCCAGTGCACGCGGCGCAACAGGCCACGGGCGGACGCCACGTAATCGCCCTGTGGATAATGCTTCAGGTAACTGAGAAAACCTTCTTCGGCATCGCTCAAGGCCGACTTATCCACATGCTCGCGTTGCGGCATGCCGTATTCGTCGAAGGCTTCGGCCTGGGCCTGATTCAGTGAAGTACGCGCAGTCATGTACAGCGCCGTTTCCTTCAGCCACGGCACATCGCTGGTGGCGGCGGCGGCGAACCCGCGCTCGGCGTAATCGAAGCGCCCGCTGTAGAAGTCGCCGGCGGCCTGCAAATAGGTACGAAACAACTGAGCATTGGCCGACGGGGTCAGCTGCGCGTCCACCACCTGGCGGCTCCAGTCACAGGTGGTCAGCAACTGCAGGCGTGCTTTGACCAACACATCGCGCTCGGCGGGCGGCATCTGGGCTTTGATCACCTGGCTGATAAACGCTGTGGCGCTGTCATCGTCATTGCTGCGGCAACGGCTGCCTTCGCCATTCAGGAAGGCCTGGCCTGCGGTCTTGTACTCCTCGCGCTTGATACCCAGGGGCTGGAGCAAAGTGTCGAGTTCGGCTGTGCGTGAATCGTCAGCCTTGTTATCCGGCTCCTCAGCCGTAGCCGGAACCGGCACCAGGCGATACACCGGAAACGGCACCGGGCCGAAGCCTTGGGCCAAGTCGTCTTCGCCCAAGGCATTGGGGGCCAGGGGCGCGGCTTTTTTGTCGGCCAGCAACAGGCGCAGGTTCACCCGGCTGTCGTTACCAGGGCTGAGAAACGGTTGGTTGCTGCACGGCTCGTAGCCGTCACGCGATACCCTCCAGTCGGGGTAGCACGAGTCGTCAGAACTGGCCTGGGCCGGTAGGGAAAAACCGGCCAGCAGGGCCAGGGCCAGAGGTGACAGCAAACCGATACGCATAATGTTTCCTTGATCCTGAGTCCTTGGAGAAGGGGCAATAATAGCCTGATCCGACGAGCGCTTCGGTGAAGGCCTACACAAATTGCTGATTTGTCCGATTCCAGCGGCGAGGCCAGGCCTTTTGGCCTAGAGTGGCGGTGTTTGCGCATGCGCAGTGTTTGTCCTGCAAGAGGGCAGTAGTAGCGGAGTCGATATGCGTCGGTCTGTGGTAGAGCAACACGAAAAAGTCGGGGCATTGCCTGCCATTCATCGCTTGAGCTGGGAAGGTGCCGGCTGGCTCAGCCGCCTGTGGTGGGTGCCGATCCTGGCGCTGGCCATGGCCCTGCGGTTTTACCACCTCACCGCGGCGGCGATCTGGGGCGACGAAGGCTCAAGCCTGTTGCTCAGCGAATACGCCCTGGCCGACCTGTGGTTCCACGCAGCCCATGATGTACACCCGCCGCTGTATTTCTTGCTGCTGCGCGGTTGGATCGAGGTGTTCGGCGACAGCATCGGCTCGATTCGCAGCCTGAGTGCGATCCCCGGCGTGGCCGTCGTGGGCCTGGGCATCTGGCTGACACGGCAACTGTCCACCCGACGCGCAGCCGTGCTGGCGGGGATCCTGCTGGCTCTACTGCCTACGGCGGTGCGCTACAGCCAGGAAGTGCGTATGTATTCGCTGCTGGGCGTTTGGCTGCTGGGCGCCACGCTGGCGCTGGTGTACTGGGTGCGCCAACCCGAGCGCACACGTTACCTGGCCGTCTATGTGCTGTTGATGAGTGCCGGTTTTTACACGCATTACTTCACGGCGCTGTGCGTGCTGGTGCATTGGGCTTATCTGGCAATGCAGAGGCCCGGCCACCGTTTGATTACGCGGCCTGCCTGGTGGGCGGCCAACGTGGCGATAGTGTTGTTGTATCTGCCCTGGCTGCCCAGCCTGCTGGATTTGGTGCAGCACGTCGAACAGCTCAAAGTCGGCGGCGACATTGGTTGGGAAGAGCCGGTCAACCTGCTGTCCCTGCCGTCGATGGTCTGGCAGTTCCTGCTGCAGGATGACGGTCTCGGCCTGTGGCCGCCGCTGTTCTGGCTCTTCCCTCTGCTGCTGACCGTGGTGGTTGTGCTCACGGCCTGGCGCAACCACGCGGCGCGCCTGCCGGCACTGTTTTGCTTGCTGCCGCTGCTGTTGGTCTATGGCGTTTCCTTTATCTCGCCGGTGTTTATCGAGCGCTACTTCACGGTGTATGCGTTGGGCCTGCCGATTGTCCTGGCGCTTGCCATCGACCGTTTGCCGCCCCGTTTGTCCTGGCTGGGCGTGGCGCTGTTCGCGCTGTTTGTGGGCGTAGAACTGCTGGGGTTGAAGAACAATTTCGAGGTGGATGAACACGACCAGTTCAACGTGCCCGTGGAGTTCGTCAATCGCAACTACCAGGAAGGCGACCGCATCATCCTCAGCGACATGCTGTGGTACCTCAGCTACGTGTATTACGACCAGACCGACGCCCAACTGCAGCTCTTCACGCCGCCCAAACCCGACGGCACCGCGACCCGCCCGAATGCTTATGGCTTCGGCACACTGGTGGACCAGGACGGTGGCCGCATCTATCTGGACCGCCTCTCAGCACTGCCAGCTCAAACGCGGCGGGTATGGTTGATCAGCAGCAACGAAGCCCCAGATGAATTCGCGCCACTGCCCAACGGCTGGCGCGAACTCAGTCGCCAGGACGGCGGTGGCGCCAGGGCGCGGCTGTTCGTGCTATGCAACGCACCGGCGCCGCAACCTGAAGGCTGCCGCTAGACTCACTTCAACCTACTTATGAGGAGCCCTCCATGGAATCGCCAGTGCACAGCCTACCGGCTTTGTTCAAACAGCTTGGCTTGCCGCACGACCCGGTCAGTATCGAGCAATTTGTCGCCTCTCATTCGCCGCTCAAGCCGGATTTGGAACTGGCGGATGCGTTTTTTTGGACGGATAGCCAGAAGGCATTTTTGCGTGAGGAGATTCTGGATGATGCGGATTGGGCGGTGGTGGTGGATGAGTTGAACTTGATGTTGCGGGGTGGGCGAGGGGTGTAAAAAACTGAGCAGAAAGGCCAAAACTTGAAAAAAATTGATGAGGCTTGAAAAAATCTAGGCTTTAATCGCGCAAGTGAACTTTTTCTGAGGTTGCGCGATGTCTTTGGTCGGCTATGCCCATCTTCACCAGCTCCTCGGGTTGAAGGCCATTGCGCCTGCTCGTTCAGCGATGGTCAAGCCCGTCACTCGCATCTCATTGATTGGCGATTGCCTTGCTGTTCCCCAAACGGTTGCGCCTGCAGCCGATTCGGTGCTCGACCATATTCTTTTTGCCCTCAAGCACGAAGGCATAAATCTCGCCATTCTCGCTCAGGCACTTGACGCGGTCAGCGCCGATCAATTGCTGCAAGAGCTGGATAAAGCACCTAACGGCGTATTCATCCGCAAGGCCTGCTATTTATGGGAGGGCCTGACGCTGCAACGGCTCGATTACAGCAAGCCTATCAATAGCCGAGTTTCCCCCCTGTTTGATCCGCAGCGCTACGTAACGGGGCCGTCTACACGCAATTCCCGCTGGCGTATCGACTTCAACGGTTTGGGCTCATTGGCCTATTGCGCGACAGTCGAGCGTACGTCTGAAATTGACGCATTACTGAGTCTAGACATACTGGGCCGCGCCAAATCCTTCATGGCCACCCTCCCACCCGAAATGATGGATCGCGCCATCCAATGGGCGTACCTGCACGAAACCCGTGATTCATTTGCCATCGAAAAAGAACAACCCAGCGAAGAAAAATCCCGCCGCTTCGTTCAACTCCTGCGCCAGGCCCACGAAGGCCGTTTGCTCACCGAGGACTACTTGGTCGAGCTGCAAAACAGCACCGTCTCCAACCCCTTCGACAAAGCCGTTGCCTTTCGCCACGAACAGAACCATCTGCACAACGGGCTGCGTGGCGCAGCCGGTGTGAGCTACGTACCGCCAGCCCCCGCGCTTTGCCAGGAATTGATGGAAGAGCTGATGGCCTTCGCCAACCAGCCCGTGCGAGACGTCGATCCTTTAGTGGCGGCCGCGGTCACCGCTTTCGGTTTCGTCTTCCTGCACCCGTTCATGGACGGTAATGGGCGCCTGTCTCGCTTCCTGATTCACCAGACGCTCTGCCACTACGGCGCACTGGAAAATGGTTTGCTGCTACCGGTCTCCGTCGCCATGAAGCACGAGGAACAAGCCTATCTGGAGGCACTCAAGACCTTCTCCCAGCCGACTCGGGAATTCTGGAACGTCACCTGGCTGGACGCCGACCACATGGCGTTCGACTTCATCGGCCACCCTTCGATCTATCGCTACTGGGATGCGACCCGTTGCATCGAATTCACCCTGCAAATGGCCCGCCGCGCACTGGAAGTGGAACTGCGCGAAGAAACCCAATTCCTCGACCGCTACGACCGTGTGATCAAAGCGGTGAACCAACGCTACGACGTGCGCGGCAGCGATCTGTCGAAGCTGGTGATGATGTGCCTGGATAACGGTGGGAAGCTTTCCAAGCATCGGCGTAAGCAGTTTCAGTACAGCGTGGCGGAGGAGGTGTTTGGGTTTATTGAGGACGAAAGCCTGAGGTTGATGGGCGAGTAAGAGGTCATCCAGTCACACCAGATGAGGCGTATGAAAAAAAAGAGGGTGCAAAATGAGCCGTCGCAGAATTTGGCTGTTTTGGGGAGCGATGGATGCGATTTATCTCATTTGGTATGCGTCCAATAGTTTTTTAAACAATAGAATTCCGTATCTAAGTGATGTGATAAGCGCTTCAAATGTTTTGCGAGCGCACGGTGATGTGCAAATAGTTATGTTTGTGGGGGCGTTGGTTTTACAGGCCTCAATTTTTGCATCCTGCGCCATGTTTTTTCTTCAGAAAAAATCAGTCGTGTGGCTTGTCTTTTTTCAAACCCCCTTACGACTTGTGCTCGTTATCCCCTCCGTTTCGCTCCTGTTGATTGGCGCTCGAGTTTTGCCGCAGTACAACGTCCTGGCAATGGCTGGATTGATCGGTGCGTCGGAGATTTTAAAAGTCTGGAGCGTTTGGCGATGGAGCAAAAAATGCTGACGCTGACCTAATGTGCGGGCTTGCCCGCGAAGGCGGCGTGTCAGTCACTGAATATTCAACTGAACCACCGCTTTCGCAGGCAAGCCAGCTCCCACATTTCGTTTGTCGCATGGCGAATATCGCGATTTGCTGGTGCCCACCCTCAAATCCGCTTTACTCAAGCCACATCCCACCACTCATCTGCGAAATTGTTTCAAAACTTGACGGCAAACCCTTCCTCCACCATATTGATAGTTAGCAAACTAACTGTATGCGAACTATCCAGTGTCTCAATCCCTCGAACAAATCCAGATGAGCCTCAGCAGCAGCATGGTGGTGGGCGCCCGTAATTGGCGCAAAATCTGCCAGACCACGCTGGTGAGCTATGGCATCTCCGAAGCCTGCGCCGTGCCGTTGTTGATGATCGGTCGCTTGGGCGACGGTGTGCACCAGGTCAAAGTAGCCCAGGCTTCCGGTATGGAAAGCCCATCACTGGTGCGCCTGCTCGACCGGCTGTGCGGTGACGGCTATGTCTGCCGCACCGAAGACATCCACGACCGCCGCGCCAAGGCCTTGAGCTTCACCGAGCGTGGCCGTGAGTTGGTGCAGGCGGTGGAGGCGCAACTGGTGCGCCTGCGCAAGGATGTGTTGGCAGATATCGCCCCCGACGATCTGCAAGCCGCACTGCGTGTATTGCGCGCCTTCGAAGCGGCTGAGGCTGTGTCGTCTTGAACGGATTTTTTACCGGCTTCCCGCCTGCCCGCGACTGGTTCTACGGGGTGCGTACCTTCGCTGCGTCGATGATCGCGCTGTACATCGCCATGCTCATGCAAATGCCGCGTCCGTACTGGGCGATGGCCACGGTGTATATCGTCTCCAGCCCGTTTGTCGGGCCTACCAGTTCCAAAGCCCTGTACCGCGCCATCGGCACCTTGATGGGCGCGGCGGCGGCGGTGCTGTTTGTGCCGATGTTCGTGCAGTCACCCTACATTCTGGTGGTGGTGATTGCGCTGTGGACCGGCACTTTGCTGTTCTTGTCCATGCACCTGCGCACCGCGAATAACTACGCCCTGATGCTGGCCGGCTACACCTTGCCGCTGATTGCCCTGCCGGTGGTGGATAACCCCTTGGCGGTCTGGGATGTGGCGGAGGCGCGTACCGAAGAAATCTTCCTCGGCATTGCGGTCGCGGCGGTGGTGGGCGCGATGTTCTGGCCTCGGCGCCTGATGCCGGTGTTCGATGGCTCGGTGGCCAAGTGGTTCAGCGACGCGCAGGTCTACAGCCAGCGCTTTCTCAGCCGCAAGGTCGACCCGGAAGAAGTCAGCAACCTGCGCGGCGGCATGGTCGCCACTTTCAACACCCTCGAATTGATGATCGGCCAACTGCCCCACGAAGGCGCGCGCCCGCAGACGGTACGCAACACCAAGGAACTGCGCGGGCGCATGATTCACCTGCTGCCGGTGATCGACGCATTGGATGATGCGGTGTACGCCATTGAGCACCGTGCGCCGGAGTTTCTCGACCAGCTCACGCCGCTGTTGGAGGAGGCCAATGCCTGGCTGCAAAGCACCACCGAACAAGCGCCCCTGGATCGCTGGCGCGTGCTGCGTGACAAGATCGACGCCGCGCAACCCCAAGGCGAAGCGCTGGATGACCGCCACACCTTGCTGTTCTCCAACGCCCTGTACCGCCTGGGCGAATGGGTCGACCTGTGGCAAGACTGCCGCAGCCTGCAAGCCGCCATCCAATGCGAAAGCCAGGACACCTGGCGCGCTGTCTACCGCCACTGGCGCCTGGGCCGACTCACGCCGTTCCTCGACCGTGGGCTGATGTTCTACTCGGCGTTTTCCACCGTCACCGCGATCATCGTCGCCTCGGTATTGTGGATTCTGCTGGGCTGGACCGATGGCGGCAGCGCCGTCATCCTCGCCGCCGTGGCGTGCAGCTTCTTCGCCTCGATGGACGACCCCGCGCCGCAGATCTACCGGTTCTTTTTCTGGACCGCCATGTCGGTGCTGTTCGCCAGCCTGTATCTGTTTCTGGTGCTGCCCAACCTGCATGACTTCCCCATGCTGGTGCTGGCCTTCGCCGTGCCGTTTATCTGCATCGGCACCCTTACCGTGCAGCCACGCTTCTACTTGGGCATGTTGCTGACGCTGGTGAACACGTCATCCTTCATCAGCATCCAGGGCGCCTATGACGCGGACTTTCTCAACTTCGCCAACGTCAACCTGGCCGGGCCCGTGGGCCTGCTGTTCGCCTTTGTGTGGACGTTGATCGCCCGGCCCTTCGGGGCAGAGCTGGCAGCCAAGCGCCTCACCCGCTTCAGCTGGCGTGACATCGTCAGCCTCACCGAGCCCGCCACCCTGGCCGAGCATCGGCATATGGCTGCCCAAATGCTCGACCGCCTGATGCAACACCTGCCGCGCCTGGCCCTCACCGGCCAGGACACCGGCATCGCCCTGCGCGACCTGCGCGTGGCGCTGAACCTGCTCGACCTGCTGGCCTACTCGCCACGCATCCTCGGTGTGCCACGGGTGTTGCTCAACCAGGTGGTGGAAGGCGTGGGCGGTTACTTCAAGGCGTGCCTGAAAGCGGGTGAACGCTTGCCCGCGCCCAGCGGTCTGCTGATGACCCTGGACCGCACGCGCCGTGCCCTCAACGGCCAGGGCCTGCAAGACGAAGACGACACGCGCCTGCATCTGCTGCACGCCTTGGCCGGCCTGCGCCTGGCGCTGTTGCCCGGTGTGGAGTTCATTGGCGGTACAGAGATGCAAGCGCCGTTACCTGATGGAGCGCCTTTATGATCGGTGACCTGGATATCAGCGGGGTGTTCCTGCCCACGCTGCTGGTGCTGATGGGCATTACTTATGTGTTGTTTCTGGTGGTGCACGGGTTGTTGACGCGCATGCACTTCTATCGCCTGGTCTGGCACCGGGCATTGTTCAATGTGGGGCTCTACGCGCTGTTGCTGGGCGCTGTGGACTCATTCAGTCGATATTTGATGACATGAAAAAACCTTTTTTGACTATCGGCCGTGTCGTCCTGACGTTGTTGGTCGTGAGTTTCGCGGTCGTCGTTGTGTGGCGCATGGTCATGTATTACATGTTTGCGCCCTGGACCCGTGACGGCCACATCCGTGCCGACATCGTGCAGATCGCCCCGGACGTGTCCGGGCTGATCCAGCGCGTGGACGTGCGCGACAACCAGTTGGTGACCAAGGGCCAGGTGCTCTTCGCCGTTGACCAGGACCGCTTCAAGCTGGCCCTGCGCCAAGCCCAGGCCGCCGTGGCCGACCGCCAGGAAACCCTGGCCCAGGCCCAGCGCGAGTACAAGCGTAACCGTGGCCTGGGCAACCTGGTACCCAGCGAGCAATTGGAAGAAAGCCAGTCCCGCGTCGCCCGCGCCCAATCGGCCCTGGCCGAAGCGCAGGTGACGGTGGACTCCGCCCAACTCAACCTCGACCGCTCGGTGATCCGCAGCCCCGTGGACGGCTACGTCAACGACCGCGCACCGCGTACCCAGGAATTCGTCACCGCCGGGCGCCCGGTGCTGTCGGTGGTGGACAGCAATTCTTTCCACATCGACGGTTACTTCGAAGAGACCAAGCTCGACGGCATCCACGTCGGCATGGGCGTGGACATCCGGGTGATCGGCGACAATGCGCGCCTGCATGGTCACGTGCAGAGCATCGTCGCCGGTATCGAAGACCGTGACCGCAGCAGCGGCTCCAACCTGTTGCCCAACGTCAACCCAGCGTTCAGCTGGGTGCGCCTGGCCCAGCGGATCCCGGTGCGTATCGCCTTTGATGACGTGCCGGCGGACTTTCGCATGATCGCCGGGCGCACCGCGACGGTCTCGATTATCGACGACAAGGTTAAAGACGGGGACAAACCATGAAGCGGCTTCTGGCAACCGCTTCCCTGGGGTTGTTGCTGTCGGCCTGCCAAGTGGTGGGGCCCGATTACAAACTGCCGGAACAGGCCGCCGTCAACCGTGGCGACCTGCAAGGGCCGATCATGGGCGAGGGCAGCAACGTCGTCTCGGCACCGGTGCCGGCCGATTGGTGGAAGCTGTACAAAGACCCGCGCCTGGACGAACTGGTGCGCCAGGCCATGGCTTCCAACACCGACCTGCGCGTGGCCGCCGCCAACCTGCAGCGCTCGCGTTACCAGGTGCAGCAGGCTGAATCCGCTGGCGGCTGGAGTGCCGGCGTCAAGGCCGAGGCCCAGCGTTTGCAAGAGTCTGGCGAGGCCTTCCTGCTGCCGGACAAGGTCCCGGTGGGCAATATCGGTAGCGTCGGGATCACCACGTCTTATCAATTCGACCTGTTCGGCACCCTGCAGCGCGGCATCGAAAGCGCCCAGGCCAGCGCCGACGCCACCCAGGCTGCGGCAGATATCGCCCGCATTACGCTGGTGGCCGATGTGGTGCGTTCCTATACCCAGGTGTGCGCGGCCAACGAAGAACTGGCGATTGCCAACGAGTCCCTCGACCTGCAAGCCCAGAGCACCAAACTGACCCAGCGCCTGCGCGATGCCGGGCGTGGCGATGAGACCCAGGTGACGCGCTCGCAAACCCAATACAAATCCCTGCGCGCCGACATCCCGCGCTATGAAGCCTCGCGTCAGGCGGCGCTGTTCCGGCTGTCGATGTTGCTGGCCAAGCCGGTCGACCAATTGCCCGCGGGCACCGGCACCTGCGCCGAGCTGCCGCATATCGCCCAACTGCTGCCGGTGGGCGACGGCGCCACGCTGCTCAAGCGCCGCCCGGACGTGCGCCAGGCCGAACGCCAACTGGCTGCCGCCACCGCACGCATCGGTGTGGCGACCGGCGCGTTGTACCCGGATATCAGCATCGGCGCCACGGTCGGCACCGTCGGCTTGTTGGAAAACCTCGGCACGCCTGCCACCAACCGCTGGGGCTTTGGCCCAATGATCAGCTGGACCGTGCCAACCAACGGCGCCCGCGCCCGCGTGCATGAAGCCGAAGCGGCAACTCAGGGCGCCCTGGCCCACTTCGACGGCGTGGTGCTCAACGCCATCCGCGAAACCCAGACCGGCCTGGCCCAATACACCGCCGTATTGCAGCGCCGCGACGCCCTGGCCGACGCCGAACAGTCAGCCCGAGAAGCGGCAGGCCAGACCCACCGCTTCTTCCAGGCCGGCCGCGAATCGTTCCTGGCCGACCTGCAGGCCACCCGCACCTACACCGACATGCGTGCGCAACTGGCGGCCGCCAACACCCAGGTTGCCATGAGCCAGATCGACCTGTTCCTGGCCCTGGGCGGCGGTTGGGAAAGCGGACGAACGCAAGGGGAAAAACCCGGCAAACCGTGAGGTGATTGCTATGCTTTCTTGGGTGAGGCCCGCTGACGCCTCGCCCGACAAAGCTCGCGTTTGCTCATGGGGATTCCAAGAATGAAAAACCCTTATGCTCCCGCTTTCTGGTGCGTGCTCTTTGCACTGGTGTTGTTATCGGCCGCGTATTTTTATGGCGTCATGCTCGCCCATCAACTCGACAAGGCCATGGTGTTCCTCGACAGCGCCTGCCTGGTGATCGGCACCTTGTCCATCGGCGTGGTGGCCTGGGCGTCGTATCAAAACCAGCGGGTGAAGAAAAAACTCCTCGAACAGGGCAAGACCCGCGTGGCGATCTGGGACACCAAGGTTGCCCTGCGCCGCGTCGAAACCGTGTTCGACCGCTATTTCTGGGGCAGTTACTGGCAGCCGGGGCGCACGTTCCAGGAAGTCATGGGCGACCTCACTGGCACACCCCTGGAAAAAAGCCTCGAAGTCCTGAAAAAACAATGCGTGCTGCTGGATCGGCAGGTTGCCGACGGTAGGCATTGGCTGGATAACGCGCGGGAATTGTCCGACGTGGCCACGCAAATGGCCCGCGAGCGTTACCAGCTGGATTTTTGCGACCCCAAGGCCGACACCCCCGGCAATGCCGTAATACACCGCGAGTTTGAGGTGCTGGTGTACACCTGGACCGCACGCTTGAAGAGTTTTGATCACCAATTGGATGAAGTCGAACAAGAGTACTCCTGAACTCCTGCTGAACTGATCCCTCTGAAAGGCTGGGCCGTTTACGCCCGCCAGTGCTAATCTTCCCCAGCCTTTGGCCTCTCGGGCCACGACTGTAGGAGCGAGCTTGCTCGCGAAAGACGCCAACGATAACGCGTGCATCCTGGATGAACGCGGTGCCTATGCGGTCTTCGCGAGCACGCTCGCTCCTACAGGAACCCCTATAGGGTTCAAGGAAGACAGCCCACTTCTCACAGGATTTGATCAGGTCACTTCATGAATAAGCCAGCCGTTGTTTTCTTGGGTTTTGTTGTCGCCGTCGGCGCCGTCAGTGCGGGCGGTGCCTGGTACACCGGTAAACAACTGGAGCCGGTCCTGCAAACCGCTATCCAGAGCGCCAATAAAGAACTGCAGACCTCCATGGCCGGCGTCGATGGCAGCGTGACCCTGGAGCTGGTGTCCCTGGACCGTGGCGTGTTCAGCAGCACCGCGCACTATCGCCTCAAAGGCCAAGGCAGCGTGTTCGGCGAAGATAACCCGAACCCTGAATTGCTGTTCGTCGACCATATCGAACACGGCCCGCTGCCGTTCTCGCGCCTGGTGACCCTCAAGTGGTTGCCGGTCATGGCCACCAGTCACTACGAACTGGAAAAGAACCCCACCACCGAAAAATGGTTTGCCGCCAGCAAAGACGTATCGCCCCTCAAAGGCGTGGCGAATATCGGCTATAGCCGTTCGGTCAGCGGCAACATCGAATTGCTGCCCCTGGAATTCAAAGAGGCCACCTCCTCGGTGAGCTTCTCCGGCGCCAACCTCAACTTCGACAGCAGCGCCGAAGGCCAGAAGGTCAAGGCCGAAGGCTTCATGAACAGCCTTAAAGTCGCCGCAGTGGACGCCGAAGGCGCACCGTTCGAAGCAGAACTGGCCGGCTTGACCGTGGCCAGCAACCTGGAAAAAACCACCTTCGGTTTCTACACCGGCCAGAACACCGTGGAGCTGACCGACACCAAGGTCACCTTCGGCCCGCAAAAAGCCGTGCTGACCCTCAAGGGTTTCGAGCAGAAAGACTCCAGCGAAACCAAGGACAACAACCTGGCTGGCCGCGTCGACTACAAGATTGACGAGATCGGCTACCAGGGCAAAGCAGTCGGTTCGGCCGCCATGGCCGTGAGCATGAAGAACGTCGACATCCCGGCGATGCTGGTGCTGACCAAGCTCTACCAGGACAAAATGCAACCGGTGCAAGCCGCCGCCGCTGCCGGTCAACCGGTGCCGGAGCTGCAAATGACCGAAGCCGAGCAAGCCCTGGCCGAAGCCAACGTCAACCAAGTGCTGGCCGCCAAGCCGCAACTGGCCGTCGAAAACCTGTCGCTCAAAACCACCCGTGGCGAAAGCAAGTTCAACCTGGTGGTGGACCTGATCAAGCCAACGTCGATGGAACTGCCACCGGTTGAGCTGGGCAAGCAAATGGTCTCGCTGCTGGATGCCAACCTCACCCTGTCCAAGCCGATGATCAGCGACGTGGCGGCCCTGCAAGCCCAGGTGGGCGGCGTGACCGACCCGCAAGCCATCGAACAGCAATCGCAGATGGCGGCCGAGATGGTCAGCAGCATGGCGGTTGGCACCCAAATGGCGACCCTGGTGGGCACCGACGTGGTTTCCAAGCTGCACTACGCCAACGACGAAGTGACCTTCAACGGCCAGAAGATGACCGTTGAGCAGTTCCTCAGCTTCGTGATGTCCAAAGCCGGTGCGGTCAGCGGCGCCCAATAAACCTGAAATGCAGTAAAAAAATGTGGGAGCGGGCTTGTGTGGGAGCTGGCTTGCCTGCGATAGCATCGCCTCGGTCTGGCTGAATAACCGAGGTGCCTGCATCGCGGGCAAGCCCGGCTCCCACCCAAATCTTGCTCCCACATTTGTTTTTTGTGAGGGGCAAAACACCGCGCTCGCACAATTCTGAATAAATGTTTTGATTTGAGCTTTTCTGAACCGCACTCGGTGATAGTGCATCCAGGAAAGCTAGGTCGGGTCACGAGACGCCGACACCCTGATGCGTTTCGCTCAGGATCACCTATCGTTAAGGCTTTCCGTGTGTAAGGAAGCTCACGATATGCTGCGAAACCACCCCTACAGTGCCTCCGGCCGGTTGCGTCTGCTTATCGGGGCCGCCCTGTGCAGCCAATTGCTGGTCCCAGGCCTTGCGTTTGCCGACCCAGCCTACGACGCCCTGATCATCCAGGCCCGCAACGGCCACTTCACGCCAGCGCTGACCCAACTGCGCCAACTCTCCGCCGAACGCCAGACCCCAGGCCAGGTCAGTGACCACCTGGTGATCGCCGGCTGGGCCGGGCAAGACGCAGAAGTGCTCAAGGTGTACGAAGCGCAAGGCAAACATCGCAACCTCACCACCCAGGCACTCGCCACGGTGGCGCGCACTTATCGCAATCAAAAGCAGTGGGCTCAGGCCGAAGCGGTCTATCGCCAGGCGTTGCTGCGTGAACCCAATAACGTCGACCTGCAACTGGGCCAGGCCCTCACCCAGGCCGATGGCGGCAAAGCCAACGAGGCGGTGCAACGCCTGCGTACGCTGGTGGCGGCCCAACCCAATGACCCCAACCGCCGCATGGCCCTGGGCTATGCGCTGACACGTGCCGGTTTGAACTACGACGCGCTGTTCGAATTTGACCAAGCCTTTATCCGCGCCGGTGACAAACCCGAAGTGGCCCGCGAATACATCGTCGCCCTGCAAAAGGCGCGGCTGCCGGAGCCGGCACTGCGCCTCTCAGCCAAGCGCCCGGGGTTGGTGGACGCCGTCACCCAGCGCCGCCTCGAAGGTGACCTTGCCGCCGAGCGTGTGCGCATGGCCGAGTTCGCCACGCGCAGCGAAAAGGAACGCTACGTTATCGCTGACCGTGCCCTGCAGGACTACGACAAACTGATCAGCCGCTGGGCCCCCGACGCCACAGCCAAGGACGATGTCATCCGCTGGCGCATCGACCGCCTGGGCGCGCTCAAGGCGCGAGCACGGCATGCCGAGGTGATCCGCGATTACCAAACCCTCACCAGCGAAGGGGTGCAACTGCCCACCTACGCCTTGCGTTGGGTCGCCGGCTCTTACCTGGAACAGCGCCAGCCGGAAAAGGCCGAGCCGTTGTATCGCCAGGTACTGACCGCCCCAGACTCCGACGCCAGCTATCGGGTCGATGACAGCACGGCGCTGTTCTACGCCTTGTTGGAAAGCGACAAGGTCGACGAGGCTCGCCAGGTCGCCAACAACCTGGCCAAGGAGCAAAACCCCCGCGTTGAACTCAAGGGCTTGCCCATTGGCAACCCCAATGACAACTGGATGGACGCCCAACAATTATCCGCCCAGGCCGGTACCTATGGTGGTGACCTGCCCGGCAGCGAAGCCAGCCTGGAAGCCCTGGTGGCCAAAGCACCGGGCAACGTGGGCCTGCGCCTGGCGCAGGCCGACATGTACCGGGCCCGCGACTGGCCGCGCCGCGCCGAAGGCACGCTCAAGGAAACCGAAACCCAGGCCCCCCGCGACATCGGCCTGGAAGTCTCCCAAGCCTATACCGCCATGGACTTGCAAGAGTGGCGGCAGATGGACACGCTCACCGACGACGTGCTCGCCCGCAACCCGGACAACCGTCAGGTGCAACGCTTGAGCCGCCTGCGCGATGTGCACGACATGGCCGAGTTGCGTGTCGAGGCCTACACCGGCAAAAGCTACGGTGGCGGCAATAACAACGACGCCGGCGCCGTCTCCGGCAGCCGAGACTGGGGCATCGAAAGCGTGATCTACACGCCACCCATCGACGAAGACTGGCGCCTGTTCGCTGGCGCCGGCTATGCCACCGCCGACTTCCAGGAAGGCACCGGCCAACATCGCTGGCAGCGTGTGGGCGTGGAGCGTCGCACCCGTGACATGACCATCGAAGCCGAAGTGTCCAACCACTCCTATGGCGACGGTTCCAAGCAAGGCGCCAGCGTGTCGATTGCCCGCGACATCAATGACCACTGGCAATACGGCGGCAGCCTCGGCTATTTGCTCAGCACCACCCCGTTGCGAGCCTTGAATGACGGCGTCACAGCCAACGGCGGCAGCGGTTTTATCCGCTGGCGTGCCAACGAAAGCCGCGAGTGGAAGCTGACCCTCAGCCCGTCCCATTTCAGCGATGGCAACGACCGCTTCGAAGCCTTGCTCACCGGCCGCGAAGGCCTCTACAGCTCGCCCCATGTGCAAGTGGACCTGGGCCTGGAAGTGGGTGCCAGCCGCAACAGCAAGGAAGACACCGTGTACTTCAACCCGAAGTCGGACTTCACGGTGTTGCCCATGATCAACGTCAATCACGTGCTCTATCACCGCTACGAAACCCAGTGGAGTCAGCAGTTCCAAATCGGCGCGGGTACCTACAGTCAGCGTGACTATTCCACCGGCGGTATCGGCCTGATTGGCTACGGCCAACGCTATCGCTGGAACGACGTACTGGAAATGGGCGCCAACCTCAGCCTGATCAGCCGACCTTATGACGGTGATCGCGAACGCGATCTGCGCCTGCTCGTCGACCTCACTTACCGTTTCTAAAAGAGCCTGACCATGACCGTCCTCAGCCGTTGCTTGTTGGTCCTGGGTGTAATGCTGGCCGCCGCCTGCGCCCAACAACCCGCGCCCTACACCCCACCCGCCGAACGGCCGATAGCGCCCAACGAAGCGCCGTGGCCGAAGAACCACTTTTTGGGCATTGCCTATCACGACGTGGAAGATCGCGACCCCGATCAAGCCGTGGTGGCGGTGCGCACCGAGCGTTTGATCGAGCAGTTGGCGTGGCTGCGGGAGAATGGCTACCAGGCGGTCAGCGTCGATCAGATTCTGGCGGCCCGGCGCGGTGGACCGGCATTGCCACCCAAGGCGGTGATGCTCAGCTTCGATGACGGTTATTCCAGCTTCTACACCCGCGTGATGCCGATTCTGCGTGCTTATCACTGGCCGGCTCTGTTGGCTCCGGTGGGCTCCTGGATCGACACGCCGCTGAACCAACCGGTGGATTTTGCCGGTACACCACGACCACGCGGAGAATTCCTGACGTGGCAGCAGATTCGCGAAGTGTCCCAGTCGGGCCTGGTGGAAATTGCCGCCCACACCGACGCCAACCACAAGGGCATCCTCGCCAACCCCCAGGGCAACCTGGAACCGGCCGCCACCACGCGAAGCTTTGACCCCAAGACCAACGGCTACGAAAGCGAAGCGCAGTTCCAGGCACGTATGCGGGCTGACGTCGCGGCGATTTCCAACAAAATCCGCACCGTCACCGGCAAGGCGCCGCGTGTATGGGTGTGGCCGTACGGGGCAGCCGATGGCACCTCGTTGGCGGTGGTGGGCGAGCACGGCTATGAAATGGCATTGACCCTGGAGGATGGGCTCGACGACCTCGGCAACCTGATGAACAGCCCACGCTTTCTGGTGGCCTCCGACCCGGACGGCGAGCATTTTGCCAACAGCATGGTGGCTGTGCAGGCCAAGGCGCCGATGCGCGTGCTGCACGTAGACCTGGACAACGTATACGACCCCGACCCGGCCCAACAGGCGCGCAACCTCGACGTGTTGGTTCAGCGCGTGGTGGACATGGGCGCCGGCACCGTCTTCCTGCAAGCCTTTGCCGACCCCAAGGGCGACGGCCTGGTGCATTCGCTGTACTTCCCCAACCGCCACCTGCCGATGCGGGCCGACCTGTTCAACCGGGTCGCCTGGCAGTTGCACACCCGCGCCCATGCCAGTGTGTACGCCTGGATGCCGGTGCTGAGTTTCGCCCTGGACCCCAAGCTGCCGCGTGTCACCCGCTGGGACCCGAAAACCGGCCAGGTCGGCCCCGACCCGGATCAATACAAACGCCTGTCGCCGTTTGATCCCAAGGTGCGGCAGATCATCGGTGAGATCTACCAAGACCTGGCGCGGGTAGGGCCGATTGACGGCATCCTTTACCACGATGATGCGGTGTTCAACGACTTCGAAGACGCCAGCCCCGCCGCGCTCAAGGCCTACGCCGCCCAAGGCTTGCCGGACAGCATCGCCGCCCTGCGGGCCGACCCTGCCGTGATGCAGCGCTGGACCCGTTTCAAAAGCCGCTACCTGATCGACTTCACCCATGAGCTCACCGCCAAGGTCCGCGCCATCCGTGGCCCGCAGGTGCTGACCGCGCGCAATATTTTTGCCGAGCCCATGCTCAACCCTGGCAGCGAAACCTGGTTCGCGCAGAACCTCGATGACTTCCTCCAGGCCTACGACTGGACCGCGCCGATGGCGATGCCGTTGATGGAAGGCCAGGAAGTGAAAACCTCCAACGCCTGGCTGGAAAAACTCATCGCCACGGTCAAGGCGCGCCCCGGCGCGATGCAAAAAACCATCTTCGAATTGCAAGCCAAAGATTGGCGCACCCAGGCCGCACCGGATATCAGCGCTGAGCAATTGGCAGAGTGGATGGGTGTACTCAAACGCCAGGGCGTCACCAGTTTCGGCTACTACCCGGACAACTTCCTGGAAAACTCCCCGGACTTGAAGACTATCCGTCCGGCCCTCTCCAACCAATGGAACCCTTGATCATGGTTGACAGAATCCTGGCTCTATTCGTGTTGGCACTGGTACTGGGCCTGCCCCTGGGCCTGATCTTCCTGGTGACCGGGCAGTTCCTGATGGACTTCGTGTTCTTCTACCCGTTGTTCATGTCGGCGCTGTGGATCGCCGGTGGCCTGTACTTCTGGCTGCACTGGGAACGCCACTGGCCCTGGGAAGAAGACACGCCGGCGCCGACCCTGGCCGGCGAGCCGCTGATCTCGATCATCATCCCTTGCTACAACGAGGGCGATAACGTCGCCGACACCATTGATGCGGCCCTCGGCCAGGTGTACCCGAACATCGAAGTGATCGCCGTCAACGATGGCTCCAGCGACAACACCGCCGCAGTACTCGATGCCCTGGCGTTGCAACATCCGCGCTTGCGCGTGCTGCACCTGGCGCAGAACCAGGGCAAGGCCGTGGCCCTGCGCATGGGCGCCGTGGCTGCCCGCAGCGAATACCTGGTGTGCATCGACGGCGATGCTTTGCTGGATAAAAACGCGGCGGCCTATATGGTGGCGCCGATGCTCGACAACCCACGCCTGGGCGCCGTGACCGGCAACCCGCGCATTCGTACCCGCTCGACCCTGATCGGCCGGGTGCAGGTGGGCGAGTTCTCCTCGATCATCGGTTTGATCAAGCGTACCCAGCGGGTGTTCGGCCGGATCTTCACGGTCTCCGGTGTGGTGGTGGCGTTCCGCAAGAAAGCCCTGGACCGCATCGACTACTGGAGCACCGACATGATCACCGAGGACATCGATGTCAGTTGGAAGCTGCAACTCGATCACTGGGCGATCTTCTATGAGCCGCGCGCGCTGTGCTGGATCCTCATGCCCGAAACCGTCGGCGGCCTGTGGAAGCAACGCCTGCGTTGGGCCCAGGGCGGCGCCGAAGTGCTGTTCAAGAACATCCGTGGCATTTGGCAATGGCGCCACCGCTACCTGTGGCCGCTGTTGTTCGAATACTGCCTGTCCACCGGTTGGGCCTTCACCTTTCTGCTGTCGGTGATCTTCTGGGCCGTGGGTAAATTCGTCACGCTGCCGGCGGCGATCACCGTGAGCTCGTTGGTGCCGCCCGCGTTCACCGGCCTGGTGCTGGCGATGGTGTGCCTGCTGCAGTTTGCGGTGAGCATTCTGATCGACCGGCGCTACGAAAAAGACCTGTGGAAAACCCTGTTCTGGACCGTGTGGTACCCGATGGTGTTCTGGTTGGTGAGCCTGCTCACTACTCTGGTCAGCTTTCCCAAGGTGTTGTTCAACCAGCATCAGAAACGCGCACGCTGGGTCAGCCCGGACCGCGGTATCAAACCTGCACAAGAGGAGGCGTGAGCATGAAACTGGTCAGAACTCGCCAAAACACACTGATGTGGATCGTCGATGTGCTGCTGACCCTGCTGGCCTGGGGTGGGTTGATTTGGCTGCTGGCGCGAGGCATCAGCGCCATGCTTGAAACCCATGGCGGCCCACGCATCGAGGCGCCGATCTTTGCGGCGCTCAACACCTTGCAGGTTTACCTGTGGATCGCGCTGTTCAACGCGGTGATCCTGATCAGTTGGGCGCGCTATCAGCAGCATCGCGGGCGCAAATTCGCCCAGCGCCGCGCCGAGGCCAATGCGCTGAGCGACCAGCACCTGAGTAAAAGTTTCAACTTGGGCGATGGCGACCTCGAACAACTGCGCCGCCCCGGCGTGCTGGTCATCCACAACGACGAAGAAGGCGGCGTCGAAGAAGTGAAATCCCACGTCTCCCGCGACGTCGAACGCCCCGGCCTGACCCTGGTACCCGACAAAGACAAGGGCATTATGTAGGAGCGAGCTTGCTCGCGAAAAACGCCAACGATAACGCGGGCATCCTGATTAAACACGGCGCCTGTGAGTTTTTCGCGAGCGAGCTCGCTCCTACAGAATGGCGCGAGTGCTCCCCACTGGGTTCAACGCACGCGTCGCAATTCCGATAAATGGGATCCAATTCACAAAACCCCCGCGAACTTTTCCCCCTTCTCCGGTACTAACCTAACTCGACGAACACCTGATGGCTAAGTAATGGCAGTCGGAAAGTCATTCGTCGAATCGCCATCAAAACAGTTGCCGCTTGTCGGAATAATCACCGCAAGTGCCCGACTTAAACTCTTTTGATGAAAAATTATTATTAATAATCAACAGGTTAGAAAACTAATCAGTCGAACGGCCCCACTTCGCCCGTTTCTAGGCGAGCTGGAAGTTCGATGTTAGTTTCGCGGCCCTTGATTTTCGATGGATCGAACATGTCTTCGTTATTGCCATGGACCCGGTTACTGCTCTGCACTTTCCTGCTCACTTGCATGGGCCTGAACAGTGCATCCGCCGCCCCCACGCCTGGCGATCAGGACTTGATCCGCGACCGGCAGAATCGCCTGCTTGAAGAGCAACAGCGGCGTCTGCAGGAACTCCAGGACCTGCCCGGCAAAGCGGACAAGCCCCAAGCCCCGGCAACCCCGGCCGACACCCGTTGCTTCCCGATCAAAACCATCGAACTCAAAGGCGCCGACAGCCTGCCGGCGCCCGACCGCGAGCGCCTGCTCAAGCCCTATATCGGCCAATGCCTGGGCGTGTCCCAGCTTAACGACCTGCTCAAAACCATCACCGACTACTACCTCGGCAAAGGCCGCGTCACCAGCCGTGCCTACCTGCCGCAGCAAGACCTCTCCACCGGCCATCTGCAAGTGTTGGTGGTGGAAGGCAAGCTCGAAGCCCTGCGCAGCGCCGAAGGCAGCACGGTGACCGACCGCGAACTGGCCATGGCCTTTCCCGGCAAAGTCGGCGAAGCGCTGAACCTGCGTGAAATCGAGCAACTGGTGGACCAACTCAACCGCCTGCCATCCAAACAAGCGCAGATGGAACTCACCCCCGGCCAGCAAGTGGGCGGCAGCGACGTGGTGGTCAAGAACACCGCGCAAAAGCCCTGGCGCGCCAGCCTGTCGCGCAATAACGACGGGCAGAAAAGCACCGGCGAACAGCAATGGGGCGCGGGCCTGGAGTGGGACAGCCCACTCGGCCTGGGCGACCAACTGATGCTGCGCGGCGGCCACGACGCCATCAGCGACCACCAGAAAACCTCGAAAAACACCATGCTCTACTACAACCTGCCCTGGGGCTGGTGGAACTTCAGCTACACCTACAGCGAAAGCGACTACCGCACCTACGGCGTGACCGACGGCTTCAAATACAAGCAGGACGGCGACAACCAGAACCACCAACTGCGCGCCGAGCGGGTGATCCACCGCGATGACGTCAGCAAAACCTCGGTCAACGTCGGCCTGGCGCACCTGCGCACCAACAACTACATCCTCGACGTGCGCACCGCGCCCAGCAGCAACCGCCTCAGCGAACTGCAACTGGGCGTCAACCACGGTCGGCGCATCGGCAGTGCCTTCGTCAACCTGGACCTGGGCATGCAAAGCGGCATCGGCCTGCTCGACGCCCAGGCCCAGGACGAGCGTGACCCAGCAGGCCGTCGCCAGCCGAACTCGCGCTACCGCAAATACACCGCCACCGTCAGCTACCTGCAACCCTTCAGCCTGTGGGGCGAGTCGTTCAGCTTCAGCAGTTTGGCCACCGGCCAACGCAGCGAAGACCCGCTGTTTTCGCCGCAGCGCATGAGCCTTGGCGGCTCGGCCTCGGTGCGCGGTTTCAAGGACCAATTGCTGACCGGCGACAGCGGCGGCTACTGGCGCAACGAAGTGCGCTGGGCGCGCCCGGTGACCCTCGACTGGATGCGCCCTGCCTTCGCCGAGTACGGCGCCAGTGTCGGCTACGACCAGGGCGTGATCCGCAACGACCGCTACAACGGCAACGTTCATGGCCGGGTGTCCAGCAACTCCCTGGAGCTGTTCGCCCGTGGCAAACACGTCAGCACCAGCGTGACCTTTGCCCATTCGTTAGAAAGACCCGGTGTGGTGACCGAGCGCGAAGCGCCGATCTACTTTCGCATGGATTTTTTCCTGTAATTCAACGCCCCGCTGCATGAGAGCCTGACAATGGATGTTCGCCAATTCGCCTTCCTGGCCCGCCAACCTTCTGCCGCCCTGAAGCGCCGGGACGCGTTCTTCGGCCTGCCCAAGCGTGGGCTGGCGTTGATCCTCGCCAATGCGTTGTTCTGGCAGCCGCTGCTGGCCCAGGCCGAAGGCATTGTGGTCAGTGCGCCGGGCACCACAGTGGGCGCGGCGGGCAATGGCGTGCCGGTGGTCAACATCGCCACCCCCAATGGCGCGGGGCTGTCCCATAACCAGTTCAAGGACTACAACGTCGGCCCCAACGGCGTGATCCTCAACAATGGCAACGGCGCCATGGTCAACACCCAACTGGGCGGGATCATTGTCGGCAACCCCAACCTCAAGGGCGGCGCGGCGAACGTCATCCTCAACGAAGTCAACGGCGGCAGCCCCAGCCAGCTGCGCGGCTACACCGAAGTGGCGGGGCAGTCGGCCAAGGTCATCGTCGCCAACCCGTACGGCGTGACGTGCAGCGGTTGCGGCTTTATCAACACCCCCAACGTCACCCTCACCACCGGCAAACCGGTACTCGACGCCAGCGGCCAGTTGCAGCGCTATGAAGTGGATGGCGGCGCCGTGACCATCGACGGCGAAGGCTTGAACGCCAGCAACGTCGAACGTTTCGACATCATCACCCGCTCGGCCAAGATCAACGCACAAATCAACGCCCGCGAACTCAACGTGATCGCCGGGCGCAACGACGTCGATGCGCAAAGCCTGAAAACCACCGCCCGCGCCGATGACGGCAGCGCCAAGCCCGAGCTGGCAATTGACTCCTCGGCCCTGGGCGGCATGTATGCCGGCGCAATCAAGCTGGTGGGCACCGAAGCCGGTGTGGGCGTGAAGCTCGACGGCACCCTGGCCGCCAGTGGCGGCGATATTCAGCTCGACGCCAACGGGCGCCTGAGCATGGCGCAAACGGCGGCCACCGGTAACGTCAAAGTCACCGCGCAAAACGTCGACCTCACCGACAAGGTCTATGCCAACGGCAATGTGCAGGTCGCCAGCGCCCAGGCCTTGGTCAACCGCAAGAGCATCGCTGCCGGCCAGCGCATCGAAATCAATGCGGCCAGCGTGAACAACCCCGGTATCATCGAAGCCGGCGTCGCCGCCGATAACAGCCGCAACACCACCGGCGATCTGGTGGTGAACGCGCAAACCGTCACCACCAGCGGCAACCTGTTGGCCAGCCGCGCCCTGGCGATCACTGCCGCGCAAGCGCTGACCAACCAGGGCGCGATCATCCAGGCCAAGACCGTCGAGGTCAGCAGCGCCAAACTCACCAACCAGGGCGCCAGCGCTCGCCTGTTTGGCGAGCAGAGCCTGGCGATCAACTCGCCGGCCATCGTCAACCTTGGCGGCCTGATCCGCTTCGGAGAGGGCCAGGCCGCCACGCTCAACAGCGCGTCCCTGGACAACCGCCAGGGCCGTATCGAAATGGCCGGTGGCAGCCTGGTGCTCACCAGCGCCGACCTGAACAACAGCGGCGGGCAAGTCATTGCCAACGACCTGACCGTCAACGCCGGTAACCTGAACAACCAGAACGGCGTACTGGTGGCCAAGACCGCGACCGTCACTGCCAGCAACCTCGACAACAGCCTCAAGGGCCTGATCCAGGCCGACGGCGGCGCGCTCAACCTCGCCGTGTCCAACACCTTCAATAACAATCAGGGTTTCGCCCAGGCCAGCACCGATCTGAACGTCACTGCCGGCACCCTCAGCAGCAACGCAGCCGGCGTACTGAGCGCCGACACCGGCAAGCTCACCCTCACCGCCGCGCAACAGCTCAACAACGCCCAGGGCCGCGTGCAGGCCGGGCAGGGCGATATCGAACTGCACACCGCCAACCTGGATAACCAGGGCGGCACCATCGTCGGCAAGCAACTGCTGCTCGACGTGGCTGGCGGCGATATCGACAACCGCGCCGGGCGCGTGTTGGGCGACCACCTCGACGTGCGCGCCTCGGGCCTCGACAACCGCAACGCCGGCCTGCTGGCCGGTGGTGCCCAGGGCGTAAGCCTTCTGCTCAAAGGCCCGGGCCAGTTGCTCAACGCCCAGGGCCGCATCCAAAGCGAGGGCCTGCTGCAACTGCAAGGCGAGCGCTTGGACAACAGCGCCGGCATCCTGCTGGGCCAGACCGTCGACGTCACCGCGCAGACCTTCACCAACAGCAACAAAGGCGCGTTGGTCAGCGATGGCGGCGACGTGGTGCTCAAGGTCAGCGACCTGCTCACCAACGTCGGCGGCCAGATCGACGCGGGCGAACGCAGCGTGCTGGTCAAGCAGCTCACCACCCTCAACAACGACGGCGGCACCCTGCGCGGCAAGCGCCTGGACATCGCCGCCCAGCACCTGAACAACGACAACGGCCAACTGCTGGCCGGCGCCGAAGGCCTGAGCTACAGCGGCCAGGATGTGAGCAACCGCAAAGGCCTGATCCTTAGCGGCGGCGCGCTCACCGAACTGAACACCACCCGCCTGGATAATCAGGGCGGCACCGTGCAGGGCGACAGCCTGAGCGTCACCGCCAACAGCCTCGACAACGCCAGCGGCGGCCTGATGGCAAGCCTGGTCGGCAACCTGCAACTGACCGTAGAAGCCCTGGCCAACCGTGGCGGCAAGCTGTTCGGCAAAGAACAAGTGACCGTCAGCGGCGCCAGCCTCGACAACAGCGCGGGCGGCCAGATCAGCGGCAACCAGCTCAACCTGACCTCACGCGATACGCTCACCAACCAAGGCGGCCTGATCGAAGCCAACCAGGGCCTGACCCTCACCGGCGGCAACCTGGATAACAGCGCCAACGGCCAACTGCGTGCATTAGGCGGCGCCAGCAGCAAGCTCAACCTCAGCGGCGCGCTGAACAACCAGAACGGCACCCTCGAATTCGCCAGCCAGGCCTTCAGCCTTGACGCCGCCAGCCTCAACAACCAGAACGGCATGTTGCAACATGCCGGCACCGGCCTGTTCCACCTCAACACCGCCAGCCTCGCAGGCAGCCAGGGCAATATCCAGGGCATGGGCAGCGCCGACTGGGCATTCGGTAAAGTCGATGGCCTGGGCCGCGTGCAACTCAACGACGTGCTCACCTACAAGAGCGACCAAGGGCTGGCCCTCAAGGCCGGCGACCGCATGGCCAGCGCCAAGGGCTTGGTCCTCAACGTGGCCAGCCTGGACAACGGCGGCGAACTGCTCAGCGACGGTGACATCAGCGTCACCACCGGCGATATCACCAACAGCGGCCGCGTCTCGGCCCTGCAAACACTCATCGTCGCCGCCAACAACCTCAGCCAGAACGGCGGCCGCCTGGCCGCAACCCATGCGCGCCTGACCCTGGGCGGCACCCTGGACAACCTCGGTTTCCTCACCGCCCGCCAACAACTGGACATCGCCGCCGCGCAAATCAACAACCGTGGCACCCTCGGTGCCCAGGGTGCAGTGAACCTCACCGCAGTCAACGGCATCACCAATGCCGCCGACACGCTGCTGTTCAGCGGCGGCGACATGACCTTGCGCAGCAATGGTTTCAGCAACAGCTATGGCGATGTCTACAGCAAAGGCAACCTGAGCTTCGCCGCTCGCGATGGCGGGCGTGCCGTGCTGTTCAGCAACCGCTCCGGCACCGTGGAAAGTGAAGGCTCGATCGGCATCAATGCAGGCTTTATCGAAAACGCCAAAGACGCATTCGAACTTGGGCAAACGCTGACCACCGGCAGCTTGAGTTGGATCTGTGGCCAGCACTGCGGCGAGAGCGACAACTGGGAACGCGGCGAGATCACCATCTACGAAACGTACCTTGAGGCGGCGACCAAGGACTCGGCAGCGGCGCGCCTGGTGGCGGGCAAAAACATGCTGCTGCAAGGCGACACGGTGCAGAACCGCTACAGCCTGATGGCCGCCAATGGCGACCTGAGCATCACTGCCGGTGACCTGCTCAACCAGGGCGCCGCCACCCGCACGGGCCAGCGCAAGCTTGTCATCGGCACGCCAGGTCACGTCTCCGACGATTTGTTTGAACGCATGCAATATGTCGACGTGCCCGCGTTCAATGCGGCCACGGCGGCTGGGAATTTCGACAAGGCGCGCTTCGAAGAACTCAAAAGCCGCTCACCCAATAGCCTGCCGTTCGCCTACGCAAGTGACGTCACCACCTGGACCAACAACAGCGGGCCCGGCTACGACGCCACCCTGCAAGCGGGCGGCACGGTCAACCTCAACGTCGCCCGCACCCTGCAAAACGGCACGCTGCACAACAACACCCTGGCGCAGTTGACCGGCACCCTCGGCGACGACCAGACCGGCATCCCCGTCGGCGGCATCAACATCAACCTGAGCAAACACGCCAACGACCCAAGCGCCCAGGCGCCCGGCAGCGTCTTGCCCGTGGTAGGCGTGGCCCCAGGTGGCGGCTTCGTGCCCGTGGACTACACCGGCACCGCCTTCGCCCCGGTCGACCCCACCACCTCGCCCACCTTCCAACTGCCCAAGGGCGAGTACGGCCTGTTCGTCAAAAACGCCGACCCCACCAGCCACTACCTGATCGAGACCAACCCCGAATTCACCTCGGTGTCGGGCTTCTTCAGCTCCGACTACATGCTCGGCAAACTCGGTTTCACCGCCGACAACGCCTGGCGCCGCCTCGGTGACGGCCAGTACGAAACCCGCCTGATCCGCGACGCTGTGCTCGCGCAAACCGGCCAACGCTTCCTCGCCGGCGGCCTGTACAGCGACGCCGACCAGTTCCGCTACCTGATGGACAACGGCCTCGCCAGCAAAGACGCCCTGCGCCTGAGCCTGGGCGTGGCCCTCACCGACCAGCAAGTCGGCGCCCTGACCCACGACATCGTGTGGATGGAAAACCGCGTCATCGACGGCCAGACCGTGCTCGTGCCAATGCTGTACCTGGCCCAGGCCGACTCGCGCAACGTGCGCGGCAACAGCCTCATCCAAGGCCGCGACCTCAACCTGGTCACCGGTGACGACCTGATCAACGTCGGCACCCTGCGCGCCAGCAACAACCTCTCCGCCATCAGCAGCGGCAGTATCTACACCGGCGGCCTGGTCGAAGCCGGCAACAACCTCAACCTGCTGGCCCAGGACAGCATCCGCAACGCCATGGCCGGCGAAATCCGCGGCAAGCAAGTCAGCCTTACGGCCCTCAAAGGCGACATCACCAACGAGACCACCGCCATCCAGGTGCGTGACGGCGCCGGCATGCGCACCCTCACCGACACCAGCGCCGGCACCATCGTCGCCCGCGAAAACCTCGCCATCGACGCTGGCCGCGACCTCAACAACCGCGGCGCCCTTACCGCTGGTAACGACGCCAATCTCACCGCCGGCCGCGACCTGAACCTCATCGCCGCCAGCGACACCAGCGTCAAACACGAGAGCCGCGACGGCGGCGAGAAATCCACCATCACCACCGACGTCAAAAACCTCGCCGCCAGCGTCACGGCGGGCGGCAACCTCAACATGCAGGCCGGGCAAGACGTCAACATCATTGGCAGCAATGCCACGGCGGGTAAGGACATCAACATCCAGACTGCTCGCGATTTCAACGTTGCGTCCGTTGGGGAGACGCATAAGGTTGAGGGCAGAGAAAAGGACGGGAAGAAACGCATCAAAACGTCGGACGAGCAGGTAACGCAGGAGGCTAGTGTATTGACGGCAGGCAGGGACTTCACCAGTCAGGCCGGGCGTGACACGACACTGGTGGCGAGCAAAATCAGCGCCGGAAATGAGGCGTACCTGTACAGCGACCGTCGGCTGGGTCTGTTGGCTGGGCAAAATAGCGCCTACACCCTCTATGACATGAAAAAGAACAGTGGTTGGGGCAATAAACAGACCCGTCGTGATGAGGTGACGCAGGTTACGCACGTTGGTACTCAAATCACAGCCGGTGGCGACATAGGCTTGATAAGCGGCAGCGACCAGTTATACCAGCGCGCCAATATAAGCAGCGGCAAGGATGTCAACATCCTGAGTGGTGGATCGGTGACATTCGAGGCGGTAAAAGACCTGCACCAAGAAAGTCACACCAAAAGCAAGAACGATTTGGCCTGGACGAGTTCTTCCGGGCGAGGAAGCACTGATGAAACTCTCCGCCAGACTCAGGTTGTTGCACAGGGCAAGTTCGCGATCCAAGCTGTCAATGGCCTGAAGGTGGACCTCAACCATATCGATCAAAAAACTGTTGCTCAAACCATTGATGTAATGGTCCAAGCGGACCCGCAGTTGGCTTGGTTGAAGGACGCCGAGAAGCGTGGTGATGTTGATTGGCGTCAGGTTCAGGAGGTCCACGATTCCTTCAAGTACAGCCACTCGGGCCTCGGGCAGGGCGCGATGCTGGCTATCATTATCGTCGTGACGGCACTGACGGCAGGCGCAGCAAGCGGTCCACTAGGCGCAGCGGCGGGCGCCAGTGCGGGCTCCGGTACAGCCATGGCGGCGGCTGGTAGTTCGGCGATGGTGACGGCGGGCACAGCGACGGGCGTGGCCGCAGCAGGTTGGGGCAACGTCATGGTCACAACCGCGCTTTCTTCAATGGCCGGCACTGCAGCTGCCAGCACAATCAATAACAAGGGCAACCTTGGGAAGGTATTGGAAGATGTAACCAGTGCTGATGCATTGAAAGGCTATGCAACGGGAGCGGCAATTGCAGGTTTTGGTGCGGCATTTACCAATGGCTGGGGACGTGAGTTGACTTCCGACGGTAACTACAAAACGGTGAGCTACGCTGAGCGAGTCAAGGCCTATACAGCGAATACTACGTTGAAAGGTGTGCTGAGCGGTTCAGATAAAAAGTCGTGGCTGACGATTGCGGGTACCGGAGCGATGACGGAGGTCTATGAGTTCTCTGCTGGTCGCGGGCCTGATGTCCGGCCAGGAGTCGATAGGGACACAGGGCCAGCATATGAGGCTGGAGCCGACGGTTTCGTTCCGAGGCAGTACACAGACGATGTGATGCGAGAAGGGAAGAATATTGGTTTAAATAAAGCCATTGAGTGTGAAAGCTTCTATGCGGTATGCCATGGGACCCCCATCAGCAATATGCTCAATCAAATACCTGGGTTTAATGCGTTTGCCACGCTGCATGATGGATGGATGATTGACCTTGAAGCTTATAAAGCCGCGCCAATGTCATTGTTTGAAAATTTGGGCAGTATGCCTCCAGCTCTAATGACTAATTACGGTGCTTTATATGACAAGTATCGGCCACAAATAGAATCGGAGAGAAAGCGTGAGCAAAATTAGCGTAATAATGGTAGTTGTATTTCTGATTGCGGGTTGCGCGCCGTCACGGTCTGCGTGGGTATCCAGTAAAGATGGATGGGTAGGTACCACGTTTGAATCTCACGTATACAGCATTTGCTCGCGCACGCCCCATACATGTACTGAGCCATTTTGGTCCCCCGCTAACAAAGAAAAAACGTTCGATAGGGTAGTAAAAGAAAGCAGCGGGACGCGCTACTACATAACCTGGATTAGGAATTGTCGCTATTCGGTGCTTGTGTCTCCGGAAAGTAGGATAGTGTCATGGAAGTATGAAACTAATAACTTAGAAAGTTGCTATTTGTTTTAGGGTGATATATATAAAGAAAAAGGGCGAATTTATTTAGGCTGGAGTTGGAAGGCCTATTAAATAAATCTGTCTCCTTTTGTTATAGCTCTGGTAAAACTGCGGGGGCGGACATGTCCATGACGGTCGCAGGAAAAGATGTATGCGGTTTCTGCAAAGGTGACATTGCTGCTGCCGCAGAAAAAGCTGAGTTGAAATCGCTCACCGTGAAAGCTATAGATGATAAAACGGGACTTCCGAGAAACTATTACTGGGAGACAGGCATGAAGTCCATTAAGGAGAAAATAGATGATAATTGGAGGGTATACACTTAATCCTGAACACGGTAGATTGCAAATCCCTCTTGTTCGCCAACCGTCCCTGGAAGATGTGAAGTCCATTATAAGCAAGTATAGAAAATTTGACGGTGTCGCTTCGTTGTCTATTTCACCGACGCCTGAATATGGACCGTATGAAATCAATCTTTACGCTGATTCTGGAAATTATCTTTTGATGCTAAATCAATACCTTAAAGATGGTGAGCACGTCGTGCGTACTCTTAATAATACGTCGATGGGGACAAGTTCAGTTGAGATTTTGGGCGACTATTACCCGGCGAGTTTCATAACTAGAGATATAGGTGTCGTTACTTCTTGTTTTCAAGAGTTTTTGAATTTTGGTGATGTGAGTTCGTTCGTCTTGAGTGCATAGAAATAATAAGAATGTAATAAAAGAGTAAAGGGGGGCAAATTTATTTTAATTCGAGATGGCGGTAAAGCCCTATTAAATAAATCTGTCCCCTTTTGTTCAATAGATATACTTAATGAGCCAAATATCAGAAATATTTCTGTAAGGGTGGCACGGTGATGACCACATATAAACTCGAATTTCGACATAGACCTAGTGTTTCAGAGTCTATCGAAGAGAGGCATAAAGATTTTTTGAGAGCTATAGGCGATTTGGGCGTTCCGTGGAATTTGAACGATGCCTTTGACGTCCCCCCTATTGGAAGCGAGTTGGTGACCTCGGTGTCATTGGATAAGCTACTTCCAGTCGGCGTTAAAGGTCGAATTTCATATGCTCTGCGAGATCAGAAGTATCTCCAAGATGATGCGCAGTTTGATGATACGCTATTTATTGAATTTAAAGACTCCAAAGTCGACTATTTATATTTGTTGAAGATTGTTTTTCCTGTTTATATAAAGGCGTTTGGCTCCTATCGCTCAGCTTTACATGATTGGAATGTTACGAGGAGCGATTGGCCTTTAGTGTTGGAAGCTTGTGATGCTACGAAAAAAGACGTTAACGGTAGGGATGGCGTTTTTCGTATAAATGCGGCGAATTATTTCGATAAGGAATTGTGTTTTCGCGCCTTTGGAAAAGGGTCGCGTGAACTTGTCGATTTGTTGAATGGTTATGTAGAAGAAGTGTGTGAGTTTGAAGAGGGGGTTTTGATTGTAATTAGTTATACTCCGCTTTCTGCCGACGAACTACTCAGTGCGGGTGATCGACTAAAGAGCTTAGTGGTTTGATTTTTTTGTCTGGTCAAATTGGTTGATATATTACAGTTTTGATTAGGCTTGGTTGAGTTGGTGTAAAGGTTCTGTTTTGGTGGTTCTTTAACAAAATGGTTTCTTGTAAGTCGGTCGGGCAGTTATGAGTTAACTGCCCAGATTCTGCTTTAGATCTTCGCGTTTAATTTTCGTCCAGTAATATCCAGCAGATCACACCCGTCCCTCAGCGGGATAGCCAGAAATAGCGCAAGAACATGCAACATAATCGCACAATTGCTGATCTTCTCCCTAAATGCCAGTTATTAAATAGAACTGTCCCCTTTTCATTCGCGATGGTGAGAAGGTCGGAATTAAGGTGGTGAACTAATGGCTAGGTTTAGAGAAATTATATATTTGTCTTATTCGCAATTTTGCGTGTTTTTGAGTTCGCTTGATCAGCCGTACAATGATTGGAGTGTTCGTGGTTATGCGCAAGGATTTGCGTGGAGGTTAGGGAGTGTCTCTTTTAGAGCTTTGGTTGACGAAGGGTACCATATAATTAGCCTTTTCATTAACGAACAAGTGCCCGCTATAAGCGCAGACGTGGTTCGGGCCTTTAAAGTTCCCTTCTCGGTAATAGATAGAAATATTGAGGTTGGTAGTATTTCGAGTACGGTTCCTCTAGAACTGCCTGAAGGAGATTATTCTCTTCAGGTCGAATTTATAAGACCCTCCTCAAGTGGAGCGTATGAAATAAATGTCCATTTGAATTTAGGGGGCTGCGATTTTGAGGTGTTGAGAGCAGACGCCGAAATTGACGCGCAAGGTGAGTTTGATATCGGTGCGGTTCCTGCGAAATAAAATTTCGGAGAAATGGGGGCGGATTTATTTTAATTCGAGATAGCGGTAATAAAGCTTATTAAATAAATCTGTCCCCCTTTTGTTCAAAAAAGGAGCTGAATAGTGCATTCCGTACCGCTAGAACATGAGAAGCAAAAATTGATTTTCTACGTGGCTCAGGACTTAGATCAGTCTATTAGATCTCATGTGCAGCAGCTTGTGAATGAGTTCGCCGCGTCAAGAAAATGGAGCATTGCCCCGCCAACCTTTATTGACGCGATAGACGAAGGGGGCGCGGAAGTAGTGGGTGGAATGTTGGAGATTTATTCAGCGCTGCAACCAAGCATACTCTCCGTTGATATGGATTCGAAAAATCTAGATGAAGTAGAAGAAATAATCTGCACTGTAAAAAAGTTATCTGAAAAACAAAATATTTCTTTTGAATTTCAACTGGATACAACTTATGTTGGCGCCATTGATGATGGTGTTATTGATCGAATCTTGCTGGAAGGACTGCTCGTCCCGTGGCGAAATCATATCAAAGGGAAAAGTTGAGCTGGTGCAAAGATAAGAAAAGGGCATAGATTTATTTTGATTCGAGATCGCATAAAAACCAATCAATGGTTGAAGGGAGCCATACATAATGACTGATGAAACAAAAAAGGGATTTTGGCGTTGGGGTTTTGCATTGTTGTTTGTTGGTATAGCGGCGGTCTTGATAAAACAAGCAACAGAAGAAACGCCTGAGCCTAGCAAACCAACCTTCCTTAGTGACTTGATAATCGTCACCGCGAGGACGCACGCGCGTAATTGGAAGGTTGACAAAAATACAGAGCTTGTTCGTATGGAGGCGACTAATAGTCATACTATAACGGTTTATTATTCTTTATTGAATTATGATTCTGATGTTTCTAGTTTTAACTTGGAAGCTACCAAATCAGCAGTTGTAAATATTTTTTGTGATCCCAAAAATTTTGAAAAACAATCCATTTTTTCGCTGGGCGGTACTTACGTTTATGTTTTTGGTAGCAAAAATGTAAAAGAAATTGGCCGATTTGAATTTAACAAAAAGAATTGTGAAGGTTCTTTGTAAACGCTTGGTCATCAAGGCGGAGCAGTGCGAAAGGCCAGGTTTATTTAGCCTTTACCCTCCCCGCACGAGGCCAAAGCGGGCGACACAAAGGCCGCCCGGTTTTCACTCAGGACGGATCGGCATTAAGCCTGCGACTGATGACATCCAGCAAATCACACCCATCACGCAGCGGAATGGCCAGCAAGTGGGCGAAGTCTGAAAGTACTACGGCATCGCTGCTGAGTTGTTCGCGGAAGGCCAGGTTTTCCAGCAGTTGGGTGACGGCCCGAATGCGGTGCACGGCGGCGTCGTGAAGGACGTCGAGAGGTGCCTGGGTGTCGATGATCAGGGCTGGGACGGTGCAGTCGTGGCCGGTTAGGGGCATGTATCTATTCATGGTACAACCTCGGTCAGTAAGTGAGGCTGTCACTTGTCGTCGCCAAACGAATGGGTGACAGCTGTACGCAGGTTGGCGAACCGGGACCGAGTTCCGGCAGACCCGAAGGTCTCCCGCGCACAGCTGCCATAAAGCAGCAATGCGGGTACGGAAGCCCCTGCAAGCAAGCAGAAAGCTTTCGCATACGGTCAACGGATCGCCAAATCCGATCGCCCTGTTGGGCGACGGCCGGACTATAAGCCCCTGACCCAAACCCGCGCAAGGCATCACAGCAATGGCACAATGCCTCGCGCCATGCCACTCATTGCCGACACAACGGCGATGACCAACGCATCAAAAAATGAGATCGCGCCATCATCGGCACTCTCAAAACCGCTCCACCGTTACCCACAAGGAAGAAATACATGATCAAGTTGTTCTGCAAAGCCGCTGTTGTTCTGTCCCTTGCCACGCTGTTTGGCTGTTCCTCTACGCCGTCGGTGGAGAAGATGCAGGCTGACGTGGCGAACTATTCGCTGCCCAAGGCTGCCGTGGCTGATAAAGGCCTGGTGTACGTCGTGCGCCCGAGCAACGTAGGGATGTTGGTGCGGTTCAACGTGTTCCTGGATGACAAGGAAGCCGACTCGGAGATGGGTTACAACCGTGGTAACCAGTACATCTATTTTTTCGTGACGCCGGGCAAGCACGTGATCAGCTCCAAGGCTGAAAACTGGGCGGATATGCCGATTGATGTAAAGGCGGGCGAGGTGGTTTACCTCAAGCAGGAAGTCGAAATGGGCTTCGCCGTGGCGCGTAACAGCCTCAAAGCGCTGAGCGAAGTCGAAGGCCGTTATCTGGTCAAGGATGCGTCCTTGGGCACCATTGCCAAAGAAAGCAAATGAGTTGAGCCAGTGTGTCGGCAGGGTCCAGGCCCTGCCGGCTTCTCGTATTCACTGCAAACATTAAAGGACTGATGTGAAAAACCTCCTCCTCATTCTCCTCACCACCCTCATCCTCGGCGGCTGCGTCAGCTACCCCCTCACTCCCGAAAACCGCGCGCAGATCAAGACCGTCAAAGTCCTGCCCGTGAAGTGGGAAAAGAACATGGTGTACTTCGGCCGCGAACAGGCCTGGGGCGCCGCCCTGGGTGCCGGGGTTGGTGCGGGTGTTGGCATGGCCAGCGGGGCGTCCAAGCTGGGTACTGCGGCGTTGAGTGGCGCCGGGTTTGCCGGCGGCATGAAGCTTGGGCAATTGGCCGAGATGCCGACGCCGGTGGCTATTCTGACGGTAATGGAGGCGGAAAAACTCGATGTAGGCGTGTTGCTTAAGCAGGGCTTTGTCGATGAGTTGGGTAAGACGTCGACGCTCAAGGTGGTCGGCGATGATGAGCCGGCTGATGCGCAGATTCAGCTGACCGTGTCCGAGTGGGGCTTTCGCCTGACCCAGGGTTTCAGCAGTGTGATTTATCCGACCCTTAACGTGTTAGCGCAGATGGATCGCGGCGATGAGATGATCTGGCGCACCTTTGAAGCGGTCACGCCGTTCAATGGCCAGAATGTCTATGGCTACACGCCGCTCACTTACCGCACCGACCCTGAAGCTTTGCGCCGGGCGTTGACCGGGATTACGCAGATTTCTGCGCAGTATCTGGTGAAGGAGCTCAAGTAGGGATGTGCGAAGGCTGGCTGCTGTTGGTGTAATGCCAGTCAGTTAAGGATTTTTTGTAGGAGCGAGCTTGCTCGCGAAAAACTCACAGGCGCCGCGCTTATTCAGAAAGCACGCGTTATCGTTGACGTTTTTCGCGAGCAAGCTCGCTCCTACAGTAGACGTGTGCTTATGAAGGCCGTGTGTTTGGTGCTGTACTGGCGCTTTCGCAGGCAAGCCAGCTACCACATTTGATCTTTGTTGCTTTGAGTATTGCGGTCGGCAGGAGGCTAAGCCCCACACCTATGGCCGAAACAACTTGAGAACCGCTCTCAACCCCGTAAAATGCCGCAGCCGTTGTATCACAGTCTTTCAGGGAAGAATTCAGGCCAGTGCGTTTTCAGGCTGCCTTTCTCCTTGGAAAACCCAGCAACGCTGATTTCCTCACCCAAGGAGCACCCTGTGAAGACACTGTCCAAAATCCTGCTGTCGGGCCTCACCGCCGCGGCGCTGTTGACCGTGGCCGGTTGTGCCACCGAGAGCAACCGCGCGATGCCGGTGGTGCAAGTCGCCAGCGCCCACGTGGCCTATTCCGGCGTGCGTGTGCCGATTGCTGTGGGCAAGTTCGATAACCGCTCCAGCTACATGCGCGGCATCTTCTCCGATGGCGTTGACCGTCTCGGCGGCCAGGCCAAGACCATCCTTATCACCCACTTGCAGCAGACCAACCGCTTCAGCGTGCTGGACCGCGACAACATGGGCGAAATCTCCCAGGAAGCCAAAATCAAAGGCACCGTGCAGAAGCTCAAGGGCGCTGACTATGTGGTGACTGGCGATGTGACCGAGTTCGGCCGTAAAGAAACCGGCGACCGCCAGTTGTTCGGCATTCTCGGCCGTGGCAAGACCCAAGTGGCCTACGCCAAAGTCGCGTTGAATATCGTCAACATCAACACCTCTGAAGTGGTGTATTCCACCCAGGGCGCCGGTGAGTACGCGCTGTCCAACCGTGAAGTGATCGGCTTCGGCGGCACCGCCAGCTATGACTCCACCCTCAATGGCAAGGTGCTGGACCTGGCCATGCGCGAAGCGATCAACCGCCTGGTCGACGGCATCAACGCCGGCGCCTGGAACCCGCGTAACTGATCAGTCACACCACAAGGAGCAGTACACGGATGAGCAAGGCAGTGAAGTTAGCGCTGACGCTGGCAGCAGTCGCGACGGTAGCCGGGTGCCAGACGGCGCCCCAGCCCCTGTATCAATGGGAGAGCTACCAGCCGCAGGTTTACGAGTACTTCAAGGGCGAGCCCAAGGAAGCGCAGGTGGAAGCACTGGAGCGCGATCTGCAGAAGATCAACGCCAGCGGCCGCAAGGCGCCGCCGGGTTACCACGCGCACCTGGGCATGCTGTACATGAACATGGGCAAGGATGACCAGATGGTGCAGGAGTTTCGCACCGAGAAGGCGCTGTTCCCTGAGTCTGCTGCGTACATGGACTTTCTGTTGAAAAACGCCAAAGCCGGAGTCGCCACCAAATGAGCCTGTTAAAACTCACCGGCGCCTTGCTGGCCCTGGCGTTGCTCGGCGGTTGCGCCGCCCCCAAGACGGTTGATTATTCGGCGTACAAACAGGCGCGGCCCAAGTCGATCCTGGTACTGCCGCCGATCAATGAATCGCCGGAAGTGCAGGCCTCCTACAGCCTGGTGTCGCAAGTCACCTACCCGCTGGCCGAAGCCGGCTACTACGTGTTGCCGATTGCCCTGGTGGACGAAACCTTCCGCCAGAACGGCCTCACCACCGCCAACGATATCCAGGCCGTACAACCGGCCAAGCTGCATGACATCTTTGGTGCGGACGCGGCGCTGTACATCACCATCAGCGAGTACGGTACTCAGTACATGCTGATCTCCAGCGACACCTCGGTGACGGCCTCGGCCAAACTGGTGGACCTGCGCACCGGCACCACCCTGTGGACCGGTTCGGCGCGGGCGTCGAGCGAGGAGGGCAACAACAACGGTGGCGGCCTGGTGGGCATGCTGATCACGGCGGCGGTCAAGCAGGTGATCAACAGCTCCACCGATGCGGCGCACCCGATTGCCGGTATCACCAGTGCGCGCTTGCTGTCGGCAGGGCAACGCACCGGTATCTTGTACGGCCCGCGTAACCCGAAATACGGCACGGACTGATCAGCGGCAACCGGTAAACCGCGTCACCTCTGACGACGGTGCTGTTGGATCAAGTCGATGCGGGTGGCCGTGCCCATGGAGTCGCGTTGCCCGTTCACGTGGGTGCCGATGGAGCCGTTGTGCAAGGCAACGATTTCGCCGGTGTCGACGCTGATCAGCGGTGAACCGGAAGTGCCGGGTTTCTTGAAGGCATCGTGGTAGACCGTGCCCTGATAACGGCTGTCCTGGTCGTATCCCTTGAGAGTGGTGGGTTGGCCCTCGGCATTCAGAAATGAAATGCCGAGGGCCTCTTGCCCATGGTTGGGCATAAAGACTTTCTGCCCAGGCGATGCTTGGGGGCCGGAGGCCAACTTGAGCGGCCGGAACTGCTCGGCCAAGGCTTTTTTCTCGCCGGCGGGCAAGTCGACACGCAGCTCGGCGTAGTCCAACCGTGCGTCGCCACTGAGCGGATTGGGGTCCAGCGGCACTTTGCGCTCTACCTTCATCCGGCCAGTACTGTCTTGCTCATACCCCAGCCAAAGCTCGAGCTTGCTGCCTTTGGCCAGCGCGTCGCGCACATGTTGGTTGGTCAGCACGCTGTTGCCATCGTTGATCAGCGAGCCGGTGCCCAACGAACGGGTATGCACGCGTTCGTAGCCCCATGAGTCACGTGTAATGCTCACTTCGCGAATCGTGCCCACGGCCCTGGCGGCGGTATGCATCGGCGTGCCCTTAAGGGATGCGTTGGCGTAGTTCTGCAAGGAGAACGGTGCCTGTTGCGGCGCGGATGTTGGCGTGGTGTGGGGCTTGTACGGTGCCACATCCGCTGGCGACGGCGGCCGCGGGGTTGGCGGTTCAGGCGTAACCCGGGCGGGTGGGGTTGGCATACGGTTCGGTTGGGAGGCTCGGCTGATCACGTCGTCTGGCTTGATTGGCCCTTGGCTCTTGATATACAGGTCGGCTTGGCCCGAGCCGTTCAGGTCAATGGCCAGGCTGTGCTGGCGCGTGTTCGGGTCATAACCGAGCAACGCCTCGCCCGGCCGGCCGCTGAAACGGCGCACAAACTGCAGGTCCTTGATACCGGCGGCCTGCAGCGCGTTGGACACATCGATCTTGTCCTGCCCACTGGTGAAATCGGTGATCAGGTCGGGGTGCTGTTGGGTCGACTCGCTGGCGTTGTTATACACAAACGTATCCTTGCCCAGCCCACCGGTAAGGGTGTCCTGGCCCAGGCCACCGGTCAGGCGGTTATCAGCGTGGTTACCGATAAGTCGATCTGCGCCCGTGCCGCCGATGGCATTTTCCAGGGTCACGCCTTTGGCAATGGAGACGTTGCCTTTCATGCCACCGACATCGGAGAAGTGTTCAGCCTTCAAGTTGATGGTCTGGTCCTGATGAAACTGCGAGAAATCCAGGGTGTCGTTGCCGCCCCCATCCCACACGCTGAACACGGGCGCGTCGTCCGCTGAGTTGAGGCTGAGGAAGTCACGCCCGGTATTGGAGTTGAAGCCGTAGACCGTGTCGGTGTCGCGGGTTTTGTAATTGGCACCGTAGAGCTTTTGGATGGCCGTAATGTCGTCCATCAGCGGCGCGCTGGCATAGTGGGTTTGGCCGTTCTTGTTGTGGTCATGGCCCAGGTGGCCGGCCCACCAGTAACTCATTAGGCTGTAGGCGCGATTGTCCTCGGCGTAGCTGGCATTTTCAGCGTAGCTGCCGCCGTTGTTGTATTTGCCAGGATGCATGAGCCCCAGGGTATGGCCGATCTCATGGACTAGCAGAGACCGGCTGAAACTACCGTGAGTGAAGGGGCGATTGTTGCCGCCTGAGGCGAACCAGGCTTGTGTGCCGTCGCTATAAATGCCCGGATAAGACGCATACCCTGCCAGGCCGGTCTGCGGGTCATTGCCCAGTAAAATTTGCCCTTTGAGATCGGGCGCATTTTCGGTGAAGGACACATTGGCGACATCTGCCCAAGACTGCATGGCGCGCCTGGCCTGTTCTTTTTGAGAGTGGGAGAACTCACTAGCGCCGCTGGGTGTGTTGTAAGTGCCTTGGGAGGGTGTGAAAAAGCGATAGCCGATAGGTGTGGTGCTGTCCTGGTTTCGCTCTTTCCAACGATAGCCGGTTCGGGTGATTTGCTCTGCCGCTTGCTCAGTGGTGTAGGACGGCTTGTCTGAAGCGGCCCCTGCATAGCTGGGCCGTTCGACGAGAGGCTCATAGCGGTTTGTGGGGTTGTGCCTTACAGAGTTCATCGCGTTTTCCCTGATTTAAAAGCCTCCAAAGCACTCAAGAAACAGATTGTCCTGATAGGGAGGCGAACCCTCGATATGTGGTTAGTGGTGAAAACGGGTTCAGCCGGTTGTGTCTCTAAGTGTGACGCAGCGACCGGAGGCAGAAGTAACCGTGTTTAACCCGTACGGGTGTGGCGTTACGTCTGAGCTGTTGAACGGATCATTCATTCCCGAGGTTCAGCCCATGTCCCGCCCGCTGCTCTTGCTGCGTCCTGCTGCCCAATCTTTTGCCATAACGCTGCTGGTGGCGCTCGGCGGTTGTGGATTGCCGTCCTCCCCCGAGGTCGGCAAGCCCGTCGCTGAGTTACAAAGTGCGCCGGCCCAGGGCGCTCTGGTCAAACGTAGTGCGATGCCTGCACCGATGATGGTGCGGGAGATGGCAACCCTGGCTGAGCGCAGCGAACCCCGCGAGCAATACGCCAACCTGCCCGACAACCCCGTGCACCGCGTCGCCGAAACCCCGGTCTCCACCTTCAGCGTGGATGTCGACACGGGCAGCTACGCCAACGTACGGCGCTTCCTCAACCAAGGCCGCCTGCCGCCCGAAGGCGCGGTGCGATTGGAAGAAATGGTCAACTACTTCCCCTACAATTACGCACTGCCCACCGATGGTTCGCCCTTTGGCGTCACTACCGAAGTCGCCACCACGCCATGGAACCCGCGCACAAAACTGCTGCGCATCGGCATCAAGGCCTCCGATAAAACCGTGGCCGAACTGGCGCCCGCCAACCTGGTGTTCCTGGTGGACGTGTCCGGCTCCATGGACCGCCGCGAAGGCTTGCCGCTGGTCAAAAGCACGCTGAAATTGCTGGTAGATCAACTGCGTGATCAGGACCGCGTGTCACTGGTGGTCTACGCCGGTGAATCCCGCGTGGTGCTCAAACCCACCTCCGGGCATGAAAAAGCCAAGATCCGCAACGCCATCGACCAACTCACCGCCGGCGGCTCCACCGCAGGCGCGTCCGGCATCGAACTGGCCTACCAGATGGCCCGCGAAGGCTTTATTGCCAACGGCATCAACCGCATCCTGCTGGCCACCGACGGCGACTTCAACGTGGGCATCAGCGATTTTGACAGCCTCAAGCAAATGGCCGTGGCCCAGCGCAAAAGCGGCGTATCGCTGACCACCCTCGGCTTTGGCGTGGACAACTACAACGAACACCTGATGGAACAACTGGCTGACGCCGGTGACGGCAACTACGCCTACATCGATAACCTGCGCGAAGCGCGTAAGGTGCTGGTAGAGCAACTCAGTTCCACCCTGGCCGTGGTGGCGCGGGATGTGAAACTGCAGGTGGAGTTCAACCCCGCCCAGGTCAGCGAATACCGCCTGCTGGGCTATGAAAACCGCGCCCTGAAGCGTGAGGATTTCAACAACGACAAGGTCGATGCCGGTGAGATTGGCGCAGGGCACACGGTGACGGCGCTGTATGAAATCGTACCCAAGGGCGAGAAGGGCTGGTTGGAGCCTTTGCGATACGCCGCCGCGCCTGCGACCGAAGGCAAGTCCGATGAGCTGGCGATGCTACGGGTGCGCTACAAGCCCGCTGCGGGCGGTAACAGCCAGTTGATCGAACGCCCCATCGCCAATCAGGCTGCGCCGGCCAGCGACGACCTGCGCTTCTCGTCTGCCGTGGCCGCCTTCGCCCAACAGCTCAAGGGCGATGGCCGCTACACTGGCAGCATGAGTTTGCAAGACACCGCCAAACTGGCGCGCTCGGCCCGCGGCGATGACCCCTTCGGGCTGCGCAACGAATTCGTGCAACTGGTGGAGTTGGCCCAAAGCCTCAAACCCTGATCTCGCTCACAACCAAAATAAAATGTGGAAGGTGGCTTGCTGCTAAAGCTTTTTGTAGGAGCGAGCTTGCTCGCGAAAAACTCACAGGCACCGCGTTTATCCAGCAAGCACGCGTTATCGTTGACGTTCTTCGCGAGCAAGCTCGCTCCTACAGTAATCCTGTTTCGGCTGACCAAAAGGAGTTCGCCCACGATATGGCCGTTCCAGATGACTCACCCAGCGACGAATCGCTGCTGGCCCGCTACCGAACCGGTGACGCAGCCGCCTTCGAAGCCTTGTACACGCGCCATCGCCAGGGCCTGTACCGCTTCCTCGTGTCCCTGTGCAACAAAGCCGAACTGGCCGAAGAAATCTACCAGGACACCTGGCTCAGCCTGATCCGCAGCACCACCCAGCCACAAGGCCGGGCGAGTTTTCGTACCTGGTTGTTCCAGATCGCCCGCAACCGCCTGATCGACCACTGGCGCAAGCACGGCATCCACAACCCGTTGCACGACAGCTACGATGAACAGCTGCACGCCCAGCCCGACCACAGCGCTGGCCCCGAACAACAGCTGAGCCTGAGCCGCGACCAGGCCCGCCTCGACGCCGCCCTGCAAGACCTGCCCGAAGACCAGCGCGAAGTCTTCCTGCTGCGCTTGCACGGCGAGCTCGAAGTACCGCAAATCGCCACCCTCACCGGCGCCCCGCTGGAAACCGTAAAAAGCCGCCTGCGTTACGCCCAGCAGAAACTGCGCCGCCTGCTGGCCGAGGAGATACTCGCATGAACGACTCCCGACACACCCCAGACGACGAGATGCTCCAGCACTTTCGTCAACACAGCACGGGCGAGCCGCCCGCGTCCCTCGACGCCTTCATCCTCAACGCTGCCCGCCGCGAAGCCCCCAAGCCCACGCCCAACCTGTGGCAGCGCTGGCTACGTGCATGCCAGCAACCGCGCTGGCAAATGGCATTTGCCAGCCTGGCCGGTGTGGCGTTGCTGGTGGGCGTGATCACGCGCACCCCCGAGTTGGACCCGGTACACAACACACGTCTCGCCGCCCCGGCCGCGTTCTCCGCGCCTGCGCCGATGAGCGCGCCGCCTCGTGCCGAGTCCTACAGTGCCGAAATGAGCAGCGATGCCTTGCCCCAAGGCAAGCTGGCCAAGCGCGCTGCACCGCAACCCCTAGAGCTTGGCTTGCAGGAAGTAGCGCGCCTGCGCGCGGCAGGGGATGAGGCCGCAGCGACGACCAAACTTGCCGAGTTGCAAAAGCGCTTCCCTGGGCAAAACCTGGAAGAACGCCTTAAAACCTTGCCGCCGCGCTGACCCCGTGGCGATGGTATCGCGCGATACCATCGCCGGCTTGGCGGCAACGGGTCATAAGCATATGAATTTATAATCAGTAGCGGGGTGTGTAATTACTGCTAGTTTGCGTGGAGAGCTGCTGCCTCATACAAGGAGTTCCCATGTTTACAGCAGCATTGATCTACATCCTGGCGGTGATAAGCCCGGGCCCCAACTTCATCATTGTCAGCCGCTTCGCCTCGCTGGGCTCGGTGTCGACCGGTATCGGCGCGACCCTGGGCATCTGCACGGTCGGTGTGTTTTTCTCGACGATTTCGTTGCTGGGCCTGGCGGCTTTGTTGCACCAGTACCCGGCGTTTTCCAAAGTCGCCACGTTATGCGGTTCGGCGTACCTGCTGTACATCGCGTACAGCATCATCAAAAGCGTGCTGGCCAAGAACACCGGCACGGCCGAAAGCACCGCACCGGGCACGACCAGCTTCGCCAAGGCCTACCGCGTGGGGGTGATCACCAATATCAGCAACATGAAAACCATCGCTTTCATGATCAGTATCTATGCCGGCTTTCTCTCGGTGCCGCGCTCGGAGATCGACAAAGTGCTGGTGGTGATGCTGTGCTCGACCCTGGAAGTCATCTGGTATTCAGTGGTGGCGCTGCTGTTCGGCCAAGGTCCGATCAAGGCGCTGTTCCTCAAGTACACCCGGCAGATCGACGTCGGGCTGGCCGTATTTCTGGTGGCGTTCTCACTGAACAACGCCATTCCTGTGCTGATCGCCAGTCGATGAGGTTGGGCTATGAAATATATGGCTTAAGGATGCGTTTCAAGCCTCGCCGTGAGCCCGGTACCAGGCCACCGTGTCCGTGAGGGTCTGCTCCAACCCGCGAAAACTCAGCCCCAGTTCTTCTTCACTTTTGCGGTGGTCAAAGCGGGTACGGTGCTCCTCGCGTATCAACAGCCGTAACGTTGCCATGCTCAGCAAGATAGGCTTGCCGGTCAGGTACGCGTAGGCCTCTTGCACCGCTGCCAACAGGTACAGCGCGGGCAGCGGCAGTTGGCGCGAGGGCACCTTGACCCCAGCAATACGCCCCAGCACCGGCATCAGCTGGCGCATGGTCAAGTTGCGACCGGCCGCGAGATAACGCTCGCCCCGTCGCCCGCTCTGGGCGGCAGCAATGTGCGCCCAGGCCACATCGCGGGCATCGACCAGAGAAAAGGTGCCAGGAATCAGCCCCGGCAACTTGCCGTTGATCACGTCCCTCACCAACTGGCCCGAAGACGTCGGCCCACGGTCACCCGGCCCCCACATCCAACCGGGCAAGACCATGCAGGCGTGCATCTGCGGGTGGCTTTCAAGAAACCTCAACACCTCCCGCTCAGCCAGGATCTTGCTGCGGTAGTAGTCATCCGCATCGGCCTCGGCCCGCAGGCACGTCTCATCGATCGGCGTACCGCGGGCGCCGTCGAGCACGGCAATCGACGAGGTATGCACAAACCGTCGCACACCGGCGTCATACGCCTGTTGCAGCAGGGCTCGCGTACCGACGACATTGATCTTATCCAGTTCCTCCCAATGGCTGCCGCCCTTGTAGTTATCGCGAAAAAACGCCGCGCAGTGAAACACCGTATCGCAGCCTTGCAACGCCGCCGCGAAGGCATCCACATCCGCCATGTCCCCCACCACTTGCTCCACACCCGGCACATCGCCGAACTGCTGCGCGCCCTTGGCCGCCGAGCGCACCAGCGCCTTCACCGCATAACCCCGTGCGACCAGTTCCCGTACCAGATTGTTGCCCAGCAAACCGGTGGCCCCGGTCACAAAGGTGCTGCGCAAGCGATTGGGGTTCGTGTTCATACAGGCCATTCCATTTGTTGAGAAGGCCAGTAGATATACCGGTCAGCCCGCACCGTAAAAACAGCGCCTGCGGCATAATGGCTTTGCACATCTGCACACCAGGGAAGCGCGGAGATATGGCATTGCAGGCAAATTGGGACGATCTTCGACTGCTGCTGGCAGTCTCACGGCGCGGCAGCTTTTTACAGGCAGGCCAGTTACTCGGTATCGCGGCGTCTACCGTCTCCCGCCGCCTCACCCAACTGGAAACCGCCCTGGGCGAGCCACTGGTGGAACGCGGCGTGGAAGGCTGCCGGCTCACCTCCCGAGGCCAAGCCCTGGTAGACGTCGCCCTGGCAGCCGAATCCGGCCTGCGCCGCCAGGCCCCCGCCGACGGCACGCCCGCAACCCTCAGCGGCACCGTGCTGGTGAGCGCCGGCGAAGGCTTCTCTGCCAGCGTACTCGAAGCCGCCAGCCGCTTCACCGCGCAGCACCCAGGCTGCTCCATAGAGCTGCAGGTCACCACCGACTTTCACAAAATCGTACGAGGCGTAGCCGACATCGCCATACGCACCGCACACCTGGGCGAACCTTCCCTGATCTACCGAGGGCTTGGCAAACTGGACTACGGGGTCTTTGCTACCGCCGAATACCTGCAACGGTTTCCTGCGCTAACTCCCGCCACTGCCGCCAGTATTGCCTTGCTGCCGCCGCTGGATCTGCTACCGCAAATGCGCGCCGCGAAAGCTGCGGGGCTGGACCATGCGCCGATCAGGGTGAGTTCGTTTGCGGTGCAGCTTGAATCGGTGAAGCGGGGGATGGGGGTGGCGGTGTTGCCGCGTGTTTTGGCGACGGGGTTGAGTGAGGTTTTTCAGGAGATAGAACTGCCGGCGATGGAGGTTTATTTGGTTACGCGGCCGCAGGCGTTGAAGCAGGGGCATATTCAGGGGTTTTTTGGGGTGTTGGAGGGGGTGTTGCGCGGTGAAATCTCAAGCCTGGAAAAGCAGCATTCCGGGAATTCATCAAGGCCTTCGTAATCCTCAACCCATCGGGATGTAGGCGCTTAGCCACTCGTAGCAACATCGAGTTGCGCGTGCAAGTGGCTCACAAAAAAGCCCCGGGTCTTAAGACCTCGGGTGTTTCATTCATGTCTGGCTCTACACTTCTGCGGCGATGGTGCTGGCGTCCTTTGACATTTCCAACACACCAATGCGTTCTTGCCATTCCCCGAATTTGACAGGTAGAAAGGACGCATTTGTAATGCGCAGCGCAGCTTCGGTGATATACCTCTACGGCATCAGCTGCATCTGCGACAAACCGTATTCCCCCAACGAATACAGCAACGTCCCATACCCCAGCTGGACGTAGCCAACCCTGTCAGCACCATAATCCCCGCCACCACCTTCCACTTGGACGTTATTTGCCATGGCCTGCACATTCGGTGCGCTGAGGCCCTTTCGCACGGCGTAGTGGTTGTAGAGCAGTTCCCATATCGGACGGGTTTCGCCGCGATGATCGGCCGAGATGACGGTCTGTTTGAAGCTGCTGTTGGGGATGGGGGTAAACGGCACCTCCTGGCCAAGGTTGTACTTGGCCACATACTCGGCGCCCTGCAGCACGCGATTGTTCTGGTAGCCGAACAGGTCGTTGCCCTGGTTCCAGGCCATTTGGCAGAAACTGCCGAGCAGGGCTATGTCGAGCATGGCGTGTGACTGATCACGTCCGCTTTCCTGGACTTGACCGAGGCCATCGCCGTAGAGCTTCCACACCGCGTGGGCGATGGCGCCGTTACCGGTGCCGTGCTTGAAGTAGTCGACGGCCTCGTTGTAGAGATCGCGGCGGTCGGTCAGTACGCCGATGGCCAGCATCGAGTTCATGTTGGCTAGGTCCCAGCTGGCCCCATGATGATCAGGCCGGGCGCCGTCGTGGTTCACCAGGAAGTCATGATTGATGGGGTAGAACACAGTGAGCATCATGCCTTGAAAACGCTGGAAATCTTCCGCCCGCCACTTTGGGTAGCTGCGCAGCAGTTCGGCCGCGTTGGCCAGTTGGTAGCCGTACAAGCCTGCCACCAAAGCTCTGCCGGGCTTGTCTTTGATCGCGGTGAGGGTCAAGGCCCACTGGTTCAAAATACTCACGGCCTTGTCGGCATACGCCGGGTTGTTGGAGATCTGCCAGCGCAGGGCCAGTGCATACGCGGCGGCTGCGTCGTTGAACAGAACACTGTCGTTATTCGGGCCGCCTGAAGTGGGGTACACCACCGGCATCGGGTTGGGCTGCCAGGCTAATGAGGCATGGGGATTGGCGATCAGCTTCTGCCAGCCGGCCAGCCACGGCTGGTTATAGTTGGCCAGCTTCTCGCGTATCCGCGTGAAGTCCTCCCGGGTCTGGAGCAGGCCAGGATGCACGAACGCTTCGGTATGCAGGGTGGGGGAGGCTTGACTGCCGATACTCATCAATAGCGCATAGAGCAGCACGGCTCTTTTGGACAGGTACTTCAAACGGATCATCGTGTGTACGCCCTGATGGGGAGAACCTTGCGCGGTCTGAAAAGCCATTCGCACAGGACCGGAATCTGCCCCAGGGATAGTCCAGATGAAGCCTGCATACCCGGGGCTTGTTGTCAAAACGTGTAGTTGATTGCAAACAGGCCCAAGCCAGCGGTTTCGCGCCTTACCAGCGGGCTGTCGCTGGCCTGGTCAGCGTATTGAGTCAGCGTCAGGCTGGCCAGCGTTGACCAGTGCGCGTCGAAGGTGTGCTGCCAGTTCAAGGCAGCGGAGTAGGCATAGATCCCGGCGTCGGCGGTGTACTTGCTGTAGATCGAGCGTTGGCTCTGAGCCTGGGTGACGCCGAAGAACGTCTGGTTGTAGCGGCTATCGCCGGCATGGGCGTCGATGGCCAGGCTCAGGGTGTCGCGGCTTGTGTGCAACAGTATGCCTTCCAGGCCAAAGCGGTAACGGTTGCCTCGGTGCTCGCCGGCCATGCGCAGTTCGGCTTCGCCGTTGACCGACAGCCAGTCAAGCAGTTGTTGGCTGAGGGTAAAGTCGGCGACGGTTGCGCCGTTGATATCGCCCATACCTCTGAGCTCGTCGCCGCCCGCGCCGGTAGTGCTGTCCTTCTCCTTGCGGCCCATGTCGTAATTGATCGCCGCGCTGGCGCCGAAGCCACTGTCGGATTGAAATTGCAGGCCCACGCCGCGAGTGGTGTCGGCGAACAACGCTCCGTGCTGGATGCTGAGCATCGGCAGTACGAGCGGACGGTAGCGGTTAGCACCCATGTAGCGAGGTGTGACACCCATGCCAAGGCCCAGGGTAACAGTGGTTTCATCGGCTGCCGGGCTAGCGTCGGCCGCCTGAGCCTGGGGCACGAGTGTGCAGCACAGCAGCGTGGCGGCGCCCAACAGGATGTTGCGGGTAGGGGGAGTGGTGAAGTTCATGGTCAAGCCCTTTGAGCGTAAAGAAGACAGCAGTGCGCCTGCCAACGCGCGATACCGTGCCGCCCTCGGATCGAGCTGTTCAGGCACGTTGATAGGCTTGGACAGCGAGGCGGTGATCGACATAGGATCGGCTCGCGAAAGCGGGCGTAGGGCAATACTGGCAGCGCACTTTCAATAAACGGTGCGTAAATTATCAAGGTTTCATCAAGAGGCTTCTTTGTGTCAGGAAAACGTATCCTCATCGTCGAAGACGACGCCGACAGCGCCAACATTCTCGAAGCCTACTTGCTCCGGGATGGCTATGAGGTGGCCCTGGCCGAAGACGGCCAGCGCGGTCTGGACCTGTACAAAAGCTGGCAGCCCGACCTGATCCTGCTCGACGTGATGCTGCCGCGCTTGAGCGGCACCGAGGTGTTATCCGCCGTTCGCCGTAGCAGTGACACGCCGGTCATCATGGTCACGGCCATGGGCGACGAACCGGAAAAGCTCGGTGCCTTGCGTTATGGCGCGGACGACTATGTGGTCAAGCCTTACAGCCCGCGCGAAGTGGTGGCGCGTGTGCACGCGGTGTTGCGGCGCACCACCGGCAACCAACCGGTGGAACACCTGCTGCGCCATGAAAACCTGCGGGTGGATCTTGTTGCGTTTACCGCAGCCATTGAGCAGGGCGAAGCACCACCGCAATGGCTGGACCTGACCCCAACGGAATTCAAGCTGCTGGTGACGTTGCTCAAGACGCCGTCCAAGGCCTTCACCCGTGATGAGTTGCTGGAAATCTGCCTGCCGGAAAGCGAAGCCCTGGCCCGCGTCGTCGACACCCACGTGCACAACCTGCGCCGCAAGCTGGAAAACCACGGCATCACCGGTGTTCTGGTCACGGTGCGCTCCATTGGCTATCGATTCAGGTAACGCACATGCTTGAGCAACCGCGGGTCAACGACAAACCCATGTGGCGCTGGATCGGCCTGCGCATGAGCTTGCTGGCGATCGGCGCGGTGGTGGTGATCTCGGTGTGCATGTGGATCAACGTCACACTGTCGGACTGGTATTTTGTGCAGCATCTGCCGCCGGGGCCGCGTGAGGAGCTGCTGGCGTTGCGCGCGGAGCCAGAGCTCAATGAGGCACGCTTGCGTCAAGTGGTTGCCCAGTACTATCCGCTGGACTATTTCCAGCCGGCTATCGCCAATCGCGACTGGCTGATACTGATCGGCCTGGTGCTGGCCGCGATCCCTATCATCATTGGCTTCGGCCTGTGGTTTTCGCGGCCCTTGTCCAGCCAGTTCTCGGCGATTGCCCAGGGCGCCCGGCGAGTCGCCGGCGGTGATTTCCTGACGCGCCTGCCGGTGCACCGCGACGCGCCCGACGAGCTGCAACGGCTGGTCAGCGACTTCAACAGCATGACCACGCAACTGGAGCGCTATGAGCGCGATGTGCGTGAATCCAGCGCGGTCATTGCCCACGAACTGCGCACACCCTTGAACGCCGCCATGGGGCGCGTGCAGGGTATGCTCGATGAGGTATTCCCCAGCGATGCCATGCAGTTGGGCATGGTCAAGCGTCAGCTCGATCAACTCAGAAAACTGGTGGATGACTTGCACCTGTTGTCGATGGCTCGTGCTGGTCGGCTGGTGCTGGAGTGCAGCGAGTTTTCTCTGGCGGCTCTGGTGGCGGAGCGGTTGGCGTGGTTCCAGCCGCAGTTGGATGAGGCTTGCGTGCTGACGCAGGTCAGTATTGCTGATGGGCTTCGTATGCACGCCGATCGTGATCGCCTGGGCCAGGTGATCAACATTCTGGTCGATAACTTGCTGCGTTATGCGGCCGGGGGAGGCGAGTTGAATATAACGGCGCGCCGGGTTCACGGTTCGGTGGTGATTGAAGTCGGTGACCGAGGGCCAGGTATCGAAGCCCAGCATCTGGACAGCGTGTTCGACCGCTTCTGGCGTGCAGAGCGCTCCAGGGCACGTTACTCGGGGGGGAGCGGGCTAGGCTTGTCCATCGCCCGTGCGATCTGCCAGGCCCATGGCGGTACCATTACTGCCCGCAATCTGGTCGAAGGCGGTACGCTGATCAGGGCGGAGGTTCCTGTGTAGGCGTTTCTTCGTTGCTTGAGACCGGCGCTCAAGGCGGTGAAATCGTAATGATCGTAGAGCTGGAAAACTGCTTGGGAAACCGGGATTTTTTTCACCTCTACTATCCCGACGCGACTCAACACTCTCTCACCACCCACCAAACGCACAAAAAAGCCCCAGATCTCCCGACCTGAGGCTTTTTCATTCCAAATCTGGTGCACCCGGCGGGATTCGAACCCACGACCCCTGCCTTCGGAGGGCAGTACTCTATCCAGCTGAGCTACGGATGCTTGTGCGGGCGCCATCATACCCATGTCGACCTGATGCGTCCATTCCGGCATTTGCCCCGCCCCCTGTCGTCCATTTCCGCCAAAAAATGGCTAATCGCTACCCTCATTCACAACTCCCCGCGCCGCACGTCCCTTTGTTTGCTTTGCTCTTGTGGCTTTACACCGCTTCTACGCCGCAATTCCTCAGGTGAACGCATGCATTCCAAAGGAACCGTGATGCTCGATCTCCCGCTCAGACAAACCTTGCTGGCTCGCTCCGATTTGTTTCGAGGTATGCCGGAGCATCTCTTGCGCTACGTCGCCACCCATAGGGTGGAGCGCACGCTGGATGATCGTGAGCTGTTGTATCTCAAGGATGACACCCTCGCGTTCATTGCGCTGGTGGTGGAGGGCCGGATGGCCGCGAGCAGATTATCGGCAGTACCGGAGCTGTTGCCGTGTGTGCGTTTGATCCGAAAGATGAGCCCGATGCGCCATAATCGTTCTTTTTTTCGAACAGACTATTGCCCTGTACCCCCATTGATCCTAGGATTCGTTTGAGATTTCAAACGCTCTGTCTCCCGTGCGCTTTTCACTTATCCTGGCGTGCTGGACTGATTTCCCTGACGGCAGCCCCAGGCTGATGCCATGTAGGAGCGAGCTTGCTCGCGAAAATCGTTAACGATGACGTCGCGTTTCTGGTTTTACGCGGCGCCTTTGAATTTTTCGCCAGCAAGCTCGCTCCTACAAAGACATTGCCCACAAGGCGCCTTTCAACAACTCTAATTCGCTCCGCGTGCGCGCGGTGCTGTTAAGGAAAGCCGACATGCAGCTTAAAGACACCCAGTTGTTCCGCCAGCAAGCCTTCATTGATGGCGCTTGGGTCGATGCGGACAATGGTCAAACCATCAAGGTCAACAACCCGGCCACGGGCGAGATTCTCGGCACCGTGCCGAAGATGGGCGCCGCGGAAACCCGCCGCGCCATCGAAGCCGCCGACAGGGCCCTGCCAGCCTGGCGCGCACTCACCGCCAAGGAGCGCGCCAACAAGCTGCGCCGCTGGTATGAGCTGCTGATCGAAAACCAGGACGACCTCGGCCGCCTGATGACCCTCGAACAAGGCAAGCCGCTGGCCGAAGCCAAGGGCGAAATCGTCTACGCCGCGTCCTTTATCGAGTGGTTTGCCGAAGAAGCCAAGCGCATCTACGGTGACGTGATCCCCGGCCACCAGCCCGACAAGCGCCTGATCGTGATCAAGCAGCCTATCGGCGTGACCGCAGCCATCACCCCGTGGAACTTCCCCGCCGCGATGATCACCCGCAAAGCCGGCCCGGCCCTGGCCGCCGGTTGCACCATGGTGATCAAGCCCGCCTCGCAAACCCCGTTCTCGGCCCTGGCCCTGGTTGAGCTGGCGCACCGCGCCGGTATCCCCAAAGGCGTGCTCAGCGTCGTCACCGGCAGCGCTGGCGACATCGGCGGCGAGCTGACCAGCAACCCGATCGTGCGTAAATTGTCCTTCACCGGCTCCACCGAAATTGGTCGCCAGCTGATGGCCGAATGCGCCAAGGACATCAAGAAAGTCTCCCTGGAGCTGGGCGGTAACGCGCCGTTCATCGTGTTCGACGACGCCGACCTGGATAAGGCCGTCGAAGGCGCGATCATCTCCAAGTACCGCAACAACGGCCAGACCTGCGTCTGCGCCAACCGCCTGTACATTCAGGATTCGGTGTACGACGCCTTCGCTGAAAAGCTCAAGGTGGCAGTGGCCAAACTGAAGATCGGTAACGGCCTGGAAGACGGCACCACCACCGGCCCGCTGATCGACGAAAAAGCCGTGGCCAAGGTGCAGGAACATATCGCTGATGCCCTGAGCAAAGGTGCCAAGCTGTTGGCCGGTGGCAAGGTGATGGAAGGCAACTTCTTCGAACCGACCATCCTGGTCGACGTGCCGAAAAACGCCGCCGTCGCCAAGGAAGAAACCTTCGGCCCGCTGGCGCCACTGTTCCGCTTCAAAGACGAAGCCGAAGTGATCGCCATGTCCAACGACACCGAGTTCGGCCTGGCCTCCTACTTCTACGCCCGCGACCTGGGCCGTGTGTTCCGCGTGGCCGAGGCCCTGGAATACGGTATGGTCGGCGTCAACACCGGGTTGATCTCCAACGAAGTGGCGCCGTTCGGCGGCATCAAGGCCTCGGGCCTGGGCCGTGAAGGCTCCAAGTACGGGATCGAGGACTACCTGGAAATCAAATACCTCTGCCTGGGTATCTAAGGCACGGGATTGCAGTAAACGCAGAGGGCACGAGAGCGCTGCCCCTTTGCGTGTTTCACATGGTTATTCGCAGTGGCCGGGAAAGCTGTGGCAGTCGATCATCGCATGCTGCCGTAGTTGCCTCCCCGCCACCTATCCTTGAGCCACGCCGCCCGATGAGCGGCGAATGAGGACTTTATGAGCAAGACCAACGCGTCCCTGATGAAACGCCGCGAAGCCGCTGTACCGCGCGGTGTCGGCCAGATTCACCCGATCTTCGCCGACTCCGCGAAGAACGCCACCGTGACCGACGTTGAAGGTCGCGAGTTCATCGACTTCGCCGGCGGTATCGCCGTGCTGAACACCGGCCACGTGCACCCCAAAATCATCGCGGCCGTGACCGAGCAACTCAACAAGCTGACCCACACCTGCTTCCAGGTGCTGGCCTACGAGCCCTACGTAGAAGTGTGCGAAAAAGTCGCCGCCAAAGTGCCGGGTGATTTCGCCAAGAAAACCCTGCTGGTCACCACCGGTTCTGAAGCGGTAGAAAACGCCGTGAAGATCGCCCGCGCCGCCACGGGCCGTGCCGGTGTAATCGCCTTCACCGGTGCTTACCACGGCCGCACCATGATGACCCTGGGCCTCACCGGTAAGGTGGTGCCTTACTCGGCCGGCATGGGCTTGATGCCAGGCGGCGTGTTCCGTGCGCTGTACCCCAACGAACTGCACGGTGTGAGCGTCGACGACTCCATCGCCAGCATCGAGCGCATTTTCAAGAACGATGCCGAACCGCGTGATATCGCCGCCATCATCATCGAGCCGGTGCAGGGCGAAGGCGGTTTCTACGTCGCGCCCAAAGCCTTCATGAAGCGCCTGCGCGAACTGTGCGACAAGCACGGCATCCTGCTGATCGCCGACGAAGTGCAAACCGGTGCTGGCCGTACCGGTACCTTCTTCGCCATGGAACAGATGGGCGTTGCCGCCGACCTGACCACCTTCGCCAAATCCATCGCGGGCGGCTTCCCGCTGGCCGGTGTATGCGGCAAGGCCGAATACATGGACGCCATCGCCCCAGGCGGCCTGGGCGGCACCTATGCCGGTAGCCCGATCGCCTGCGCCGCGGCCCTGGCGGTGATGGAAGTGTTCGAAGAAGAGCACCTGCTGGACCGCTGCAAGGCCGTGGGCGAGCGCCTGGTGACCGGCCTCAAGGCCATCCAGGCCAAGTACCCGGTCATTGGCGAAGTGCGTGCCTTGGGCGCGATGATCGCAGTCGAGCTGTTCGAAGACGGCGACACCCACAAGCCAAACGCTGCCGCTGTTGCCTCCGTGGTGGCCAAGGCACGTGACAAGGGCCTGATCCTGCTGTCCTGCGGTACCTACGGCAACGTATTGCGCGTACTGGTGCCCCTGACCTCGCCGGACGAGCAGTTGGACAAAGGCCTGGCGATTATCGAAGAGTGCTTCTCCGAACTCTGACACGCCCGTTCCTACGAAACACAAAAAAACCGCTTCGGCGGTTTTTTTGTGCCTGCTTCATTGTACGCACGCGCCTGCATTGTCTAAGGTGCAAGCATTGCCGATGGAGCGTGCTGGATGACTGCTGTTGATTTACCCGCTGTACCCCGAGTGTTAATCGCCGAAGCAGACCCTTGGTCGCGGGACCTGCTCAAGCAAGTGTTGTTGAATGTGCGCTGTGACGCACGGCTGGATGTGTGCGCCGATGGGCAACACGCCGCCACGCTGTTGGGCGAAAAAACCTATGACCTGATCCTGGCGGATTGGGAGCTGCCGGGCGTGGATGGCCTGAGCCTGCTGCGCAGCGTGCGCCAGAAGCGCCGTTCGCTGCCGTTTATCTTGCTGAGCAGTCGCAACGACAGCGCCAGCGTGCGCGAAGCCTTGCCCCTGGCACCCACCGCTTACCTCACCCGCCCACTGAACATGGAAAGCCTGACCCAGCGCTTGCAAGACCTGCTGCTCAACGAAGGCGAAAGCGTGTACTGCGAGATCCCACCGCTGGCGCCGGGCATGACCTTGCCCGCCTTCCTGGAGCGACGTCGCGACGTCTGCGATGGCGCGCCGCTGCGCGTGGATGTGAAAGCCGCCGTGCAACGCAGCCTGGGGCCCGAAGGCCTGGACCTCAAGCAGTTGGAAGACCAGGTACACAGCGACCCGCAAATCACCGCCGTGCTGATCGCCGCTGCCAACAGCGCCGGCTACCACGGCACGCCGGTGCAGACCCTGCCAGAAGCCCTGCATAAATTGGTGCCCGGCCAGAGCATGAACCTCATCCTCGGCCTGGCGCTCAAGCACAACGTGGTGTTGGGTGACCCTGGGCTGGTGGCCTACGCCGAGCGGCACTGGCAACTGTCCCAGGACAGCGCCGACTACGCCCGGCGCCTGGCGCGCATGCTGGAGCTCGATCACCAGCGCTGCTACAGCGCCTGCATCCTGCACCGCTTGGGCGACCTGGCCTTGTTGCGCTGCCTGGAAGACTGGCGCCAGGGCGGCGGCGCCCTGGATGACCAAACCATCGGCGAATCCCTCGACGCCTTTGGCGCCGCCTACGGTTCGGCGTTGCGCACACGTTGGCGCTTGCCGCTGGAGTTGCGGCAGTTGATCGCGGGGATCTATTCACTTGAAGGCGGGGTGTATTCGCGCGAAGCCCTGGTGGTGAACCTGGCGGTGCAAATGGCGCGGCTGACCGAGCACGAAGGGCTCGAAGAACTGGTCGGCAGCAAGACCGCGCGGCTGCTCAAGGTAGGCTTGCCGGAACTCACCCGAGTACGCAAAACCTGAAACACACACCGAGCACCTGTAGGAGCGAGCTTGCTCGCGAAAAACGTCAACGATAACGCAGGCTTCCTGAATAAACGCGGCGCCTGTGAGTTTTTCGCGAGCAAGCTCGCTCCTACAAAAGGATGTGTTAACCGGCTATAACGCGGTTCTTGCCCTGCCGCTTGGCCTCGTACATCGCCGCATCCGCCCGGGCAAACAGGCTGTCGAGGGTGGAGTCATCTTCGCGCAGGCCGGCCAGGCCCTGGCTGACGGTCACATTGAATTCATGCCCCTCGTAGCTAAACACCAACGCCTGAATTTCCTTGCCCAACCGTTCGGCCACCTGCAGGGCCATCTCCGGTGGGCAACCCGGCAGCACAGCAGCAAATTCTTCGCCGCCAACGCGCCCGAACAGGTCGCCACGGCGTAATACCCCGCGACCGCTCTCGGCGATGCGCCGCAGCACCTGGTCGCCCTCCAGGTGGCCGTAGGTGTCGTTGATGTCTTTGAAATCATCGATGTCCAGCAACAGGAACGCCAGCGGCGTGCCCTGCGCGCAGGCATTGTCGAACGCCTGGTTGGCGAGTTCGAAGAAGTGTCGGCGGTTGCTGCTTTGGGTCAGTACGTCGGTGGTGGCGAGGCGATGCAGTTCCAGCTCAAGTTGCTTCTTTTCGGTGATGTCTTCGGTGATGCCCACCACGATAAGCGCTTCACCGGGCACCACCTGCTGGTTGATGTAGCACTTGTCGCTCAACCAGCGGATCTGCCCGTCAGCGGTGATGATGCGGTACTCGCGGTCCTCCACGGCACCTTGTTCCAGCACCCGGGCCAGGCTGTGTTCGGCGTAGTCGAGGTCTTCGGGGTGGACGCTGTTGCGCCATTCACGGTGGTCGGCCAGCAGCAGGCCGGCGGAGCGGCCAAACAGGCGCTCGTAGGCCGGGCTCACATACAACACGCGGCGTGTTTCCCAATCGATGGCCCAGAGCACGGCGTTCACGCTGACCAGCAGGGAGCTGAGCAGTTGCTCACGCTCACTCAGCCGCTCGACTTCACCTTGAGCATGCATAAGCGCCAACAGGGTCGCCGCCGCGGCCGGGCGCGGCGGCTCTGCGGTGGGCACATCGGGCAGGCTGGGCTTTTCGTGAACCATCGGTACAACTCTCTCTGGGCGCGCCGCAGGGTGCAAAAGCGGTCACTACAAGGGGTCACCATGATGGCGAAGTGTTCTTTGAGAGAGGGGAATTGCGGTGAAGTTCCGTGAACGGCGTGGATTGACGGTGCCCGGAAAATGACGCCAAAAAGCCAGTGCGTGGGAGGGCGAGCCCTCCCACGGCGCCCTTACGCCGCTGTAGGACGCAACGAGTAAGTCTTCAACTGGTGGGCAAAATCGCGCAGGGATTGGATGCCGCTGGCCTCGGCTTCATGCACCCATTCCTTGATCGCGGCCAGCATATCGTGGCCGTTGGAACTGGTCTTGAGCCAGATCTGCTGCAGCGCCAGGCGCTTTTCGTAGATCACGGTCAGGGCATGGCTATGTTCCAGCATGCTCTGGATGCGCAGGTGGTGGCGGTCTTCCAGCAAGCTGGTTTCCCGCGACAACAGGCGCTTGGCGCGGTGGAACTGGTGGCGTACCGAATGATCGACCTTCTCCAGCTCCTGTTTGACCAGCGGGCCAATCACCAACTTGCGGTATTGGGCCATGATCTGGAAGCGGTTGTTGAGGATCGCCATGGCGGTGTCCATGTCCAGGCTGCCCTTGCCTTCCACGCGGTGGGCGATGGGCGCTACACGCTGCACCTTGGCCAGGCGCAGGAAGCTGAACACTTTGATCCAGGCCCAACCCAGGTCGAACTCCCACTTCTTCACCGACAGCTTCGCTGAGTTAGGGTAGGTGTGGTGGTTGTTGTGCAGCTCTTCGCCGCCGACGATGATGCCCCACGGCACCAGGTTGGTGGCGGCGTCACGGCATTCGAAGTTGCGATAGCCCACGGCATGCCCCAGGCCATTGATCACGCCGGCGGCCCAGAACGGGATCCACATCATCTGGATCGCCCAGATGGTGATACCGATGGTGCCGAACAGCAGCAGGTCGATCACGCCCATCAGCGCCACGCCCAGCAGCGGGTAGCGCGTGTAAAGCTTGCGTTCGATCCAGTCGTCCGGGCAGTTCTTGCCGTAGATGCGCAGGGTCTCGGGGTTTTCCGCCTCGGCGCGGTACAACTCGGCACCTTTGCGCAGCACGGTGGACAAGCCCTTGATTACCGGGCTGTGCGGGTCATCGACGGTTTCGCACTTGGCGTGGTGCTTGCGGTGGATGGCGGTCCACTCGCGGGTGTTCTGCGCCGTGGTCAGCCACAGCCAGAAGCGGAAGAAGTGTTTAAGGCCGGCATTGAGCTCAAGCGAGCGATGGGCCGAATAACGGTGCAGATAGACAGTGACCCCAATGATGGTCACGTGGGTCATCAACAGCGTGACTGCCACCAGTTGCCAGGCGGACAGATCAAGAAAACCGTTGTACCACATAGGCTGTATGGCCCTCAGATAAAGTAAAAAACAGCACCCGCATTATCACTTCCTTTGCAGATAAAACCAGTCACCGTTTCATATAAGACTTACAAAGTGTTTCCTACTCTATAATCCGGAGTCTTTGTAGGGCGATTCTGGTTATTTAGTAAGGATTACTAAGCATATGCTGTTTTCATACCGAGGTGCCCTACGTGCGGGGTTGGTGTACCTGCTGGTTTCCATCCTTTGGCTCCAGCTCAGCAATTACCTATTAATCAACTTTATCGATGAACCCTTGGAGCTGGGGCGCTGGCTGCAGGCGCGCGGTTATGTGTGGGTCAGCCTCAGCGCGTTGCTCATTTACTGGATAGGCCGGCGTTTTGCCCGTGCCCACGCGTTGCAACAACCCCTGAAAGAGAACCGCGAGCGCCTGCGCCAGGCCGCTGCGGTGTTCGATTGCACCCGCGAAGGGGTGCTGGTCACCGATACCCAGGGGCTGATCGTGCACGTCAACCGCGCGTTCATGGAGATCACCGGCTACCAATGCGAAGACGTGATGGGCCAACGCCCAAGCCTGTTCAAGTCCGGGCGCCACTCGGCGCATTTCTACCAGCAAATGTTCCAGGCCCTGGAAAGCACCGGCGAATGGAGCGGCGAAATCTGGAACCGACGGAAAAGCGGCGAGGTGTACCCCCAGTGGCAAACCATCCGCGTGATTCACGATGACCAGGGCAAGGTCAGCCACTACGTTGCGGTGTTCTCGGACATCAGCGCCATGAAGAACTCCGAGCACGAATTGGCGCACCTGGCCCATCACGACCCGCTCACCGACCTGCCCAACCGCCTGCTGTTCACCGATCGCGCCGAGCAGGCCCTGGCCTCTGCGCAGGTGCATAAGCGTGGCTGCGCCCTGCTGTTGATGGACCTGGACCACTTCAAGATCATCAACGACAGCCTGGGCCATAACGTCGGCGATCAATTGCTCAAGCTGGTGGCCGAACGCCTCAGCGGCCTGTTTGGGCCGGGGGTGACCCTGGCGCGCCTGGGGGGCGACGAATTTGCCGTGCTGGCCGAAAGTTGCCCACAGGTGGTGCAAGCGGCGGCCTTGGCGCAGCGCATGCTCAACGCCATGAAGGATCCGTTCATTTTTGACGGCAACCAGCTGTTTATCAGCGCCAGTATCGGTATCAGCCTGTTCCCCAGTGACGCCTTGAGCGCCGAGCAACTGCTGCGCAACGCCGATTCCGCCTTGTTCAAAGCCAAGAGCGCCGGGCGCGAAGGTTACGCGTTGTATACCGAAGAGCTGACCGCCCATGCCCAACACCGAGTGGAAATCGCCGGTGAGCTGCGCCGCGCCCTCGATCAACATGAGCTGCGCGTTTATTACCAGCCGGTGCACGACCTGCACGACAGCCGTTTGGTCGGCGTTGAAGCACTGGTGCGCTGGCAGCACCCGGAACGCGGCCTGGTCCCGCCTGGCGAGTTCATCCCTATCGCCGAGCGCACCGGGCTGATTGCCGACATCGATGCATGGGTGATGGACCAGGCCTGCCGCCAGATGTGCCAATGGCTGGCCGACGGTGCGCCGCTGAGCTTTATCGCGATTAATGTCTCCAGCCGCTTGTTTGCCCGGCGCGAGCTGTATGAGCAAGTGGCCCAAGTGCTGCACGCCACGGGGCTGGATCCGGCCTTCCTGGAGCTGGAAGTCACCGAGAGCGCCGTGATGGACGACCCGGAAGTCGCCCTGGAGCAACTGCACCGCCTGCGCGAACTGGGCCTGCGCCTGGCGATCGACGACTTTGGCACCGGTTATTCCTCGTTGCTGCGCCTCAAACGCCTGCCGGTGCAGAAGCTCAAGATCGACCAGGGCTTTGTGGCGGGCTTGCCATGGGACGAAGACGACGCGGCGATCGTACGCGTGGTGATCGCCCTGGCCAAAAGCATGGGCATGCAGGTGCACGCCGAAGGGATCGAGCAGGTGGAACAGGCGCGGTTCCTGCTGGATCAGGAATGCGACATGGGCCAGGGGTATTGGTTTGGGCGGCCCATGCCGGCTGATGAAATCGACTGGGCCCGAGCACCTCTGATCCGCCAGGACTGACTCGGTCAATGTGGGAGCCGGGCTTGCCCGCGAAGGCGGTGTGTCAGTCACTGCAGGTGTTACTGCACCACCGCTTTCGCAGGCAAGCCAGCTCCCACAGAGGTTCTGCGGCGCCGGTGTGTGTGCGTTTTTTCTGCCGAAACCCTTGCAACCCCATGCCCTATCAGAAAATTCTTTCTGGTTATATAAACATTCTTAAATAGTATTTTTAAGAATATCCGCGCTTATCTACTATCGCCCTCACGCCGCAAGCAGTGCCGCCACTGCCAGGCACTACTCATTTCAGGAGCGAGACCATGAGCGCATCTCTACGTAGCGTTGACGGCCAGGACGAAGCAGCCATTTTGCGTGAAATCCAGAGCGCCCTGCGCGACCTGCGGTTTGGCGCGGTGGAAATCACCGTGCACAACGCCCAAGTGGTACAGATCGAACGCAAGGAAAAATTCCGTCTGCAGAACCCGGGCAACAAACCCGCCTAAGAACACGTCACCAGTAGGAGCGAGCTTGCTCGCGAAAAACGCCAACGATAACGCAGCGCATCAGATTTAACGCGGTGCTCCTGGGTTTTTCGCGAGCAAGCTCGCTCCTACAGGGTTGCGCCAACATACAAGAATTTCAGGAGCTTCTATGTCGTCGATTCGCCGTTATGCCTTGGCCGCATTGGCCAGTGCCGTGTTTGCCGGTTCCGCCGTTGCCAAGGACTACGAGTTGCTCAACGTTTCGTACGACCCCACCCGTGAGCTCTACCAGGACTACAACGCTGAGTTCACCAGCTTCTGGAAACAGTCCCACCCCGGCGACAACGTCAAGATCCAGCAGTCCCACGGTGGCTCGGGCAAGCAAGGCCGGGCGGTGATCGATGGGCTGCGCGCCGACGTCGTCACCCTGGCCCTGGCCGGCGACATCGACGAAATCGCCAAGCTGGGCAAAACCCTGCCGGAGAACTGGCAGACCCGCCTGCCGGACGCCAGCACGCCGTACACCTCCACCATTGTGTTCCTGGTGCGCAAGGGCAACCCCAAGGGCATCAAGGACTGGGGCGACCTGATCAAGAAAGACGTGTCGGTGATCACGCCCAACCCGAAAACCTCCGGCGGTGCACGCTGGAACTTCCTCGCCGCCTGGGCCTACGGCCTCAAGGCAGGCGGCAGCGAAGCCAAGGCCCAGGAATACGTCAAAGAGCTGTTCAAGCACGTGCCGATACTGGACACCGGCGCGCGCGGTTCTACCATTACCTTCGTCAACAATGGCCAGGGTGACGTGCTGCTGGCGTGGGAAAACGAGGCGTTCCTGGCCTTGAAAGAAGACGGCGGTGCCGACAAATTCGACATCGTCGTGCCGTCCCTCTCGATCCTGGCAGAACCGCCGGTGACGGTGGTGGACAAGAACGCCGAGAAAAAGGGCAACACCGAAATCGCCACCGCGTACCTCAACCACCTGTACAGCCCGGCGGGCCAGGAGATTGCGGCGAAGAACTTCTACCGCCCACGGGATGAAAAAGTCGCCGCCAAATACGCCCAGCAGTTCCCGAAACTGGACCTGGTGACTATCGACAAAGACTTCGGCGGCTGGAAAACTGCCCAACCGAAATTCTTTAATGATGGTGGTGTGTTCGACCAGATCTACACGGCGCAATAACTACACCGATCACTGTAGGAGCGAGCTTGCTCGCGAAAAACTTCAAGGCACCGCGTGCAAACAGACTGCCCGCGTTATCGTTGACGATCTTCGCGAGCAAGCTCGCTCCTACAGGGGTCAGGAGAGCCCGCATTCATTTGCGGGTTTTGCATATCCGTTCCGCTAACCAAGGACTCTTATGTCGCGTCGTATCTCCCCCGTCATACCCGGCTTCGGGCTGACGCTGGGCTACACCGTGGTGTACCTCAGCCTGATCGTACTCATCCCCCTGGCGGCGATGTTTGTACACGCCGCTCAACTCACCTGGGATCAGTTCTGGAACATCATTTCCGCGCCTCGCGTATTGGCGGCCTTGAAACTGAGCTTCAGCACTGCGCTGTACGCCGCACTCATCAACGGTGTGATCGGAACGCTGCTCGCCTGGGTGCTGGTGCGGTACACCTTCCCCGGGCGCAAGGTCATTGATGCGATGATCGACCTGCCGTTCGCTCTGCCCACTGCCGTCGCCGGTATTGCGCTGACGGCGTTGTACGCACCCAACGGCCTGGTCGGCCAGTTTGCCACCGACCTGGGTTTCAAGATCGCCTACACCCCCCTGGGTATCACCCTGGCGCTGACCTTCGTCACGTTGCCTTTCGTGGTGCGCACGGTGCAGCCGGTACTGGCCGATATCCCCCGGGAAATCGAAGAGGCCGCGGCCTGCCTCGGCGCCAAGCCGTTGCAGGTGTTCCGCTACATCCTCGTGCCGGCATTGTTGCCCGCCTGGCTGACCGGCTTCGCCTTGGCGTTTGCCCGAGGCGTGGGTGAGTACGGTTCGGTGATCTTCATCGCCGGCAACATGCCGATGAAAACCGAGATCCTGCCCTTGCTGATCATGGTCAAGCTCGACCAATACGACTACCGCGGCGCCACCTCCATTGGTGTGCTGATGCTGGTGGTGTCCTTTGTCTTGCTGCTGCTGATCAACTTGTTGCAGCGGCGCATCGAACGTCCATAAGGAGGCGCGGAACATGTCCCAATCGTCTATTTCCGCCGCGTCCTCGGCCAACGCCGCCCGGCGTGGCAGCGCGACCTCGCGACGCATCCTGATCGGCCTTGGCTGGCTGGTATTCGTGCTGTTCCTGCTGCTGCCATTGCTGGTGGTGGTGTCCCAGGGCTTGAAGAACGGCCTCGGCACGTTCTTCAGCGCAATCCTTGAACCGGACGCGTTGTCGGCGCTGAAACTCACGGTGATCGCCGTGCTGATTTCGGTGCCGCTCAACCTGGTGTTCGGCGTCAGCGCCGCCTGGTGCGTGAGCAAGTACTCGTTCCGTGGCAAGAGCATCCTGGTCACGCTGATCGACCTGCCGTTCTCGGTGTCGCCGGTGATCGCAGGCCTGGTGTACGTGTTGATGTTCGGCGCCCAGGGCTTCTTCGGGCCGTGGCTGCAAGACCACGACATCCAGATCGTGTTCGCCCTGCCGGGCATCGTGCTGGCGACCATCTTCGTTACCGTGCCGTTCGTGGCCCGTGAGCTGATCCCGCTGATGCAGGAGCAGGGCACCCAGGAAGAAGAAGCCGCACGCCTGCTGGGCGCCAATGGCTGGCAGATGTTCTGGCATGTCACCGTGCCGAACATCAAGTGGGGCCTGATCTACGGCGTGGTGCTGTGTACGGCGCGGGCCATGGGCGAGTTCGGCGCGGTGTCGGTGGTGTCCGGCCACATTCGCGGCGTCACCAACACGCTGCCGCTGCATGTCGAGATTCTCTACAACGAATACAACCACGTTGCCGCGTTTGCGGTGGCCAGCCTGTTGCTGATCCTGGCGCTCTTCATCCTGCTGCTCAAGCAGTGGAGCGAGAACCGAATCAACCGCCTGCGCAACAGCGCGGGTGAGGAATAAGTCATGTCGATCGAAGTCCGTAATGTCAGCAAGAACTTCAACGCCTTCAAGGCCCTGGACAGCATCAACCTGGATATCCAGAGTGGCGAGTTGGTGGCGTTGCTGGGCCCGTCCGGCTGTGGCAAGACTACGTTGCTGCGCATCATCGCCGGCCTGGAAACTCCGGATGCCGGCAGTATCGTGTTCCATGGCGAAGACGTCTCCGGCCACGATGTGCGTGATCGCAACGTGGGTTTTGTGTTCCAGCACTACGCGCTGTTTCGCCACATGACCGTGTTCGACAACGTCGCGTTCGGCCTGCGGATGAAGCCGAAAAACCAACGCCCCAGCGAAAGCCAGATCGCGAGCAAGGTTCATGAGCTGCTGAACATGGTGCAGCTGGATTGGTTGTCCGACCGTTACCCCGAACAACTCTCCGGCGGCCAGCGCCAGCGTATCGCCCTGGCCCGCGCCCTGGCGGTGGAGCCCAAGGTATTGCTGCTCGACGAACCCTTCGGTGCCCTCGACGCCAAGGTGCGTAAAGAACTGCGTCGCTGGCTGGCGCGCCTGCACGAAGACATCAACCTGACCTCCGTATTCGTGACCCACGACCAGGAAGAGGCCATGGAAGTCGCCGACCGTATTGTGGTGATGAACAAGGGCGTGATCGAGCAGATCGGTTCACCGGGCGACGTCTACGAAAACCCGGCCAGCGACTTTGTTTATCACTTCCTGGGTGACTCCAACCGCCTGCATTTGGGCGAAGACAAGCACCTGCTGTTCCGCCCTCACGAAGTGTCGCTGTCGCGCCATGAGCTGGAGGATCACCATGCGGCGCAGGTGCGGGATATTCGGCCGTTGGGTGCGACCACTCGCGTGACCTTGAAGGTTGAAGGCCAGAGTGAATTGATCGAGGCCGAAGTGGTGAAAGACCATGACAGCCTCACCGGCCTGGCTCGGGGCGAGACCCTGTTCTTCAAACCCAAAACCTGAGCCCAACACAAAACCCCTGTGGGAGCGGGCTTGCTCGCGAATGCGGAGTGTCAGTTGATACATTCATCACTGACCCACCGCATTCGCGAGCAAGCCCGCTCCCACATTTAGACCTCGCTTGGCTTAAGATCGCGGCGAGCCACCGGCCCCGAGCGCTGTTCAATCTGCCGCTTGAGCTCATGCCGCAACCCCAGCAAAAACGCCAACTCCGCCACCACAAACAACGGCCCCACGATCAGCCCCGACACATCGTCCACAAACGCAGGCTTCCTGCCTTCGTAGTAGTGCCCGACGAACTGAATCACCCAGCCCACCACAAACATGCCCACGCCGCTGCTCAGCCACACCGCCGTGCTTTGCGCCGCCAGCACATGCCCGGCCCACACCGACAAGCCCATCAGCACCGTCATCAACACGCCCAAGGCCAGTTCCAAGCGCAGGTAAAACCACGCCGAAAACAGCGCCAACAGCACCGCAGGTGATAGCCACAGCCCGCCCACCGACCATTCGGGGCGCGACAGCAGCACGGCCACCGCCACCACAATCAATGGGATACCGATGAAGTGGCTGGCGATATTGCGTGGGTCGCGGTGGTACGCGGCGTATTGACTGAGGTGGTCGACGAGGCTTTTCATTGTTGTTCCTCCTGTAGGATGTTTGATCATGCCCTGTCAGCCGGTGCCTAACTGTCAACTGGGCGACAATCTTCGGAGTTCGCATGGACACAGGGACATGGCACGCACAATTGGCTCGCGGTCAGTGGTTCAACCATTTGCCGCCTGACTTGCAGCGTAGCCTGCTGGCGGCGGCGCGGTTGCGTGTGCTGACGGCGGGGCAGTACCTGTTCAAGCGTGGTGACCCGCCGTGCGGCGTGTATGCGGTGCTGGAAGGCACGGTGCGCATCAGCGCGGTCAGTGCCCAAGGCAAGGAAGCGGTGTTGAGCCTGGTGGAAACGCCCTACTGGTTCGGCGAGATCTGCCTGTTCGACAACCTGCCGCGTACCCACGATGCCCTGGCCACCGGCGCATGCAGGCTGTTGCAGGTGCCGCAGGCGGCGATGCTCGGCATTCTCGAACAGCATCCGCTGTTCTGGCGGGAGATGGCCCTGTTGATGAGCCATAAACTGCGACTGTCGTTGATCACTATCGAACAGATAAGCCTGATGCCCGCCTCAAAGCGCCTGGCCCATCGCTTGCTGATGATTGCCCAGGGCTACGGCGAAGTGGAGCAGGCGCGCCGCGTGCTGCAGCTGCCCCAGGAGGATCTGGCGGCAATGCTGGGCCTGTCGCGCCAGACCATCAACAGTCTGCTCAAGGCGCTGGAGCAACAGGGCATTATCGGCTTGAGTTACGGCGCCATCGAGATACGCGACCTCAATGGGCTGCGGCTGGCCGCGGGCCTATGAACCGCGATAGGTAGAGAAACCGTAAGGGCTGAGCAACAGCGGGATGTGGTAGTGCTGGTCGGCCTGCTTGACCTGGAATATCACCGGTACCTCAGGGAAAAACGTCTCGCGGTTAGCCTTCTTGTAGTAATCGCCGGTCTTGAACACCACGCGGTACTCGCCCGGCTGCAGGCTGCGGTTGGCCGGGAACAGCTCGGCGATGCGGCCTTGCTGGTTGGTCACACCTTCAGACAGCGACTGCCATTTATCGCCCACATGCTGTTCAAGGGTGACATTGATCCCGGCGCTTGGCAGGCCGTTTTCCAGGTTGAGTACGTGCACGCTCAGCGGGTTGCCGTCGGCCAGGGCCAGGTTGCACAGGCCGCTCAGGCTCAGTGCGGCGAGGGTCATGCTCAAGGTTTTCATGGCGAAGTCCTTTTGAGGGAAGTGGAATCAAGGGGTGATTTTCAGGCCCAGTTGCTCGGCGGCCTGTACGGCGCAGGCTTCATCCTGCGCTGCGCCACCGGCACCGGCGATGCCTAGGGCACCGACCAGTTCGGCGTAGGCAAACAGCGGCACGCCACCGCCGAGCAACAGCAGCTCGGGCAAGCTGTTGAGGTTGGCGGCCTCGGGGTTATTACGCGCCCGTTCGGCAAACAGCCGGGTCGGGGTTTTTGTCGACAGCGCCGTGTACGCCTTGCGTTGGCTGGCGAGGCTGTTGTGCGGGCCGACACCGTCAGCGCGCAGGCCCAGCAACAGGTTGCCACCGCGGTCGAGTACGGTCAGCGCAGCGGTGCAATGGGCCAGGCTGGCGTCGGCCAGTTGGCGAGCGGTGTGCAGATCCAGCTCGGCGTGGCGTGGCAATTGTGGCGCCGCCTGGGCGGTGGTGGCCGCGGCGAGGCTCAGGAACAAGGCAGTGCGGTACATAGTGAGGGCTCCAGAAAGCAGGCCGTCACGGTAACCAGCGGATGCGGACAAAAGCCGCACAATTGGATGACAGGTTTGTAATCAAACTCAGGGATATGTGGTGTTTGTACCGGCCTTATCGCGGGCAAGCCGACACCAATCTACCTGACACCCCACAATCCAACTGTGGGAGCGGGCTTGCTCGCGAAGACGGCCTAACAGTCAACACAGTTGGACCGTGTACATATCCATTCCTGCGGTAACGGCCACTTAGGGTTCCGCCCTGACGGCGGCTCACTTTTGAAAAGCGCAAAAGTAAGCAAAACGCTCTTGCCCCACCACTCGGCACCTCGCTTGGGCTCGGTGTGCCCGAACACAG
>JAAIGE0100942770.1_pt1 | contig 76285 bp, 61 predicted proteins | sample 6487951 | NCBI WGS metagenome assembly JAAIGE01 (sample SAMN13974128, study PRJNA590717) | phyllosphere metagenome | biome: tomato field; feature: multiple bacterial spot infested tomato fields; material: tomato leaves; isolation source: leaves from tomato fields | host: Solanum lycopersicum ...
GACCGCCTGGTCAACCACGCCGGTGAAGTGGCGATCTACCGCTCGCGGCTGGAGCAGCAGCTGGGTGCTTTCCGAGGCGCGATGGGCGAACTGGAGCGCACCAATGCGCGTCTTCGCGATCAGCTGCGCCGCCTCGATCTGGAAACCGAGGCGCAGATCGTCGCCCGCTACCAGCGCGAGCAGGACCAGGCCGACCAGAAGTTCGACCCGCTGGAGCTGGACCGCTTCTCCACTCTGCAGCAGCTCAGCCGCGCGTTGAACGAATCGGCGGCCGACCTTGGCGGCCTGCAGGGCGTGCTCGACGATCTGTCACGCCAGTACGATTCGCTGCTGCAGCAGCAGTCGCGCGTTAGTTCGGAACTTCAGGACGGTCTGATGCGCGCGCGCATGGTGCCGTTCGATGGCCTGGTGCCGCGTCTGCGCCGTGTGGTCCGGCAGGCCGGCATGGATACCGGCAAGCAGGTCCATCTGACCCTGGAAGGTACCCACGGCGAACTCGATCGCAACGTGCTCGACCGCATGGTCGCGCCGCTGGAACACATGCTGCGCAATTCCGTGGCCCATGGCCTGGAGGCGCCGGAGCAGCGCCGCGCCGCCGGCAAGCCGGAGGAGGGCGAGATCGCCATCCGCCTGCACCGCGAAGGCTCGGAAATCGTGCTGGACGTGGCCGATGACGGCGCTGGCCTGGACCGCGAAGCGATCCGCCGCCGTGCCCTCGACCGTGGCCTGCTGGCTGCCGATGCGCAGCCGAGCGAGCAGGAGCTGGACAACCTGATCTTCGCTTCCGGTTTCACCACTGCCGACCAGGTCAGCCAGTTGGCTGGCCGCGGCGTGGGCATGGACGTGGTGCGCAACGAAGTGCGCCAGCTGGGCGGCTCGGTCGACATCCAGTCGGTGCGTGGCCAGGGCGTGCGCTTCACCCTTCGCCTGCCGCAGACACTGGCGGTCACCCAGGCAGTGTTCGTGCAGATCGGCGAAACCACTTTCGCGGTACCGGTGGCCTCGGTCAGTGGTATCGGCCGCCTGTCGCGTGAGCGTTTCGAAGCCGCCGACAGCAGCTACCGCTACAGCGGCGAAGACTACCCGCTGTACGATCTCGGCAGCCTGGTCGGACAGGCCCCGGCGCGTGCCGATGGCCAGCACCAGGTGCCGTTGCTGCTGGTCCGCGCCGGCGACCTGCGCGCCGCCGTGGCGATCGACCAGGTACTGGGCAATCGCGAAATCGTGGTCAAGCCGGTCGGCCTGCAGATCGCCTCGGTGCCGGGTATCTACGGTGCCACCATCACCGGCGATGGCCGCGTGGTGGTGATCCTGGACGTGGCGCCGCTGGTGCGCCGCTTCCTCGCCAATCCGACGCTGCCGGTACTGGCCAATGCGCCACGGCAGGAGCGCCAGGTGCCGCTGGTGATGGTGGTCGACGACTCGCTGACCATGCGCAAGGTCACCGGCCGCATCCTCGAGCGCCACAACTTCGAGGTCAGCGTCGCCCGCGATGGCGTGGAAGCGCTGGAGCGCCTGGAAGAGCGCGTGCCGGACCTGATGCTGTTGGATATCGAGATGCCGCGCATGGATGGCTACGAGCTGGCCACCGCGATGCGTGCCGACCCGCGCTACAAGGACGTGCCGATCGTGATGATCACTTCGCGTAGTGGTGACAAGCACCGCCAGCGCGCCTTCGAGATCGGTGTCCAGCGTTACCTGGGCAAGCCGTACCAGGAACTGGACCTGATGCGTAACGTGTACGACCTGCTGGGGATCGCCCGTGTCCGTGAGTGAAACCCAAGCGGCTCCGGCCGTGGCCCTGCTGGCCCGCCCCGGCGCGGCGCGTGAACGCCTGCGTGAGGCGTTGTCGCACGCCGATGTGCAGCTGGTGCTGGAAGACGACCCGAACAGCCTGGAGCCGCAGGTCCTGCAGCAGGCGCGGCCGCAGTTCGTGGTGATTGCTCTGGAGGCGGCCATCGAGGACGCGCTGGAACGGCTGGACGCCGTGCTGTCCGCACCGGGCCTGACCCTGGTGTTCGACGAGGCCGAACTGGCCGCGCGCCGCGATGGCTGGGAAGCCCAGCGCTGGGGCCGACATCTGGCTGCGAAGCTGCACGGCCACCAGCAGGTGTTGCCGCCGGGTGCCGAGGATGAACCCAGCCTGCAGCTGGAGCCGGGCCATCCGGCACCGCCGCCCGCGCCACGTGAAGAAGCACTGCAGCCGCACCTGGACCAGGCGTTGAGCTGGGCCGACGACGTCCCGGCCGACGGCCTGTATTCGCCCCCGGCTCACCTGCATGAACCGATCGCGCTGGAGCAGGCACTGGCCGCGCTGCAGCCGGTCGTGCCGGAGCCACTGGAGGCACCGCCGTTGCCGCCAGCGATGGCAGAGCCTGCCGCAGCCGCACCGCCGGTGTCCTTCGACCACACCGCGTGGTCGCTGGTCGATGACGTGGTGGATGCACCGGCTGCAGTCGGCATCGCTGCGGTCGAGGCGGCACCGCCCTCGTTCGATACCGATCACCTGAGCCTGGTCGATCTGGACACTGCAGCGCCGGTTGGCGCGCAGGCCGGATCCCTGCTGGTGCTGGCCGGCATTGGCGGCCCGGATGCGCTGCGACGCCTGCTCGGTGCGCTGCCGGCGTCGCTGGCCGTGCCGGTGCTGGTGCACATGCGCCTGGATGGTGGCCGTTACGGCAACCTGGTCAAGCAGATGGCACGGGTGTCGCCGTTGCCGGTGCAGCTGGCCGAAGCCGGCCAACGTGCGGCAGCGGGCGAAGTGCATGTGCTGGCCGATGACATCGGCGTGCAGGTGGCCGCTGATGGCCTGCATTTCATCAGCGACGCACAGGGCATTTCGATTGCCGCGCTACCGGCGGAACACACGGCACTGGTGCTGCTCAGCGGGGCCGACCTGGGCCACGTCGGACCGGCGCTGGACCTGGCTGCCGCCGGCGCCTGGGTGGCCGGGCAGGTGGGCGAGGGCTGCTATGACCCGGCCGCAGCCACCGCTGTGGTTGCCGCCGGCATGGTGGCGGGGGAGCCGCAGGAACTGGCACAGGCGATTGCCGCACGCTGGGGCGTGGATGACGACAACGGAGAGGCACCATGAGCTACGCCAGCAATGACGAGATCCGCGGCGTCCTGATCCAGGCAGGCAACGCGCGCGTATTGCTGCCCAATGCCACCGTGGCTGAAATGATGTCGCGCGTGCCGGTGCAGCCGGTCTCCGATGCGCCCCGCTGGCTGGTCGGCGAGATCGGCTGGCATGGCTGGCAGGTGCCGCTGGTGTCGTTCGCACGTCTTTCGGGACTGGGCGAAGAAGCCGTGGGCGGCCACAACAAAGTGGTGGTGCTGAAGGCCCTCAGCGGCAACGCGCAGCGTCCGTACTACGCGCTGCTGACGCAGAACTTCCCGCAGCTGATCTCGGTGCCGCGCGACGGCCTGCTGGCCGATGCCTCGGAGGAAACCCTGCCGGACATCGTGCACATGCGCGTGCTGCTGGGCGAGCAGAGCGCGCTGCTGCCGAACCTGGACGCGCTGGAAGCCGCGCTGGATTCGCTGGCCGTTTGATCGGGAATCCGTCGGGCATTTCGAATTCCTGGTAGTGCCGGCCGCTGGCCGGCAACCTCATGATCCGGTGGATGCCGGCCAGCGGCCGGCACTACCACGAATCAGCCTTACCCCAGATCGCCCAACCGCGCCTGCAGCGCCGCGATCGCGGCCAGCCCGGCGGTCTCGGTGCGCAGGATGCGCGGACCCAGCTGCAGGCCCTGGAAGCCAGCGGCCGCCAGTTGGTCCCGGTCGCGTGGCGACCACCCTCCTTCCGGACCGATTGCAATCACGATGCCCCCGGCAGGTGCGGCGTCCATCGTCGACAGCCGGTGCGCACCCTGCGGGTCCAGGGTCAACCGAAGCGTATCCACCGGCAGTGCCGCTGCCGCCCGCGCAAGCGACAACGGTGAACCCACCTGTGGAATGCGCGCGCGCCCGGACTGGCCGCAGGCCGAGGTCACCACGTTGTTCCAGTGCGCCACGCGCTTCTCGGCGCGTGCGGCGTCGAGCTTCACCTCGGTACGTTCGGCATTGACCGGAATGATCGCCGCCACGCCCAGTTCAGTGGCCTTCTGCAGGATCAGGTCCATCTTCTCGCCACGGGCAATGCCCTGCAGCAGGGTGATCGCCAGCGGCGACTCATTGTTGATGGCCTGCACGGCGTCGATGCGGACCTGCACCTCGCGCTTGCCGGCCACGGTCAGCGTCGCGCTGTAGTCGTGGCCATCGCCGTTGAACAGCACGCAGGTATCACCTTCGCGCAGGCGCATCACCCGTACCAGGTGGTTGGCCGTCTCTTCCGGCAGGGTCACGGTCTGGCCGCTGTGCAGCGCCAGATCGATGGGGCAGCGGGTCACGCGCATGCAATTGCCTCGTCGATGGCTGCCAGCGTGGTATGTGCCAGCAGTTCCAGTTGTTCATCGTCCACGCAGTACGGTGGCATCCAATACAGCACATCGCCCAGCGGGCGCAGTACCACGCCGCGTTTGAGCGCGGCCTTGTAGGCGTGCAGGCCCAGCCGCAGTGACGGGTCGAACGGCGTGCGCCTGTTGCCGTCACGCGACAGCTCGAAGGCCACCACCATGCCGGCCTGGCGTACATCGGCCACGTGCGGATGGTCGGCGAACGGCGCGGCGAGGGTCCCCATCACCGAAGCGATGCCGCGGTTGCGTGCGACCACATCGTCGTCGCGGAAGATGTCCAGCGTCGCCAACGCCGCCGCGCAGGCCAGCGGATTGCCGGTGTAGCTGTGCGAATGCAGGAACGCGCGCTCGCGGGAGTCATCGAGGAACGCGTCGTACAGTGCCTGCGTGGCGAGCACGGCGGCCAGTGGCAGGAAGCCGCCGGTCAGTCCCTTGGACAGGCACATCAGGTCCGGCATCACCCCGGCCTGTTCGCAGGCGAACATCGTGCCGGTGCGGCCAAAGCCTGCGGCGATTTCGTCGGCGATCATGAACGCACCGTGCGCATCGCACAGTTCGCGTACGCGCTGCAGGTACACCGGGTCGTGCATCCGCATGCCTCCTGCGCACTGCAGGCGCGGTTCCAGGATCACCGCGCAGATCTCACCCGGGTGCTGGTCGAACAGCGTGGCCAGTCCATCCGCCGCCTGCCGCGCGCGATCTGCCGCACTCTGGCCAGGCTCGGCCAGGTAGGCGTCGGGCGAGGGCGCGAACAGGCCTTCGGCCAGCAGCGGCGCATAGACACGGCGGTACAGCGGGATGTCGCCCAGCGCCAGCGCGCCCAGGGTCTCGCCGTGGTAGCCGTTCTCCAGCGCGATGAAGCGCGTGCGGCGCGGCTCTCCGCGGTTCTGGAAATACTGGAACGCCATCTTCAGCGCCACTTCCACGCCAGCTGAACCGTTGTCGGCATAGAACACCTTGGCCAGCGGTTCGCGGCCGGGCTGCCGTGGTGCCAGCGCCAGCAGGCGTTCAGCCAAGGTGATCGCCGGCTCGTGGCCGAAGCCGGCCAGCATCACCTGTTCCAGCTGCCCGGCCTGGGCGGCGATGGCGCCGCCGATGCGCGGCTCGGCATGGCCGAACAGGTTGGTCCACCAGCTGCTGACCGCGTCCAGGTAGCGGTTGCCGTCGTGGTCGAACAACCAGGCGCCCTGGCCGCGTGCGATCGGGACCAGTGGCAGGGTGTGCGGATGCTCGCGCATCTGCGTGCACGGGTGCCACAGCACCTTCAGGTCGCGTTGCCGCCAGTGCTCGACCAGCGGGGAGGGGGTTGGGTCTGCTAGCATTTCGGGCTCATGAACATGTTGCTGCCTGCACATTCTATCGGCCCCGGCGCAGACGCCGGCCGCCGCGGAGATTCCGCATGAACGATGACCGTGGCGGCCGTCGCTTGCCGATCATCCATCGGATCACCGATGAAGAGAACGGTCCCTTCCAGCGCCAGCACCTGGACCTGGAGTTCTCCAACGGTGAACGCCGCCGCTTCGAGCGCCTGGTCAGCCGGGGCCACGGCGCGGTGGTGGTGGTGCCGATGCTTGATGACGAGACCGTGCTGCTGGTACGTGAATACGCTGCCGGCATGCACCGCTACGAACTGGGGCTGGTCAAGGGCCGGATCGATGCCGGCGAGACCCCCGAGCAGGCCGCGGACCGTGAACTGAAGGAAGAGGCCGGTTATGGTGCGCGCCGGGTAGACGTGCTGCGCGCGATGACCCTGGCCCCGACCTACATGAGCCATCAGTCGTGGCTGGTGGTGGCGCGCGACCTGTACCCGGAAAAGCTGGCCGGCGATGAGCCGGAAGAGCTGGAAGTGGTGCCGTGGAAGCTGGCCGAGCTGGACCAGCTGATGCTGCGCGAGGACTTCTCCGAGGGTCGCTCGCTGGCGGCGCTGTTCATCGCCCGGCAGTGGCTGCAGGGAACGCGATGATCAAACTGACCACGGACCTGCGCGAGACCGCCATCGCCATCGCCCAGGAAGCCGGACAGGCCATCATGCAGGTGTATGCCGATGGCTTCGACGTGCAGCTCAAGGACGACGACAGCCCTGTCACCAGTGCCGACCTGGCGGCCAACCAGGTCATCGAGCAGGGCCTGCAGCAGCTGACCCCGGATCTGCCGATCCTGTCCGAGGAGTCGGCGCAGGTGGGCTGGGAGCAACGCCGCCACTGGGGTGCCTACTGGCTGGTCGACCCGCTCGACGGCACCCGCGAGTTCGTCAAGCGCAATGGCGAGTTCAGCGTCAACATCGCATTGATCTACCAGGGCGCGCCGGCCTTCGGCGTGGTGCTGGCGCCGGTCACCGGCATCGTCTGGCATGCCATGCGTGGTGAGCTGGCGTACCGTCGCCAGGGCCTGCATGACACTGTGCTGCGTACCCGCACGCCGGCCACCGCACCGCTGCGGGTGGCCGCCAGCCGCTCCCACCGCTCGCCGGAAACCGAAGCGCTGCTGGCGCGGATGGGTCGCATCGAAACCATCGCTCAGGGCTCATCGCTGAAGTTCTGCCGGATCGCCGAAGGAGGCCTGGATGTCTACCCTCGGCTGGGCCCGACCTCCGAATGGGACACCGCCGCCGGCCAGTGCGTGCTGCACGCTGCCGGTGGCGCGGTGCTGTCGGCGGCGACCGGCAAGCCGTTCCGCTACAACCGCCGCGAGACCCTGTTGAACGGCGATTTCATTGCCCTTGGTGACACCAGCCTGCCCTGGCGCGACTGGTTGTCCGATTGACCCTGGAGACCGCATGAGCGCGCACGACACCCCCACCACCGACAGTGCCGCCAGCAACGAATTGGAACGCCTGCTGTCGATCATGGCGCGCCTGCGCGATCCGCAGGATGGCTGCCCCTGGGACCTGGAGCAGAACTTCGCGACCATCGCCCCGTACACCATCGAGGAAGCCTACGAGGTGGCCGATGCCATCGATCGGGGCGACCTCGATGATCTCTGCGATGAGCTGGGCGACCTTCTGCTGCAGGTGGTGTTCCATGCGCGCATGGCCGAGGAGCAGGGTGCCTTCGCCTTCGCTGAGGTCGCACGCGCGATCAGCGACAAGATGCAGCGCCGCCACCCGCACGTGTTCGCCGATGTCAGCGTCGATGACGCCGACGGGGTGACGCGCAACTGGGATGCGATCAAGCGTGCCGAGCGAGTCGCCAAGGGCGAGCAGGACACCTCCGCATTGGCCGGCATCTCACGTGGCCTGCCCGAATGGCAGCGGGCGGTGAAGCTGCAGTCGCGTGCGGCCAAGGTCGGTTTCGATTGGCCGGGCCCGCTGCCGGTGCTGGACAAGGCAGCCGAGGAACTGCAGGAACTGCGCGAGGAGTTCGAGCGCGGCGATATCGCCGGCAACAAGGCGCGCCTGCAGGAAGAGCTGGGCGACCTGCTGTTCGTCTGCGCCAACCTGGCACGCCATGCCGATATCGATCTGGGCGCGGCACTGCGCGGGGCCAACCACAAGTTCGAACGTCGCTTCCGTGCGATGGAGGCACAGGCCGAAGTGCAGGGGGAAGTGCTGTCCGCGCTGGACCTGGATGCGCAGGAAGCACTGTGGCAGCACGCCAAGGCGGCGGAGAAGGCGTGAAGACGCTCGCGCTGTTCCTGCTGACCGCGCTGGCCGAAATCGTTGGCTGCTACCTGCCGTGGTTGTGGCTGCGCAAGGGCGGCAGCATCTGGTTGCTGCTGCCGGCGGCAGCCAGTCTGGCCCTGTTCGCGTGGCTGTTGACCCTGCATCCAACCGCCAGTGGCCGCGTCTATGCCGCTTACGGTGGCGTCTATATCGGCACTGCGCTGTTCTGGCTGTGGCTGGTCGATGGCATCCGTCCCAGCCGCTGGGACCTGCTCGGTGCAGCCCTGTGCCTGGCCGGCATGGCGGTGATCATGTTCGGACCGCGCGCGCCTTCGGTGTAGAGTCGAGGCATGCTCGACTGCTTCTGCCAGGATCCGTCGAGCCGAGGCAGCCGAGCATGGCTCGGCTCTACAAGGGCAAGGATGCTCGCGCAGCGCTGCCTCCCCGGAAGGTGCATGATGCAGCCAGTAACAGCCCGGAGCATGCGCATGTCCCGCTTCGCCAGCTTCCGTGAGTTCTATCCGTTCTACCTCAGCGAGCACCGCCACCCGGTGTCGCGCCGGCTGCATTTCATCGGCAGTTGCGGAGTCCTGCTGCTGGTCGCAGCCGCGATCCTGCGCGGCCAGCCGCTGCTCCTGCTCGGCGCCCTGTTCTGCGGTTATGGATTCGCCTGGGTCGGCCATTTCTTCTTCGAGAAGAACCGCCCTGCCACCTTCCAGCATCCGCTGTACTCGTTCATGGGCGACTGGGTGATGTTCGCCGACATCCTGCGCGGGCGCGTGCGCTGGTAGCCCCGGCTGTGAATGTCGCCTTCACGCGCTATGCTGGGGCCTGGACGTCATAGATAAGGAAAGCAAGATGTTCCCGACCATGTTCTTTACCGTGGTACTGGCCTTCGTGGCCGTGGTGATCCTGTTCAAGGCGGTACGGATGGTGCCCCAGGGCTACGAGTGGACCGTCGAGCGCTTCGGGCGCTACACGCACACCATGACCCCAGGCCTGCATTTCCTGATTCCGATCGTGTACGGGGTGGGGCGCAAGGTGAACATGATGGAGCAGGTGCTGGATGTGCCCAGCCAGGAAGTGATCACCAAGGACAACGCCGCCGTGCGCGTGGACGGCGTGGTGTTCTTCCAGGTACTCGATGCGGCCAAGGCCGCCTATGAAGTGGCCAATCTGGAAGTGGCGATGATCGCCCTGGTGCAGACCAATATTCGTACCGTGATCGGTTCGATGGACCTGGATGAATCACTGAGCCAGCGCGAAGTGATCAATGCGCAGCTGCTGAGCGTGGTCGACCATGCCACCAACCCGTGGGGCGTGAAGGTCAACCGCATCGAGATCCGCGACATCCAGCCGCCGCGCGACCTGCTGGATGCGATGGCGCGGCAGATGAAGGCCGAGCGCGAGAAGCGCGCGCAGATCCTTGAGGCAGAGGGTTCAAGGCAGTCGGAGATCCTGCGCGCCGAAGGCGAGAAGCAAGCCACGGTGCTGGAGGCCGAAGGCCGCCGTGAGGCGGCGTTCCGCGATGCCGAGGCCCGCGAGCGCCTGGCCGAGGCCGAGGCCATGGCGACCAGGGTGGTGTCGGTGGCGATTGCCGAGGGTGACGTGCAGGCGATCAACTACTTCGTCGCCCAGAAGTACGTGGAAGCCTTCAAGGAACTGGCCAGTTCGCCGAACCAGAAGCTGGTGCTGATGCCGATGGAGGCCAGCGGGGTGATTGGTTCGATTGCCGGCGTGGCTGAGCTGGCCAAGCAGGCGCTGGCCGACCAGGACAGCAAGGCCGCCAGCAAGCGGCCACCACCGATCGGAGGCTGACATGCGCTGGGAAGTCGTAGGCTGGGGCGCGTTGGCACTGCTGCTGTTCGCGGCCGAAGCGCTGGCACCGGGGGCGTTCATGCTGTGGATCGGCATCGGCGCGGCGGCGGTGTTCGTGCTGGTGGCGGTGTTCGGCGATATCCCGCTGCTGTGGCAGGTGGTTGCCTTCGTGCTGTTGAGCGTTGTCTCGATCCAATGCTACCGGCGCTGGGGGCGGCCCCGCGCCCGGCCCAGCGATGCGCCGCTGCTCAACCGCCGCGCCGAGCAGCTGGTCGGTCGGGAGGTGGTACTGCAGCAGGGCATCGTCGGTGGCCAGGGACGGGTCAGCATTGACGATGCGTCCTGGCAGGTGAGCGGTCCGGAGCTGCCTGCAGGCGCATGGGTGAAGGTGCTCAGCGTGCAGGGCACGGTGCTGGTGGTCGAGGACGCAGGCCGCCCCCTGTAGCGCCGAGCTCACGCTCGGCTTCCACACGAAGAGCAGCCGAGCATGGGCTCGGCTCTACAGCTCCGGCGCTGCGCTGCGGCACACCTGCGGGCGACCGATCTGGGATAATGGGGATTCTTGTTTCCTCTGCTGCCGGACCCGGTCATGACCCAGAAGACGCTGCTCAACGATACCCACCGCGCCCTTGGCGCCAAGATGGTCGATTTCGGGGGTTGGGACATGCCCATCCACTACGGCTCGCAGCTGGACGAACACCACCTGGTGCGTCGCGAGTCCGGTGTGTTCGACGTCAGCCACATGACCGTGGTCGACCTGCGCGGTGACCAGGTCAAGCCGTTCCTGCGCCGCCTGCTGGCCAATTCCGTGGACAAGTTGAAGGTGACCGGCAAGGCACTGTACTCGTGCATGCTGAATCCGCGCGGCGGCGTCATCGATGATCTGATCGTCTACTACCTGGGCGATGACTTCTTCCGCATGGTCGTCAACGCATCCACCCGTGAGAAGGACCTGGCCTGGCTGCGCGAGCAGGCCGCGCCGTTCGGCGTCAGCGTCGAGCAGCGTCCGGACCTGGCCATCCTTGCCGTGCAGGGCCCGCAGGCGCGCGACATCGTCATCGGCCTGGCCCGCGAAGCCGACCGTGCAGCGCTGACCAAGCTTGGCCGCTTTGCTGCGCTGCAGGCGCAGTCCGACGATGGCGTCGAGCTGTTCGTCGCCCGCACCGGCTACACCGGTGAAGATGGTTTCGAGATCCTGCTGCCGCAGGATGCCGTGGTCGCGTTCTGGAACCGCCTGCTGGCGGCGGGCGTGAAGCCGGCCGGACTCGGTGCGCGCGACACCCTGCGCCTGGAAGCCGGCATGAACCTGTATGGCCAGGACATGGACGAAGCGATCAGCCCGTACGAAGCGGCGCTGGCCTGGACCGTGTCGCTGGACGAAGGTCGCGACTTCATCGGCCGCGACGTGCTGGAAGCGCAGAAGGCCGCTGGCACCGCACGCCAGATGATCGGCCTGGTGATGGACGAGAAGGGTGTGCTGCGTCATGGTCAGGCGGTGACCACCGCCGGTGGCCAGGGCGAGATCCTGTCCGGCACCTTCTCGCCGACCCTGGCCAAGGGCATCGCCTTCGCGCGCGTGCCGGCCGGTGAACTGGGCGAGGTCACCGTCGACATCCGCGGCCGGCAGGTGCCGGTGCGCGTGGTCAAGTTCCCGTTCGTGCGCGAAGGCCAGGCCCAGCCCGGCGTGCTTGGCGACGCCTGATCCAAACATGCCGGTCGTCACTGACAGCAGTGGCGGCCGGTTGGTTACACTAGCCCCGTTTTTTCCACCCCTGCATATCTCTGGAGCAGTCCCATGAGCGAGATCCCCGGCGACCTCAAGTTCCTCAAGTCCCATGAGTGGGCCCGTGTCGAAGGCAATGGCCGCGTGACCGTCGGTATTTCCGACCACGCCCAGGGCCTGCTGGGTGACCTGGTCTACGTCGAGCTGCCCGAAGTCGGCGCGACCGCCAAGGCCAACGAGCAGATCGCGGTCGTCGAGTCGGTGAAGGCCGCCTCCGACGTCTACAGCCCGGTCAGCGGCACCATCGTCGAGGTCAACTCGGCGCTGTCGGACAAGCCGGAAACCATCAACGAAGATGCCTACGGCGACGGCTGGATGTACGTGGTCGAACTGTCCAACGCCGATGAGCTCAACGAGCTGCTGGATCCGGACGCGTACGCCGAAGCCCTGGAAGACGAAGACCACTGAGTCGTCACTTCCGGGTTCGGACACGGCCACCTTCGGGTGGCCGTTTTTGTTTTGGCGATGGTGCTCGACTCATGACGACGGGTTCGCTGCCGACCCTCGGCATGGCATCAGCGGGCGGACGAACGGCACGGAAGGGCATGCGCAGTTTTGCGCAAATCCGCGTTTCCACCCCGCGTTGGCGTGTCCGGATGTGAAAACTTTTGATGCCCCGTTGCGGCGCCGTTGTGCTGGCGTTGGCGGCAGCGGTGATGGTTGTTTGCAATGCATGCATGCTGTGGCGACGGACATGCACGCTTCTGCGTAGAGTGCTTATTTCAAGTGCTTTTTGTTCAACGATTGCGTCTGCGTTGTTGCAGGCAACGTGCGTGCGCGGCGCTTCGGCGGTCGCTGCAGGCGCGACGTGGCGACCGTGCAGACGCCGCCGCGGACGGCGCGGATGTGAAAATTTTTCGCGGGGGTTGTTGACAGTAAAAAAAACCGTGATTAGGTTTCGCCTCAGCAGACCTTGCCTGCCCAACCGAGTGCGCAGAATCAATCGTCCGATGCGAAGCAGCCCCTTCAAGACCACCGCGACTCTGATGACGGTGGACATGGCCCCGCTTCCCCCGGAGAAATGCAAGGTACCTCCCGTTCCGATGCCCGCTCCGCCGATCGAGGCGGGCATTGCCGCATCCGTAACGGCGCGCCTGACGCGCCGGCGGTCCCCGCACGCAGCATCCGCGGGTTTGATCCACCTGGGCGTTTCAACTCCCTATCACTGACGAGGAGCCATCCCATGGCAACCAAGAAAGCTGCGAAGAAAAAGCCCGCCGCCAAGAAAGCGGTGAAGAAGGTCGCTAAGAAGGCCGCTGCCAAGAAGGCAGTGAAGAAGGTCGCGAAGAAGGCGACCGCCAAGAAGGCAGTGAAGAAGGCTGCGAAGAAGGTCGCCAAGAAGACCACTGCGAAGAAGGCAGTGAAGAAGGCGGCAAAGAAGGTAGCCAAGAAGTCCACTGCCAAGAAGGCCGTCAAGAAGACCGCGAAGAAGGCCGTCAAGAAGGTAGCCAAGAAGGCCACCAAGAAGACTGCCAAGAAGGCTACTGCCCGCAAGCCGGCCAAGAAGGTCGCCAAGAAGGCAGTAAAGAAGACTGCAAAGAAGGCGGTAAAGAAGACCGCCAAGAAGGCAGTGAAGAAGACCGCGAAGAAGGCCACCAAGAAGGCTGCCCCGAAGAAGGCAGCGAAGAAGGTTGCCAAGCGCAAGCCGGCCGCCCGCAAGAAGAAGGCTGCTCCGGTCGCTCTGCCGGCAACCCCGGCGCCGCTGATCTAAGTACTTCCCGATAGCCGCATCCTGAAACCCCTTCCCTGTTGCCCAGCAGGGAGGGGGTTTTTTTATGCTCGGATGTCGGTTGCGAACGTGGTCGGCAAGGGCGGGAAACGCTCGACCAGGAAGTCGAGGAAGCTGCGCAGGCGGGTTGAGCGGTAGCGGTCGTGGGCGTAGACCACGTGCATCGGCCGACCGGCCTGACCGTGCTCGGGGAACAGCTGCACCAGGCGCCCGGCGTCGACATCCGCGGCCAGCAGCAGGGTCGATTGCAGCACGATGCCCAGCCCATGCAGTGCGGCCGAACGCAGTGCTTCGCCGTTGTTGATCTGCAGCCGGCCATCGGGCGCGTGGTCGAGCTCGCCAGCGCCGGCCTGCAGCCACTGCGCGAGCGCGCTGGGTTCGAAGGACAGGCATTGATGCGAGGCGAGCGCTGGCAACGTGTCCGGGGTGCCGTGGCGCGCGAGGTAGGCCGGCGAGGCGCACATCATCAAGCGATACGGGGCGAGCGGCCGTGCTATCAGTTCGCTGCTGCCGGCCAGGGTGCCGATGCGCAGCGCTGCTTCGAAGCCTTCCTCGGCCAGGTCGACCACGCGGTCGGTCAGCGTCGCCTCGACACGGACGTCCGGGTAGCGGGCCATGTACTCGGCCAGCGCCGGCACCAGTGCATGGGTGCCGAAGATTACCGGAGCGCTGATGCGCAGCGTTCCTGCGGGTGCCAGCTGCTGGTGCTGGGCCTGCGCATCGGTCTCGTCCACCAGGCGCAGGATCTCCTTGCATCGCGCGTAGTAGTCCTCGCCGAAGGGGGTCAGGTGCTGGCGCCGGGTGGTGCGGCTGAGCAGCTGCATGCCGAGCCGGGCCTCGAGCGAGCGCAGGTGCTTGCCGGCCATCGTCGCGGAAATATCCATCGCCGCCGCAGCAGCGCTGAGGCTGCCCTTGTCCACGATCAGCACGTAGACCCGCATGCTCTCCAGCAGGTTCATCTGACACCCCGGGTGTTGAATGCTGAAACCTGCGCGGAGTTTATCAATCAGTGGTGATCAAAGAGCATGCGCTGCACGGGCCGGATGTGCCGGCCATGCTCACAGGAGAACACCATGGATTTGAACCTCGAGGGACGCACCGCGCTGGTCACCGGTGCGGGCAGCGGCATCGGTGCCGGTGTTGCCAGGTTGCTGGCGGCGCAGGGTGTGCGTGTTGTGATCAGTGCACGGCGCGCGGAGCCGCTGCAGGCCCTGGCGGCGGAAATCGAAAGCGGTGGCGCGCCCGCGCCGGTCATCGTGCTCGGTGATGTCACCGATGCCGATGATGTGCGCCGCATCGCCGATGCCTCGCTGGCAGCGCTGCAGCGGGTGGACATCCTGGTCAACGCGGCTGGAGGAGGGCGGCCGGCCACGGTGGATGCGGGCGACGATGTATGGGAGGAGGCGATCGCACTGAATTTCTCTGCGGCGCGACGGCTGACCCAGGCATTGCTGCCGGCGATGCAGGCGCAGGGATGGGGACGAGTGATCAACTTCAGTGGTTCGATGGAGCCGCGTGCCGTGAACGCCGCCACGGCAGCGAAGGCAGCGCTGCATCTGTGGAGCAAGGGGCTGTCGTCGGCGCTGGCCACACAGGGCATCACGGTCAATGCAATCGCGCCGGGACGGATCAATAGCGCGCAGATCCGGGACCGCCTGCATCCCACCGAGGAAAGCCGGCGCGAATTCATCGCCCGCAACATCCCGATCGGGCGCTTCGGCGAACCGGAGGAAGTGGCGCCGCTGGTGGCGTTCCTGGCCTCGCCGCTGGCCGGCTACATCACCGGTGCCGTGATTCCGGTGGACGGCGGAATGCACTACTTCGCGCATTAGCCCTCCGGAACTGTAGAGCCGAGCCCTGCTCGGCTGCTTCACGCATTTGTAGAGTCGAGCCGTGCTCGACTGCTTTGCACGGACAGTCGAGCAAGGCTCGACTCCACAACAGCCAACAAAAAGGGCGACCCGCGGGCCGCCCTTCGTACTCACCGTCGAGCCCGCCAGATCAGCGCGGCGAGGCGACGGCACGGTTGCTGGAAGCACCCTTGCCCTTGCGTTTGTCCTGCTGCGCAGGGCTCGCGCCTTCGGCCATCAGGTTGTCGCTGCCGAAGTCGGTGTCCACGTCCAGCCAGCGCTGCGTCGGCAGGCCGAGGGCGGCGTCGAGCACGGTCGGCAGCAGGCCGCTGGGCAGGCCGCTTTCGCCGTTCCACATGATGGCGATGCCAAGGTCGCGTTCCGGCACCAGCGCGACCAGGCCGCGGTAGCCCTGCACGGCGCCGGCATGGAACACCACGTCGTGACCGGCATAGTCGAAGGTGCGCCAGCCCAGTGCGTAGCCGGCCGAGTGCAGGCGCTCGCGGCGCCAGCCCGAACGCATCTCGCCCGGGGTGTTGATCAGGCTGGAATGCAGGGTGGCCAGCAGCGGTGCCGGCAGCACGTCCGGACGGTGGCCGGTGTGGGCCAGCAGCCATTGCGCCATGTCGCTGGCGCTGGCGTTGACGCCGGCGGCCGGGGCGACGCGGTAATAGGTCGGCTTCGGCGTCAGCGACACCCAGCCATTACGGCTGCGCACGTGCGGGCGCGCCCAGCGTGAGCTGGCCTGGATGCCGGCCAGGCCGAGGCTGGCATCGTTCATGCCCAGCGGCTTGAAGATGCGGCGTTCGACCGACTGCTCGTAGAAGCTGCCCGAGGCGGCATAGACCACGTCACCGATCAGGCTGAAGGCCACGTTCTGGTAGGCGTAGCAGTCGCCCGGAAGGCACTTCAGGCTGGTGTTGGCCAGTTTCTGGGTCAGCGAGTAGTACTCGGCATTGCCTTCGATGTCGCGGTCGTAGGCGTTGTACGGCAGGCCGACGCGGTGGCTGAGTACGTCGGCCACGGTCAGGCGATCAGTCGCTTCCGGCGAGTTGAGGCGGAAACCCGGCACGTAGTCGGTGACCTTGCTGTCCCAGCGCAGGGTGCCGTCGTTGACCAGCAGGCCGGCCATGGTGCCGGCGAACGCCTTGGACAGCGACGCCAGGCGGAACACGGTATGCGCATCGACCGGCAGCGGGTTGTTGACGTCGGTGACGCCATAGCCGCGCGCGCTGAGCACACGGCCACCCTGCACGATGGCCACGGCCATGCCCGGCACGCGCTCACCATAGGTCAGCTGCTGCGCCATCGATTCGATGTTTGCGACGTTGAAGCCGGCCGCCGGCAGCTGCACCTGCGGCACCAGGCCGGTGCGGTATGCGGCGGGCTGGGTGTGGGCGACGGCGGTGGCGGCGGATTCGATGTTGGCCGGCATCGGCGGCAACGGCGGCGGGGTCTGCGCGGTGGTGGACAAGGCAACGGGCATCAACATGCCCAGCAAACCGGTGGCCGCCGAACGGATCGGACGACGCAGGCTGTTCTTTTTCATCGTGGAGACCCGTGCGCGACTGCTGATGGCGATTCTAGCGCCGCTTTTCCCTTGTGCACAAACAAAGCGAAGATGAATGCGCATCTCGTTGAAAAAGTTGGAATTTTGACGCCCCGAAAGCGTGTGTCGGAACGTATCGTCCGGGTGGGATCGTGACACTGCGTTTCAGCCTTCTGCGGGGCTGCTGCTGGCGATGTTGCAGTGCATTGGCTAACGTACGCGCTTCACTGCCCCCGGAGCCTGCCATGCCGCTGTCCAACCGCCGTCTTCTGGCGAGGGACGCCGCGTGAGTGCGGTGCAGGTCAGGGGGCCGCTGAGGGGCCTGAGCGCGGCACTGCGTGAGTCGCCGGCGCTGTGGTGGTCGTTCCTGTACTTCTTCTGCCTGCTGAGCGGCTACTACGTGCTGCGCCCGGTGCGTGAGGCGATGGCCGCTTCGGCCGACCTGGAGACCGTGTTCCCGCCGATGCTGATCGCCTGGTTCAACAGCCACGGCATCGCGCTGAAGGACTTCGTCCTGCAGTTCCTGTTCTCCTGCGTGTTCGTGATCATGCTGGTGCTGCAGCCGGTCTACGGCTGGCTGGTCAGCCGCTTCCCGCGACGGGTGTTCCTGCCGGCGGTGTATGGGTTCTTCATCGTCACTCTGCTGGGGTTCTACGCGCTGTTCGACAGCGACGTGCCCGGGCGAGGCATGGCCTTCTTCTTCTGGATCAGCGTCTTCAACCTGTTCGCGGTGGCGGTGTTCTGGAGCTTCATGGCCGATGTGTTTTCCAACGCGCAGGCACGTGCCTACTACGGCTACATCGGCGCGGCCGGCACCATCGGTGCCTTCCTCGGCCCGTTCATCACCAGCGTGCTGGTGCAGCGCGTGGGCATCGCCAACCTGATGCTGGTCTCGGCCGGATTTCTCGCCATCTGCCTGTTGAGCATCTGGCGGCTGCGGCACTGGGCGGTGCTGCGCGAGCGCGAACAGCAACTGGTCGACGGTGAAAAGCCGATGGGCGGCAGTGTGCTGGATGGCCTGAAGCTGATCGTGCGCGAGCCCCTGCTGCGCTGGCTGGCGATCATGGTGTTGTTTGGTGTGGGCGTGGGCACCCTGCTGTACAACCAGCAGGCCACCATCGTGCGTGCCTCGTTCAACGATGCAGGCGCTGCCACTGCCTTCTTCTCGCGCATCGACCTGGCGGTGAACGCGCTGGCCCTGTTGATGCAGCTCGGCCTGACCCGCTGGCTGCTGTCTCGCCACGGCATCGCCCCGGCGCTGCTGATCCCGGGCTTCGCGATCCTGATCGGTTTCTCGGTGCTGGCTGCCTCGCCGATGCCGCTGATGGTGGCGGTGGTGCAGGTGATGACCCGTGCCAGCGAGTTTGCACTGGCCAAGCCGGCACGCGAGACCATCTATACCCGCGTAGACCGCCAGTGGCGCTACAAGGCCGGTGCGGCCATCGACACGGTGGTCTACCGCGGCGCGGACCTGAGCTTTGCGTGGGTGCACAAGGGCTTGTCCTTGTTTGGTTCACATGTGGTGTTCATCGGTGGCGTGGTGGTTGCCGCATGCATGACCGCTGCCGCGTTCGGCGTGCTGCGCGAAGAAAAGAAGCTGCCGCGCGACCGCTGAGCCGCGCGGGGTCGGATCCCTCTCCCACGGAGAGGGCTCTGACCCCATCACCCCATCCATCTATCCAAGGAAACGCCCATGTACTGGATCGCACTTGCCTTGACCCTGCTGGTCGCACTGCTGCACGTCTATTTCCTGGTGCTGGAGATGTTCCTGTGGACGCGCCCACTGGGCCTGAAGACGTTCCGCAACACGCCGGAGAAGGCAGAGACCACGCGCGTGCTGGCGGCCAACCAGGGCCTCTACAACGGCTTCCTGGCTGCAGGCATCGTGGTGGGGCTGTTGATCGACCAGCCGGTGCTGGTGACGTTCTCGCTGGCCTGTGTGGTGGTAGCGGGGTGCTATGGCGCCTACAGCGTCAGTCGTCGCATTTTCATGATCCAGGCGCTGCCGGCGATCCTGGCGTTGGTGTTTCGCGCACTGGCGTGATTTCCGGCCAACGGCACAGCCCCTCGTGGGTTGGTCGCGTAGAGCTGTCATGGGGTTGGTCGGGCGGGTTGGGTTCGCGGGGGACGCCGCAAGTCCCCCTCCGGGGCCCGGCCCAGCCGCTGGCGGCTGTGCGTTCAGGCGCTTGCGAAGCAGTGCTTCGCAAGCAAAGCGCCTTCACCCCTGTAAGCTCGATGGCGCCATCCATGGCGCCAACGCCCCTGCACGGCCCACCCGCCCGGCCTCAGACAGGTTCCGTGCGCGGCCAGCCCACGGAGAAGAAAAAAGAAGATCAAGAGCAACAGCGGGTCGCTGCGCTCGTGGGTTCTGCGTGCATGAAAAAAAGCGGCCGATGGGTCGCTTTTGCTTTTGCTCTTCTTTTTCTCTTCCGTGGGGGACGCCGCAGAGATCCGTCCGAGGCCGGAGGGGTGGGGCCGGGCGGGGTATCCGCGCCATGGATGGCGCGGCTAAGCCTACAGGGACGTACTTGCGGCGTCCCCGCATGGACCCACCCCTCCGGCCCAACCGATAAACCGCTTTCGCCGTCCACCCACGAGGGGCTGCGCCGTTCGCGGGAACCTTACTTCGCCGGCGACAGCCACATGTCGATCACCGCGCTGAACACCTCCGTCCCCGCGCGGTCACGCACGCTCACCGTCACCGGCAGCGCATAGCCCTCGGCAGCGGCCACGATCGGCTGCGCCGGCAGCGCAACTGCCTGCAACATGCCGCGCGCCTTGGCCAGGTACTGCACCTGCATGCCCTTGGGGATCCAGCGCATGCCCTTCGGCAGCGAGGCATCGACCATCAACCCGGCGGTCAGCTCGGCCAGGTTGCACATCGCGATCGCGTGCACCGTGCCGATGTGGTTGCGCACCTTGCGCCGGTCGGCCAGCGTGCCTTCACAGCGGCCGTGCTCAAGGCGGGTGATGCGCGGCGCGATGCTGGCGAAGTAGGGCGCCTTGAAGCACACCGCGCGCGCGAACAGCCAGTTGCCGGCAGGCCATCGCTGCAGACGCTGGTAGAGGGACAGCAGGGGCGTGGACATGGTTGGAATTCCGGTCGGCAGATGAAACAACGGCGGGCCGAAGCCCGCCGTCGAAGGCAACACATGTCGCGGGCGATCAGGCCGCCTGCGAGTGCGGGTCCTTGTGCTGGCGGTCGTAGTAGCTAGCCGCGCGCAGTTCGTGGGTGTCGAAGTCGTCCACGGTGATGGTGTCCAGGGTCAGCGTACGCAGCTCTTCCAGCAGGCTGCGCTCGTCCTGGGTGATCACGCCTTCGGCCACGGCTTCGTCCAGCTGGCTGTTGAAGTCCAGCGCTTCGATGCCCTTGCTCTTCAGTGCCTTCAGGAACTTGCGCTCCACCGGCTCGGCCATGATCGCCTTGCTCAGGTAGCTGTTGATGCGGCCACCCGGGTTGTTCTCGCACGGGGTCAGGAACACGCCGCTGGCCAGACGATCACGCGCTTCGTTCGGGGCCATCAGCAGGGCGGCAACACGGCGGCTCAGGCGGTCGCCCGGAGCCTCGGCGCGACGGCCCAGCGGGAAGATCAGCGCCCACATCAGCCAGCCGATCGGACGGATCGGGAAGTTGCGCAGGGCGGCCGACAGTGACTCCTCGATCTTGTGCACGCTGTCATGGAAGGCCCAGGCCAGCAGCGGCTGGTCCGCCTGCGGCGCGCCTTCGTCGTGGTAGCGCTTGAGCATGGCGCTGGTCATGTAGACATGGCTCAGCACGTCGCCCAGGCGGCCGGACAGCGATTCCTTGAACTTCAGCTTGCCGCCGAGCGTCATCATCGAGATGTCGGCCATCAGCGCCAGGTTGGCCGAGTAACGGTCCAGCTTGCGGAAGTAACGGCGGGTGTAGGCGTCACCCGGGGCAGCACCGAAGCGGGCACCGGTCAGGCCGAACCAGAACGAACGAACAGCATTGGAGATACCGTAGCGGATGTGGCCGAACAGGCTGCGGTCGAAGTCCTGCAGGCCGGCACGGGTGTCCGGATCCTGCGCCGCCTTCATTTCCTTCAGCACCCACGGGTGGCAGAGGATCGCACCCTGGCCGAAGATCAGCAGGCTGCGGGTCATGATGTTGGCGCCTTCCACGGTGATCGCGATCGGCGCAGCCTGCCAGCTGCGACCAGCGAAGTTGCGCGGCCCCAGGATGATGCCCTTGCCGCCGATCACGTCCATCATGTCCGAGATCACTTCGCGGCTCATGTTGGTGCAGTGGTACTTGGCGATCGCCGACGGCACCGACGGCACGTCGCCGCGGTCCACCGCTGCCGCCGTGGCCTGCGACAGCGCGCTGATCTTGTAGGCTTTGCCGCCGATGCGGGCCAGCGCTTCTTCCACGCCCTCGAAGCGGCCGACCGACAGGCCGAACTGCTTGCGGATGCGAGCGTAGGCACCGGTCACCGCGGCACCGGCCTTGGCACCGCCGCTGGCGGTGGAGGGCAGGGTGATCGAGCGGCCCACGGCCAGGCACTCGTTGAGCATGTTCCAACCCTTGCCGGCCATGGCAGCGCCACCGATCAGCTGGGTCAGCGGAATGAACACGTCCTTGCCGCGGATGGGGCCGTTCTGGAAGGTCGAGTTCAGCGGGAAGTGGCGACGGCCGATTTCAACGCCGGCGGTCTCGCGCGGCAGCAGGCCCAGGGTGATGCCGATGTCGCGGGTTTCACCAATCAGGCCGTCCGGATCGTACATGCGGAAGGCCAAGCCGATCAGCGAGGCAACCGGGGCCAGCGTGATGTAGCGCTTGTCGAAGGTCAGCTTGACGCCGAGCACCTGCTCGCCGTTCCACTCGCCCTTGCAGACGATGCCGTAGTCGGGAATCGAGGTGGCGTCGGAGCCGGCGAACGGACCGGTCAGGCCGAAGCAGGGCACTTCGCGGCCATCGGCCAGGCGCGGCAGGTACTGGTCCTTCTGTTCCTGGGTGCCGTAATGCACCAGCAGTTCACCCGGGCCCAGCGAGTTGGGCACACCGACCGTGGAGCTGACCACCGAAGACACCGAGGCGAGCTTCTGGATCACCTTGTGGTGAGCCAGAGCGGAGAAGCCCAAGCCGCCATACTCCTTCGGGATGATCATGCCGAAGAACTTGTTCTTCTTGATGAAGGCCCACAGTTCCGGCGGCAGGTCCGCGTGGACGTGGGTGATTTCCCAGTCGTTGACCATCTTGCACAGCTCTTCCACCGGACCATCGAGGAAGGCCTGTTCTTCGGCGGTCAGCTGCGGCTTCGGGTAGTTGAGCAGGATGTTCCAGTCCGGGTCGCCGGTGAACAGCTCGCCTTCGAAACCGACCGAGCCGGTTTCCAGTGCGATGCGCTCGGTCTGCGACAGCGGCGGCAGCACCTTGCGGAACACCTTCATCATCGGGCCGGTCAGCAGCGGCTTGCGGATGAACGGCAGCAGCAGCGGCACGGCGATGACGGCCAACACAGCGGCCGCGACGATCGTGGCGGTCTGGTTGACGTAGGGAATGAACCAGCAGGCGGCCAGCAGGGCCACGCTGATCAGCGTCCAGGTAACCAGCCGCATGCGGTGGTAGGCGACGAACGCGCCTGCCAGCAGCAGGGCGAGGAAGGGAAGAACGATGCTCATGAGCGTGCTCCGGTGACGTGCTCGTTTGTGGCGGACGAAGCCGCAGCATCCGCTGCGGGCAACACGTCCAGATAGTCCAACACAGTAGCGGTAAAGGCGTTGTTGTCGTCGCCGGCAACCATATGCGTGGCCTGCGGCAGCTGTACATGGCGCGCGTGCGGCGCCAACGCCAGGAATTCGGCCACGGTCTGTGGCGTGACCAGGTCGCTGCGGCCACCGCTGACCAGCAGCAACGGGCACTTCACCTGGCGTGCGGCTTCAGCCAGCGCGTCCTGGTGCTGTTCGCTGTCGCGGGCCAGTTCGGCCACCAGCCGCGGGTCCCAGTGCCAGCGCCAGCGGCCGTGGTCGTCCTCGCGCAGCAGCGCGCGCAGCGACTGTTCGGATTTGCGCGGGCGGTGCGGCATGTAGGCCGAGATCACGTCGGCGGCCTGGGCCAGCGAGGCGAAGCCATCAGGATGGGCGGTCATGAAGGCCAGGATGCGTTCAACCCCGGCGGTATCCCAGCGCGGGGTGATGTCGACAAGCACCATCGCCGAGAACAGGCCCGGCCAGCGCGACTCGGCCAACAGGCCGAACAGGCCGCCCATCGATGCCGCGACCAGCACCGGCGGGCGCGGTTGCTCGCCGGCCAGCACGATCAGATCATCTGCGAACTGTTCGCCGTGATAGGGCAGGTCGGCGGCATTCCAGTCCGAATCGCCATGGCCGCGGGCATCGTAGGCCAGGGTCTGCAGGCCCGCTGCGGACAGGGCGCCGGCGGTCGCATTCCAGGCGTGCCGGGTCTGGCCGAAGCCATGCGCGAACAGCACGCGGCCACGACGGCCGTGCTCACTGGCGGTGGCGGCCAGACGGGTGCCATGTGCCGCTTCCAGGCGCAGGTCATGGAACGCAGCGGGAGTCGGAGACATAACCATACTTGCTAGTATGGATTGCTTCGGAAGGAAGTCAATACTGCATCGTATGGTGCGGTGCGGAAGGCGATCTGGACGCCCCCGTGACGGTTCCGGCTGCAATCGCGTACTGCAACGAACCCCGGCGTATGGTTAAATCAGCCCATGAATCAACCTGACGCTTCTGCCGGCGAACCGCGCGCCGGCCGCAACAGCCGCCTGAGTGCCGAAGACTGGGCCCAGGCGGCCCTCGATCTGATTGCTGAACAAGGCGTGGGTGCCGTCGCGGTGGAACCGTTGGCGCGGCGCCTGGGCGTGACCAAGGGCAGTTTCTACTGGCATTTCCCATCGCGCGATGCGTTGCTGCAGGCGGCGTTGGAGCGCTGGGAACTGTTCGAACAGGAACAGGTATTCGGCAGCCTCGAGGACGTGCCGGATCCGCGCGTGCGGCTGCGCCAGCTCTTCCAGATGGTCGCCCATGAAGTGCAGCCGCACATCATCTACAGCGAACTGCTGAAGGCGCTGGATCACCCGATGGTGCGCCCGGTGATCGACCGCGTCTCGCAGCGTCGCCTGGATTACCTGATCGCTTCCTTCCGTCAGGCAGGGCTCAGTTCGACCGATGCACGCCATCGTGCGCGCCTGGCCTATGCCGCCTACGTCGGCTTCCTGCAGCTGTCGCTGCAGCTGCAGCAGCCCAAGCAGGCCCGTGAGGATTTCGAGGCGTATGTCGAACACCTGATCGACACGTTGATTCCGAACGGATAAGCGCCCTGCGATGAGGTTGCTGGAAGGCCGCAGCCCTGCTGCGGCCTTTTTTGTTGGGCGCCGGTCAGCCACCTGCCCGGTGGCACAAAGAACAACGGCCCCTTGCGGGGCCGTTGCTGCATCAGCTGATCAGTGGATCGATCAGAACTTCTGCTTGTACTGCATGTACATGAAGCGACCGATGTCGTAGCCGCCGTAGTACGAGTACTGCGAGTTCGGCGCCGAGTACATCTGCGGGCCGTAATGGTCGAACACGTTGCGTGCGCCGACCGCGATGGTCGCATTCCACGGGGCGTTCCAGGACACCTGGACATCGTGGAACATGGTCGAGCCACGCTCGTTCATCGCGCGGTCGCGCACCGGATCCGGCGAGCCGAAGTCCGGCAGGGTGCACTCAGTGCTGTAGTAGCAGCGCTCCTTGACACCCGAGAAGTAGCGGGTGCCCCAGGTGACGCCCCAGTCACCACGCTCCCAGCCCAGCACCAGGTTCGAACGCAGGCGGAAGTTGCTGCCGAAGCCGTTGAGGATCGACACCGGCACTTCCTGCGCATTGGTGGTCTTCAGCACGTTCTTGCTGACGTAGCTGTTCTGCAGGTTGGCGTTGAAGGTACCCCAGCTGCTGGTCTCGAAGCGGTAGGCCACATCGAAGTCGAAGCCTTCGGTTTCCTGGTAACCAGCGTTGCGCGGTGCATAGGTCAGGTTGACCACGTTGTGGCGGTTCGGATCGCGGGAGAACGAGTTGCAGCGTTCAGCAATGCCGAGCACGTAGCAGTCGTTCAGCTGGTCATCCGGGCTGTCGGTGACGATGGTGTTGGTGATCTTGATGTTCCACCAGTCCAGGCTCAGGTTCAGACCCTGGGCGAAGGTCGGGCTCCACACCAGGCCGACGGTCTTGGACTTGGACTTCTCCGGGGTCAGGTCCGGATTGGAGACCGCATTGAACGGGTCCGGCGTCTGCTCATCCGGTCCGCTGGCAGGCACATAACCCTGGCGCAGCTGACGGAAGGTGCTGGCGGTCGGGCCGATGGCGGCGGCGCAGCGAGCGGCGACGGCCGGATCGCCGGTCGAGCCGAACGACGTGTCGCACGGATCGGTGAAGTACGCGAAGGTCTGCGAACTGCCACCGTACAGATTGTCGATGGTCGGCGCGCGGAAGCCTTCAGCGTAGGTTGCACGCACCAGCAGCTGGTCGATCGGCTTCCACTTCAGACCGAACTTGTTGTTGGTGGTGTTGCCGAAGGTGTTGTACTTGGAATAACGCGTGGCCGCGTTGAAGCTCAGTTCCTTGGCACCCGGCAGGTCAGCCAGGATCGGAACATTCAGCTCCAGATACACTTCGTTGACGTTGTAGCCGCCACCGGTCGGACCTGCGGCCAGATCGGTGGAGTAACCGGTCTGCGACAGGGCGTCAGGATTGTAGGAGCCCTTGTCTTCACGGTACTCGTAGCCCAGCGCGAAGCCCAGGTCGCCAGCGGGCAGGGTGAACAGGCTGCCGGCGATGTTCGCGTAGTAAGTCTTGGTGGTGACTTCACCAGTGTTCTTGGTGGTCGGGAACAGGAACTGCTGCAGGTCCGGGTTGCCGCTCAGGCCACCGTCGCCGGTACGGCCCGCCGGAATGGCCGGATTCCACGGGATACAGCCGCCGGCACCGGAACCGTAGATCGGGTTCGAACCATCCACCAGCCCAGCTGCACTGCCGCACTCGACGCGACCGGTGGCCGGGTTGAAGAACGACGGACCGGTAGCTGCGTTGACCGCCAGCACGTTGTAGTTACCGGTCTGGGTCTGCAGGTTCTCCGAGTTCTGGTAGATGTAGCCAGCTTCCCAGTCGAAGTACTTGTCATTGAACTGGAAGCTGCCCTGCAGTGCTCCGGTGAAGCGGAAGGTGGTCAGCTTGTTGGTCGACAGGCGCGGCACTTCCCAGCCACGGCGCATGAAGCCCATGTCCTTGCCGAACGGGTTGTAGTAGCTGTCAGCGTCCCACTTTGCGCCCTGCCGCGAATAGGCAGAAGACTGCAGCGGATAGCCGGCGACCTGGGCCTGCGCTTCACGACGCGTGTACAGCAGGTCGGAGACGAAACGGACGTTGTCGGTGAGGTCGTACTGGACATTGGCAAATACCGAACGCCGCTTGGTCGGCGTCAGCAGGTGCATCTGCTCGTTCGAGTTGCTGGTATCACCGGTGATGCCGGCGAAGTCCTGGTCGTGATACTGGTTGACGTCGCGGTAGTCGCCACCGCGGTTCAGGGTGAGCCAGTCATCGGTGTCCGGATCGATGATCGTGCCCCACTGGCTGACCGGGCTCCAGTTCTGTTCCGGGTGGAAGGTGGTGCGCGAGTAACGGCTGAACCAGCGATCCCTGGCCCAGACTTCCTTTTCTTCGGCGTACTCGGCACCGATGGTGACCGAGCCACGGTCACCGGTGAAGCCGGCCACGAAGTCGTAGCTGGTCTTCTGGCCGTCACCTTCGCCGTACTGGCCGACGTAGGCATTGGCCTCCAGGCCTTCGAAGTTCTTGCGGGTGATGATGTTGATCACGCCGGCGATCGCGTCGGAGCCGTAGATCGACGAAGCGCCATCCTTCAGCACGTCGATACGCTCGACGATGGCCGACGGGATCTGCGAGACGTCCTGCAGGCCGCTGACGCTGGCGCCGAGGCGCTTGCCGTCGACCAGCACCAGGGTGCGCTCGGCACCGAGATTGCGCAGGTCGATGTAGAAGCCACCGACGGCTTCACCGGAGGACAGCGGCTCGGAACGGCTGATGGCCGGGCTGCCGGCGGCTGCGATGTTCTGCAGGACGTCGGCAACCGTCTTGAAGCCGCTCTTCTCGATCGAAGCACGGCTGATGCTCAGAACGGGCTGGGCGGTTTCGGTATCGACCTGACGGATGCGCGAACCGGTGACCTCGATACGGTCGAGGTTGGTGGCTTCCTGGGCATGTGCCGTCGCGGTGGCAGCACCGGCGACAAGCGCGATCACAACTGCGTCACGCAGCTGGCTGGACTTGAGTTTCATTGGCTCTCTCTCTCCAAGAAATCTTGGCTGGGTTAATGCCCGGCGGGGGAGCGAAAAGCGCTCCCAAATCGCGAGGCTGAGCCGATAGTAGCGGGCGTTCGCCAAGAATTAAAGCTGTGTTAATCAAACCTGTGATTTTGGTAAAAATTCACTGTTTCCAGAAAAATCAAACGTTTACGTTGTATGGGATGACGAGGTGCCTCGTTTGTTAACGCAGAATGACGAAAAAAGTCTCTTTTGATATGTGTCGATACGTATCAATATGTTTTCCGCAGTATCTCTGCCGCGGCGGAATTTCCTTCAGAAGATTCCAGGCGCGCACATACAACGGGCGCCTTTCGGCGCCCGGGAGAAAGTCACTGCGGTATCCGCGTAGCGGGATCAGAGATCGGGATCAGAGATCCTGTTCGTAACGCACGTACGGCACGGTGCCGTCGTCGTTGCTCTCGTTGCGGGGCGAGAACGGATTCTTGCCGCGGCTGATCACATTCTCGGCGCCGACGGTGAGCTGGCCAGACCACGGGGTGCGCCAGGTCAGGCCGATACCCAGGCCTTCCCACTTGCCGGGCTTGCCCGGTACGTCGATGACGCGGCCGATGATGCTGCCGGTGAAGTTGCCATAGCCGGCGCCGATGCTCAGGCTTTTGCTGTCCCAGCGGTCGACGAGGGCCGGTGAGGCATCGGCCAATGGCACCAGCCGCGCCTTGGCGTAGGTACCGGCGATGGAGACGAACCCCTCGCGGCCGATGTTCTTCTGCGCGAATACGGTCAGGTCGTTCTGCTCGGCGCGCAGCGAAGGCGTCTTGTTCGGTCCTGACAGCCAGGCGGGCAGGGTTTCACGGCCGGTGCCGGCGGTGATGCCCAGTCGGCTGTTGCCACGGTTCAGCGCTGCGGTGCCGGTGAAGCGACGGCTGTTGAGGTCATCGTCATCGCCGAGGCTGGCCAGCATGCAGTGGCTGGCGAGACCGCTCATGCTGGTTCCGCTGCTGTTGCTGCAGAGCAGGCCCAGCGAGTCGCCGGACGACAGCCCGAAGGCGGCATCCAGCGAGTTGCGGCCGAAGTGCCAGCGCGCGCCGGCGGCCTGTTCGCCGGTCGGTTCAAGGTACAGCAGGGCCTCGACCTTGCCGCTGCCCTTGTTCCACACCGGTAGAACGGTGCGGGTGTCCTTGCTCTGCGCATGCACGCCCGTGATCGCGCCAAGGGCGATCAGCAGGGCCAGCGGTAGACGCAGGAAGGTACGCATCGGACCAGTTCAGACAGGGACGGACAACGGAAGTTCCCGCGAATACGGGAACTTGATCCTAGGGTGTTTATGAATTCTTAACAAGCCTTGATCCCCCCAGATGCAAGACAAGCCGTTTACTGAAGCCGTTCAGGCGCCGGTACAGTCCTCTCGGCACCGTGGAACAGTATGCCGAATTCCGTCAACGGAAAGTGATACTCCCTCCCGCAGAATTCGCAACGGACCTCGACCGCGCCACTGGCTTCGGCGGCAGCACGGGCCTCGTCCTCGCCCAGCGACTGCAGCATCGAGGCCACCCGGTCACGGGAGCAGGAACAGGCGAAGGACAGCGGCTTTTCGCCCAGCAGCGCCGGCTGCTCCTCGTGGAACAGCCGGTGCAGCAGCTGCTCGGCCGGGGTGGCCAGCAGTTCGGCCTTGCCCAGGGTCTCGAACAGGGCGCTGGCGCGTGCCCAGCCATCCTCGTCGCCCTCGTCACCGGGCAGCTTCTGCAGCAGCAGGCCGGCGGCGCCGTCGCGGTCGGCGACCAGCAGCAGGCGGGTCGGCAGCTGTTCGGACTGGCGGAAGTAGTCCTCGAAGGCCTCGTCCAGTTCCGGCGCGGTCAGCCCGACCAGGCTCTGGTAGCGCTGCGGCTCGCGCGGGTCCAGTCCCGGGTTTTCAATGGTGATGGCGAGCAGGGCGTCATCGCCGAGGCTGGACAGGTCGCGCGGTGCGTCGGCGCCCTCGCTGAGCTGGGCGATGCCACGCAGTGTGCCGGCCGCCGTGCATTCGGCGAACAGGGTGCGCAGCGCAGTGCTGCTACGCAGCTGGATCGACAGGCGGCCATCGATCTTGGTGTGGCCGGTGAACAGTGCCGAGGCCACGCAGGCCTCGCCGAGCAGCTCGGCGGCGGTATCCGGGTACTGGGCGTGGGACAGGATCTCCTGCCAGGTCGCCTGCAGGCGCACATGGACGCCGCGGACGCCGGCGTCGGGCAGCAGGAAGCGGATCAGGGAATCGGGGTTGGCGGTCATCGGCTCACATCGCGCGTAAACAGGGGCGGTTGCCGGATAATGTGCCGACAACCAGACAGAAGAAGGATGCACCAGTAATGGGGGCAGCGGGAGAGCAGCACAAGGTAGAGGCGGTTGCGGTTCCGCCACGCCGTCGTCGCTGGCACTGGAAGCGCCTGCTGTGGCTGCCGGTGCTGCTGGCTGCCTTCAGTTGCCTGCAGGTGCTGGTGCTGCGCTTCATCGACCCGCCACTGTCCACGGTCATGCTGTGGCGCTATGGCGAGGCGCTGGGCGAGGGTGACTGGTCCTATCGCCTGCACTACCAATGGCGGGATATGGAGCAGATGGCGCCGAGCCTGCCGATTTCGCTGGTGGCGGCCGAGGACCAGCGCTTTCCCGAGCACAGTGGCTTCGATCTGCAGGCCATCGAGAAGGCCCGTGACCACAATGCCAAGGGCGGGCGCCTGCGCGGTGCCAGTACGATCAGCCAGCAGGTGGCCAAGAACCTGTTCCTGTGGCAGGGCCGCAGCTGGATCCGCAAGGGCCTGGAGGTCTGGTACACGGTGCTGATCGAGGCGCTCTGGCCGAAGGAGCGGATCCTGGAGATGTACGCCAACATCGCCGAGTTCGGTGATGGCGTGTACGGCGCGCAGGCGGCAGCGCAGAAATTCTGGGGCAAGGATGCAGCGCGGCTGAGCCCCGCCGAGAGTGCGCGGTTGGCGGCGGTACTGCCGGCGCCGCGACGCTACAACGCAGCTGCGCCGGGGCCGTATGTGCAGCGGCGCGCGGCGTGGATCCAGCGCCAGGCGCGGCAGTTGGGTGGAGCGTCATACCTTTCGGAGGATTGAGGCGCCCGCGGGCGGATTGGCAGGCCGGGCGCCTGCTGCCAACGTACAATCCCGGCATGACACGTGAACGCCTTACTTTCGTCATCGCCGCCTACAACGAAGCCCAGGCCCTGCCTTGCCTGCATCCGCGCTTGTGTGCGGTGCTGGACGCAATGCCCGACATCGACGGCCACATCCTGTACGTGGACGATGGCAGCCACGATGGCACCTGGGAGGTGATCGCGGGCTTGGCGCAGGCCGATGGGCGCGTGTCGGCGTTGAAGCTGTCGCGCAACTTCGGCAAGGAAGCGGCACTGACTGCGGGCCTGGACCTGGTGCGCGAAGGTGCGGCGATGATTCTCGATGCTGATGGACAGGATCCGCCGGAACTGGTGCCGCAGTTTGTTGAGCGCTGGCGCGAAGGCTACGACAACATCTATGGCACACGCTTGGTGCGTGATGGCGAGAACTGGATCAAACGCGCCACAGCTGCGATGTTCTACCGGGTGATCGGCCGCCTCTCGCGCACACCGATCCCCGCCGATACCGGTGATTTCCGCCTGCTCTCGGCGCGCGCGCTGAGTGCACTACGTGAAATGCGTGAGCGCCATCGCTTCATGAAAGGCCTTTTCAGCTGGGTCGGATTCAAGCGGATCGCCGTGCCCTATCACCGCCATGCGCGCGTGGCCGGATCCAGCAAGTTCAGCCTGTGGCGGCTGTGGAATTTCGCGCTGGAGGGCATCACCGGGTTCTCGACCGTTCCGCTGCGGGCGGCAACCTATATGGGCCTGGTGACGGCGGCGGTGGCCTTCGTGTTCGGCGTCTGGGTGATTGCCAAGGCGGCCCTGTACGGCGACCGGGTTGCCGGTTGGCCGACGATGATGGCGGTGATCCTGTTCCTGGGCGGCGTGCAGCTGATCGCACTCGGGCTGATCGGGGAGTACCTGGGGCGGCTGTACGAGGAGTCCAAGCAGCGGCCGTTGTACCTGGTTGACGCCTGGCTAGCATCCGCCGTGGCAGACTCGGCCCTGCAACCCACCCTCGGAGGGCAGGCGGATGACGACGGTACGGCAACTGTTGGACGGCAAGTCTCCTGAAGTACATGCGGTCACGCCCGATGCGGCGGTGATCGATGCGATCCGGTTGATGGCGGAGAAGGGCATCGGTGCGGTGCTGGTGATGGACGGGCCGCGGCTGGTCGGCATCCTGTCCGAGCGCGATTACGCGCGCAAGATCGTGCTGCGCGATCGTTCGTCGCGCGATACAGCGGTGGCTGAGATCATGACGGCCAAGGTGGTGACGGTGTCACCGGGCGAGCAGGTGGAGCACTGCCTGCAACTGGTGAACGATTACCGCATCCGCCACCTGCCGGTGGTGGAGGGTGCGCAGGTACTGGGGGTGATCTCCATCGGCGACCTGGTGAAGTCGGTGATCGATGCGCAGCGCAGGGAGCTGGATCAGCTGCAGCAGTACATCGTGGCGGGATGAGTTGTTTGCTGGCGGGCCTGCGGCCCGCCGGCCCGCTTTTTGAAACCAAAGCCAGAGCTGAGAGCAGCGCCTTCCTGATACATCTGAAGGCGGAGGGTGCGGCTGGGCAGGACACGCCGTAAACCCATTCATGGGGGCTCGATCGGCGCATGGATGCGCCGACCGAGCCTACAGGGACGTATTTACGGCTTGTCCTGCCTGTCGCCTTGCTCCGGCTCTACGCGCGGAAAAACGAGGCGCCGCGAACAACGCTTCTACTTCGCATACTGCCCACCGCAGTCGGCATCCTTTCCCGGTCCCAGTTCGATAGTCGCCAGCAACGCCGCTGGCGGGGCGATGCTGCCCAGCGCCAGGGCCACCGCACCACGAATCCCCAACGCCTTGAAGTCCGGGCGGAATGACGGGTCCTTGAACGTGCCACTGATGTGCAGTGGAGAACGCAGCACCAGGATGCTCTTGTCCTTCGGGCGCGGCTTCAACAGCAGATCCAGGCTCTCGTCGCGCAGGCTGACTGTGCCTTCGCCGATGAGAATGGTGTCGGTGGTGTCTACCGCCAGCGCCTGGCTGGTCATCAGTCCGTCGCGTACGCCGAAGTCGGCGAAGGCGCAGCGCAGCGGGATCTGCTTGTCGCCGGTCACCAGGAACTTCAGCGACTCGGTGATGTCCAGGCCGGCCAGTTCCATCACCAGGTTGCCGACATGGCCGCGCCCCATCGCCAGCCCGACCTTGCCGCTGCTGCTACCCAGCATTGCAGCGATCGAATTGCCGTGGCCGCTCAGGTCCACGTTACCGCCGATGCCGCCCTTGGCCTGCTCGGCCAGCTTGGCATCAGGGAACAGCTGGCCCAGCTGTACGCCGCGCACGCTGGCCTTCAGCGCGGTGGCGATCTGCGGCTGGCGTGCGTCCATGCGGATGGTGCTGCGGATATCGCCGCCGGCCACGCCAAAGTTCAGCGGGTCCAGCCGCAGCACGCCATCATCCAGCAACAGGTGCGCATCCATGTCATCCAGCGGCAGTGACGGTGCATTGATGCGGTGGGCCTTCCAGCGGACGTCGGCATCCATCGCGCGCAGCTTGCCCAGGTTGTACGGAGTATCCGGCAGCACCCGCGCGCTGGCCGCAACGCGTGCGGCCTCGGCCTTCTGCTGCGCGTTCGCGGTTTCACCGCCGCCGGTCTTCGGTGGCGCACCGACGAAACCGGCCAGGTCGTCGAAGTCCAGGCGCTTGGATTCCAGTGTGGCGGTCAATCGCGGTCGTGCGCCGCCCACCTCGAACTGCAGGTTGCCGCCGAGGTCGCTGTCGCCGACCTTGCCGGTGAACTGCTCATAGCGCCAGACGTTGTGATCGCGTTTGAGACGACCGTCCAGGGCATAGGGTGGCGATGGTGGAATGGCGATACCCAGCAGTGGATAGAGATCAGCCAGGTCCTCGCCGCTGAGCGCAAACTGCAGGTCGAATACGCGCAGCTGGAAGGGATTGGTCAGCGTACCGGTGGCCACCGCATGGGTGGCGCCGGCGCGGCCATCGAGGTGGATGCGGAACGGATGATCGCTGTCGGTCAGCTGCAGTGGAGACTCGGTGCCGCCACGCAGGGTGAATGGATTGCCCCGCCAGCGACCCTTGCCCTGCACCAGCAGCGGTGGTGCGGCGTCGGCCTGCTTCGGCTGGCCGCTGCGCACATCCACACGGATGTCGGTGCGGCCCAGAGCGTCGAGGAACTGCAGGCGCCCGTCATCGATGCGCAGGCGCTTGAGCTGCGGGCTGGTCCCGCCGGAGCGGTCCCCGAGGAAATCCCAGTTGCCTGGTTCATCCTTGCGCGGGGCGGTTTCCAGCAGTACATCCGGCCGGGTCAGGCGCACCTCGGGCAGTTGCACGCTGCCGCGCAGCAGGGGCCACACCCGCACATCGATCTCGATGCGGTCGGCCGTGGCCATCTCCGGCTGCTTCGACCAGCTTGCATTGGCGAAGGTGATCGCATCGGCGCGGATCGTGCTTGTGCGGCCGAGGTCGACATCCAGGTGGCCGATGTGCAGCACACGGCCGGTGCGCGCCTGCACGGCGCGCTCGACCGGGCCCTTGAACCAGTTCCAGTCCCACAGCGCGATCAGCAGCAGGATCGCGGCAAGCACGAAGACCAGCACGGCCAACCAGCGCTGGCCGCGGGGGCCTGGGCGGCGGAAACGCCAGCGGGATGCGCGTGGCGCGGCAGGGGAGGGGGCAGCATTCACGCTGCCATGGTTGCCCCCTGATCGTGGAGGGGGCGCGAAGCGTCCATGTGCGTGGTGTGCACAAGCCGCGCGCGTGTGCGCTTACAGCACCTGCATGGTGACTGCGACGAAGTGGCAGACGCTGCCGCCGATCACGAACAGGTGCCAGATCGCGTGCGAATAGGGGATCGACTCGCGGTGGTAGAAATACGTGCCCAGCGTGTACGACAGGCCGCCACCGAACAGCCAGGCCAGGGTGCCGCCATCGATGGAGGCCCACATCGGCTTGATCGCCACCACCACCAACCAGCCCATGGCGATATAGATCACGGTTGAGAGCACCTTGAAACGGCCGGTGTAGAACAGTTTGAAAACCACGCCGCCCAGCGCCAGCGCCCAGATCGCGGTGAACAGGCCCCAGCCCCAGGGGCCGCGCAGGCCGATCAGGGTGAATGGCGTATAGGTGCCGGCGATCAGCACGTAGATCGCGCAATGGTCGAAGACCTTCAGGCGGCCCTTGGCAACCGGATGCTGGATGGCGTGGTACAGCGTGGAGGCGGTATACAGCAGCAACAGGGCGATACCGAACACGATCGCACTGGCCAGCTGCCAGCCGTCACCGTAGATCGCGGCCAAGGTGATCAACACCGCACTGGCGGCCAGGGCGAATACCGCACCCAACCCGTGGGTCAAGGCGCTGGCGATTTCTTCACGGATCGAAGTAATGGACGTCGTGGACATGGGCATGGGCATCGGTCGCGGGGAGGGGGACCCGCGTCCCCCTATCATCGCCGCGATGGCCGGCGCGTGCACGCCCGTCACCGTATGGTCGGTGAATCCCTGTGTTGGAATCCCTGTGTTGCGTGGATGAACCGCCCGCGACTGCCGGGGTCAGAGCCCTTTCCTGGCGGAAAGGGATCCGACCCCACGGCTCAGCCTACCGAAACGGTATGCGCCGCTTCACGGGTGGCCGAGAAGCGCACGTCGGGCGAGCGTTCCTGGGCCAGCTGCAGGTTGACCCGGGTTGGTGCCAGGTAGACCAGATGGCCGGCTGCATCCAGTGCCAGGTTCAACGCGTTCTTCTCGCGGAACTCTTCCAGCTTCTTTTCGTTGCTGCAGTGGACCCAGCGTGCGGTGCTGACGCTGACCTGCTCGAAGGTGGCTTCCACGCCATATTCGTCCTTCAGGCGGTAGGCGGCCACGTCGAACTGCAGCACACCCACCGCACCCAGGATCAGGTCGTTGCTGGTCAACGGGCGGAAGAACTGGGTGGCGCCTTCCTCGGACAGCTGGGCCAGGCCCTTCTGCAGCTGCTTGAGCTTGAGCGGATCGCGCAGGCGGGCGCGACGGAACAGTTCAGGGGCGAAGTTGGGGATGCCGGTGAAGGTGACCGCTTCGCCTTCGGTGAAGGTGTCGCCGATCGAGATGGTGCCGTGGTTGTGGATGCCGATCACATCGCCCGGCCACGCCTCGGCGGCGATCTCGCGGTCGCTGGCCATGAAGGTCAGCGCGTTGGCCAGCTTCATGTCCTTGCCGGTGCGCACGTGGAAGGTCTTCATGCCGGCGCTGAAACGGCCCGAGCAGATGCGCATGAACGCCACGCGGTCACGGTGCTGCGGGTCCATGTTGGCCTGGATCTTGAACACGAAGCCGGTCAGCTTGTTCTCTTCCGGGGCGATCACCCGGCCGGTGGTGGTGCGCGCCTGCGGCGGTGGTGCATGCTCGACGAAGAAGTCCAGCAGCGGCTGCACGCCGAAGTTGTTCACGCCCGAGCCGAAAAACACCGGGGTCTGCTTGCCGGCACGGTAAGCGTCGAGGTCGAACGGATGGCTGGCGCCCTGCACCAGGTCAAGCTCGTCGCGCAGCTCGGCCAGCATCTGTGTACCGATCTTCTCGGCCAGGCCGGGCGCATCGATGGACGGGAAGATGGTGGAGTCCTGGCGGGTGAAGTTGCGGCCCGGTTCGTACAGATGCACCTCGCCGGTCAGCAGGTGCACCACGCCCTTCAGGCGCTGGCCCATGCCGATCGGCCAGGTCACCGGTGCGCACTGGATGCCGAGTACGGTCTCTACTTCATCCAGCAGCTCGATCGGGTCCTTGCCCTCGCGGTCGAGCTTGTTGATGAAGGTCATGATCGGGGTGTCGCGCAGGCGGCACACTTCCATCAGCTTGATGGTGCGCTCTTCCACGCCCTTGGCCACGTCGATCACCATCAGCGCCGAGTCCACCGCGGTCAGCACGCGGTAGGTGTCCTCGCCGAAGTCGGCGTGGCCGGGGGTGTCGAGCAGGTTGACGATCTTGCCTTCATACGGGAACTGCATCACCGAGGAGGTGACGGAGATGCCGCGCTCTTTCTCCAGTGCCATCCAGTCGGAGGTGGCATGGCGGGCGGCCTTGCGGCCCTTGACCGAACCGGCCATCTGGATCGCGCCTCCGAACAGCAGCAGCTTTTCGGTCAGCGTGGTCTTGCCGGCGTCAGGATGGGAAATGATGGCGAAGGTGCGGCGACGCGACGCTTCGTTGGCGACTTCGGACATGGCAGTGGCGCCCGCCCGGGGCGCTTTTCAAAGAGATAAGCGCCCGATTATACCGGCCGGGGCCGGTCAGCGCCCGGTGCCGCCGTCGGCCTCGCCCTCGCGGGCGAACTGCAGCTGGCCCTGCTCGGCGAAGATCCGCGCCGGCACCGAGCGCAGGCCCATGCCGCGGTTGACCTGCACCACGAAGTGCAGGTGCGGGGCGCTGCTGTAGCCGCTGTTGCCCGACAGGCCGATCGGTTGCCCGGCCTGCACTGCCTGGCCGCGACGCACACGCATGCCACCGGCCTGCAGGTGGCCGTACAGCGCCATGCTGCCGTCGCTGTGCAGCACGCGGATGAAGTTGGCACGTGCACCATCGCGTTCGCGGTCCTGGCCGTTGCCCTGGAAGCCGTCCTGGATCTGCATCACCGTGCCCTCGCGCGCGGCCAGCACCAATGTTGCCTCGGGCAGTGCGAAGTCGACCGCGTCGCGGTTTTCCTCGTCATCGTGGCTGAAACGGCCCTGTGGTGCCTGGTCCACGCGCGGGCGGGCGTCATCGAAGGGCAGGCGATAGGCCACGTCCTCGGCCTGTGCGGCCGGGTTGCCCGGCACCGACTGCAGGCGCAGGTCCAGTATGCGGCCGTTGACCGGCGCGGGCAGTTGGCCGACCACCAGGCTGCTGTCGCCCTGGATAAGCGACTGTACCGGCAGGCCCTCGACAGGGTGTCCGGGCGCGGCGCGCAGCTCGACCTGTAGTGGCCCGGCCAGGGCGTTGTCGATCCGGGCTTGCCACTGCTGGCCGATCGGCTGCAGGCGCAGCTGGGCCATCGGCGCGCCGCTCTGGGCGGTCTCGCCACGGGGGGGCGGAGCGGCCGGGGCGGGCTTGGGCACCAGTCCCCAACCCTGGCGCCAGTCGCCGGCGCTTGCCGTCGCGCTCGCCAGCAGGGACAACAACAGGCAGGTCAGGGGCAGGCGCGGCATCAACGGTTCCAGCGGGTAGGGGCCGCCGGAACTGTAGCCGATCCTGAACGGGACGACCGCGACCGCCTTCGCACAGCTGGGCTGAAAACATTTATCGCTTTATCCGCATGAAGGGATTGACAGTCCCGAAAGAGGCTGGCATCGTAGCTCCACCATCGAGACCGGCAGAGGGACAGGCCCTTTGAAGCCGGGGCAGCCCGCAGGCGCGCAAGCGACTGCGTAGGTGCCAAATCCTGCGGGGACCGTGGCGTCCACCGAAAGATGGTTCGAACCATGCACCGCAGGTGCATCTCGAACGCGGGCCCTGCGAAGGCTCGATGGCCGATTCCCCAACCGGATCCCGCCATGAGCTTCGCCGCCAGTACCGCCATTCGCCCCGAACCCTTTGTCCCCGTCAGCGTGCCGGTTGAAGACCGCGTGCATGCCGAGCGCGGTGAGTTCGCCGCGGTGCTGTCGATGCGTCACGCCGGCCCCAGCCCGGTGCGCCTGCGCTACGAGTGGGTCGGCCCGGCCAACGCGCCGGTGGTGGTGCTGGCAGGCGGCATTTCCGCCCATCGCCACGTGGCGTCCAATGCACAGTTCAGCGAGAAGGGCTGGGCCGAAGATCTGGTCGGCAGCGGGCGCGCGCTGGATCCGCAGCAGCTGCGTGTACTGGCCTTCGATTTCATCGGTGCCGACGGCGCGCTGGACGTGCCGATCGATACCGCCGACCAGGCTGATGCACTGGCGCTGCTGCTGGACCATCTCGGCATCCGTGCGCTGAAGGCGTTCGTCGGCTATTCCTATGGCGCGCTGGTCGGCCAGCAGTTCGCGATCCGTCATCGTGCCCGTGTGCGCCAACTGGTGCTGGCCAGCGGCGCACATCGCCCGCATCCCTATGCCGCCGCCTGGCGCGCACTGCAGCGTCGTGCGGTTGCCCTTGGCCAGCTGCAGTGCGGTGAAGACCACGGCCTGGCCTTGGCGCGGCAGTTCGCCATGCTCAGCTACCGCACGCCGGAAGAATTCGGCGAGCGCTTCGACGCAGCACCGGAAGTGATCAATGGCCGCGTGCGTGTTGCCGCCGAGGACTATCTCGATGCCGCTGGTGCGCAGTACGTCGCGCGCACGCCGGTGACCGCCTACCTGCGCCTGTCCGAATCGATCGACCTGCATCGCGTCGACCCCACCGCGATTCTGCTGCCGACCGTGGTGGTGGCCGTGGAGGGCGACCGCCTGGTGCCGCTTGCCGACCTGGTCGGCCTGGTCGAAGGACTGGGCCCACGCGGCAGCCTGCGCGTATTGCGCTCGCCCTATGGCCACGACGCCTTCCTCAAAGAAACCGATCGCATCGACGCGATCCTCGCCACCGCCTTCCGCACTTCTGGAGAGTCCGCATGAGCCTGCACGCAAACGAGCCGTCCTGTAGTCGCACCACTGCCGCCGTCCGTGCGGGCATCGATCGGGATACTGCGCATGGCGCGGTCACGCCGCCGATCGTGCTGTCATCGAATTTCAGCTTTGAAGGTTTCGGCAACAAGCGCCAGTACGACTACACGCGCAGTGGCAACCCGACCCGCGACCTGCTGGGTGAAGCGCTTGCGGAACTGGAGGGCGGCGCAGGTGGCGTCATCACTGCCACCGGCATGGGCGCGATCAACCTGGTGTTGAACGCGCTGCTGCAGCCGGGCGATACCCTGGTGGTGCCGCACGATGCGTACGGTGGCAGCTGGCGCCTGTTCAACGCGCTGGCGAAGAAGGGCCACTTCGAACTGGTCACCGCTGACCTGACCGATCCGCGCGCGCTGGCGCAGGCGTTGGCCACCCAGCCGAAGCTGGTGCTGGTGGAAACGCCGTCCAACCCGCTGCTGCGCATCACCGACCTGCGCTTCGTCATCGAGGCGGCACACAAGGCTGGTGCGCTGGTAGTGGTCGACAACACCTTCCTGTCGCCGGCGCTGCAACAACCGCTGTCGTTCGGCGCGGACCTGGTGCTGCATTCGACCACCAAGTACATCAACGGCCACAGTGACGTGGTCGGCGGTGCGGTGATCGCGCGTGATCCGGCACTGCATGAGCAGCTGGTGTGGTGGGGCAATGCGCTGGGCCTGACCGGTTCGCCGTTCGACGCCTTCCTGACCCTGCGCGGCCTGCGCACGCTGGATGCGCGCCTGCGCGTGCACCAGGAGAACACCGCCTCGATCGTGGCCCTGCTGGATCAGCATCCGGCGGTCGGCGCGGTCTACTACCCGGGCCTGGCAGATCATCCGGGCCATGCCATCGCCGCGCGCCAGCAGAGTGGTTTCGGCGCGATGCTGTCGTTCGAACTGGCAGACTGTGCCGGTGACGATCCGCATGCCGCTGTGCGCGCGTTCGTCGATGGCCTGCGTTGCTTCACCCTGGCCGAATCGCTGGGTGGCGTCGAAAGCCTGATCGCGCATCCGGCGACGATGACCCATGCAGCGATGACCGCCGAAGCGCGCGCGGCCGCCGGCATCAGCGAAGGCCTGCTGCGCCTGTCGGTCGGCATCGAGGCCGAGCGTGACCTGCTGGCGGATCTCGGCGCAGCACTGCGGCGCGCCGAAGCGGTGATTGATGCGGCTGCACGCCGCAAACAGGTGGTGGATGCATGAGCGCACTCGCCGCTGACATTCCTGCGCTGGGCGCGGGGCGCCTGGCGCTGCTCGGCACTGGCACGGTTGGTTCGGCCTTCGTGCAGCGCTACCAGGCATTGCAGGCGCGCGGGCTTGAGCTGCCCAGTGTGCAGTGGCTGGCCAATTCGCGCACCGCGCTGGCGATCGACCGTGATCTGGCGCTGCCGCTGGAACTGGCGCGGCGTGCGCCGCGTGATGGCCAGAGCTCGCCGCCATGGGCCAGTGCCGAAGGGCTGGAGCGTGGCGACGTGGTGGTCGATGCCACCGCCAGTGAAGACGTCGCCGCGCGCCACGTGCAGTGGTTGGCGCGCGGTGTGCACGTGGTGACTGCCAACAAGCTGGGCCGTGGCGCGCAGCTGGCACGCGCACAGGCCATTGCCGATAGCTGTGCCGACAGCGGTGCGCGCTACGGCGACAGCGCCACGGTGGGCGCGGGCCTGCCGTTGCTCAGCAGCCTGCGCGCGCTGGTGGCCGGTGGTGACCACATCCATGCCATCGAGGGCGTGCTGTCCGGTTCGCTGGCTTGGCTGTTCCATCGCTATGACGGCCAAGCGCCGTTCTCGGCGGCGGTGCGCGAAGCGCTGGCGGCGGGCTACACCGAACCCGACCCCCGCCTGGATCTGTCCGGCGAGGATGTGCGCCGCAAGCTGCTGATCCTGGCCCGCAGCAGCGGGCTGGCGCTGGATGCTTCGCAGGTGCAGGTGGATTCGCTGGTACCCGAAACACTGGCAGCGCTGCCGCTGGAGGATGCGGTGGCTGCGCTGGAACAGCTGGATGCGCCGCTGCAGGCGCGCTGGCAGCAGGCACGCGACAACGGACGCGTGCTGCGGTTTGTCGGCCGGGTTGACGGCAATGGTGCCCAGGTGGGCCTGCGCGAGCTGCCGGCCGATCATCCGCTGGCACAGGGCGCGGGCACCGACAACCGGGTAGCGATCCACAGCGATCGCTATCAGCGCCAGCCGTTGTTGATCCAGGGACCGGGCGCGGGCGCGGAAGTCACCGCGGCCGCGCTGCTGGATGACGTGCTGCGGATCGTGGGTTGACGTCCCTGCTGCTGCGCTCGCCGGGCATGGCCCGGTGCTACCAACCCCGCTCGCAGGTAGCGCCGGGCCATGCCCGGCGGACCCGCAATCTCAACGCGACTTCAACGCATTCAACAACGCCGCATTGAACTGCTTCGGGTCCTGGACCTGCGGTGAATGCCCAAGCTCGGAGAACTCGACCAGCGTCGCGCCCGGAATCGCCTCGGCCGCCGCCTTGCCCAGCACCGGATAGTTGCCCAGCGTCGCCTTCAGTTCCGGCGGCGCCAGGTCACGGCCGATCGCCGTGCGGTCCTTCTGGCCGATGAACAGCGTGGTCGGCACCTGCAGGTTCTTCAGCTCGTAGACCACCGGCTGGTTGAACACCATGTCCGAGGCCAGGGCCTGGCTCCACGCGACGGCCTGCCTGCCCGGGCCTTCGTACATGCCCGACTGCATCCTCGCCCAGGTTTCATAGGCCGGCTTCCATTGGCCGTCGTAGTACACGTCCAGCTGGTAGCGGCGGATACTGTCGTAGCTGGTTTTCAGTTCGCCGGCGTACCACGTATCCACGCTGCGCCATGGCACGCCCAGCGCCTTCCAGTCTTCCAGTCCGATCGGGTTGACCAGTGACAGACTGCGCAGGTCCTGCGGGTACATCAGCGCATAGCGCACCGCCAGCATGCCGCCCATCGAATGGCCGACCAGATGCACCGGCATGTCCTCCAGTTGCAACTGCTGCAGCAGCGCATGGGTGTTGGCCGCCAGCTGCGCGAACGAGTACTGGTAGCGCTCGGGCTTGCTGGACTTGCAGAAGCCCACCTGGTCGGGAGCGATGACCCGGTAACCGGCGTTCAGCAGCGGCGCGATGGTCTGCTGCCAGGTGGCTGCGCAGAAATTCTTGCCGTGCAGCAGTACCACCGCACCGATGGCGCGGCGCTTGGGCAGGACATCCAGATAGGCCATCTCCACGGGCTGCCGCTGTGATTCCAGTGCGAACGTCTTGACTGGATAGCCGTAGTCGAAGCCCTCCAGCCGCGGACCATAGGTCGGTGCGGCAGCGACGGATAGCGGCAGGCAGGCAAGCAGTGCGGCGGCGGTTACGCGCATGGGGCAATCCGGGGCGAGGGAGCCCCGAGCCTAACCGGAACGCGGTGACGGTGTCGTCCGGCGGGGCAGATTCGACCGGGTACAGGCGACCGGGTAGAGTCGACTGTTAGTCGACTGCCTTCCCGACAACCAGCGAAAAGCCCGCGCTGCGCGCGATAGTCGACCAACGGTCGACTCTACCCCGGGCGTTCAGCACTCGATGACGTTCACCGCCAGGCCACCGCGGCTGGTTTCCTTGTACTTGTCCTGCATGTCGCGGCCGGTATCGCGCATGGTCTTGATCACCTTGTCCAGCGACACCTTGTGCTTGCCGTCGCCACGCATCGCCATGCGCGAGGCATTGATCGCCTTCACCGCACCCATCGCGTTGCGCTCGATGCAGGGGATCTGCACCAGTCCACCGATCGGGTCGCAGGTCAGGCCCAGGTTGTGTTCCATGCCGATTTCCGCGGCGTTCTCGATCTGGCTGGGGTTGCCACCCAGTGCGGCAACCAGACCGCCCGCTGCCATCGAACAGGCCACGCCCACTTCGCCCTGGCAGCCCACTTCGGCGCCGGAGATCGAGGCGTTTTCCTTGTACAGGATGCCGATCGCCGCCGAGGTAAGCAGGAAGTCGAACACGCGCTGCTCGTTCGCACCCGGGCAGAAACGGTCGAAGTAATGCAGCACGGCGGGCAGCACGCCGGCCGCACCGTTGGTCGGCGCGGTCACCACGCGGCCACCGGCGGCGTTCTCTTCGTTCACCGCCAGCGCGTACAGATTGACCCAGTCCAGCGTGGTCAGCGGATCGCGCATTGCCGCTTCCGGCTTCGACGACAGCTCGCGGTACAGCGCTGGTGCACGACGGCCCACCTTCAGGCCGCCCGGCAGCACGCCTTCTTCACGGATCCCGCGGCTCACGCACGACTGCATCGCGCTCCAGATCTCGCGCAGGTTGGCGCGGATCTCGTCTTCGCTGCGCCAGCACTTCTCGTTCTCGAACATCAGCTGGGCGATGCTCAGGCCACTGCGCGCGGTCTGCGCCAGCAGCTCGTCGCCGCTCTTGAACGGGTAGGGCAGCGGGGTTTCGTCGGGCACGATGCGGTCATCGGCCGCGTCGTCCTGGTTGACCACGAAGCCACCACCGACGGAGTAGTAATCGCGGGTGGCGATCACTTCGTCCTCGGCGTTGTACGCGGTGAAGCGCATGCCGTTGGTGTGGTACGGCAGCTTCTGGCGCTTGTTCATGCCGAGGTCGCGCTTCTCGTCGAAGGCGATCTCGTGCTGGCCCATCAGCTGGATGCGCTTGCTGCTGCGGATGCGCTCCAGGGTGGCCGGAATGATGTCCGGGTCGATCAGGTTCGGCCGCTGCCCTTCCAGGCCCAGCAGGATCGCCTTGTCGGTGCCATGGCCGCGGCCGGTCAGCGCCAGCGAGCCGTAGACATCGGCACGGATGCGCGCGACCTCGTGCAGGCGGCCCGGATCGAGCAGCCAACGGTGGATGAATCGCTCAGCGGCCTTCATCGGCCCGACGGTGTGCGAGGAGCTCGGGCCAATGCCGATCTTGAAAACGTCGAACGTGCTGACAGCCATGGTTGCCGTACTGCGGGTACCGGAAGAGACCGCTATTCTAGCGGTTCACGCCGCACTTCCATGGCTGCGGCGCAGCATTTCCGCCAAGGAGACCCATCCGGTGTTGACTCTGTTCCAGCGTGACGACTGCCACCTGTGCGACATGGCACTGGCCGAGCTGGCCAAGGCCAGGGCGCCGGAGTTCGAATCGGTGTTCCTGGATGACCAGCCGGCGCTGGAAGCGCGCTACGGCGCGCGGGTGCCTGTGCTGCGCGACGAGCGCGGCGGGCGCGAGCTGGACTGGCCATTCGATGCGGCCACGGTTCAGGCCTGGCTGGCTGTCTATCGGTAGTGCCGGCCGCTGGCCGGCAACTGCCCGGATCGGTGAGGTTGCCGGCCAGCGGCCGGCACTACCGGAGATGATGGCCGGGGCGGTGCCCCGGCCGTTACTCATTTCGCGTCGAACTTCACGATCGTGCTGATCGCGGTTTCGTCCGGAATGGTCTTGGTGTCGGCCCAGTCGCCGCCGCCAACGCCGAAGTCGAGGCGCTTGACCGTGGCCTTGCCGGTCAGCACCGGCTGGGTGCCCGGCTTCCAGGTGAAGGTGAGGGTGACCGGCTTGCTGACGCCGCGCAGTTCCAGCGTGCCGTCGGCAGCGAACTGGTCGTTGCCCACCGCGCGGAAACCCTTGGCGGTGTAGCGCGCAGTGGCGAACTTGCCGACGTTGAAGAAGTCCGCGGTCTGCAGGGTCGAGTCGCGATCACTGTTGCCACTCTTGGCGCCGGCCAGCGGGATCACCACGTCCAGCGAACCGGCGGCCGGATTGGCCGGGTCGAAGCTGAGCTTGGTGGCGAAGCCCGGGAAACTGCCGGTGAACACTTCACCGTCGTACTTGGTGGCGAACACCAGGATCGAGCCGGTGCCAGGCGCCTGCGCGTAGTCGGCGGCGAGCGCCGGGGCGGTGGCCAGCATGCCGGCCAGGGCGGCGGCCACGGCGGCCGGAGTGGTCAGTTTCAGGTTCATCGATCAGTCCTTGTGAGGGGAGGCGAGCCAGCCGCGCGGCAACATGCGGGACAACGTTGCATCGCGCTGGAACAGGTGGTGGTAGAAGGCAGCACCGGCATGGGCCAGCACCACCGCGATCAACAGCCAGAAGCCGTATTCGTGGATGGCATGGGACACCGCCACGACCTGCGGGTCCGGGCCGCTGAGTTTCGGCACATCAACCAGGCCGAACCAGCGGAAGGGGCGCAGGCCACTGGCCGAGTCGTACAGCCAGCCCGACAGCGGGATGGCGAACATCAGCACGTAGAGCAGCACGTGGGTGGCGCTGGCGATGCGTTCCTGCCAGCTGGGCACGCCCGGCACCGGCTTGGGCGCACCGGCATACACGCGCCAGCCGAGGCGGAAGAGCACCAGCGCCAGCACGGTGATGCCGATCGACTTGTGCGCGGTGTAGACCCAGAAATACTTGGGGGTCTTGGGCAGTTCGCCCATGGTCAGGCCGACCACGCCCAGGGCGAGGATCAGCAATGCGATCAACCAATGCAGGATCTGGCTGACACTCCCCCAGGCGGCGGGGGTGTTCTTGGCGGTCATGAAGGGTCCTCTAGCGGGCCGTCTTGGGATCGGAGTGCGGAACGGGAGCGGGAGTTCCCGGGGCGTCGCTGCGGTCGAGGGTGGCTTCAGCCTCGATCCTCAGCTGTACTGCATCACCGATGACGCCCGGCCAGGCGGTGATGCCGAACGCACGCCGGCTCAGTGTGGTGCTGGCGGAAAAACCGGCGGTGCGTCGGAACGGGGGTAGCGGGTAGCGCTTGATGGCGTTGAGGGTCACGTCCAGCGTGACCTCCTGGCTGACCCCGCGCAGGGTCAGGGTGCCGATCACGTGGGCACGCCTGGCATCGATCGGTTCAACCCGGGTGGAGACGAAGCGCGCGCTCGGGAAGCGCTCGCCATCGAGCAGGCTGCGGGCCAGCGTGGCCTGGTTCCACTTGGCATCGCCAAGGTCCAATCGCCACACGGGGACTTCGACGTCGAGCGTAGCCTCGCGCCAGTTGTCGGGATCGAACTGCAGGCGGCCCTCACTGCCGGAGACCGTCCCCATCGCCTGCGAGTAGCCGGCATGGTCGATGGCGAACAGCACCCGCGTATGTACTGGGTCGAGGCGATAGGTGTCTGCGTCCGCCCAAGCGGGCGCTGTGGCGAGCATCATCGGCAGCAGGGCCAGGCAGGGACGCATCGATGGCGGGTTCCGGAAGGGGGTACGCTGCGATCATACGCATAGCCCCCTGCCAACGTTGCGTGCACGGCTGCAACAGTTCGTGGTGGTATTGCCTCTGGAAACAGGCTGTTGCAGCGATGGACCTGCCCCTGTGTGACAATCGGGACAGGACAGGGGGTTCAGGATGACGAGCGGCTGGCGCCTGTGGTGCCAAGGCATCGCGGGTATGGGGCTGCTGCTGATGGCGTTTGCCGTGGCAGCCGCCACCTTGGACATGGCGGAAACACCGCGCCTGCGCCGCTTTGGTGCCGCCGAAGGCTTGCCGTCGCGCATGGTGCTGGCCCTGGCCGAGGATCGCCAGGGGCATATCTGGGCGGCTACCGATGGCGGCCTGGTGCGCTACGACGGGGGCGGCCTGAGGGTCTGGGAGCACGATCCGGATCAGCCGGGCTCGCTGCCCGGCAACGAGATCGAGACCCTGCTGGTCGATCCGCTGGATCGCGTATGGGTGGGTATCAACGGCAAGGGCGTAGCACGCCTGGATGCCGATCGCGAGCGCTTCAAGACCTTCGACACGGTCAATGGTCCGTGCATGAGCCAGTTCTGGACCCTGGCCTATGCCGAGGACGCCCTCTGGATCGGCACCAGCGGCCATGGTGTCTGCCGTTTCGGCGAGGACGGCAGCCTGCGCTTCTTCCAGCATGATCCGGCGCATCCCGGTGGGCTGCCCAGCAACACCATCTTCAGCAGCCTGGTCGATGCAAAGGGCCGTCTGTGGATCGGCACCGAAGCGGGGCTGGCGCGCTGGAACGGTAGCAGCTTCGAGGCGGTGGCCCCACGCGAGCTGGGTAAGCTGAGCGTGCTGCGGCTGAGCCAGGATCCTGACGGCTCGATCTGGGTCGGCAGCCAGAACGAGGGCCTGTACCGCATCGATGCGCAGGACCGGGTCAGTCGTCCGCGCTGGGCCGACAGCGCCAGCCTGCGTTCGGCACTGGTGCTGGCCGATCGCCAGGGCGGTTACTGGGCCGGTACGTCCGATGGCCTGCTGCGTGGCGATGCCAGTACGCTGCGCCGGCTCGAGGGGGACCGTGGCAGCGGCTTCCTGACTGCGCAAAGCGGTGTGCTTGATCTGCTGCAGGACCATGAAGGGGGACTGTGGGTGGCGCTGTTGACTCAGGGCCTGGCCTACCTGCCGCCGGACTGGCGTCGCTTCTCGATCTGGAACCAGCTCGATGGCAAACCGCTGGACAGCCAGTATCTGCTGAGCGCCGCCAGCGACGGCAGGAACTACTACGTCGGCTCGGCGCATGGTGTGTACCAATTGGATGCGCAGGGCACGCTGCGCCTGCTGGCCAGCGATCGCGAGATCGGCAGCGGGGCGGTGTGGTCGGTGCTGCCGCGGCCGGACGGGCGCCTGTGGCTGGGCCGTGCAGGCCGCATCAGCGTGTACGATCCGGACAGCCGTGCGCTTCACGACTGGCGCATCGACGGCGGCGCCGACCTGCGCCAGCGCATCGATCTGATGCGGCAGGCACCGGATGGCACGGTCTGGCTGTCGGTGATGAACCTGGGCCTGCAGCAGCGCAGCGCCGATGGCCGGCTGCTGCGCAGTTTCCCGCTGGATGACATCCGCGGCACCGCCGATTCACCGATCGAGCAGATCCGTTTCGATGCCCGTGGCCAGGCCTGGGTGATGGGCGACATGGGCATCTGGCGTGAGCACGCGGGACGATTCGAAGCAGTGCCGGGTGTCTCGCGTGGGCTCATCTACGACCTGGTGTGGATTGATCCGCAACAGCTGTGGCTGGCCCGGCAGGGCGCGCTCGAGCGCTACCAGTGGGATGGCATGAGCCTGCGCCTGATCCAGCGCGTTGATGGTGGTGCCGGTGTGCCCGCGGTCAGCATGGGCGGGCTGGCGCTGGCCGATGACGGTCGCCTGTGGGCGACCACGCCGCGTGGGCTGCTGCGCTGGGATCCCAAGGCGCGGCGACTGCAGCAGTTCAACGAACGCGATGGCCTGTCCGATGCCGAGTTCACCAGCCGGCCACCGGCGGTGAATGCCGATGGTCGTGTGCTGGCGGTGAGCCAGACCGGCCTGGTCGCATTCGATGTGAACTCGGTTGACGCGGTGTTGCCGCCTTCGTCGTTGGTGATTGCCGAGGTACGCGTGCGCCGTGATGACGCCCGCGGCTGGCAGCCGCTGCCGAACACCGGCACCCTGCTGCTGGGGCCGGATGATCGTGATCTGCAGATCGACGCGCGGCTGCTGTCCTACGCCAACCCGCAGGGCAATCGCTATCGCTTCCGGGTGCGAGGCTACGATCAGAACTGGGTAGAACAGGGCGGTGACGGCCAGCGCACGCTCTCGCGGTTGCCCACCGGCAGCTATGTCATCGAAGTGCAGGCGGCGACCGCCAGCGGCGCATGGACACCATCACAGCGACTGCAGGTGAAGGTGCTGCCGCCGTGGTGGCGCAGCGGCATGGCGATCTTCGGCTATATCCTGCTTGGTTCGTTGCTGCTGGTGACCCTGGTGTGGTCGATCCGGGCGCGCCTGCGTCGCCGCCAGCAGTGGCAGCTGACCGTGCACAAGCAGCAGCTGGCCGAGCAGGCGTCGCAGGCCAAGAGCCGTTTCCTGGCCACACTGGGCCACGAAGTGCGCACGCCGATGACAGGCGTGCTGGGCATGAGCGAGCTGCTGCTGGCCACGCCGCTGGATCCGGTACAGCGCAGTTACGCCGGCTCGATCCAGCAGGCGGGCAGCCACCTGTTGCGGCTGGTCAACGATGCACTGGACCTGGCCCGCATCGAGGCTGGGCGGCTGGAGCTGGACCTGCGTCCGTTCGACCTGGGCGGCCTGCTCGACCAGGTGCAGGCGCTGATGCAGCCGATGGCGCGGCAGCGTCAGCTGGCCTTCCAGCGGGGCGACGATCCGCCCGGGCCGATCAGCGTCAGCGGTGATGAGATGCGCGTGCGCCAGATCCTGCTCAACCTGCTGGGCAATGCGATCAAGTTCACCGAACGTGGCCATGTTGGACTGGCCGTGCGGCTGGATGACAACGGTGCTGGCCTCTGCTTCGAGGTGCACGACAGTGGTCCGGGTATCAATGCCGAGCAGCAGGAGCGCTTGTTCCATCGCTTCGAGCAGGCAGAGGGGCCGCGCACGGCGTCGCGCTATGGTGGCAGCGGTCTGGGCCTGGCGATCTGCCAGGAACTGGCGGTGGCGATGGGCGGGCGCATCGAAGTGGACAGCCAGCCAGGCAAGGGCGCGCGCTTCCAGGTGCGCCTGCCGTTGCCGTGGACCCGGCAGGCGGCCAACGCGCAGGGCGACTCCCCGGCGCTGCCGGTACTGCCGCCCTTGCGCATCCTGCTGGTCGAAGACGATGCCACCGTGGCCGAGGTCATCGCTGGCCTGCTGCGTGGCCGTGGCCACGAGGTGGTGCATGTGCTGCACGGGCTGGGAGCCTTGTCCGAGATCGCTACCGATGGCTTCGATGTCGGCCTGCTCGACCTCGACCTGCCTGCCCTGGATGGAACCGCGATCGCCCGCCAGCTGCGCACCATGGGCTATGAACTACCGCTGGTGGCGGTAACCGCACGCTCCGACGCCTACGCCGAAAGCCAGGTGCTGGCGGCCGGTTTCGATGGTTTCCTGCGCAAGCCGGTCACCGGCGACCTGCTGGTGACCGCGATTGCCCAGGCTCGCGCAAAACGACAAGTTGCCCATTGAAAGCGTCGGTGCCAGACGTTAACAACGTGACTTTCGGTTTACCATGCCGACGCCCGCAGCGCGGGAATCCATCAGAAGCAGCGTGAGGAGGCAATCGGTGGTGTATCTGCGGGCGGCGATGCTGCTGCTGGTCCTCCTGTGCTGCCTGTCGCCAGCTGCGGCGCAGCCGGTACCGCCGAGCCCGCGCCAGGTGACGGTGTTCGATGGCCTGCCGTCCAATACGGTCAACCGCATGGCCGAGGACCGCTACGGCTACCTGTGGATCGCCACCAATGACGGCCTGGCCCGCTACGACGGCCGCAACTACCGGATCTGGCGCTCGGAAGACGGGCTGCGCGACAACCGCATCTGGACGGTGCTGGTGGACGCACGCAACCAACTCTGGATCGGTACCGAGAACGCCGGCCTGGTGCGGATGTCGGCCGACCGCCGGCAACTGCATTTCTACGACCGCAGCAGCCAGCCGCTGATGGGCACCAACACCATCTGGAGCTTGGCAACCACGCCGGACGGTTCGATCTGGTTCGGTACCCACGAAGGCGGCCTGTACCGCCTGGACAGCCAGGACCGCCTGCAGCGCTTCCTGCCGGAGGCGAACAATCCGCGCAGCCTGCCTGCTGCGTCGGTGCCGTACCTGGTCACGCTGGCCGATGGCAGTCTGTGGGTCGGCACCAAGCATGGCGTGGCGCGCTGGACCGGCACCGATTTCGAGCGCATCGGCGCCGACGTGATTCCCAGCCTGCTGATCAATGGCCTGACCAGCGAACCTGACGGCAGCCTGTGGATCAGCACGATGGCCGGCGCCACCGTGCGTCGTCCCGATGGTCGTTTCGAAACGTTGCCGTGGAAGCTGCCGCAGGGCGAGCAGGTGCTCGGCATGATGTTGCGCGACGAGCAGGGCGGGCATTGGCTGGATACCCGCAGTGGCCTGGGCCGGGCCGTGGATGGCCAGTACCAGACCGTTCCGCTGTACAGCGCGGTTGCGCGCGGCCCGGTACGACCGAACTGGACCGGCGCCTACGAGGACCGCGAAGGCGGCATCTGGCTGGCCAGCACCAATGCAGGCCTGTGGCACCTGCTGCCGCGCTGGTGGCAGTTCTCGGTGCTGTCGCGGCTCGAGGACGATGCCAGTTCGCTGCGCAATGCTTTCGTGCTCGGGACCAGTCCCTCCAGCAATGGCGGTATCTGGACGGTGGGCAGCCACGGCGCGCTGGACCGTTTCGACCCGAAGACCGGCAGGATCGAGCAGCACCGGACCTGGGTCAATGGCATGTACTGGCTGACCTCGGTGCGCGAGGACCGGCGTGGCCAGGTCTGGATCGGCTCGACCGACGCGCTGATGCGCTACGACCCCAAGCGTCGCGACCTGCGCCGGTGGGGGCGTGATGCTGGCGCCGACGCGACCATGGAAGGGGTCATCGAATCGATGATGACCTGCGATGGCGACAGCCTCTGGCTGATGCTTCCGGCCGGCCTGCAGCAGCGTGATCTGGATGGACGCCTGCGCCGGCAGCTGGACAATGGCCAGCGTGGATTGCAGCAGGGCCAGCTCAACCTTGACGTGGAATGTGGCCCGCAGGACCACATCTGGCTGGCCAGCAGCCGTGGCCTGCTGCAGTGGTTGCCGGAGAGCGAACGATTCCAGCCGGTGCCCGGTGCACCTGCTACGGCAATCCACGCACTGCACGTGGGCCGCGATGGCCAGGTCTGGCTGTCCGAAGACGGTCGCCTGTCGCGTTACCGCTGGAGCCAGGGGCGCCTGGAACGGCAGGCCGTGATCGGTGCCGAGCAGGGCTATCCGGCAATCTCTGCCTCTGGCCTGGTGGTCGACGCGCAGGGCGTGGCCTGGGCGACCAGCGCACGCGGGCTGGTGCGGGTGGGTGCCGACGGCCAGAGCGTGCGTCTGTATGGCGTGCATGACGGCCTGCCCAGCCAGGAGTTCCGCGAGCACACACTGACGACCTCGGGCGACGGGCACCTGGTGGCGGGCACGCCGGCCGGCGTGGTGGTGTTCGACCCGGAACAGGTGCGACCGTCGGTGCGGCGTGCACCGCTGGTGATCGAGCGTGTCGAGGTGCGCCGCAACGAGCAGGTGCTGGACCTGACCCATGACACGCCGTTGCAGATTGCCGATGGCGACCGTGACCTGCGCATCGTCGCGCGCCTGCTGTCGTTTGCGGATTCGGCCTCCAACACCTATCGCTACCGGCTGGCCGGCTACGACCCGGACTGGGTTGAAGTGGGGCCGGCCGGTGAGCGCCTGTTCTCGCGGCTGCCGCCGGGCAGCTATCGCCTGGAAGTGCAGGCGCGCTCGGCCGACCATGTCTGGTCGCGCGTGCAGAGCCTCGAATTCCGCGTGCAGCCGCCATGGTGGCGCAGCCTGTCCGGGTTGCTGGTGCTGGCGTCGATCGCACTGCTGCTGACCAGCTGGTTCGCCTGGCTGTATCGCCGCCGCCTGCAGCGTCGCCACGCCTACCAGCTGGCGCTGCACAAGCAGGAGCTGGCCGAACAGGCCTCCGCCGCCAAGACCCGTTTCCTGGCCAACCTTGGTCATGAGATCCGCACGCCGATGACCGGTGTGCTGGGCATGAGCGAACTGCTGCTGGCCTCGCCGCTGGATCCGCAGCAGCGCGGCTATACGCAGTCGATCCGCCATGCCGGCGAACACCTGCTGCATCTGGTCAATGACGCCTTGGACCTGGCGCGGATCGAATCGGGCAGGCTGGAACTGCAGTCCAAGCCGTTCGCGTTGAGTCGCCTGCTGCAGGACCTGGCCGCGTTGATGGGACCGCTGGCCGCGCAGAAGGGCCTGCGTTTCACCCTGGACAACCAGTTGCCGCCGGGGCTGCAGGCGACCGGTGATGCGATGCGGGTACGCCAGATCCTGCTCAACCTGCTGTCGAACGCGGTGAAGTTCACCAGCCGCGGGACCATCACCCTGCACGCGCGCAGTGATGGCGAACTGCGCGCGCTGCACTTCGAGGTGCGCGATACCGGTCCGGGCATCAGCCAGGAACAACAGCAACGCCTGTTCCGCCGCTTCGAGCAGGCCGACGGGGCGCGCACCGCCGCGCAGTACGGCGGCAGCGGCCTGGGCCTGGCGATCTGCCGCGAGCTGGCGCAGGCCATGCAGGGCCGGATCCAGGTTGAGAGTCAGCTGGGGCGGGGCACCTGTTTCGGCGTGACCTTGCCGTTGCCGCTGGTGGTCGACGCCGACGCCGAAGCCGCTGGCGAAGCGCACCGTGAGGAGGCGGCGAACATGCCACCGTTGCGGGTGCTGCTGGTGGAGGACGACGCCACCGTGGCTGACGTGGTGCGCGGACTGTTGAGCGCGCGTGGGCATGACGTGGTACATGCCGGCCACGCGCTGGCGGCGTTGCGCGAGATCAGCGCCGGTGACTTCGACGTCGGCCTGCTGGACCTTGACCTGCCGGGCCTGAGTGGCTTCGAGCTGGCCCAGCACCTGCGCAACCAGGGCTACATGCTGCCGCTGCTGGCGGTGACCGCGCGTACCGACCCGGATCTGCAGCAGCAGGTGGAAGCGGCCGGCATCGGTGGCTTCCTGCGCAAGCCGGTGACCGGCGAACTGCTGGTGGAAGCGATCGCCCGGGTCATGGGCAGGTAGGGTTTATTGCAGGGCTTGCAGCCCTGCACCTGCAGAATCAACGTCAACGTCAAAAGCCTGCATTCCGTGGGATGGCGGGGTGGATCCGGTTGCTGCGCAACAGGCCCTGACCCCAATCTGGAATTCGATATCTGACAGATGTGTCGACCAAGGTCGACACCTACCAACAACCGCGTGTTCCAACAGTCGCCGTTACCCACAGCCGCGTGAACCTGTCAGAGGTGGGGCGGTGTGGGCTTGCAGGACCGTTGGCGCCATGGATGGCGCCATCGAGCCCCCATGGATGGGTTTACGGCGTGTCCTGCAAGCCCGCATCACCCCGCCAACCCACGGAATGCTCGCTGTTGCTGTTGCTGTTGCTTCGGCCTCTGCGGGTGCAGGGCCGCAGGCCCTGCCGAACCCCTCACTCCGCGACGTGCTCGACCTGCCGCGGTTCGGGCTTGGTGTCGGGCAGCTGCCAGAAGATCATCGTCGAGGTCAGGGTGATCGCACCCACGCACAGGAAGGTGGCGTGCAGCGCCGACGTCGCACTGTCGCTGTCCAGGTGATTGCCGAACGCGGCCAGCAGGCTGCCCGCGGCGGCGGCACCGAAACCGGCTGCGAGCATCATCACCATCGACAGCAGGCTGTTGCCGGAACTGGCGAACTCGCGGTCCAGATCACGCAGGGTCACGGTGTTCATCACGGTGAACTGCAGCGAATTGACCGCACCGAAGAACGCCAGCTGCAGCAGGCGCCAGGCCAGGTGCTGGCCGGGCGTCATCAGGATGAAGCTGGCCATCGCCAGGCCCACCAGCACGGTGTTGACCATCAGCACGCGGCGGTAGCCGTAGCGCTCGACCAGCTTCACCGCCAGCTTCTTCGACACCATGCCGGCGGCCGCCACCGGAACCATCATCAGGCCGGCGTTCATTGGGCCCAAGCCCAGGCCGACCTGCAGCAGCAACGGGATCAGCATCGGCATGGCGCTGCTGCCGATGCGCGAGAACAGGTTGCCAAGGATGCCGATGCGGTAGCTGGGTACGCGGAACAGTGCCAGCGAGAACAACGGTGCGGTGGAGTTGGCGGCGTGCAGCCAGTAACCCACCAGCGCCGCCAGGCCGGCCACGGTCATCAGCATCACCAGCGCGTGTGGCGTACCGAGCCCGGAGATGCCATCCAGCGCCAGCGACAGCACCACCATCGCAAAGGCCAGCATGATGTAGCCGCGCAGGTCGAAACGGGTGCGATGGCTGGCGTAGTGGTCGGGCATGATCTTCATCGCGGCGATGAAACCGATCACGCCAATCGGCAGGTTGATCAGGAACACCCAGTGCCACGATGCGATCTCGACCAGCCAGCCACCCAACGTGGGGCCGATCAACGGGCCGACCAGGGCCGGGATGGCGATGAAGCTCATCGCGCGCAGGAAATCCTCGCGTGGTACCGAACGCATCACTGCCAGGCGGCCGACCGGCAGCAGCATCGCACCGCCGATACCCTGCAGCACGCGCGCACCGACCAGTTGGTGCAGGTGCTGGGCCAGCGCGCAGGCCAGCGAGCCGAGGGTGAACAGGATGATCGCCACCAGGAAGGTGCGTCGGGTGCCGTAGCGGTCGGCGATCCATCCGGAAGCGGGAATGAAGGTGGCTACCGCCAGCGCGTAGCTGAACACCACCGACTGCATCTGCAGCGGGCTTTCGCCCAGGCTGGCCGCCATCGCCGGCAAGGCCGTGTTGACGATGGTCGAGTCCAGCATCTGCATGAAGATCGCCAGCGAAACCAGCCAGAGCAGGGGGCGCTGGCGGTTGTAGGTCGATGGCGATGTGGACATGGGGTGTGGCCGGTGCGACGTGGGGGACGCCATGATCGCGCACTGCGGGTCACGGCGCGATCAAGGTCGCGCCGTGACGGCATGCCGGATGCTCAGCGCTGGCTGTGCGCGTGCACCGCGTCGACCAGCACCTGCACGTGCGCCGGGTCCATGTCCGGCGACATGCCGTGGCCGAGGTTGAATACATGTCCCTCGCGCGAGCCGCCATTGCCGGCGGCATAGGTGTCGAGCACGCGCGCGGCGGCGGCGGCGATTGCATCCGGCGAGGCATACAGCGTGGTCGGGTCGAGGTTGCCCTGCAGGGCAACGCGGCCACCGGTGCGGCGCATCGCCTCGTCCAGGTCCAGCGTCCAGTCCAGGCCCAGCGCATCGGCACCGGTCTGCGACAGCGCCTCCAGGTGCAGGCCGGTGCCCTTGCCGAACAGGATCAGCGGCGTGCGCTCGCTGCCTTCGCCACGCTCCAGGCCCTCGGCGATGCGCTGCAGGTAGCGCAGCGAGAACTCGCGGTACATCGACGGCGACAGCACGCCACCCCAGGTGTCGAACACCTGCAGCGCCTGCGCACCGGCTGCGCGCTGCGCGCCGAGGTAGGCGATGACCGCCTCGGTGGTGACTTCCAGCAGACGGTGCAGCGCCTGCGGATGGTTCAGTGCCATCGCCTTGATGCGCGCGAAGTCCTTGCTGCCGCCGCCTTCCACCATGTAGCAGGCCAGCGTCCAGGGGCTGCCGGAGAAACCGATCAGCGGCACCTGGCCATCCAGCTCGCGGCGGATCAGGCGCACCGCGTCCATCACGTAACCCAGGTCATGTTCCATGTCCGGCACGGCCAGCTTGGCGATGGCCGCTTCATCACGCACCGGGTGGCGGAACTTCGGGCCTTCGCCTTCGACGAAGTACAGCTCCAGGCCCATCGCATCGGGAATGGTGAGGATGTCCGAGAACAGGATCGCAGCGTCCAGCGGGAAGCGGCGCAGCGGCTGCAGGGTCACTTCGCAGGCGATCTCCGGGTTCTTGGCCATGGCCAGGAAGCTGCCGGCCTTGGCCCGGGTCGCGCGGTACTCCGGCAGGTAGCGGCCGGCCTGGCGCATCAGCCAGACGGGGGTGCAGTCCACCGGTTCGCGGCGCAGGGCGCGCAGCAGGCGATCGTTGCGGAGAGGGCTGGTCACAGTGGGCATTCCTTGGGCGAAATGGGCAGCGGCGCAGTCAGTCGCCGTGCGAAAGAATCTGGAAGCCCCGATGCAGTTCGGCATCGCGGGCCTTGTCGTAGGCGTGGCGGGCTTCGTCGGCCGTCAGGTACAGCTCGCGCCGCAGCTGCGAGCGGGCGCCGACGCGGCCGGATTCACGCAGCAGTTCCCAGCCGCCGAACAGGTCCGGGACCAGGGTCAGGCGCAGGAAGCGCGGTGCCTGGGCACCGTCGGCGGGTTGTTGCAGGTGGACGTGCATGGTGTCGATTGTAGCGGGGGCGGTGTGACCCCTGCCGCAACGCTGACCTGGTAGTGCCGGCCGCTGGCCGGCAACGTCATGAAGGTCGGCGGTGTAGCGTGGATGCCGGCCCGCGGCCGGCCCTACCGCTCAGTGGCCGCCCAGCACCTTCAGTACCGCCGCTTCATCCACGTCCGGTACGACTTCGGCGCGGCCCATGCCACGCCACAGCACCAGGCGCAGGCGGCCGGCTACATTCTTCTTGTCCAGGCGCATGCGGCCGAGCAGGGCCTGCGGGTCCAGCCCGGCGGGAATTGCCACCGGCAGGCCAAGCTGTTCAAGCAGCGCCTGCAGGCGCACCCGGTCGGCGTCGTCGGCCAGGCCCAGGTGGGTGGAGAGGCGTGCCGCCAGGACCATGCCCACTGCTACGGCTTCACCGTGGTTCAGTGCATCGCGTCCTGGTGCGGAGTATCCCTGTTCGGTTTCGATGGCGTGGCCGAAGGTATGGCCAAGATTGAGCAGGGCGCGCTCGCCCTTCTCGAAGGGATCGCGCTCGACGATGGCGGCCTTGTGCCGGCAGCTGCGGGCGATGGCCTCGGCGATGACCGCATCCTCGCCGGCCGCCAGTGCCTCGGCATGCTGCTGCAGCCATTCGAAGAACACCGCATCACCCAGTGCGCCGTACTTCACCACTTCGGCCAGGCCGGCGCGTAGCTCGCGCGGCGGCAGGGTGGCCAGCACGCGGGTATCGGCGATCACCGCACGCGGTGGGTGGAACGCACCGACCAGGTTCTTGCCGGCTGGAATGTCGACCGCGGTCTTGCCGCCCACCGACGAATCGACCATCGCCAGCAGGGTGGTCGGCAATTGCACGCAGTCCACGCCGCGCATCCAGCAGGCGGCGGCGAAACCGGCGAGGTCACCGACCACGCCGCCGCCGAGGGCGAACACGCAGGCATCGCGGGTGGCGCCGAGTGCGGCCAGCGCTTCGATCGCGCGGCCGAATTCGGCCAGGGTCTTGGAGGCTTCGCCGGCGGCCAGCACGTGCTCGCCGACGATCAGGTCGGGGCGTGCGGCCAGCAGCGCCTGCTTCACGGCGGCCAGGTAGCGCGGGGCCACTTCGCTGTCGCTGAGCAGCAGCACGTGGCGGCCGCGAACGTGCGAGGCCAGCGCAGCGCCGTCGGCCTGGGCACCGGCGCCGATGGTGATGGAGTAAGGGCGGTCGCCGCCAACGGCGACCTGCAGCAGGGCGGGGGAAGTCATGCGGTCAGGTCCTGGCGCTGCCATTGCGTAGCCAGCTTGACCACCAGGTGGGCGGTCGCGTCGGCAGCGGTATACGGGTCGGTATCGAGGGTGAGGTCGGCCAGCTCGCGGTACAGCGGGTCGCGGTGTGCGGCCAGATCGTGCAGCACCTGCTCGCGGTCAGGGCGCTGCAGCAGCGGCCGGCCCTTGTCGCGGGCCAGACGCTCCAGCTGTTCGGCCACGCTGACCCGCAGATAGACCACGAAGCCGCGCTGGGCGATCAGCGCACGGTTGCCCGGATCCAGTACGGCGCCGCCACCGGTGGAGACCAGCTGGCCACGGCCTTCCAGTACGCGCGCAAGCGCCTCGCGCTCATGGCTGCGGAAGCCGGTTTCGCCCGAGTGCTCGAAAATGGTCGGGATGCTGGCGCCGGCGGCATCGACGATGGCCTGGTCGACATCGACGAAGTCCAGCGTGAAGCGCTCGGCCAGGCGGCGGCCGATGCAGGTTTTACCGGCGCCCATCGGGCCGATCAGGATCAGGTTCGGAGCAGGGTTCATGCCCCTCTGATCCTAACACCTCCGTGCCTTGGCCTTTACGTTCTTCACGTCACGGTGGGGGTCCCTGCGGGGTTTCCCGCGCCTGACGGAGTAGCAGCCATGACGGTCGCCAAGGTCATCGAAATCAATGCGTCCTCGCCCAAGAGCGTGGAGGATGCCGTGCGCAGTGGCTTGAAGAAGGTGTCCGGGACGGTCAAGGGCATCCAGGGCGCCTGGATCAACGAAACCAAGGTGGTGACCGATGGCAACGGCGAAATCACCGAATGGCGGGTCAATCTGCGGGTGACGTTCCTGGTGGAATAGGCGCCCTCAGCGCACCGCCTGCACCTGGCGCTGGCCGTCCAGCACCACCACGTGGTCGGCCAGGCCGGGCAGGGCATGCAGTGCCTGCCGGCTGACCCGCTCGTAATACTGTACGAAGCGCTCCAGCTGCGGCCGGCTCATGCCATGCCGGCCCGGCTGCGCCGCCTGCAGGTTCTGCTCCTGCTGCCAGCGCCAGCGCGGCACCACCGAAAAATCCGGCGGCTGCAGGAACCACAGGCGGTTGCAGCGCTGCCACAACGCCGGGTAGTCGCGGGCCAGTGCCTGATTGCACCAGCGGCGCCAACGGCCATCGGCGTCGGCCTCGCGTTCCAGCGCGTTCAACGGGCTGTCCAGTGCGTTGTCATCCTGCGCTGGTGTGCCGAGGAACCAGCCTTCGAACACCAGCAGGTCCAATGGCTGCTGCAGCTGCGGCCACTGAGCCTCAGGCAGGCGCTCGTCGGCCAGCTTGTCGAATCGTGGCATCGCAAAGGGCTGGCGTGCGGCCACCGCGTCCAGCACGGCGTGGGCCAGCGGCAGGTCGTGGGTGCCGGGCGGCCCGCGGGTGATCAGCAGCGGATGCACCTGGCGGGCCAGCCGCTGGCGCTGCGCGCGGGTCAGGTAGACATCATCGATCGACAGCGTGGCCGCGTTCAGGCCACGTGCTTGCGCGCGCGCCACCACCTGCGCCGCCAGCGTCGATTTGCCGCTCCCCTGCAGGCCGCTGATCGCCAATACTGGAACTGCTGCACCGCTGGCCAGCGCATCGTCCAGCGCCTGTTCGGCCAATGTTTCGGGGAATCCTTTCACCTGGGGCATATACGCAGCAGCGACCATGCAGCCACAATAGCCCAATCCGTGTGAGAAGAACGCAATCATGAGCGACCTGTACGCCGAAGCCCTGTCCACGTTTGCCGGCCTGTTCGAAGAGGCCAAACAGAGTCGCGAGGTCGAGCCGAATGCGATGACCGTGGCCACTGCTGATACGCAGGGCCGTCCCTCGGCGCGCACCGTGCTGCTGAAGGCCTTCGACGAGCGTGGCTTTGTCTTCTACACCCATCTGGACAGCCACAAGGGCCAGGAACTTCAGGCCAATCCGCAGGCCGCACTGCTGTTCCTGTGGCGCAGCCTGCGCGAGGCTGGCATCCAGGTGCGCATCGAAGGCCGTGTCGAACAGGTGGCAGACGCCGAGGCCGATGCCTATTTCGCCAGCCGCCCGCGCATGAGCCAGATCGGCGCGTGGGCCTCGCAGCAGTCGAAGACGCTGGCAACGCGCGAAGAGTTCGACGCGCGCGTGGCCGAGATCGAAGCCCGCTTCGAAGGCAAGGACGTGCCGCGCCCGGAGGGATGGAGCGGCCTGCGTGTGGTACCCGACCGCATGGAGTTCTGGTACGGCGCGCAGTTCCGCCTGCATGAACGCTGGTGCTATGAAGCCGGTGCCGAAGGGCGCTGGAGCAAGCGTCTGCTGTATCCGTAAGGCTGCCCGATGCAACGCCTGCCGCTGTACCGCGTGGTGGTGTTCGTGCCATCGGCAGCACTGGACGCGGTGAAGCAGGGCATCCTCGCGGTGGACGCGCTGGCGGCCGGCGACTACGAGCACGGGATGTGGTGGTCGGCGCCGGGGTTTGAACAGTTCCGTCCACGCGTGGGTGCGACGCCCGTACGGGGTGAGGCGGGTCGCACCGAAGTGGTCGACAGCGTGCGTCTGGAATTCTGCCTGCCGCGTGATCCGCAGCGGCTTCAGCGCATCTTCGAACAGGGCATTGCGCCGCATCACCCGTGGCAGGTGCCGGTGGTGCAGGTGGAGGAAATTGAGCTGCTGCTTGCTGATGCAAGCTCCTTGTAGAGCCGAGCCATGCTCGGCTGCTGTTGCTCTGGCGCGTAAAGCAGTCGAGCATGGCTCGACTCCACAAGAGCTCGTTGTCGCGAACGGACTGGTCAGCTTCATCTGCGAGCAGGTCAGCAACCGGCACACTCCGAAGAATTCCCTCGATTTCCGGAGTCGCCATGCCTTCCTGGCGCTGCCTGTTCGCCGTACCTCCCACCCGCTGCGGCGTGGAAGCGTACCTGCTGCTGCTCGCCCGTATCGTCGCCGGTGTGATGTTCTGCGTGTCCGGCTGGAACAAGGTGTTCACCGACGCGGGGCGCGAGCGCATGGTGCATACGCTGGTCGATGCGGGAATTCCGCTGCCGGTGTTCAGTGCGCCGGTGCTCGGTTCGATCGAATGGATCGCGGGCGGCCTGTTGGTATTGGGGCTGCTCAGCCGCCCCTCGGCGTTGCTGCTGGCGGGCATCTGCGCGGTGGCTGCATTGACCGATGGCATCGCACGCATTCCTGCAGGATTGAGCGTGCTGGATTGGTTGAGCTGGTTCTTCTATCTGAGTGAAGTGCCGCTTGGGGTGGTGCTGCTTTGGATTGCCGCGGTGGGTAGCGGCCGGTTCGCCATCGAGGCGCGTTGGGCGCGTTAGACGCGGGTCCGTCTCAGTCGCCTTCTGTAGAGTCGATCCATGTTCGACTCTACAGATGGCGTGCAAGCTCGACTCTACAAATTCTCCGCGCGCAGCCAGCGCCACAGCGTGGTGCGCGATACACCCAGTGCCTGCGCCATCCCCTCGCGATCATTGCGATGTTCCTGCAACAGCGTTTCCAGCTGCGCACGCGGTGGGCGCTTGCCGTTGCTTTCCACCGGCAATGCTGCAACGCCCTCATTCACAAGTTCGGGCGCAAGCTGCAGCAGTCGCGCGGCATCAATCAGCCCTTCACCGGGCTGCCAGTGGATGCGCAGGCGATCCACCAGATTGCGAAGTTCACGCACGTTGCCGGGCCATTCGGCAGCGGTCAACACCGCCAGTGCATCCTCATTCAGCGGCGCGTCGATGCCGCGCAGCTGGCGGAAGAAGTGCTGCGCCAACAGCAGGATGTCACCGCGCCGCGCACGCAGTGAGGGCAGGGCAATGCGCAGCGCTGCCAAGCGGTAATACAGGTCGCGGCGGAAGCTTCCGGTGGCCGCGCGCTGCTCCAGCGACTGCAGGGTGGCGGCCACCACGCGCAGGTCCACCGGGGTCGGTTCGGTGGCGCCGACACGCAGCACTTCACGTTCTTCCAGCACCCGCAGCAGGCGGGTCTGCAGTGGCAGTGGCAGTTCGCCGATCTCATCCAGGAACAGCGTCCCGCCGTCTGCGGCTTCAACCAGGCCAACGCGGCCGCCACGACGTGCGCCGGTGAAGGCGCCATCGCTGTAGCCGAACAGTTCCGCCTCCAGCAGCGATTCACTGATCGCGCCGCAGTTCAGCGCCACGAAGCGTCCGCGACGACCGCTGGCGGCGTGCAGCTGGCGCGCCACCAGCTCCTTGCCGGTGCCGGTTTCGCCGCTGACCAGCACGGTGCTGTCATGTGGGGCATAGAGCGCGATCTGCGCGCGCACCTGCGCCATCGCGTCGCTGTCGCCGAGCAGTTCATGCGCATCGGCACGCGCTGCCGGGCGCCGGCGCGGGGCAGGGCGGTTGCTGCCGGAACGTGCCAGGGTCTGAGTCAGTTCCAGTGCATGCTCGAAGGCCTGGCGCACCGAATCGGCCGAGTACAGCAGCACCCCGGGCAGGCCGGCCTGTTCGGCGTGGTCGATAGCCATGCCGGTGCCGACGATCACCTCGATGCCGTTGGCGCGCAGATCGGCGATGCAGTCGCGCGCGTCCTCGCGGGTGACGAAGCGGCGATGCTCGATATCTAGGCCGAAACTCTGCTGGAAGTTGCTGAACACCGGTACATCGCTGGCGTGGGTGACCAGGCCGATGCGCGGAGCGATGCGTCGCGCGCGCGCCAGTGCTTCCATCAGGTCGAAGCCGTTGGCCTGGATCGGCACCAGTGGCAGCTCCAGCCGACCACGCAGCCACGCCGCGTTGGAGCCGCCGGCAATCACCACATCGCAGTGCTCGCGACGCAGGCGCTGGCCGATCACCTCTACCGCCTCCTCGAAGCCGAGGTTGATCTGCTCGATGCGTGCGCGGCGGTCGAATTCGGGAATGACGTCGCCGAGCAGGCCGGTCAGCCGCGAGACGCTGACAGTCCAGATCACCGGGCGGCCGGGGTCGATATCGGCGTGGCGCAGGGGTGATCGGGGCAGGTACATGGCGGCGGGTTCGGGCGGGGTGTTTCATGATACATCTGTTTCAATGTTTCATTTGTTTCGCCGTTGCGTGCCGGTCATCCCCGTGAAATCAACCGCTTGCAGCTTGGCATGGTGCTTGCGCCTACCTTCCCGTTCTTCAACCTGGATTGCCGCATGACCGCTTCCGCCCCATTCTCCGCCGGTGCCCGCTTCCGTGAGGCGCTGGCTGCCGAATCGCCGCTGCAGGTGATCGGCGCGATCAATGCCAACCATGCGCTGCTGGCCAAGCGCGCTGGCTTCCGTGCCATCTATCTGTCCGGTGGTGGCGTCGCCGCTGGTTCGCTGGGTCTGCCGGACCTGGGTATCAACACCCTGGAAGACGTGCTGATCGACGTGCGGCGCATCACCGATGTCTGCGGCCTGCCGCTGATGGTCGACATCGACACCGGTTTCGGCCCGAGCGCGTTCAACATCGCGCGCACCGTGAAGTCGCTGATCAAGGCCGGCGCGGCTGCCTGCCACATCGAAGATCAGGTTGGCGCCAAGCGCTGCGGTCACCGTCCGGGCAAGGAGATCGTCTCGCAGGGTGAAATGGTCGACCGTGTGAAGGCCGCCGCTGATGCCAAGACCGATCCGGACTTCTTCCTGATTGCACGCACCGATGCCATCCAGGTGGACGGCGTGGACAAGGCCATCGAGCGCGCCATCGCCTGTGTCGAAGCCGGTGCCGATGGCATCTTCGCCGAGGCCGCCTATGACCTGGATACCTACCGCCGCTTCGTCGATGCGGTGAAGGTGCCGGTGCTGGCCAACATCACCGAATTCGGTGCCACGCCGCTGTTCAGCCGCGATGAACTGGCCTCGGCCGGCGTTGCCATCCAGCTGTTCCCGCTGTCGGCGTTCCGTGCGGCCAACAAGGCCGCCGAAAATGTCTACCAGGCGGTGCGCCGCGATGGCCATCAGCGCAATGTGGTGGAGAGCATGCAGACGCGCGAAGAGCTGTATGACCGCATCGGCTACCACGCCTTCGAGCAGCAGCTCGATGCACTGTTCGCCGCCAAGAAATAAGCAGTACCCTGCACCATCAGTTTTCGGAGGGAAAACATGAACGATACGACCGCAACCCCGACCTTCAAGCCGAAGAAGTCCGTCGCCCTGTCCGGCACTGCTGCCGGCAACACCGCGCTGTGCAGCGTGGGCCGCAGCGGCAACGATCTGCACTACCGTGGCTACGACATCCTGGACCTGGCCAACACCAGCGAGTTCGAGGAAATCGCCTACCTGCTGGTGCACGGCAAGCTGCCGACCCGCGCGGAGCTGGTTTCGTACAAGGCCAAGCTGAAGTCGCTGCGTGGCATTCCGGCGGCGGTGAAGGCCGCTCTGGAAGAACTGCCGCCGTCCGCACACCCGATGGACGTGATGCGCACTGGCGTGTCCGTGCTCGGCTGCGTGTCGCCGGAAAAGGACGACCACAACCATCCGGGCGCGCGCGACATCGCCGACAAGCTGATGGCCTGCCTCGGTTCGATGCTGCTGTACTGGTACCACTGGAGCCACAACGGCCGCGCCATCGACGTGGAGACCGACGACGACTCCATCGGTGGTCACTTCCTGCATCTGCTGCATGGCGAGAAGCCGCAGGATTCGTGGGTGAAGGCGATGCACACTTCGCTGATCCTGTACGCCGAGCATGAATTCAATGCCTCCACCTTCGCCTGCCGTGTCATCGCCGGCACCGGCAGCGACATGTACAGCGCGATCTGCGGTGGCATCGGTGCGCTGCGCGGTCCCAAGCATGGCGGTGCCAATGAAGTGGCGTTCGAAGTGCAGAAGCGCTATGACAATCCGGACGAAGCCGAGGAAGACATCAAGGCCCGCGTGGAGCGCAAGGAAGTGGTGATCGGTTTCGGCCACCCGGTCTACACCGTGTCCGATCCGCGCAACAAGGTGATCAAGGACGTCGCCCGCGAACTGTCCGAAGAGCAGTCGAGCATGAAGATGTACGACATCGCTGAGCGCCTGGAAACGGTGATGTGGGACATCAAGAAGATGTTCCCGAACCTGGACTGGTTCAGCGCCGTCAGCTACCACATGATGGGCGTGCCGACCGCGATGTTCACCCCCCTGTTCGTGATCGCCCGCACCGCCGGCTGGAGCGCGCACATCGTCGAGCAGCGTATCGACGGCAAGATCATCCGCCCGAGCGCCAATTACATCGGCCCGGAAGACCGCGACTTCGTCGCCATCGACAAGCGCGTCTGATCCACCTGCTGTATCCATCCGGCCGGCCCTGTGCCGGCCGGATGCTTTCGCCGCCGCACTGCCGGCACCCGGCCCGCCCAAAGCATCCCGCCAGCCCATGAATACCGATTACCGCAAGAACCTCCCCGGCAGCTCGCTGGACTATTTCGACGCGCGCGCCGCTGTCGATGCGATCCAGCCCGGCGCCTACGCCACGCTGCCGTACGTATCGCGCGTGCTGGCCGAGAACCTGGTGCGCCGCTGCGATCCGGCGACGCTGACCGATTCGCTGAAGCAGCTGATCGAGCGCCGTCGCGACCTGGATTTCCCGTGGTTCCCTGCGCGCGTGGTGTGCCATGACATCCTCGGGCAGACCGCACTGGTCGATCTGGCCGGCCTGCGTGATGCGATTGCCGACAAGGGCGGCGACCCGGCCAAGGTCAACCCGGTGGTGCCGGTGCAGCTGATCGTCGATCACTCGCTGGCGGTGGAATGCGGTGGTTACGATCCGCAGGCGTTCGAGAAGAACCGCGCCATCGAGGATCGCCGCAACGAAGACCGTTTCCACTTCATCGACTGGACCAAGCTGGCCTTCGAGAACGTGGACGTGATTCCGCCAGGCAATGGCATCATGCACCAGATCAACCTGGAGAAGATGTCGCCGGTAGTCTACGTGCAGGACGGCGTGGCCTTCCCGGATACCTGCGTGGGCACCGACAGCCACACCCCGCATGTGGATGCACTGGGCGTGATCGCCATCGGTGTTGGCGGCCTGGAAGCAGAAAACGTGATGCTGGGCCGCGCCTCGTGGATGCGCCTGCCGGACATCATCGGTGTCGAGCTGACCGGCAAGCCGCAGCCCGGCATCACCGCCACCGACGTGGTGCTGGCATTGACCGAGTTCCTGCGCAAGGAACGCGTGGTGGGCGCCTGGCTTGAATTCTTCGGCGAGGGTGCCGCGGCACTGACCATCGGTGACCGCGCCACCATCTCCAATATGTGCCCGGAGTACGGCGCCACTGCGGCGATGTTCTACATCGATGCGCAGACCACCGAGTACCTGCGCCTGACCGGCCGCGAGGAATCGCAGGTGGCGCTGGTGGAAAACTATGCACGCACCACCGGCCTGTGGGCCGATGACCTGGCCACCGCACAGTACGAGCGCGTGCTGCGCTTCGATCTGTCGACCGTGGTGCGCAACATGGCCGGCCCGTCCAACCCGCACAAGCGCGTGGCCACCGCCGAGCTGGCCGAGCGCGGCATCGCCGACGAAGCCAAGCTGGAAGCAGGCAAGGCCGAGCAGGCGCAGGGGCTGATGCCCGATGGCGCGGTGATCATCGCTGCCATCACCAGCTGCACCAATACCTCCAACCCGCGCAACGTGATCGCCGCCGGCCTGCTGGCACGCAAGGCCAACGAGCGTGGCCTGCTGCGCAAGCCTTGGGTGAAGTCGTCGCTGGCACCCGGTTCCAAGGCAGTGCAGCTGTACCTGGAAGAAGCGGGCCTGCTGCCCGACCTGGAGAAGCTGGGCTTCGGCATCGTTGCCTTCGCCTGCACCACCTGCAATGGCATGAGCGGCGCGCTGGATCCGAAGATCCAGCAGGAAATCATCGACCGTGACCTGTACGCCACGGCGGTACTGTCGGGTAACCGCAACTTCGACGGCCGCATCCATCCGTATGCGAAGCAGGCGTTCCTGGCCTCGCCGCCGCTGGTGATCGCCTATGCCATCGCCGGCACCGTCCGCTTCGATATCGAGAAGGACGTGCTGGGCGTGGACGCTGACGGCAACGACGTGCGCCTGAAGGACATCTGGCCGAGCGATGCCGAGATCGACGCGGTGGTGAAGGCCTCGGTGAAGCCCGAGCAGTTCCGCAAGGTCTACAACCCGATGTTCAACGTGCGCGTGGAGCAAGGCGCCGCGGTCAGCCCGTTGTATGACTGGCGCCCGCAGAGCACCTACATCCGTCGTCCGCCGTACTGGGAGGGCGCATTGGCCGGTGAGCGCGCGCTGTCAGGCATGCGTGCGCTGGCGGTGCTGCCGGACAACATCACTACCGACCACCTCTCGCCGTCCAACGCGATCCTGGCGTCGAGTGCCGCCGGTGAGTACCTGGCGAAGATGGGCCTACCGGAAGAGGACTTCAATTCCTACGCCACCCATCGCGGCGACCACCTGACCGCGCAGCGTGCCACCTTCGCCAATCCGAAGCTGTTCAACGAGATGGTGCGCAACGACGATGGCAGCGTGAAGCAGGGCTCTCTGGCGCGCGTGGAGCCGGAAGGCAAGGTCATGCGCATGTGGGAAGCGATCGAGACCTACATGGACCGCAAGCAGCCGCTGATCATCATCGCCGGTGCCGACTACGGCCAGGGCAGCTCGCGTGACTGGGCCGCCAAGGGCGTGCGCCTGGCTGGCGTGGAGGCCATCGTTGCCGAAGGCTTCGAGCGCATCCACCGCACCAACCTGATCGGCATGGGCGTGCTGCCGCTGGAGTTCAAGCCGGGCACCACCCGTCTGACCCTGGGCATCGATGGCACCGAAACCTTCGACGTCATCGGTGAACGCACGCCGCGCGCCGAGCTGCGCGTGGTCATCCACCGCCGCGACGGCCAGGACGTGATCGTGCCGGTCACCTGCCGCCTGGACAGTGACGAGGAAGTGGCGATCTACGAAGCCGGTGGCGTGCTGCAGCGTTTCGCACAGGACTTCCTGGAAGGCGCCAAGGTGGCGTAAGGCATCCGACGGCCCGGTAACGGGCCGTCTTTCATTGCAAGGAACCGTTCCATGGCATTTCTCCCGCAACTCTGTATTCCCGCCACCTACATGCGCGGCGGCACCAGCAAGGGCGTGTTCTTCCGCCTGCAGGACCTGCCCGAGGCCGCGCAGGTGCCTGGCGCCGAGCGCGATGCGCTGCTGATGCGCGTGATCGGTTCGCCCGATCCGTATGGCAAGCAGACCGACGGCATGGGGGGCGCCACCTCCAGCACCAGCAAGTGCGTGATCATCTCCACCGCCTCTGTGCCGGATCACGATGTCGACTATCTGTACGGCCAGGTCTCGATCGACACCGCCTTCGTCGATTGGAGCGGCAACTGCGGCAATCTCAGCACTGCGGTGGGTCCGTTCGCCATCGCCAACGGCCTGATCGATCCTGCTCGCGTGCCACGCGATGGCCTGTGCACCGTGCGCATCTGGCAGGCCAACATCGGCAAGACCATCATTGCCCATGTGCCGATGCGCGATGGCGAAGTGCAGGAAACCGGTGATTTCGAGCTGGATGGCGTGACCTTCCCGGCCGCCGAGATCCAGCTTGAATTCATTGATCCGTCCGACGACGGCGATGCCGGCGCGATGTTCCCCACCGGGAATCTGGTCGATACGCTGGAAGTGCCGGGCGTGGGCAGCTTCGAGGTGACGATGATCACCGCCGGCATTCCGACGATCTTCCTCAACGCCGCCGACCTGGGTTACACCGGTACCGAGCTGCAGCCGGTGATCAACGAGGATAAAGGAGCGCTGGAGCGCTTCGAGAAGATCCGCGCCTACGGTGCAGTGCGCATGGGCCTGATCTCGAAGCTGGAAGACGCGGCCACCCGTCAGCACACGCCGAAGGTGGCCTTCGTGGCGCCGGCACAGGACTATGTCTCGTCCAGTGGCAAAGCTATCCCGGTGTCGGCGATCGACCTGCACGCGCGCGCGTTGTCGATGGGAAAACTGCACCACGCGATGATGGGTACCGCCGCCGTGGCGATCGGCACTGCAGCGGCAATTCCCGGAACACTGGTCAACCGTGCTGCAGGCGGCGGCGAGCGCGAAGCGGTGACCTTCGGTCATCCCTCCGGCACATTGCGCGTGGGTGCGCAGGCGGCACTCGTTGACGGGCAGTGGACAGTAAGCAAGGCCATCATGAGCCGCAGTGCCCGCGTGCTGATGGAAGGCAAGGTGCGGGTGCCGGCCGAGTAACCAGCAGGTCGGCGCTGGCATCACACGCTTCGGTAGATGCCAACCTTGGTTGGCATGGCATTGGCACCGCCCGGGCAATCTCCAGCGCCAACCAAGGTTGGCGACTACCGGGATGCGCGGCCTGACCTGCTTTTCTGAAGAGGAGATCGACGATGTCCGGCAACCACACCCCATCCAACGAGCGTGCAGCGTGGGATGCGCTGCTGGTGGACATCGTCGACTACGTGCGCGACGCGCGCATCGACTCACCACTGGCGTTCCAGACCGCGCATCACTGTCTGCTTGATACGCTGGGCTGCGGCCTGGAAGCGCTGTCCTTCCCGGCCTGCAGCAAGCTGCTCGGTCCCGTGGTGCCGGGCATCAGCGTGGTCAATGGCGCGCGCGTGCCGGGTACGCACTACGTGCTGGATCCGGTGCAGGCCGCCTTCAACCTTGGCGCGATGGTGCGCTGGCTCGATTTCAACGACACCTGGCTGGCTGCCGAATGGGGCCACCCGTCGGACAACCTGGGCGGCATCCTCGCCGTCTGCGATTGGCTGGGACGCAACGCGCAGGCCCTGCGTCGCCCACCGCCGACCGTGCACGACGTGCTGCTGGCGATGATCAAGGCGCATGAGATCCAGGGCGTGCTGGCGCTGAAGAATTCCTTCAACCGGGTCGGGCTGGACCATGTTGTGCTGGTCAAGGTGGCGACCACCGCCGTGGTCGCGCAGTTGCTCGGGCTTGATCGCGAACGCATGCTCAATGCAGTGTCGCTGGCCTGGGTCGATGGCCAGGCGCTGCGCACCTACCGGCACGCGCCCAACACCGGTTCGCGCAAGAGCTGGGCCGCCGGCGACGCCACCAGTCGTGGCGTGCGCCTGGCGCTGATCGCGGCAACGGGCGAAATGGGCTATCCGAGCGTGCTCAGTGCACCGACCTGGGGCTTCGAGGCAGTGTCCATGCATGGCCAGGCACTGACGCTGGAGAGACCGTTGGGCAGCTATGTGATGGAAAACGTGCTGTTCAAGATCAGCTATCCGGCCGAGTTCCACGGCCAGACCGCGGTGGAGGCGGCGATCACGCTGCACCAGCAGCTGCGCGTGGCCGGCAGGCGCGTCGAGGACATCGAACACATCGCGATCCGGACCCAGCAAGCCTGCATCCGCATCATCGACAAACAGGGTCCACTGCATAACCCGGCCGACCGCGACCACTGCGTGCAGTACATGATCGCCATCGCGCTGCTGCATGGGCGGCTGGTGGCCGAGGACTATGAGGACGACGTCGCCGCCGATCCGCGCATCGATGCATTGCGCGCGAAGATGGCCTGCCACGAGGATCCGCAGCTCAGCGCCGACTACCTGGACCCGGGCAAGCGCAGCATCGCCAACGGCCTCAGCGTGCGCTTCAACGATGGCAGTGAACTGCCGGAGGTGCTGGTGGAGTACCCGCTGGGCCACGCCCGCCGCCGCGGGGAGGGCATTCCGCTGCTGATGGACAAGTTCCGCCGGCACCTGGCCCACCGCTTCCCGACCGCCCAGCAGCAGCGCATCCTGGCCGCCTCGCTGGACCCGGTGGCGCTGGCGGCGACGCCGGTGACCGATTACGTGGACCTGTACCTGCCGGGGTAGGGTGGCGTTGGTGGGTGCCAACCTTGGTTGGCACGGGCCCAACGGCAACCAAGGTTGGCGACTACCAACCCCGCCGGGCATGGCCCGGCGCTACCGTTCCGATGCATTCCTGCCGAATTCGCGTCAACACCTTGACGCGGCCTGCCTATAATGGCCGCCTCGATCAAGGAGTGACGACATGAGCGGTCCGGCACGGCGGAAGCGGTGGGGATGGGCGGCGGTGGTACTGGCAGGAGGCCTGGTGCTGGGCCTGGCCGGCTGCCGCAACGACAGCGGGCAGCTGCCCAAGAGCAGCGGTGAGGCCATCACCACCAAGGCCGAGCAGGTGAAGGAATTCACCCTGCTGCGCGCTTACCCGGACCAGAAGAACGAAGGTTTGTCGTTGGCGCTGGAGTTCTCGCGCCCGCTGGTTGGCACCCAGGATTTCGACAAGCTGGTGCGCTTCGAGGAGAAGGTCGGCACCGACGACAGCAGCTGGACGCTGTCCGATGACGGCCTGACCCTGCGCTATCCGTTCGTCGAGGCCGGCAAGGAGTTCAGCCTGGTGGTCTCGCCCGACCTGCTGGCCGCCGATGGCAGCCGGCTGGGCAAGGAACTGAAGCAGAAGGTGTTCAGCGGCGAGCTGAAGCCGGTGGTTGGCTTCGCCTCGCAGGGCAGCGTGCTGCCGGCCAAGGACAGCCGCGGCCTGCCGGTGGTCTCGGTGAACGTGCCGGAGGTTGACGTCGAGTTCCTGCGCGTGCGCGAGAAGGACCTGCCGACCTTCTTCAGCCAGTACCAGCGCGGCGGCCGCCGTGGCAGCTGGGAGCTGAGCAGCGACTACGAGCGCAGCCCGATCAACAAGCTGGCCGAGCCGGTCTACGTCAACCGCTTCATCCTCGGCGGCAAGAAGAACGAGCGGGTACTGACCTACCTGCCGACCCAGGACATCAAGGAGCTGCAGGAGCCGGGCCTGTACTTCGCCCTGCTCAAGCGCACCGGCGACTACGAAGGCGAGTTCGATACCGCGTTCTTCTCGGTCAGCGACATCGGCCTGCATACCCGTGCCTACAAGGACAAGCTGTTCGTGCACACCGCCGGCCTCAAGGACGGTGCGCCGCTGAAGAGCATCGACCTGCGTGTGCTCGACGCCAAGGGCGAGGTGGTGCTGAAGGGCAGCACCGACGGCAACGGCAATGCGCTGCTGAACTACACCCTGGATGCCACCCACGTGCTGGTCGCCAGCACGGGCAAGGACACCAGCTTCCTGCCGTTCAACCAGCCTGCGCTGGACCTGAGCGAATTTGCCGTGGCCGGTCGTGACAATGCCTGGTTCGACGTTTACGCCTGGTCCGGCCGTGACCTGTATCGCCCGGGCGAGACCGTGCGTCTGTCCGCCCTGCTGCGTGACAACGACGGCAAGCCGGTAAAGGCACAGCCGGTGTTCCTGCGCCTGAAGCAGCCCGACGGCAAGACCTTCCGCGAAACCCGCCTGCAGCCGGGCGAGCAGGGCTACATCAACTTCGAGCAGGTCATTCCCACCGAGGCGCCGACCGGGCGCTGGCAGGTGGAGTTCCGCACCGATCCGGCCAGCAAGGAGGCGATCCAGGGCATGACCCTGCGTATCGAGGAGTTCCTGCCCGAGCGCATGAAGCTGGACCTGGACAGCGCGCAGAAGACGCTGAAGCCGGGCGAGGACCTGCGCCTGCAGGCCAATGGTGCCTACCTGTACGGTGCGCCGGCGGACGGCAACCGTTTCACCGCGCGCATGGCGGTGGCCGCCGAGCAGCAGCCGGTCGAGGGCCTGCCGGGCTACTTCTTCGGTGACCCGACCCTGCAGCTGCCGCGCGAAGCCAAGGACGTGATCGACACCACGCTGCCGGGCAACGGCCAGCTGCGTGAGGATGTGGCGTTGCCGGAAGAGGCGGCCAAGGCCAAGGCGCCGATCGCCGTGGTGCTGTCCGGCAGCCTGTATGAAACCGGTGGCCGTACCGTCACCCGCACCCTGAAGCGGGTGATGTGGCCGGCCAACGCGCTGGTCGGCGTGCGCCCGCTGTTCAACCCCGAGGATGGTGCTGACTCCAACGGCAACGCACGCTTCGAGCTGATGCGCGTGGATGCTGCGGGCGCACCGCAGCCGGCCAAGGGCCTGAAGATCACCCTGGTGCGCGAGCTGCGCGACTACCACTGGACCTTCAACGACAACCGCTGGGACTACGATTTCACCCGCCGCTTCGAGAACAAGGAAACCCGCACCGTCGATGCCGGCAGCAGCGCGGTCGCCTTCGATTTCCCGGTGGAGTGGGGCGAATACCGGGTGGACGTGTTCGATCCGTCCACCGGTCTGACGAGTCGCTACCCGTTCCGTGCCGGCTGGAGCTGGGGCGATGACAACCGTGGCCTGGATGCACGCCCGGACAAGGTCAAGCTGGGCCTGGACAAGACCGGCTACAAGGCTGGTGACACCCTGGAAGTGACGGTGACCCCGCCGCATGCCGGCAAGGGCATCCTGATGGTCGAGACCGACCGCATGCTGTACGTGCAGGACATCGAGGCCAAGCCGGGTTCGACCTTCAAGATTCCGGTCACCGCCGATTGGGAGCGCCACGACGTCTACATCACCGCACTGGTGTTCCGCGGCGGCAGCGCGCCGAGCAAGATCACTCCGGCCCGTGCCGTGGGCGTGGTGCATGTACCGATGGATCGCAAGGGGCGCACCGTAGCCGTCGGCCTGGCCGCGCCCAAGCAGATGCGGCCGGAGCAGGACCTGCCGGTGACGGTCAGCGCGCCGCAGCTGGCCGGCAAGATGGCGCACGTCACCGTCTCGGCGGTGGACGTGGGCATCCTCAACATCACCCGCTTCCCGGTGCCCGATGCCGGCGCGCACTTCTTCGCCCAGCGTCGCCTCGGCATCGATGCCTATGACATCTACAGCCGGGTGATCGAGAGCTTTGACGGCGGTGCCGGCAAGCTGAAGTTCGGTGGCGACATGGCGCTGCAGGCGTTGCCGCAGGCCAAGCGCCCGACGGCGCGCGTACAGACCGTGGACCTGTTCTCCGGCCCGGTGCAGCTCGATGCCAAGGGCATCGCCCGGATCCGCCTGAAGGTGCCGGACTTCAACGGCACCCTGCGCGTATCGGCGCTGGTCTACAGTGATGACCAGTACGGCAAGCGCGACGTGGAGACCGTGGTGCGCGCGCCGATCCTGGCCGAAGCCAGCATGCCGCGCGTACTGGCCCCGGGCGACCGCAGCACGGTGACCCTGGACGTGCAGAACTTCACCGGCAAGCCGGGGCAGTTCAACGTGAAGGTGGACACCGAGGGCCCGCTGAGCCTGGCCGAGGGCAGCCGCAGCGTGCAGTTGAATGCCGATGCCAAGACCACGCTGAGCTTCCCGCTGTCGGCGCGTGAGGGGCACAGCGTGGCCAAGGTGCGGGTGCGGGTGGATGGCAACGGCTTCAAGGCCGACCGCCGCTACGAACTGCCGGTGCGTGCGGCGTGGCCGCAGGTGCTGCGTTCGCAGGTGCGGACGCAGGATCCGTTGGCGGCGGTCAGCCTCGACAACAGCTTGACCGATGGCCTGATGTCCGACTCGGTGAATGCCCGTCTGCTGGTCAGCCCGCTGCCGCCGATCCCGTTCGCCAGCGCGCTGCAGGGCGCGCTGAACTACCCGTATGGCTGCGCCGAGCAGACCACCAGCAAGGGCTACGCCGCGCTGATCCTGGATCAGGCGACGTCGTCGATGCTCGGCGCCGACGGCCTGGATGCCAAGACCCGCCGCGAGCGCATGGAAGGCGCATTCGGCCGCCTGGCGTCGATGCAGGTGGCCAACGGCAACTTCTCGATGTGGGGTGACGACGGCTACGTGAACCCGTGGCTGACCCCGTACATCACCGAGTTCCTGCTCGACGCCAAGGATGCCGGTTTCGCGGTGCCCGACAACGTGCTGCAGAAGGCGCTCAACCGTCTCAGCGAGGATCTGCTGTCCGGTGGCAACCAGTTCTACGGCCAGGACGACCGCGAGAAGCTGAAGTTCGCCAACCAGGCGTATTCGGGCTACGTGCTGGCCCGGGTCAACCGTGCGCCGCTGGGTACCCTGCGCACGCTGTACGACAACGAGCGCAGCAAGGCGGTGGGTGGCCTGTCGCTGGTCCACCTGGGCGTGGCGCTGTCGCTGCAGGGTGATGCCAAGCGTGGCCAGGCGGCATTGGCCGCGGCCTTCGCCAAGTCCAGCAGCGAACGTCCGTCGTACTTCGGCGACTACGGCAGCGCCATCCGTGATGACGCGCTGATGATCGCGCTGACGCACGAGAACAAGCTGGCCAAGCCGGCCTGGGATGCCCGTGCGGTTGACCTCGGCCGTGGCCTGGATGCGCGCCGCAATGCCGGCTGGATGTGGCTGAGCACGCAGGAACAGGTGGCCATCGCCCGCCTTGGCAAGGCACTGGCCGCCAACCAGAAGGCGCTGGTGGCCGGTGAGCTGGTGATCGGTGGCAACACCGAAGCCATCGGTGAGCGCAAGCTGTTCGGCCGCAACTTCAGTGCCAGCGAACTGGCCAGTGGCGTGCGCTTCACCCCGCAGGGCCAGCCGCCGATGTTCGCCAGCATCGACGTGGCAGGCATCCCGCGCAGTGCGCCCGCACCGGACAACCGCGTGCTGGGTATCGAGCGCAGCTACTTCGGCACCGATGGCAAGCCGTGGTCGCCGCGTCCGCTGAAGGAGGGCGAAGCCCTGATCGTGCGCGTCACCGTTACCGCCGACACCACGATGCCCGATGCATTGCTGACCGACCTGTTGCCGGCCGGCCTGGAGATCGAGAACTTCAATCTGGGCGATGCCAAGCAGTGGGCCGATGTGGTGGTTGATGGCATCACCATCAGCGACCGCGGCGAAGCTGCCGACACCAAGCACGAAGAGTTCCGCGACGACCGCTATGTGGCCGCGCTGGAGACCCGCGCCAAGGAACATAAATACACTCCGACCGTGGGCCGCTCGCACGGCATCCACGCCGAGCCGGTGACCTTCGGCCTGAAGCTGGCCGGCTATCACGCCGAGTTCCAGCGCGCCAAACGCCGCCTGATCACCGCCAAGGAAGAGATCGCCACCTGCGCCATCTCGGGCGCCGTCGGCACCTTCGCCAATGTCGATCCGGCGGTCGAACAATATGTCGCCGACCAGATGGGCCTGACCGTCGAACCCGTCTCGACCCAGGTCATCCCGCGCGACCGCCACGCCGCCTTCTTCGCCGCCCTGGGCGTCGTCGCCAGCTCGGTCGAACGTCTCGCCGTCGAGATCCGCCACCTGCAACGCACCGAAGTCCTCGAAGCCGAGGAGTTCTTCGACAAGGGTCAAAAGGGCTCGTCGGCGATGCCGCACAAGCGCAACCCGATACTGACCGAGAACCTGACCGGCCTGGCTCGTCTGGTCCGTTCTGCCGTGACGCCCGCGATGGAGAACGTCGCCCTGTGGCATGAGCGGGACATCAGCCACTCCTCGGTCGAGCGCGGCATCGGCCCCGACGCCACCATCCACCTGGACTTCGCCCTGCACCGTCTGGCCAATGTGGTCGAGCGGCTGAACGTCTACCCAGAGAACATGCAGAAGAACATCGACCGCCTGGGCGGTCTTGTGCATTCGCAGCGGGTCATGCTGGCCCTGACCCAGGCCGGCGTGTCGCGCGAAGACGCCTATGCCGCCGTTCAGGAAAACGCCATGAAGGTCTGGCGCGGCGAAGGCGCCTTCCTGGATTTCCTGAAGGCCGACGACCGCGTCACCCTGCCCGCCGACCAGCTCGA